>Ga0123354_10008142_pt1 | contig 15915 bp, 12 predicted proteins | sample TergutLab28metaG_2_FD_97872 | JGI IMG/M metagenome (GOLD analysis project Ga0123354, IMG submission 97872) | Labiotermes labralis P4 segment gut microbial communities from Petit-Saut dam, French Guiana - Lab288 P4 | ecosystem: Host-associated > Arthropoda: Insects > Digestive system > Gut ...
GGGCCGCCCGGGCCGGGCGGGTCTTCTCCCCTTGGTTTTTTAACCCGTTACCGGGCCTCAGACGACGATATTCACAAGCTTGCCGGCAACCACTATGACCTTTTTGGGCGCGGCGCCCGCCAAGAGCTCGGCTGCGGCCGCCAGGGCGGCCTCGCGCAGACCGTCCTCGGGTGCGCCGCTGGGCACGGTGATGCGTGCCCGCACCTTACCGTTCACCTGAATTGCGATCTCTACCTCGTCGGCGCGCGCCAGGACGGCATCATAAGACGGCCAGTCCTCTAGATGCACGGACCGGCTCTTGCCCAAGGCCTTCTGCCAGAGCTCCTCGGCCAAGTGCGGCGTCATCGGCGCAATCAGCCTGACCAGCGTCTCGGCCAGCTCGCGGTCGGCGGCTTGGCAGGCCGGGTCGGCCGCCCGTGCCGCTGCCGCCGAGACCCGCAGATAGCCGCTGGCCGTGTTGGTCAGCTCCATCAGCGCGGCAATCGCCGTATTAAAGTTAAAGCGCTCGATATCATCGGTCACCTTGCCGACCACGCGGTGACGCTCGCGCAGCAGCCTCTCAGCCGCCGCCCGAGACTCCGCACCCAGGCCCTCAGCGGCCGGCAGCCCGCCCGCTTCGGCCGCTGGCTGGCCAGCCCGGGTGCCCGCAAACAGGCTGTCCTCGCCCGCCAGCCCCAGAAGGTCGTGGACGAGCCGCCAAAAACGCACAGTAAAGCGCTGGATGCCCTCTAGCCCCTCCTTCGACCACTCCAGGTCCTTGTCCGGCGGGGCCATGAAGAGTATATAAAGCCTCAAAACGTCGGCACCATACTGCCCAACGACCTCCTCAGGCGCCACCACATTGCCCTTTGACTTGCTCATCGTCTCGCCATCCAGCTTGACCATGCCCTGCGTCAAGAGGTTGGCAAAGGGCTCGTCAAAGTCCAAAAGCCCGGCATCCCGCAAGGCCTTCGTAAAAAAGCGCGAGTAAAGCAAGTGGAGAATAGCGTGCTCGATACCGCCAGTATACTGGTCGACGGGCAGCCAAGAGTCTGTCTTGGCACGGTCAAAGGGCGCATCTGCGTTATGGGGGTCGGTATAGCGCAGATAATACCAGCTAGAGCAGGTGAAGGTGTCCATCGTGTCGGTCTCGCGGCGCGCGTCGCGCCCGCAGACCGGGCAATCGACATGCAAGAACTCCTGCCGGCTGGCCAGCCCTTCTCCCCTGGTCAAGTCAATGTCCATGGGCAGGACTACCGGTAAGTCTGAGACGGGCACAGGCACGATCCCACAGTCCTCGCAATAGATGACCGGTATCGGGTTGCCCCAATAGCGCTGCCGCGAGATCAACCAGTCGCGCAGCCTGAAGTTGACCGAGGCCCGCCCCTTGCCCATTGCCGCAAGGCCATCGATGACCGCTTTGGCGCCCTCCGAGTCTTTGCCGCCCCAAAGCCCGGTGTGCTGGCCGGACTGTACCATCAGGCCGGGGCCGCTATAGGCCTGACCCCATTTGACATCCTCGACCACCCGGTCTCTGACGCCCGCCAGCTCTTCGAGCAATGGGTCATTTTCAGGCAAGACGACCGGCGGTATCGGCAAGCCGTATTGGCGGGCGAACTCAAAGTCGCGTTCGTCGCCTGAAGGCACCGCCATCACGGCACCTGTCCCGTAATCCATCAGCACATAGTCGGCGACCCAGACGGGCACTTGGCCCCCGTTTACCGGGTTGATCACATAGCGCCCCGTAAAGGCCCCGGTTTTTTGGCGCTCGCCGCCCTGCCTCTCGATGCTGGTGGACCCTGCCGCCGCCTCGACGACCTTGGCCACCTGCTTTTCATACGGCGTGCCCGCTACCAGCTCTTTGACCAGCGGATGCTCGGGCGCCAAAAGAAAGAAGCTGCACCCGTAAAGCGTGTCGGGGCGTGTCGTAAAGACCGTGACGGTCTGATCGGTGGTCGTGCCGTCCGCTGCTAAGAGCGTGAAGTCGACCTCCGCGCCGACCGAGCGCCCGATCCAATTGGCCTGCATCTGCTTTACACGCTCTGGCCACCCGGTCAGCTGGTCAAGGTCGTCCAGCAGCTCTTGGGCGTATTCGGTGATCTTCAGGTACCATTGCTCAAGCTCTTTTTTCTGCACCTTGGTGCCGCAGCGCCAGCACTCGCCATCCCCTACGACCTGCTCGTTGGCCAGGACAGTAAGACAAGAAGGGCACCAGTTGACAGCCGAGCTCTTGCGTTCCACCAGGCCCATCTCCCAGAACTTGAGAAAGATCCATTGGCCCCAGCGGTAGTAGTCGACGTCGCTGGTGATGACCGCGCGGCTCCAGTCATATGAAAACCCAAGGCGCTTCAAAGAGGCGCGCTGGGTCGCGATATTGCCATAGGTGAACTCCGCCGGCGAGCTATTGTTCTTGATCGCCGCGTTCTCGGCCGGCATGCCAAAGGCGTCCCAGCCCATCGGGTGCAAGACGTTGTAGCCGCACATCCTCTTATAGCGGCTGATCACGTCGCCGATCGTATAGTTTCGGGCATGCCCCATATGCAGGTCCCCTGAAGGATAAGGGAACATCTCCAAGGTGTAATAGTGGGGGCGCCCGTCATCCTCGACCAGCGTGTCGATGCCCTGCTCCTCCCAATAGGCCTGCCACTCGGCTTCTATGCGTTCAGGGTCGAGACTCTGCATCAGGTAAACTCCTTCATTCTTCTCTTCAGTCGTCCAACCGCTCTGCCCGACAGCCCGCCCCAGCGCCGTCGTTCAGCGGAAGTTCGTGCTCGACGATGAGGCCGAGTCTTTGAGCAGCACATCGTGGACGCCGCCTTCGACGATCGAGGTCGAAGAGACCAAGGTCAGCCGGGCCTTGTCTTGGAACTCCGGTATCGTCAAGGCCCCGCAGTTGCACATCGTCGAGCGGATCTTGGCCAGGCTCAAGGCCAGGTTGTCTTTCAGCGAGCCGGCATAGGGAACATACGAGTCGACGCCCTCCTCAAAGCTCAGTTTTTGCGACCCGGCATTGTCGTAGCGCTGCCAGTTGCGGGCGCGCGAGCTGCCTTCTCCCCAATACTCTTTCATGTAGCTGCCGTTGATGTTCACGCGGTTCGTCGGGCTCTCGTCAAAGCGGGCAAAATAGCGCCCGAGCATCATAAAGTCGGCGCCCATGGCCAAGGCCAAGGTCAGGTGATGGTCATAGACGATGCCGCCGTCCGAGCAGATCGGCACGTAGATGCCGGTCTCTTCAAAATAGCGGCGCCGCTCGTCAGCCACCTCGATAACGCTCGTGGCCTGCCCGCGGCCGATGCCTTTTTGCTCACGCGTGATGCAGATCGAGCCGCCGCCGATGCCGACCTTGACAAAATCGGCCCCGGCCTCGGCCAAGAACCTAAAGCCGTCGCGGTCCACGACATTGCCCGCCCCGACCTTCACGGCGTCGCCATACTCCGACTTCAACCACGATAGGACCTTCTCTTGCCACTCGCTAAAGCCCTCGGACGAGTCGATGCAGAGGATGTCTGCCCCGGCCTCCAAAAGAGCGCCGGCGCGCTCTTGGTAGTCATGCGTATTAATGCCGGCACCGACCAAGTAGCGCTTATGGCCATCGAGGTTCTCTAACGGGTTCAACTTGTGTTCGTCGTAGTCTTTACGAAAGACCATATAAAGGAGACGATCATCGTCATCGACGACCGGCAGGGCGTTCAGCTTGTGCTCCCAGATGATGTCATTGGCCTCACTCAAGGTCAGGCTTTGGGTGCCTACGATCAGGCTCTCGCGGGGGGTCATGATCTCGCGCACCTTGGCGTCAATCGGCGTCCGGCTGGGGCGGTAGTCACGGCTCGTGACGATGCCCAGCAGTTTGCCGTGCGAGCTGCCGTCGTGGGTCACGGGCATCGTCGAGTGCCCCGAACGTTCTTTCAGCTCTAAGACTTGTTGAAGCGAGAAATCTGGGCCGATGTTCGTGTCGCTCAAGACAAAGCCCGCCTTGTAGTCTTTGACACGCGCGACCATGGCCACCTGGCTGGCAATCGGCTGCGAGGCATAGATGAACGAAAGCCCCCCTTCGCGGGCCAAGGCCACTGCCATCCGGTCGTCCGAGACCGATTGCATGATGGCCGAGACCAAGGGGATCTTCAGCTTTAGGCTGGGCTCCTCAGAGCCCGCAAAGCGGACAAGCGGCGCACAGAGGTCGACATCGCCCGGTATGCAACGCGCTGACGAATAACCCGGCACCAAGAGGTACTCATTAAACGTCCGCGAAGCCTCGTCATAGAAGAATGCCATATTTTTAATCCTCTCGCTGGACTGCCTCTATGTTGCTTTGCGGCTCAGCACTCGGAGGTCGCCCAGGCCTCTCCGATCTGCAATGCCCGCTTGTTGGCCTCAGCCAAGTCCTGGTGTTTTGCCGAGACGCTCTTGTCGATTGCCTGCTTCACCACATCCTCGCTCGAAAAACCTGTCAAGGCCAAGAGCTTTCCGATGCAGATGACGTTGGCCAGGCCCTGGATCTCGTTCTTCTCGGCCAGGGCCGTGGCCGGAATGGCAAAATACTCGATATCCCGCCGCATCGTGCAGCTGCCGACCATCGTCGAATCGGCGATCACCACGCCCCCTGGGACAACCGAATTGATAAAGCGCTCGTAAGAGGGCAGGTTCATCGCAATCAAGACGTCCGGCGTGGTCACAAGCGGTGAGCCGATCACCTCATCCGAGAGCACGACGCTGCAATTGGCCGTGCCGCCCCGCATCTCTGGCCCATAGGACGGCAGCCAAGAGATCTCACGCCCATCGATCAGGCCAGCGTTCGCAATTATCTTACCGGCAAAGAGGATTCCCTGGCCGCCAAAGCCGGCGAGCATGATATTCATCGGCTTGTCCATCGCTCAGGCATCCGTTCTGGCTTGTTGCGGTGTCCGGACTGCGACCTGATCGACCAATACGGGTGGCTTGGCTGGGTCCTTATCCCCTTGCTCGGCCGCTGCGGCTGCCTCGGCCGGGCGGTCGCAATGGACCCCCAGGGGGTAGTAAGGCAAAAGGTTCTCGTCCAGCCATTTAAAGGCCGCGTCCGGGCTCAGCCCCCAGTTGGTCGGGCAGGTCGCGACGATCTCGATAATCGAGAAGCCCCTCCGCTCGATCTGGTACTCAAAGGCCTTCTTGATGGCCTTTTTGGCAATCCGCACGTTCTTTGGGCAATCGACTGTCACGCGTTGCGCCAAAGCCGTCCCGTCCAGTGTGGAAAGCAGCTCGCAGACGCGGATCGGATAACCGGCAGTCGTCACATCGCGGCCATAGGGGCTGGTCTGGGTGACCTGCCCGGGTATGCTGGTCGGTGCCATTTGCCCGCCCGTCATGCCATAGATGGCATTGTTCACAAAAAAGACCGTGATGTTCTCGCCCCGGGTCGCGGCATGGACGGTCTCGGCCATGCCAATCGAAGCCAAGTCGCCGTCACCCTGATAGGTGAAGATGATATTCTCGGGGTGCGCCCGTTTCATGCCGGTGGCCACGGCCGGGGCACGGCCGTGCGCGGCCTGCGCCATATCGCAGTTATAAAAGTCATAGGCCGTGACAGAGCATCCGACCGGGCAGACACCGACAGTCCGGCCTTCGATCTCGAGGTCATCGATGGCCTCGGCCACCAGACGCTGGATGATGCCATGCGAGCAGCCCGGGCAATAGTTCGTCAAGACATCAGCCAGAGCCTGCGGGCGTTCAAACAAGACTGGGCTTTTTAAAGATTCGCTGACGCTGCTCATGCGCGGTCTCCTGTCAATTTGCTTTTAAACGGCACGATATCGATCTGCTCGCCCGCAATAACGCGGCGGATGGCCACGACAACTTCTTCGGGGGTCGGGACGATGCCGCCAGTGTGGGCAAAAAAGCTGACCGGCCTTCGCCCATTGACAACCAGGCGGACATCATCGACCATCTGCCCCATCGAGAACTCCACTGCCAAGAAGGCCTGGGATTTCTCGATCTGCAAATCGATCGCCTGGGTCGGAAACGGCCAAAGCGTGATCGGCCTGATCAGCCCGACTTTCAGGCCTTCGTCCCGGGCATGGTTGACAGCTGACCTGACCACACGCGAGGCCGCCCCGTAGGCCACGACCACGACATCGGCATCGTCGGTCAGATAGCATTCCGCCCGCTGCTCGACCAGTCGCACCGTCTCATAGCGCTCAAAACGCCGGATGATGCTGTTCTCTAGCTCTTGGGCGTCAAGATGCAGGGAGTTTATCGTCTGGTGCCTACGCTGGCCTTGGTGCCCGGTCAAAGCCCAAGGCTTGTCGGGTAACGCGGCACTGTCCAGGACGTCAGGCAATACCACTGGCTCCATCATCTGGCCAAGGAGCCCGTCCGCTAAGATCATGGCCGGCATCCGGTACTTATCGCCCAGCTCAAAGGCCAAGGCCACCAGATCGGCCATCTCTTGGACCGTCGATGGCGCCAAGACGATGATGTGGCCATCGCCATGCCCAACGGCACGCGTGGCCTGCCAATAGTCGGCTTGGCTGGGCTGGATGCCACCGAGGCCAGGGCCGCCACGCTGGATGTTCACGATCAAGGCCGGCAGGTCCGAGCCAATCAGGTATGATATCCCCTCTTGCTTGAGGCTGACGCCCGGGCTCGAAGACGATGTCATCACGCGGGCGCCCGAGGCCGATGCCCCGTAGACCATATTGATCGCCGCAACCTCGCTCTCGGCTTGCAGATAGACCCCGCCTTCGACCTTGGGCAGGCGCTTTGACATATAAGCCGCCACCTCGGTCTGGGGAGTGATCGGATAACCAAAAAAGAGCTTGCAGCCGGCGCGCACGGCCGCCTCGGCCAGGGCCTCGTTACCTTTCATCAATACTTTCTCTGCCATCCAGACTTGGCCTACCTTTCAATCTTGATCGCGGAATCCGGGCACATCAAGGCACAGGACAGGCATCCGTTACAGATCTCTTGTTTTGTGCAGACGGCCGGGTGATAGCCTTTTTGCGAAATCTCAGCGAGATTCAAGGCCATGATGTTCTTGGGGCAGAACGCCACGCAAAGGCCGCAGCCTTTGCAATAAAAACTATCAACGGTTACCTGCGCCATCAATTCTCCCTTTTCTGTCTTGGGTAACGGCCTTTAACTTACCCTCGGCCAAGGCTTTGAACTTCAAAAATAAACTTGGCCTCAAACAAACTCTCTCAATAAAATTGAGAGAGCGTAATAACATTCACATTGCCGTATTGGCTGGCCATAGAGCCTGTTCTCTTACATTTTCCAATTATATTGTGTCATAAGCCTTGGTTTTTGTCTCTTTACTCCACAAGATTTTCACAGTTCGCCCAGCGGTTGGCCACCAAGCGCAGCGCGTGCTCAGTAGCTCAAGGCGCCGTCGCCGAGTAGAACAGCCAGGTCGGTGCGCAGCCCTAGGTGCGCGGCGTCAACCGTCTTGTTCAATTGGATCCGCGTGTTTCCGCCATCGCTCTGGTTCAGGTAGAGCACCACCGGGTCGTGGCCGGGGTACTTGTTGATGATCTGGGCCAGCTTGTCCGAGACGGCCTGGTTAAAGAGGGCGCTTCTCAAGCTCAGCGTCAATACCTGAGGCCCTGCCTCTTTCAGTGACAGCTCTAAAGAGCGGGCGTCGTTGACCAATATCTGGGCGCCGCGGTCAGAATACTCATAGCGGCAGCGTACAGAGACAACGGCATCGTCCTGTAAGACATCAGAGATCTTGGCGTAATAGGACGGAAAGACAATGGCATCGACCGAGGCCTCCATGTCCGAGAGGATGAATTTCGCCATCCGGTCACCCTTCCGCGAGACCATTGGGCTCAGGCTGCTGATCATCCCAGCCAATGTGATCACCCTGTTCTGCGGCACCGCTGACGATTCGGGCGGCTGCCCCGAGACGTCCTCCAAGCCGCCCTCGGCCGAGGCCTCAGCAACCCCTTCGTCCAATGTCACGTCAGGCAAGAGCGCACTGATCGGATAATCCCGGGCCTTCTCCAACTGCTCTCTAAAAGGCCGCAACGGATGGTCGGACAAATAAAGCCCAATCGCCTCTTTCTCAAACGACAGCCGTACCTGGTTGTCCCACTCGATGCCGTCCGGCTCTGGCACCTGGTCCACAAAATCGTTGGCCTCGGCGCTCTCGGCAGCCAGGTCAAAGAGCGAGGTCTGGCCTTCGAGGACATCGCGGTGATGCCGGGCGGCCTTGTCCATCAGGTTATCGGCCTCGATAAAATAAAGCATCTGCCGCCTGGTGTAGCCGGTTGAGTCAAAAGCCCCCGACTTGATCAATGTCTCCACGGTCTTCTTGTTCGCACAGGTGTTGCTGACGCGGTTTACAAAGTCATGTAATGATAAGAAGTGCCCGTGCAGCTCGCGCTCGGCTATCAGGCTGTCAGCGGCGGCCTCTCCAACGCCCTTGATGCCGGCCAAGCCAAACCTGATGCCTTCGGGCAGCGGCGTGAACTCGCGGCCAGAGCTGTTGATATCTGGCGGTAAGACCTCGATGGCCATCTGGGCGCAGGCGGCGATGTAGCGGGTCAGCTCGTCAGTCCGCCCCACATAAGAACTGAGAACAGCGGCCATGTACTCTTTGGGGTAATAATGCTTGAACCAGGCCGTGCGCATGACGATGATGGCATAGGCCGCCGAATGTGACTTGTTAAAGGCGTATTCGGCGAACTTCTCGATATCCAACCAGAGGTCCTCGGCCATTTTTCCAGAGTAGCCCCGCCGCACGGCACCGTTGATCCAGTGGTCGCGCATCGTCTCGGTTGTCCCATCGACCCATTCATGCAGGTCGACGGTCATGGTCTTGAGCTTCTTCTTGCCCATCGCCTTGCGCAGCTTGTCGCTCTCGCCCGCCGTAAAGCCGCTCATCAGCATCGAGATGCGCATGACCTGCTCTTGATAGACGATCGCCCCGTAGGTCTCTTCTAAGATCGGCCGAAAGCGATCGTCGTAGTAAGTGATCTTGCGTTTGCCCTGCTTGCGCTGGACAAAGTCCTCGGCCATACCAGAACCTAACGGACCAGGCCGAAAAAGGGCGATGACGGCAACAATGTCATCGTAGCAGTTGGCGTTCATGCGCCGCAAAAGCGAGGTCATGCCCGGGCTTTCAACCTGAAAGACGCCAGACGTATCGCCGCGCGCCAACATGGCATAGACTGCCGGGTCGTCTAGGGGCAAGGTGTCTGGGTTGATATCAAGCCCATAGTTCTGAAAGACGTACTGTCGCGTCTTCATCAAGACGTTCAGTGTTCGCAGGCCCAAAAAGTCGATCTTCACCAGGCCGAGCTCGGCATTGTTGTTGCCATCGTATTGCGTGATCTGCATGCTGCCCTTGGTGTCGTATTTGACAGGCACATGGTTGACAACCGCATCGGGGCAGATCACAACGGCCGAGGCATGCACGCCCTCACCGCGCACAGCTCCTTCAAGCGTCACAGCGGCATCGACGATGCGCTTGGTCTCGACCTCTTCTTCGTATGCCTTAACAAGGTCGGTATTCCTCTGTTTCTCGTTCTTCTCGGGCTCTTCATGCTGTCCTAAGGCAGCTTTAAGCGAGGTATCCGGGGCCTGGGGCAGCATCTTTGAGATGCGCGCACCAACGGCAATCGGATAGTCAAAGACACGTGTCGTGTCGACGATCGCCTGCTTGGCCTTCAGCGAATTAAAGGTTATGACCTGGGCAACCGAGTCTTGCCCGTAGAGGTCGCGGAGATGCTCTATTACGGCCGACCGCCCGACTTCGTCGAAGTCGATATCGATATCCGGCATCTCTGGACGCTCTTTGGACAAAAAGCGTTCAAAGATCAACCCGTTGCTCAAAGGGTCAAGATCCGTGATGCCAAGCGCATACGAGACAATCGACCCTGCCGCCGAGCCGCGCCCCGGGCCGACCCCGACGCCGTTCTCTTTGGCCCAGCGCGTGAATTCCTGGACGACCAAGAAGTAGGCCGGAAACCCCGTCGTACAAATCACGTCATATTCATGCTCAAACTGGTCAATCGCATTCTGCGGGATAGGATCGCCATAACGTGCCTTCAAGCCGGCGATCGACTCTTCTCTGAGCCGGCTCTCATTGCTCTCGCCCGCCGCCAGCGGGATCATCGGAAAAACGTACTTGCTCTCTAATATCCGGGCCGCGCACTTATCGGCAATCTCGGCCGTGGTATCGCAGGCCGACTGAAACTCGCCTAAGGCCGTCCGCATCTCCTCCTCGGTCTTCATATAGAACTGATCGTTGGAGAAGCGCATCCGGCTGACATCATCCATCCGGCTGGCCGTTCCGATACAGAGCATGATATCTTGGGCCTTCGCGTCCTCGCGTCTCAAATAGTGAAAGTCGTTCGTGGCCAAGGTCTGAAGGCCTAGCTGGTCGGCTAGTTGGACAAGCTGGCGGTTGATGTCTTGCTGCGTCAGGCCGGTCAAAATCTGGGCGTCTGAGTCGGCCAGGTCGACGGAATGCGTGAGCTCATTGGCCGTTAGCGTGATGCCTTGGTTCTGCAGCTCGATATAAAAATCGCCATCCGCAAAGACACCAGCAAAACGCTCTGCCCAGAGCAGCGCGTCAGCGGCCTGCTGGTTGATCAATTTACGCGGGATAATGCCGGCGATGCAGGCCGACGTGCCAATCAGGCCCTTGGAGTGTTGTTGTAAGAACTCCAGCGTCGTACGAGGCTTGTAATAAAAGCCCTCGATGGCTGAGCGCGACACCAGCTTGACCAGGTTCTCGTAGCCCTCGTGGTCCTTAGCCAAGAGGATCAGGTGGTAGAGCTCTGGCTTGCGGTCCTTGCGCAACTGGCTGTCTGGCGTGAAATAGACCTCGCAGCCGATGATCGGCTTGACCCCGGCCTTCAGGCAGGCCGCATGAAACGACGGCACGCCGTACATAAACCCATGGTCGGTGATCGCCACGGCACCCATCTCGAGCTCGGCAGCCCGACTCGCCATATCCGCGACACGCGTCGCACCATCCAATAGCGAATACTCGCTATGGTTATGCAGATGGACAAAAGCCATTACCGCCTCAATAGTCCTCTTGCTCGTAAGCAAACGGGTCAGTTGGCGGCTCACGTCGGCCACGAGGCCGTCCGATCACCATCTGGTAGCCCCCCTTGCCATTGGCCAGGCATTTTGAGACTCGGGCGATCGTCGTGGCCGATGCACCGGTCTTATCCTGGATATCAAGGTAGTTGTTCCCTTGGTTGAGCATTTTGGCGATGTTCAAACGCTGTGCCAGCTCGTCGATCTCGCGTGGCGTACAAAGGTCGGCCATCAGGGCCTCGACATCGTGACCAGCAGCCAGACCGGCAAAAGCCATGTAGAGTGCTTCTTTCTCGCCTGGCGTGGCCTTTCTGACAATCAGCTGGCTCTTGCGCAGCGATGAGCGCTTGCTCTCAGCCATAATCCCTCACTCTCGTGAGCTCGTCAACAAACCATATGTGATCGCGTCGACCAGGGCGTCCCACGAGGCCTCGATGATGTTCTCGCTGACCCCGACTGTGCCCCAGCTGCGCGTACTGTCGATATCTCTTGTCTCAATGACCACGCGGGTGACTGCCCCTGTGCCAGTGCTGTCGTCCAGCACACGCACCTTGTAGTCCGAAAGCTCAAAGCTCTCTGTCTCTGGGTAGTTGGCTGTGATAGCCAGCCTAAGGGCGGCGTCCAAGGCGTTGACCGGGCCATTGCCTTCGCCGGTCGCCACAAAGCGCTGGCCATTGACCCAAAGCTTGACAGTCGCCTCGCTATTTGTCCGGCCATCGGCCTGACGCTCAGTGATGACCCTGAAAGACTCGAGCTCAAAGCACTCTACCAGCTCGTTCGAACGCCTGGCCAACAACAAGGCCAGTGAGGCATCGGCTACCTCATATGAATAACCGTTGGCCTCACGCTCTTTGACCCCCGCCAAGAGCTCAGCCAGGCTGTCTGGGTCCTCCGGCAGGCTGACATTAAGCTCGGCAGCCTTTGAGGCCAGGGCTGCCCGCCCGGCCAGCTCGCTGACCACGATATGCGAGAAATTCCCGATCTTCTCCGGTTGGATATGCTCATAGGCCGGCTTATAACGCAGCACGGCCGATGAGTGCATGCCGCCCTTGTGCGCAAAGGCGTTGGTGCCGACAAAGGGATGATGCGGGTCTGGCGTGATATTCATCGTCTCGGCCACATAGTGCGAGAGGTCGGTCAAGCCAGCCAGCTGCTCATCGCTGACCAACTGGTATCCAAGCTTCAGCTGGAGGTTGACGAGGATGGTCAAGAGATCGGCGTTACCGACCCGCTCGCCATAGCCATTGACCGTGCCTTGGACATGGATGACACCGGCACGCACGGCCTCCATAGAATTAGCCACCGCGCAACCAGAATCATTGTGGCAGTGGATGCCGAGGGCTGGGACAGCCCGTTCAGGATGGCCCTCGGCATAGCTGCTGATGGCCGCTGAGCCTTTCAAGGCCGCCAAAGTGTCTTGGCAGGCCTCATAGATCTGATGTGGCAGCATCCCGCCATTCGTATCACAAAGCACGAGGTACTCGGCCCCGGCCAGCCAGGCGGCCTCTAAAGCCTGGAGCGCATACTTTGGGTCCTCTAGCCAGGCGTCAAAATAGTGTTCGGCATCAAAGAAGACCCGCTTGCCTTGCAAGCGCAAGAACTCGACTGACTCGCCGATCATGGCCAGGTTCTCTTCGACGTTTGTCTCGAGGATCAGCTCGACCTGCGAGACACTGGACTTGCCGACCAACACGATCACCGGGGCCGCACAGACAGCGAGGGCGTGCAGCCCCTCGTCATCGGCGGCGGCGAGGTTCTTGCGCCTGGTCATGCCAAAAGCAGCCAACGTCGAATTCTTCAGGCCTTCGGCCGCTAAACGTTCAAAGAGCTCGCGGTCACGCTCATTTGAGGCCGGAAAACCGCCTTCGATGTAGTCTACCCCCAGCTCGTCTAAGCGCCTGGCAATACGCAGCTTGTCCTCAATGTTCAGGTTCACGCCTTCTCGCTGCTCGCCATCACGAAGCGTTGTGTCAAACAAGACCAGGTTGTTTTTTTGTGGGTCTTCGGGTTGGCTAGAAGCGCCTCTAGAGTCTTCCCCCGGTTTTTTTCTCGCACTCTCAGATGCGACGGAGCCAGTGCTCATACTCTGGGATCCTTCCTTTGACAACATCAAAAAAGCGGGCTTGGAGTTGTTTCGTGATTGGGCCTGGAGGGCCGATGCGCCGGTTGTCCACCGAGCAGATCGGCGTCACCTCGGCGGCACTGCCCGTAAAGAAGACCTCGTCGGCTGCATACAGGTCACTGCGCACAAGAGAGCGTTCGTACACGGTATACCCCAGGTCGCGCGCGATCTGGATCACCGAATCACGGGTCAAACCTTCTAGGATGCCATCCGAAAGCGGAGGCGTGCTGATCACGCCATTGCGGACGGCAAAGATATTCTCACCGGACCCCTCGGCAACCACGCCGTTCTCATTCAGCAAGATAGCCTCGACATACCCGTTCTCGGTAGCCTCAATGGTTGCCAGCCCTGAGTTCAAGTAAGATGCAGAGGATTTCACGGCACCTGGCGTCGAGTTCGCGCTTCGCTGGCGCCAGGAGCTGACGGCCACACTGATGCCGTTCTCGATCGCCTCTTGCCCAAGGTAGGCCGACCACGGCCAACAGGCAATGACGACATCAATCGGAGCGGACATCGGGTTGACTCCGACGGCACCATAACCCCTGTAAGCAATCGGCCTAACGTAGCATTCGGTCAGCTTGTTGACCTTGATCAATTCAATTGCCGCCTCGGTCAGCTCGTCGGCGTTGTAGGGCAGATCCATGCGGATCATCCGGCCCGAACGCACCAGGCGCTCCATATGGTCATGCAAGCGAAAGACCGCTGAGCCGGCATCTGTCTCATAACAACGTCCGCCTTCAAAAACGGCCGTCCCATAGTGCAGGGCATGTGTGAGGACGTGAGTTGTCGCCTCTGCCCAGGGTATGTGTTTACCGTTCTTCCAAATCCATTCAGTCTCGACTATGTCGGCCATTTTGTGGTCCTCTCATCCTCTCCCGGCCTCCCTGCAACCGAAAAAGCATAAGCTGCCAAACAGGCAGGCTTTCTCCCTATGCTTATCATTCTCAGTGCAGCAGTTATACTCTCATCAAAGTTATCACAAACGTATACCGCAGATACTATACAGAAAGAGATTCTTGTTCTTCGTTTTGCCCGGTTTGCGGAAGGCCTCGCCACCGACTGATCAAGAGAACGGCCAACCCGCCTATCACCATTGGCAGCGATAGCATCATGCCCATCGTCACCCAGCCTGTCCCAAACAGGTAGCCCAGTTGGACGTCAGGCTGACGGACGAATTCGATGGCGATGCGAAAGGCCCCATAGGCTATGAGGAAGATGCCTGTGTATATCCCACGAGAAAACGGCGGTCGCCGCTTTGATAAGGCCCAGAGCAGGCAAAAGAGCACAAGCCCTTCAAGTAAGGCCTCATAGAGCTGTGTCGGATGGCGATAGACCCCTCCGCCGGAGGCAAACGCCACTCCCCAAGGCAAGCTTGTAGGTGCGCCCCAAAGCTCACCGTTGATAAAATTCGCTATCCTGACCAACCCGAGGCCGATCGGGGCAGCGATGCAAACCAGGTCACCGAGCGTGAGCGCCGGTACATGGCAAAACCGGGCGGCTATAGGGATCGCCACAATTAGACCAATAAGCCTGCCATGGAAAGACATCCCGCCCTCCGAGAGCGCGAATATCTCAAGCGGATGTTGAAAATAGTAACCGTTCCCATAAAACAAGACATAGCCCAAACGGGCGCCGATGATCACGCCGAGCATGCCGGCGATCAATACCGTAAAGATGACATCGGTACTGATGTTGATCTTCCAGCGTTTTCGGGCAACCCAATAGACCATAAACGTGCAGAGTATAAAACTGACGATATAGGCAATGCCATACCAGTGAACCGTAAACGGGCCGATCGTAAAAGCCACAGGCGAAAGGCTTTGGTAGATTTCGTTAAGCATCGCACTGTACTTTCATAAATTGTCCCTATCGCTATTTTTTGCTTATTCTGCTCTGATGATCTATTTGATGCCGAGCCGTGGAGCGTGAGCTAAAAAGAACGTGCAATACCAGCAGCACTCTTTAATTGCAGCCTGACGATCAGCACTGATATCAAGCAACTGCTCGATGCCTTTTGCTTGCTCATGTTGTGGTAAGTCGCAACGCGCAAAGTTACAGTGCAATGGGCATAACCCGTCAATGCTTGAGATGGCATGTGGACAGCGCGACCACAACTCTTCATCGCAGCCACGCTGTGCCCAGCAAGACCTCAGGCCTTGTTGGCTTTTTCTGACACTGTCGGCCTTCAAGCCAAAAGCCTATTACTTCGGTGAGCCATCAGAGGCTGGGGACTACCCGGGCAACGCCCGGGACCTGCTCTTTTAATATCCGCTCAACACTGCTGGCCAGTGTCAATTGACTCATTGGGCAGCCTTTGCAAGCACCCTGAAGCTCAACCTCGACAATACCATCATCAGAAACGCTAATTAACGAGACATCGCCACCATCGGCCTGAAGTTGCGGGCGGATAAGATCTAATGCTGCTTGGACGTCTTTGCTATTGATCATTGTATTTCTCCTTGATTCGGACCGGCCTGACGGCCTTCTTATTAAAAACCAGTAGACTAGTATAAAGCATATCGTCATTAGACGTTGTCCGACTGCCGCTAGAGCAAGCGTAGGGCATCCCTTATATCTTCTAATGGAAGTTTTTCTGAAGTCTCAGTGTGTGGGGCGAAATCCCAGGCATCAGGGAATTCAACGGTTCTCTGAAAAATAAAAATAGGCTCTGCGTGCACAACGTCCTATCCTCCCATGGACTACACCACAGTACTTTCGGCGATGCGGAGCTTAACTTCCGAGTTCGGAATGGGATCGGGTGTACCCTCCGCTCCATGGTTGCGCACGCA
>Ga0123354_10008144_pt1 | contig 15911 bp, 13 predicted proteins | sample TergutLab28metaG_2_FD_97872 | JGI IMG/M metagenome (GOLD analysis project Ga0123354, IMG submission 97872) | Labiotermes labralis P4 segment gut microbial communities from Petit-Saut dam, French Guiana - Lab288 P4 | ecosystem: Host-associated > Arthropoda: Insects > Digestive system > Gut ...
GAGATGTTACAGTTTTGTGGAATCAAGCAGTGCATACAGACAGAGAAGTTACAGCAAATAGGCCAGATATAATAATTAAAAACAAAAAAGAGAAAACATGCACACTGATAGATGTGGCAAAACCCGCAGTCAGAAATGCTGTGCAAAAGGAAGTGGAAAAGAAGTTAAAATACAAGAGTTTGTGTATAGAGATAAAACGAATGTGGAACCTGAAATGTACGATTGTACCAGTAATAATTGGAGCCACTGGAATAGTAACGAGAAGCCTAAAGAAAAATTTGGAAACTATACCAGGAAAACACTCGATAGATTCACTAAAAAAGACAGCTATACTTGGAACATCACACATAATACGGAAAGGACTGCAATGTGAAGCTTGAAGCCTGAGCGGTGGGGATCACCGCTGGTTCAAGAGAAGTACCAGGAAGAAATGCCTGTGACAGGAGACATACATATTGTATAACAATAATAATAATAATAATAATAATAATAAATAACAGGAATATCACATCACATATTTACAGCACCTGATATGACATACTAACAAACGATCAGTAAACTTACAACCACTCTTTTTCTGAACAGCATCTTCCTGTCATCTGAATACTCAACTCTCCTACAACCAGAAAATGCTCCATGGTTGATGTGAGGTTAAAAAAAAACATAGAATGTACAATGACTCTGCAACACTAATACAATTATCAAAAACATGGAAAGATATTTCCTCATTAAGCTTTAACCATCTAGAACAACTCAGACACATGCTTACTTCTCCTACACAAACTGGATCCAGAGTTGGTAACCGGTACACTGCAATCTCACTAGAATTCCTTGCTCCTGTAGCTAATAATGTCTTTGAGGGATTAATCTGCACTGAATGGATCCCACACTGCTGATCCTGTGGCAATGTGATAGAGTCTCTTCTGCCCTGTAGTGATGGAATCTGGTCTAATCTCTGTGTGACTACATCATACACCATTAGCTGTGAACAATTTCACACATTAATGACACAAGTATACTTACACCTATTCTGCCCACAGAAATGGCATCACATGCAGCAGAGTCCCAAGAAAGCATAGATGGCAAAGGTAAAGAATTTATAGGTGTTATATAGTCATCCAGAATGGAGAGCCAATTTAAATCTCCATTCCACATTGGCCCTACTTTAATATACAAACATAACACTTTGGCCATGTGAAGAATCTAAGAAAAATGCTGATATTGAATTAAATGGTAAGCAAGACAGTAAAAAACATTCTTCATAAACGGTTTTTGAGTTTCAGACTCCTGTTATCAAAGGTCCTACAATAGTCACACTGGAGAGATATCTCTCTAGAGACCCTGGCAAAAGGAGGACACAAAGAAGAACCATTAAGGAAGTTTCCATACATTACATCACTGTAATAATAGTATGACTGTATATATTTAAAGTTATGAGTTTCTGTATTTCACCTTCTGTACGATGGGTTCACTAGTCAAAATTAGGTAAGATTCAAAACAGCATCTCTTTGTGCAGTTATAATGTGACTTTAACTTGCTAGCAGCTACTGTCAATTACACTGGTAAACATAATTTTTGTCACATGGAAACTAATTTGTGTTTCTTATGCATTATTTCACACTGAATTCAAATATCTTATTAGAACTGCTCTATCACCCACAGTTTTCGTGCGACACAAATTTTTAAAATGCAAACTTTGTGAATTTAGTTTTTTGTCACAATACCACTATGTTTTAAATATGGTTGAAGCACTTCATTGTATTTTCAACATAGTGTGGGCATAAAAAAATTAATCACAACAAAGACAGTAAGCATGTGAGCCCAATCACAGACAGCCAAACTGTGCAAGCTCAGACATGTACTGACATGTTGGGACATGAAATTATCAATCACCTCTTCTTGAGGAACACTCTGGTGTGCCAGACCTCAATGTGATAAGTTGCAAGTGTCATTGTGTTCTTTATAGTGATGTGTTTTGTGTAACGGGATTGTGTTTATTACATTTTCAGCAGTGAAATCATCCCAGCACATTCTGTTATGTGGGTGCCCCACACCCACATGGTGAAATATCCAGACTTGCCATTTACAATTAGGCCTGTCCTACACAGTAAAGAGTTGTCTGTTGCACAGCCTCTGGAATATCTGACTTTTAGTGATAACAACTCTGCTTCTGATGAAAATCTCAAGACAGCAAGAACAGAGCAATGCTGATTGCGATCTGATATTTGAAGCAAGTTGTTCTTCATCCGGACCCCATTTATTAACATAAGGAGTTCTTAACAACCTTGTCTGTGACTTGAATTTGTCTAAAATACAAGCTGAACTCCTAAGTTCCAGGTTAAAAGGATGGAATATTCTCCACCAACATATTGAAATATGCTACTCTCACAACTGCCAAAACAATTCAAAGAATTTTTCTCTCAAGAAAATGATCTGGTATTTTGTAACAATGTTTGCTCTGTTATGGAGGCTCTTGGACACCAACATGACCCAAACTGAGTGGTGTTTGTTTATTGACCCTTCAAAAGTCAGCTTAACAGTTGTGCTCCTATATAATGGGAATAATATCCCATCTGTACCCCTAGCCCATGCCGCTAACATGAAGGAGTCCTACAAACATATGAAACTACTTTTGGAAAAGACCCAGTAAGAAAAATATAACTGGAACTTTTGTGGGGATTTAAGGGTGACTGCTCTCTTGCTTGGCTTGCAGCTTTGTTACATGAGGTTTTGTTGCTTTCTGTGTGAATGAGATAATAGGGACAGAAAACATCATTACTTCCAAAAAGAGCACGCTAAATGAGAATCACTTATTCCAGGATATTTCCACCATGCAAAAGTGGTACCAAGGCAAATGGAATCCCAATATGCTGGCTGATTATTGCTGAACACTTAGAAGAGACATTCCACAGGCAAAATACAGCAGAAAGTCATCCACTGTTACTTTTTAGGTAATACACATACTTTCTGTAATATAATGTAATTACAGGTTTTCTTCAAATTTCAAACACATGTCACTTAAAAACCATAACTGATAGAAAAAACCCCTAACAACACACTATGTATTTTAACTCAGCACAAAAAATGCTATTGGGTTCACCTACTTTAGTTCACAAGACAAAATATAAAAATTATTTTACCATCCAGTATCATGTTATTGAACTTGCACATTTTGTACTTTTCTAGTATTAAAAAATTGGAACTTGTATAACTACTGAGTCAAATTATGAAGGAGGCATAAGCCATCCCAGAAACATTACCCAGAGACACATCTTAATAATAAATGGAGTACGCAAGGGAACATAATAATTTTTTGTAACATTAGCCACAATGTGGGACCCATGTGGGAGTGTGATGTGAAGGTGCACAATATCTAATTAGATTTTCAACATGAAGATGAAAATCTACAAACCTCTCCACTCCTACCCCACTCTTAGCTACCAGCGGTGGGTCCTGTTAAGGTTAGTAACCCATGCTAAGGTTGAGGTAACCAACCCCTTTGGCAGAATGGGTCACCAAGCAGACAGAGCAAGGGGGTCTGATGGACCCAATCATAAGGGTCTATCAGATAGGGTAGGAGGGACCCTTGAGTTTGGTTGCAACCCTCCTAGGAGAAAGAAACTCCGAAATCAAACCAAGGGTAGGTGACGTTCTGGAAGCTGTGGTGAAAGCAAGTCATCTATGTAAACCTTGATCAAAAATCCCAGCCCTTCAGGTTGAGGGTTTTACGACAGGCTAACCCCCCAGCTAAGTAACAAATATACGGTTACGAATTTCTCAAGGGAGCCTTGGAAGGAAGGGATAACTGATGATGAATGGATTTGGAAAAGGAATATGAAGAATGGAACATGGAATGTAAGAAGCCTATTTTGGTCAGGAGCACTAAGAGTGCTCCATAATGAACTGTCAAATTTAGACTTCGAAGTAGTAGTGCTTCAGAAAACTCGGTTGGAAAGTGGTATGCAAAAATTTGATAACTTTGCTTTATTCAATAGTGGATTAAAAAGTAAAAAACATGAAGTTGGTTGCAGTTTGTATGTAAGTGGAGAATTTTAAAAATATGTTAAGGATTTCAAAATTAGAAATGAAAGAATATGCTGTTTGAGATTAAAAGCTAAATGGTTTTCATGTACTCTGATAAATGTACATGCACCAACAAATGAAAAAATGAAAGAGATAAAAGAAGAATTTTACAGCTTATTAGACCAAAATGTAAATCAAATAGCTAGGTCAGACATTAAAATAATACTTGTAGATTTTAATGCAAAAGTTGGTAAAGAAAGCATATATAAACCCATCATTGGCAATGAAAGTTTACATAATGAAACTAACAACAATGGAATAAAAATGATTCAGTTTGTGGTATCTCATGGTTTAAATGTAAGAAGTACAATGTTTCCACATAAAGATATTCACAAAGAGACATGGCATTGAGCAGATGGCACGACAGCGAACCAAACAGATCACGTTTTAATTAGTGATAGATTCAGGAGTGCAATAACAGACATCACAGCACTAAGGGGAAAAGACATTGGATCAGACCACAACTTACTGAAGATAAATTTTAAAGTGCAATTAAGGGTAAAAACTGGAAATAAATATAATGAGAAAAGAAAAATGGTGAATATTTTTCAAAATCCAAAGTGGAAACAAGAATATGCTATAGAAATTAATAATAAGTTTGAAATGTTGGAAAATTTGGACAACAAAGATAGTATGGACACAATATTAATGAAAAATGGTAAAACATTAAAATAATAATAAATGAAACTAACCAGCAGCTTATAGGAAAGGATGAAGGCAGAGAAACATTTAAAAATAAATGGTACAATGAGGAATGCAAAATTGCAATAGAAGAAATGAAGAAAGCAAGAGAAAAGTGGTTGATAAAAGGAAGAAGGGAGAAAGCAAGAGTATCACCATAAAAGAAAAGAAGCTCACAAAATAATTACGAATAAGAAAAAGACATACATGAAAAATGTAATAGAATCAATAGAAGAAGATCAGAAGCATAATAACACAAGGAAAATGTATCAAACAGTAAACCAATTTAAGAAAGGATATCAACATAAATTTACCATAATTAGGAACAAAAAAGGAGGATTGGCAATGAATACAAAGGAGAAAGCAGAAATATGGAGAGAATATTTTGACACATTACTGAACACAGAAGAAACAAGGGAATTAATTAAAAAAGGAAATAAAGAAATTAACAAAGTTGAAGTAGAAGCAGAACTCACTATAGAAGATGTAAAAGAGGCAATAAGAAACTTACAAAATAACAAGGTGGCTAGAACTGATGGAATATACCTGGAATTAATAAAATACGGAGGAAATAAACTAATGAATAGAACATATGAACTAGTACGACAAATCTGGGAGGAGGAAAGGATACCTGAAGAATGGAAAGAAACAATAATAGTTCCTATACACAAAACAGGAGACAGAGATAGGTGTGAGAATTACAGGGGAATAGCATTGGGAAATGTAGCTTACAAAATTTTGTCAAATATAACATTGGGAAAAATTAAACCATATACTGAAAAAATTATGGGGGACTATCAGAATGGAGATGGAAGATCTGTAATTGACAACATATTTGCATTGAAAATAATAAACTAGAAACTTTGAGAATATAATCAGAGTGTACAGTATTTATTTATTTATTGATTTTCAAAAGGCATATGAATCTATACATAGAGATACACTATGGAAATGCATGAAAGAATTTAAAATTTCTACTAAACTAATAAATATGTGTAAAATGTGTACAGAAGGCAAGAAGTGCAGTTAGAATAGGAGGAACAGGTTATCTTTTTTGAAAATAAAACAGGCCTGAAACAGGGTGACCCTTTATCACCAATATTATTTAATTTGGCATTACAAAAAGTAATACAAAGCATAAAAATTGTTCCTAGTGGTATGAAGATTGGTAAAGAACAATTGAATGTATTAGCATATGCAGATGACATTGCATTAATTGGAAAAAATGAAATGGAAATAAAAAACTTTTTGTAGAAATGGAAAACATTGCCAGAAAGTTCGAACTACAGATAAATCAAGAAAAGTCAAAGTATACGATAGTGGAAAGGAAAAACAGTTTAAAGAAAAATAAAGTAGGACATTTGAAAATAAAAAATTACAAATTTGAAAGAGTGGAAAATTTTAAATATTTAGGAGTTATACTAAATGAAGATAACAATAACCAAATAGACTTGCAAGTAAAAATAAACAATGCTAACAAAACACATTTTATGCTACAAAAATTTAAAAAAAATAAAAACATATTAAAGAAACTAAAATTAAGAGTAAAGAACACAATAATAGACAAAATGTTAGCATACGCATCAGAAAATTGGATACTAACAGAGATATACAGAAAGCAATTGAACATTTTTGAAAGGAAAGTGTATATAAGAATTTTAGGCCCAGTATATGACAATGAATAAGAAAATTGGAGGATATTAGCCAATAAAGAAATTTATGCAAGAGTTATAAAACGTACTATAATAGAGACAATTTGGTTAAATAGATTACATTGGTTTGGGCATGTACAGAGCATGGAAGAAAATAGAATTCCCAAAAGAGTATTATTTCTGAATTTAGGAACAACAAGATTGAGAGGTAGACCAAGAAATAGAGAGCCAGATTAGGTGAGGGAGGATGGACGAATAGTTGGTGGAGAAGGGTGGCAAGAAAGAAGTACATAACAGAGAGGAATGGAAGAAGCTCCTAAGAACAGCAAGGAATCATCGCATTCTGCACATGCCAAAGGAATGAATGAACACAATAATAGACAAAACGTTAACATATGCATCAGAAACCTGAACACTAACAAAATGAGACAGAAAGCAAATGAACATTTTTGAAAGGAAAGTGTATAGAAGAATTTTAGGCGCAGTATATGACAATGAAAAAGAAAACTGGAGGATATTAACTAATAAAGAAATGTATGCAATTGTTAAAAACCCTACCATAACAGAGACAATAAGGTTAAATAGAGTATGTTGGTTTGGACATATACAGAGGATGGAAGAAAACAAGTTCCCAAAAGAGTATTATATATGAATTTGGGAACAATAAGATTGAGAGGTAGACAAATAGATGGCAAAATGAAGTGAGAGAGCATGGAAGAATAGTTGGTGGAGAAGAGTGGCAGGAAAAGTACATAACAGAGACGAAAGGAAGAAGCTCCTGAGAACAGCAGGGAATCGTCGCATTCTGCACATGCCTATGGAACGAATGATATGAATGAATTAGCCACAATGTGTATCAAGCATACACTCACAGAAACATCATCTCACATGGACAACAGGAAAAAAAGGAAAAAAATTCCCTTTCAAATGAACTTTTCTTAAAAAAAGAACTAAGTTTTCAATACAATTAGCCACAAAGAACCCCCAAAACTAAATTCTTACCTGCTATACGGAAATCAAAATGTTAATGTTTACTGCATATACATACATACATATATATAAATATAAAACATTAATTCTTGTATTTGGAGAATAAAAGTATGTAAAATACAGCACATACTTTGTCTACTACACATAGGTAGAATTTAATACAGTAACAGACTACATACATTGTAGTTAAGTTCACTTCTTCCTGTCTCTTAAAAAACGGGCTAGTTCCTACAGGTTTGACTTTCAAAAACTAACCAAAATTTGAACTGCGTACAGTGGTAAATGTCAATGAAGTGCTGATATTCAAAACAATATTAAAACAGTCAGCTCAAGGCTAAGGCTACAATGGGCCAGAACTGACACAACACAACAAACCAACATTTGTCTGGATATACTGTCCCAGACATGTGTGGCTTCTTTTAATCGAACATGTCAGTCCAGACTTTCTAGTTATGCTGAAGGTTAACTTCAGAACCACTTAATGGAATGTTTGTTTATACATAAAGCATATGATAGATAGGACTATTCATAACAAGAGTCATTCTGAAATACAATATACAAAAATGATGTTTTATATATACATAAATAATCGGTACTGTAAATCGTTATTGTTATTACTTCAGTATTTCCTTGTAAAATTTCTCTCCTATTTCACCTCATTGCTTCAGCTGGAGTCTGCTGCTGTGGTACCATTTGTCTCTTTGGTTCCAAAGAGGGAGCACATCTACACAAGTTCTATCATATAAGTTTTGTCCATTGCAACAAAACTTGAATCATATGCTAAGAGCAGCAGGTGACTGGCCAGACTCTTGGCTCAAAACAAACCAATGGTGTTGGGCCAAAAAGTATGGAGTTGTTGGCAGACAGCTCACCAGTCAGAATGGTTTCAGTGTAGCCACTGCAATAAACACTAAAGTGGTTGACTTTTACTACCTTGACTGGAGTCTGTCCAGACTGTTGTGTCATGTCAGTTCTGCCTCCAATATAGCCACACCCTAATACAACCGTCTATTTAATATTGTTCTAAATATTTTCCTGAAGACACAATGGGATTTATTATATTAGGAAGTGGAGACAGTTTTAACTAGCAGCCGATTTTATTCAACAAACTGGCCTGTAGTAACAACTGCATGCAATGATCTAACCTTACCTTATTACACTTCGTTCCAAACACGACTTGTCTGTCACTTAACCATTGAGAACAGAACACTTTGTTCATATTACTAAGAGACACTGAGTATTCTTTAAACATTTCGTGTGTTAGAATATGCCTGGAGCCGTATTCAGAACCAACCCATTTGGGTTCCCTGCCGCCCATTTCTCGTCCTCGCACAAAGTCAACAAAATTATATGAGGTGTTAAGGATCTGTTTTTCAGCCGCTATACTCTCTTCTTCGTCATCGGAATCTTCGTAACATACAAAGTCCTCCGGTTTGTCTGGCTTACGTGAACGTTCCATTCGCCTGGCACGTAACCGCATATGCAATTCTTCGATTCTACATGACGTAGCACACGGTGGGCGACATCCATACACTGGAATTCTACGTGTGTGAGCCATTGCATTTGTTTAGAACCTTTGATATATACTTAAGATCTTCACAACACTGAACACACATTAAGGAATGGCCGATAAGATACCTAAATGGGACCCTAATTAAGGCGCAGCAATGTTTAACAATTGATTTTTTTTACTTGTCATGTCTTTTTTCATATTTGACTATACCTCTTCTTGTACACGTCACAAGATTTTGTGTTTTCTATGCAGAACATAATCAAATACAGTCATGTTTTTTACACACACATTTCTTCCATTCCACATCAAGTTTATTTTCTATGGTAACAGCTGATAAGTAGGCTAAATAAGTAAAAGCAGACCCAGACACTCATCTCCGAACGGAATATGATTCAAAGATCATCGTACTGTCACAGCATCCAGGAAGATAAACCACTGAACGTAACTCGCTAGTTTGACTCGCGCACATGCCCACCACATACGGAGACACTAATGTGAGATAGTATAGAAAATTAAGAAATGTCCTGGAAAATGTAGTCACCCGTGCGTGTAATAAAGTAACATAAGAAATCTTATGTGCATCATCTTAATAGTTGAATAAAGAGAGACCAACTTGATGTCACTTGCTTTATTATTTCCTTATTTACTGCTCAACATGTTTCGGATGTTAATACATCCATCCTCAGGAGCCTGCGACTTATCTGATGCGTTATTACATGGGTTGTATTGTTCTGTAAGGATAGAGGTTGATGTATTAGCGTAGCTATTTAGTTGCGAGTGTTAGTCGTGACGTGCGTGGTTGTTTGAGAAAGCGTGTTTCTGCAAATGTGGCCGGTGCGGTGTCTTATGGTTATTCAGTTTTCTTTGTATATGGAATGTTTTGCTAATGTTTCATGTACGTATTCTGATGTCTTATATGTATGTACGTATTTATGTATGTATGTATGTAATATGTTTGTTAGCAGACGACATATCTTCAGGAATTGTGCTTTTGTAACCAGGACGTACAATACGTGCAATCACAATTTAATCGGCATAACTAAATAACATGATTGTGCTAACTGGACAACGACGCTTCTCATCTCTTATTTTATGAATTCTAAGAGATTAACTTTATTTTACATATAGTGTACAGAATTTGTTAACGCAAACATCTTTGTAAAGAGTCATAAGTTGTGTCTTTACTAATGATGGCGCCTACCTTCGTTTGTGATATAGAAACTGGGTTGTCTATGGTTGGGAACACAATGAATTCAATAAGACAAAATCAGTCTGTTTCGAATAACAATAATAGGCTTTATCGGCATCGAACCTGTTGCATGTATGTGACTATAGCTGAAACTGATAAACAAACAGTTCGTGATTGGAAAATCGCGTAAATCACGTTGATTCAAAAGTACGGTAGCTGTCAATTGAATGCGCAGCAATTAACAAGGCACGGACTGCAGTACTTTGTAGACAATTCGTCCGTAGAACAACAAATTAAGGAGTGTGGGAGGTGGGGATGTATAGTAACTAGTGCATGGGCTGGACGGACCTGAGTTCGAATGCCGTTCGGAAAAAATTTCTGTTCTTTAAATCGCCTAGGCCGTCCCTGATAATCACCCATACTCCACTTCTATTGGAGGGGTCTGCTGCCGGCGGTAAAGCGGCCAAAGCGTGGAACTGATAACAGCGCGAGGTTGAGACTGAATGGGGCTATTCTTCTGTTTCTCCTCTTTGCCTTCATGACGTGTGTGGGACAACTTAACTTTTTTTATATTTACTTCTAGACTTTGTAGTTGGCGTGTATTTTATGTGACTTTATGTACATGTTACAATCTCTAATTTTGTGTACTTATTACAGCATAATTTTACCTCTACTGTATAATGCATGCGGCGTATTGCTTTCACGGGCATCTCAATAAAGGGTACATGCAGCAAAAATAGAATCAAAAGTATTCAATCCCGCGGTACTCGTAACACTGATTGTATTTTCACGTATTAATTATTTATACTGTACAATTTAAGAGGGGTAAACTTGTGGTCCTAAAAAACGCCGTTGCTTGTTTATAATCTATGTATCAGCGATATTCATAAACATTATTGACAGAGACTGCTCTTTCTTGACAGAGGGCGCCGGCGAATGTTATTGCCATTGGCCTCATTGTCATATTTTCTTCGTGAACTTCTCGATTTCATCGTTAACTTGCAGGATATTACTTATAAATCTCAATAAACTTTAGAAGAAAAAATCTTACACCTGCTTACTGCGTTAAAAATTACTGATACTAAATGTTGATGTGTAATTAATAATGCACTTCATAACCTAGAAGAACAGGAAACAAAATTGCATTTTGTCTCGAAGATAAGATGAGTAGTTACCTTGTGTAAAAGAACAAACCTCACCAAACTAATTTTGTTACGGAACAGAATAGGACACACTTGCACACGGACGCTCAGCGTTAACACTAGGAATGCATCCAAACGTGCACATGAAAACATATGGGAGAATGAAGGTATTGCTCCTCTCAGTCTTTACCCCGGCACTAGGTGACGGAACCATGATTCATCTTCCAAGCGGCAGCTGAAACTTAGAAACAATTGGTGGATGGAATTCTGGCAATGAACATATCTTTCTTGCTTTACTCCATGACGTGTGAAACGTACTTTGCTTCACCTTTTCAGACAACCACGTTAGTCAGTTGTTCAAATGTGTCAAGCATGGCAGCTTTCAAGAAGACTAATGTGAAAATATATACAAAAACTGGGCCTGATATCATACCGGATACCTTATACTGGAAAAAGCTCGGGGTATGCAAGTTTTTAAATTGTGATTTAATCCATTTGGACAGTTCATGGTATTAATATTTTACAGTGATTATAGTACTCCCATTGAAGTCAACAAAATATACTTGTGCGTTTCGTTCCCACGTGGATTTATATACGCCGAATGGTGACGATTAATCTGCAGATTAGGGTACATACAGTTATTTCTCTTTTGCCACTTCTATGCCGTCATACTGCTTCAGACATTCGGCTTTTCGGGTTCACGCTTTTTGATTACCCGGAAACAGCGAGAGTTTGTTTTTGGTTATGCAATGCTACAGAGAGCAAGCGTGGAATGCGGTGAAGACTGCCCGTTTGCAGATGTGGATAGGGCCTGCTGAAAACTTGCAAGCAGTACACTGTGAGATAAATTCAGTATGCCAACTTATGCAGAAATTTTAAATTAAAATGCAGTATATGGTGTGCGTCTTCCAACCACGTCACGATCATGAGTACAGGTACACCGTATTCTTGTGCAGTATTACACTGTAATATTTTCCTGCCTTTGTCATCAGTGAAACTGATTTTCAAACAACCCGCACACATGCGGGATTTTTGGGTCTCGCCATGGCACTGAAGAAGATTCAAGCCATGTGGAATGTTAGGCCACATTAACCAGTAGTTATACAGTTAATATGGCATAATATCCCAGAAGACTTTAATCTTCATCTAACACCCAGTAACTCCTGACTGTTATGGAAATATTTTCAGATATTTTTGCAGGGATTGTGTGTTATGTTACTCTTATATGTAAATCACATTAGTTGGCTCACAGATACAATTTACAGGTTGTTGAAAGGTATTGTTATGTGCTGTCTTTTTTGTGTGTTATTTCTGTTATATACAAAACATATAATTTGTATATGTGGAAATGAAAATTTCATTGTACGCTTGTACTTTGATCTGAATGTACATTTTGTTACAGAGAAGAGATGTATTTTGTTTAGAAAGTGTGCAATTGAGTCTTGTTTCAAATATATGTGATATTTCTATGTCTTTTAGTTTTCTGATAGTCTCAATAAAGAAATGAGTTGCTATGGTCTGCAAATTGGCTGGCTGTGGTCGGGACAAATGGAGTTTGATTCCTGCCTTTGGCAAGATGTTTTTCTTTTACTATATCCAGAATGACTCTGGAGTCAAAGAACCTCCTGTGTAATGAGTACCAGGGTCTCTTTCTGTGGAGCCAAAGTGGCCAGTGCATAAATGTGGCAACTTACTGCCATCAAATGTTGAGGCCTGAGATGCATGGAGCCTTACTTCAGAAGCCTCCTGTACACCTTTGTGACATTGTGCTTGGGCCTGCTGACTGTCTTACCTTGAATTACTTCACTACATTGATTATCTTACACAGATACAGAGAAGAAAATATGACTGCCTTCTGAATGGATTCAATGTCTGTCACATTCAGAACTGTCATGAAGCCAAAAAACTGGATAGAAATACAAGCAGTCTTGGTCTGTCTCATTTATTACTGTTCATATGCTTGCAGAAACAGAAGACATGTTCATGTGTGTAACTGTTCATTCCAGTATGTTATAATTGACAAGAACTTTCTGAGTGCAGGATTAACCTTTTGGCACCAGATTTTTTTTTTTTAAATTTTAGCACACCCTGTATATAAAATGTGAATAATACAGGAACCAAATACGTTAGAATTATGAAACAAACTACATTTTGAAGAGAAAAAAAACGGATAGTATATACCATGTTTAAAATATTCAGTACCTATATTTGTTGAATAAATATATAAAATGCAACTTTAGAGATTAGCGGTGCAGTACGACCATTATAGTTGACATTAGGCGTCAAAAGGTTAACTGTGTAGAGCATGCAACAGTATTAATTAGGAAAGATTAATTTCAAAAACATGGGCAAATCCCACATAAGACAACAGTTACAAAAGAATTTGAGCAGCTGCTGGTTGTAATCACATTCTGATAATATTCTAAGGTTTTGCTGCATGCAGTGCATTTAGTAATATGACATGGTTATACTAACTTGTGTTACATATGTTTCAGGTACCTGCACTAGTGAAGGAGTTTGGACCAATTGATTACATTGACTTCTCTCCAGTAGAGCCATATTATTTCTCTGTTACATGTTCTGTTCGAGTAAGTACCCAACTGCCCAGTTTTAGTTTTGGTGCCTTTTTTAGTCTCAGTACAAACTTGTGTATCACATCCCTTGCCATTAATGTGATTGTTATTTAACCATGACTTGTGACACTGGATGTCCTCACAGCCTTCTTTAAAATTTGGGTCTTATGGGATGTGATGCAATAAATTGTTTTCCAGAACATCATAAATTTAAATAATTTGTTGATGATGATTGTATGCACATACATACATGCACAAGTGCTTGCACACATGTGCACACACACACACACACACATATGCACGCACACATGCATACACTGGATCCAGAATTTAGTGAAAGGAATAACAGGATGTAGAATAAGTGAAGAAAATACAAAATATAGAGAATTAGTACCATACAGTACACTGTAAGGATATAGTATTGTGTAGTGATGTGTTACACTGCATTAGAAAATAAGATATGTGTAATTTTTAAACATTATAAGTTCATCAACAAAACAAAAGTAGTCAGTGTGCATTCAGTTATCAAGTGTAATAGCTTCTGCAAAAGTTGACAGTGGAAGAAATTTATGTCTTATAAATGTCTTTAATTTTAATTTCTGTAAGTGTTGGTAAATAACATCCAATGATGGTGCTGTACGTGAACGGTTTGGTGATGTTGAGCACAAAGAGTAAAGTTATTATGAGAGTGTTTAATTACAACCAAGTATACAGTGATACATGGTCAAAGAGTGGGGAACCTGTCAAAAATTGAATTTCTGTGTGATTCACATGTCAGGACATATAAACTTTATAAGGATGGTCACTATCCCTTACACTTCCATCAAGATTATAAAATATCAGTCCAAGTGAAGCTTTTTCTTAGTATGACCTCTTGGAAGTTGAGAAGATTCTGTCCAGTAACAGGCCAAGTAATTAATACATATAAAAGGCTGATACAATTAAAAACAGGAAACTGTAAATTAGAAGTGATGTGATGCTGTGTCCAAAGAAAGTATGAATTATTGGCATCTTACGGAGCCCAAAACTTGGAACTGTTTATTCTTCTGTGCTGTTTAAATTTATGGATACACTATTTGTTAACACTTACGTGTGATAAGATTGAATGTGGAATTGAATTTGTGGGTTTTTATTACAATACAAGGATACAATAACCAAGACTTGAAATTCTCACAGCAGTGTTGTTGAGGATTCAGGCCTTCTGGGTTGTGGTACTTTTTCAATGAGCAAATTGATCCTGATATTCTGCTACTATGTCAGGAACCATACACCCACTGTCACAGCGTCACATTGCAGTAGACATGAATCTAAACCTTATTCTAACCCTTTGAAATAGTCTCTCATTGCTTGTTTCTGCTAGGTCCAGATATACAATCCAATCACAAAGGTCGTTCAGAAGAACCTGAACCGTTTCCGAGAAAATGCATATGGAGGAAATTTCAGATCAGATGGTAGTCTGATATGTGCTGGTGGGGAAGAATGCCAAATAAAACTGTTTGATGCCAACTCCAAGTCCCTTCTTCGTGTATTCAAGGGTCATTCAAGGTACTGCAGAATGTCTGAAGTATGAAGGTATAAGCTTGTTTCAGACATCAGAACAGTGAACAGTAGTGTTTTCTGTGTGAACTCTTTTGCCGCAGAAATCTTTTTGTGTTGAGGGCATAAATTGAGAGTTTGATATTTCATTACTCTTGCATTATTTTCCCTCTGCATCTGCAAGCAACCACCTGACCAACTGTTATTACCTTATTGTACATTATGTAACTGTTTCCATTAAAGTAGACTGATAACATAGATTGCATTTTAGGAACAAAATTATGCTAGGAATTCTTACAGAATGAACAGAATGAATTAGGAAAATACATAGGCTGATTGAAAAGTTTCAAGACTGCCTCAATTTCTCTTTCCCGGTGTTAGACGTGGCAACACTGCACTAGGGATTGTGAAAGTCATACGTTGACGTGTCTGAACCTGTAGTTGGACAGCTGTGGCCTTGAGGATTTGGTCACAGCGAGTGGAAACACCTAGTACATTTTGTCATGGCGGATGAGGAAGACGTCTGTGTGAAAATACGGCAGAGGTGTGTGA
>Ga0123354_10008145_pt1 | contig 15910 bp, 6 predicted proteins | sample TergutLab28metaG_2_FD_97872 | JGI IMG/M metagenome (GOLD analysis project Ga0123354, IMG submission 97872) | Labiotermes labralis P4 segment gut microbial communities from Petit-Saut dam, French Guiana - Lab288 P4 | ecosystem: Host-associated > Arthropoda: Insects > Digestive system > Gut ...
ACAAAGTATTAACTTAATTAACCTTTTGACGCCTAATGTCAATTATAGTGGTCGTACCGCACCGCTAACCTCTAAAGTTGCATTTTATATATTTATTCAACAAATATAGGTACTGAATATTTTAAACATGATATATACTCTCCGTCTTCTTCTCTTCAAAATCCAGTTTGTTTCATAATTCTAATATATTTAGTTCCTGTATTATTCACATTTTATATACAGGGTGTGCTAAAATTAAAAAAATAATTCCGGCGCCAGAAGGTTAAAGTTCGTTTTCTGCATATAGTAAGCTGTCTTGTATTAAAAGGACGGTTCGACCACACAGCCGTTTCTAAACTACGTGTAAGGTGTCCGAACATCTATGAATGTTCCTTTGGCAGCGACCAGTACCGAATCCAGGAATTATTTTCACGTTGCCATGCGTGATCATCCACCCATTGACCCAACCAAATAATTAACTAACTAACCAACCAACCAAACAACCACCTGTGCAATGCCAATCCATTACGTCAGACACAGTAAAATCAATATTTTTTTTTGGCGAATAAATTGTAAATTGCTGAAACCCCCTGGATCACCAGTTTATATTTTCTAAAAATGTCGATTAGGCCTAAGTTTTTTTATCTTACCGAAACTAATTTCAGTAATACGTAGACTGGATACAGTAGACATCAGTGCGATCGAACGAGCTATGTTGTGTGTTACATTTTCGGGACTGAGGAAGCAGTTTACACAGCATTTCACTACCAGTGGAATTTTTCAAATTTGTGGACTACTTGTATGAAAAAAGGGGTGAATTTATTTGAAAGATGTAATAGCTTATTCTTTAGGAGTCTGCAAGAAGAAAGCGCCCTAATTAAAATGCAGACGTTAGTAATTTTTTTATTTCAACTCTAGGATTAAGCTCTACAGGCCAGATTAGATGCGATGTTCTGAAATTTAAAAAAAAGGTCTCACCGTGTGCGATACCCTTCTGTCCTTTGGGATTATACTGTAAGAATGGGTTCTAGTAATTTTTCGGTTTCTCTGGAAAGAGTTAAAAATATCATCCCGCTGGAGACACTCGCCTTCACACAGAATATTTTAAATTTGTCATTAGCATCATCAAGATGGCGGCTGTTTGGACTTCGAAGTGTGAGTAGCACCAGCACCATCAAGTGCAGCGCAGAGATTTTTTTTTTGAGGTAGTAACCAAGAGCTTTGGGAAAAATGCAACTTTTAAGAAGATACATTTTTGAATATGTAAGAATGAAAGAAATGTGGGATTGCATGTAAGCCCTAATATCTGGTGTAATGTTATTAAATTGTCCGTACTAATTGAAGGTGACACTTCTCTTTCGTATTCGGGAGTCCAGGTTTAGAATTTGTGCCGAAAAACTGAGGATTTTCATGGTTTCGCTCAGTTCCTTCAAGCAATATTTGGTATAATACGTCAAATTAGGCCATTTTCCCTTCCGCCTTAATTAACCTTTAGACGCCTAATGTCAACTATAGTGGTCGTACCGCACCGCTAACCTCTAAAGTTGCATTTTATATATTTATTCAACAAATACATGTACTGAATATTTTAAGCATGGTATATACTCTCCATTTTTTCTCTTCAAAATGCAGTTTGTTTCATAATTCTAATGTACTTTGTTCCTGTATTGTTCACATTTAATATACAGGGTGTGCTAAAATTAAAAAAAAAATAATTCCGGCGCCAAAAGTTTAAAGCGTCATTAAAATAAACCTCATGTAAACAGCGGTAGAAGTCGTATCATACAACTACTGTTGAGCATTAGAAGTGGTACTGAAACCTACGAAGTTTCTTCACAGCCACCATATGCACCATTTCAATAGTTTGTATAGCGGATATGGTTTCGTTTTTAGATATATTCGCTTCTAATCCTGTAACATTTTCTTTCAGAGCGAAGAGCTACAGTAGTGAGTCTAGTGTGGCGATGACTCCTTTAAACTAGGGTTCCTGTTCTGAATATCTTCTCTTCCTGTCTCTATCGTGTTTTCGGCTGTTGTGACAACCTGAATCCCTCCAGAACAACACCTGAATACGCTCTTAAAATGGACAACTACTTTCTTCTTCCAAATCCTTACCCACTAAACATTCACGCCCGTCTTTCCTTTTCGTTGGAAGCTGTGTGAACTGGACATTCGAAACAGCGACGTAGCTTTATCTAGAAACGCTTCATCTTCTCTTGTATTTCCTGCAAATTTTTAAAATATAATTATATTCTTTCGAAAGTCTCGAGGCTGAATATTCGAGGGTTCCAGTCGTATTCCTGGCACAGGTTTTTTTATTTATATTTGTCAGAGTGGGTAAAGGCTTTGCGATTAGCTACTGTCCCATCAAAGGGTTGTCACTAACGAATTTGTCTAGCAGATTCAGTTATTTGGAATTTTTACGTAAACGAAGGCTTTAGAACATAAATTAAGCATTTGATTGATTTTCAGTAGAGCTGGAAAAGCGCCTTCTGTTCTTGAAACACAAGGCACATCAAGATATTTGAAGAACTGGTTCCTACTTTCAGGCGTAAACAGGACATTTCTATTATAAAACTTATTTCAGTACTTTATTTAAGTAACACGCCAACAAATGCACATATATAGTCTTTAATAATCTAAAATTTACAATAAAACACTTTAAAACGCTCCTACATGTTTCGATCATACGATCATCCTCAGGGAGCGTACTTTGTTCCTTGCTAAAGTTACCGTTTAAAGCACATCGACAGTTGGTCTCATCAACTGAACAGCGTCCGACTCACACATAACACACGACATGCTGCCACAGCACCAAATTAATGTAACGAAGTAAATAACTGAGTGCTTTAAACTTTAACTTTAGCAAGGAACAAAGTATATGCTCCCTGAGGATGATCGTATGATCGAAACATGTAGGAGCGTTTTAAGTGTTTTAATGTAAATTTTAGTTTATTAAAGACTATATATGTGCATTTGTTGGTGTGTTACTGAAATAAACTACAAAATGCACAGTGCAACGATAAAGATATTTCAGTTTTGTAAATAAATGTATGAACCTGAATTTATAGAACACTTCGAGTTGCAAAATTCAGAGTTTCTAAACGCTAATACACTTGGCTCATTTAGTTAGCACTGTGCTTTAAAGAGTTGATCGAAGAGACCGCTTCGAGGTTATTACATCTCCTCTCTGTACCTGAATTTCAGACAAGACAACTGACAGAGGCTTAGTCCTCTCTTGAGGCACCCCCTGACATGTCACAAGGTTTCCGGGGGATTGTTAGGGACAGAGGTGAATAAAGCCAGGCTTTACAGTGCCTGACAAGCACCTTCCGAATCTCTGAAGCCTGCACTTTGTACTAGAAATAATTTCTGTGATACACTGATCTTGTTCTATTTTGGCATGAAACTTGGTCTCTTGGTCTGAGGGAGGAGCAGAGATTGGGGATGTTTGAGAACAAAGTGCCGAGGAGATGCTGACTCGAGATGGAGGAGGTAAGAGGCGAATTGTAAGACTTGCATAACAAGGCCGCTAACAAATTGTACACTATGGGTGATTAAGTGAAGAAAGATAAATTGGGCGAGATACGGAGAAACAAGAGATACACTTAGGTTAACTCAGAATTTTAATTGATGCAAGAAGATAAAAGACCATTTGCTGGAAATAAATGTCGATGACAGGAGAGTGTAGGCTATTTAAAGCATAGGGGTAACTAATTTTCGCCAAGTGTAACATATTTTGCCCACAGGTTGTATTTCTTGAGCCGCCGTAAATATGGAGGCAGCAAGCTGCTCCGAAAAGTTAATATCTCATTATAAATGTGCGTGGCGTCTTATCCCTGAACACTTTAATATTCATCAACATCGCTGTGAAAACCTAAAAGCACTTATGCGTATTGGACCGTGCATCATCTTGATATTTGAATAAAGGTTGACCAACTAGATGACACTTGCTTTATTATCTACTGCTCAACATGTTTCAGACGTTAATACGTTCATCTTCAGGAGCTTGCGACTACTTGTTGCGTTGTTTAGGCTGACTTGAGGCGTGCTGGTGTTATGTAGCGGGATTGTCTGTTGGTGATGTGGTATCCGAGTGGAGGCTGCACTCGGATACCACATCACCAACAGACAATCCCGCTACATAACACCAGCACGCCTCAAGTCAGCCTACACAACGCAACAAGTAGTCGCAAGCTCCTGAAGATGAACGTATTAACGTCTGAAACATGTTGAGCAGTAGATAATAAAGCAAGTGTCATCTAGTTGGTCAACCTTTATTCAAAAACTAAAAGCACTTATTGCGTATATTTGTTTCGTGCGATTTACACAGTCAACACCGATTTTTTCAGTAAACAGCATCTTCTGATTGATATTTATGGTAGAGATGGAGTACGTTCTCTGTAAGCCACTAACCGAGGTGTTAATTGTACACGTATGTAATTTAGATTGAGTTCGTCAGTATGCAACCGGAAGGTGCTGAAACTGACACTCTGTACTAAGATTTTTCTTGGTTCTGATCGCTACTGAAGCAAATACTGCGGATTGAAACGAATTCCACATTTCACGACATGCTTAAGCAGGCCCTCCAGTACAGACATTAAAATACCGCCGAAGTGCAATCTTCGCAATAAATAATAAACGATACAGCCGTAGCGCAATAGTTGCCCATCTTCGTTTCTCTGCCTCATCAAATACTCCGGTTCTCATTACCTTACCTTCTTAATTTTTGAATGTTATGCCTTGCCTCCAACCATTCTGTGTCTCAAAGATAAGAAGGTGCATACTGCTTGGAAACTTTCAGAGCCCTGTGTGGTCTCTGTTCCTGTATCACCCTCGTATTAAATGTAGTGTCTCTCATTACGCCCACTATTTCTTTTAGCTGTTTACTATACTCGATTCTTTTCCCCCCAAAGACCGTAATGGCTACAGATATACCACTGGTCTTCAGCTTCTTAACCTTTTGGAGCCGGAATTATTTTTTTTAATTTTAGCACACCCTGTATATAAAATGTGAATAATACAGGAACCAAATACGTTAGAATTATGAAACAAACTGCATTTTGAAGAGAAAAAACGGAGAGCATATACCATGTTTAAAATATTCGGTACCTATATTTGTTGAATAAATATATAAAATGAAACTTTAGAGGTTAGCGGTGCGGTACGACCACTATAGTTGACATTAGGCGTCAAAAGGTTAATTTACGCACTGTGCGTTGCAGAAGGCATGAGGTTTATCCAGTATGATCATGAATTTTTTTTTTTGCTTCTGGATCTTACCCTTCTTCAATAAATATTATTGATCTTGGAGTCACCACTACTAACCTCCGAGACCTTCCTTATTTGCAGTTAATCCGGCCTTTAACAACTGTCTGTCATTTAGTTGTGCCACTGCGACAAATTCGTTTTGTAGTGGTTGAAATATGATCAGAAGGCAAGCTATCACATTCAGATTGCATATTACTTTTAATTTTGTGCCTGATGTTCCAAATCAACTAATTAAGCATTCCTTTTTGTTTCAGTTTGTTTTATATGTGTCCTTCTTTATTGTAATTTATTATTTGAGATTGCATGTTGTGCCGTTTCTGTTACCGGTCACCTGGCTTTTGACCCGTCACTTTAGTAAACAAAAAAATTAATTGAATTGATTAATAACAGGTCTGGCTGGAGGACTGACCTTTAAGCAGAATACCTTGTAAAGTTCGGACCTTTAGCCGGATGTGTTTCTGCGGCGAATACTGTCTGCTGAAGTACTGATGCTATTAACACGAACTGTATTTCGCAAGAAGAAAAATTTACTAACTAGTAAGGTAGTTTTATAATATTTTTACCATTGTGTTTTATTTTTTATTTGTATTGTTTGATAAATTTTACTGTACTCTGCTGTTGTTGATGAGGTCTTTGTAGGTACCGAAATATTAAAGGAACCGCAGTCTCCATCGTTTACTCATTTAACTACACTAATATTAGTTATGACATTTTTTGCCTGATGTGATTTGTTCTTACTCTCTCTTTTCTGTGTGTTACTATTGTGGGTTATTACTTAGTTCGTTCAACTTCTTAGTCTTGTAATAGAAGCCAACAAGATGCACTATTTCTTAACTTTGTTTTGGTAAACAATTCTACATGTTTCGGCCAGACTTACTGTCCATCATCAGGAGTCTTAATACTGTATTCACAGCAACTGGTATTTGTCATGCTAGTTATGTTGACTGTCTGCTAGCGCGGTCAGGATGGAGTTCCATCCCGGCCTCGCTAGCAGACAGTCAACATAACCAGTATGACAAATACCAATTGCTGTGAATACAGTATTAAGACTCCTGATGATGGGCAGTAAGTCTGGCCGAAACATGTAGAATTGTTTACCAAAATAAAGTTGAGAAATAGTATAACTAGTTGGCTTCTATTATAAGAATATACGAGTAACACGATGCACGGTCCTCTGAAAGTCAAATGCGCTTAATTTTTATTCCTCTGCTCTGTCTGTAATTGGCCATTGGGCTGTAGTGCCACCACAGTAATAACTCATTATTATTATTATTATTATTATTACTGCCTACGCTAGAGAATGCGAAATTGGGATGGTCGCTACTGTAGTGCAAAATGGTAAACTGTTTCAGAAGGTGAAATGGGACACACACACACACACACACACACACACACACACAGTATGCTGATCTCATGTACCTACTTTTGTTTTCGTGAGGAATGAATTTAGGGTAAAGAAGACTTTGAGGAAATCGGTAGTGGCCCTGTTATGGCAATGGTGTAGATGTTGTCTGGAGAGGCAAAAGAAAGCTGCGAACACTTTTAACGTAGGCAGCAGGAGGATGAGATAAGAACCCTGGGCCCTCTCGGAGGTCCTATACTGTTACATTCGAAGTTTTACCGGTTCTTACTTACAGAATACGTTTGTGTGTATTAATGTACGATACAGTCGGTATGGCACGGAATGCGCTTTGTACAGTGACCCAAATCCCTCATGCAAATCCATTCTCACATCTGAGCAGATTAAGCACCGGATGAAAAGCTTCTTTCCTGCTGTCCTTGTAAATTTTTAAAATATACAGCTGTGAGGCAGTTTGCTGTTGAGTTTACTTCGCTCTGGGTTTTTAAATTCTTATGGCTGGAGTTCCTGCCTCGACTGTGGTAGCAGAAATCCGGTATTGCTTTACAAACCTTAGGTTGCAACTAATGTACAGTGTGTGTACTGGTCTAATGTACAGGGTGTGTACTGGTCTAATGTACAGGGTGTGTACTGGTCTAATGTACAGTGTGTGTACTGGTCTGATGTACAGGGTGTGTACTGGTCTAATGTACAATGTGTGTACTGGTCTAATGTAAAGTGTGTGTACTGGTCTATGTCTAAGCTTATTATAGTTAAATCTTTAACTATAATAAGCTTAGTCATAGCTTGGTAACAGCATGGACCCTCATGTAACCCACACCGCCCAACCTTTCTGACACATACGAGATCTCGTGCCCACTTTACCCCCTCCCTACCCCATATAAACAACCCATGTATGTTTTGTATAACTACTTAATAAGTATTTCATGTACAACCTGAAGATGGTCATTATCAAGCGCCGATACATGTAGTTGTGCCTCATGTAGAACATACTTTATATTCTACCAATAAATATAGTTGTGTTAGACCAGTACACACACTGTACATTAGTTATTTCATAGAGCACAACGGGGATGACGAAACTCATGAAACCTTAGGCTATTTGAAGACGCTTTACAATCTGTAGTGATTATTTAGCATCGAATTAGACTATGTGATACCAGTATCAGTTTTAGAAGATGGTGGAAAGAATTTGCCTCAGTTTAGTTAAAGTTAACGTTTCGATATTACCGTCAAGGGTCTCAGTCTGTGTGAACCGGTCGATACTGAAGCGGGAACCTCTCACGTGGAAGGTAGACATTTGGGTTATGAGTCTTACGGTTTGTGTTTTTATACTAGTATTCTAACTGTAACAGTCTCAAACGGTTTTGATGGTACATGCAACAGGCCAGGCCGTAAAAAGCAATAGCAAACCCCGCACTGTGTTAACCAGGCTTTACAGTGTTCAGGACATAAGACACTTCGCCTGAATTTCAGTGGAGCTGGGCACCATTCTCCTTTTCTGTGCCTGTCGTAATTATGTCCAGGAAATCCGGGTGAAGGCTGTGATGGTCATGGATTCCTTCTTTGCAGCTACTTCCCAGATTATGCACACTCTTGTCAAATTATTTTGGCACTGAATAATACAGTTTGTGGTATTTTTTCTCTTAAAAAAATCAGACTCTACCTTGCACAATGTTGTCTCTGTTCCGATCTTACCGACAACAGTTACCACCACTGTTGTTTGAACCTAATATTACGTGTTTCCTGTGCAGTACCCAGCCTCCTTCTGACGAGAATGGATATGCAGAAATCCACTTACATGTTCTGATTGCATGCGTGACTATAGTAGAATCCTTTGCTATGTAAAATGTGTATGTAAATGCAATTTCGTTGTGTGATATGTCTGCCTCGGCCTGTTTATAAATTGGATCACCAGATAACGTTGCGACACAAACAGCGCTCTTCCAGAAAGGACTGCCGAATGGCAGGGAATGGCGGTTATCATATCTGATCTATATTCTGGTAGTGCCGTTTTCGAAAGAAGGTCCACAGATTGGCTATGAGAGAAAAGTAGAGGTTGCAGTTCATATCTCCGTAGTTTTACTAGACAAATAATAGACTGTTACATTAATATAGGGCACATTCTTATGTAAATAACAAGCTACCACTCAGTGATATACGACTTTTTAAACTGAGGAAGCGACGGAAAATAACATTAAAAAATCTGCCAATTAACGGCTTCCATTAATCCTAGCTGTTAATTATCTGGTCCGAAGCTATAAAACTGTACCACATTTTCCATATAGCTTCATCCAGGTTTTCATATTATTAAGAAGTTATACATTCTAAGAGTTGAAGTTTTTTTTTATGGTGATGAAAATTCATGTTGTGTCTTCAGAACATTGACGGTGTGTAATCTGGTATGGAGTACCACCGTTTCAAAGGAAAGTACCGCATTCATAGTCTGTATATAAGAGCAACGTTTCACTTCGAAGGTTTGATAGGCACCAACAAGCCTGAAAAACGAAGCCATAATCCAAGCGACGATAATAAAAATTTATGTTTTCTTATTTAATTGAAGATTTCGTCACCTCGGGTTTACTACAGTTCACATACACACAGTACGTTTTTATGAGATGCGCTGTAAAGGTATACTTTCTTCTACGTAGAATATAATGAAGTTTATGAAGTGTGATCATACATTATAGGAATGCCAAATAAATCCTTTGCATTGAACAGAAAACCCCACAGAAAGATCTAAATTATTATCGACCCATTATTAGATTTAATTGAAACTCGTTGACTAGTATCGAGAGGTGTAGATGCACTACATGATATACACAAAGTTATCCCTCTGCATACCGTGAGGGCATTCGGCGGAGGGAAGAGGAGAGTCAAAGTACAGGGTGATTCTGTCGCTAGAGGTCCCAAACTATTTATAGACAATAGTTTGGGACCTCTAGCGACAGAATCACCCTGTATAACTATTTTTAACCTCGGCCGTAGATGAAGGTGAGTGGTAAGCATCACGCCTCGGCTGCTTTATCCCCAGGGAATTAAGCCCGGTACCCATTGAATAGAAGGCTGGGTAGGCCTCATAGCCTATGTGAATTCTTTAGAATAGAGATAAATATCTTTACCTACTGGGATTCGAACCACGATCTTCCAGCCCGTCGCCTAGTCACTATACTGACTACGCTGTCTCATACATAAAAGAAATGTACACATGTTTAATTAAATGGGGTTTGTAAAGTTGCAGACTTCTCGAGAACGGAGCGGTGAGTAGAACATCGGAGTCTGGGGTTAAAGAAGTGGAAGAAGGGAGGAAGAATCGCAAGGTAGGGCGCTTCATAACATGCATTTTTTCAACAAATATTATTCGGTTAATCGCTAGTCAGGTTATGCAGCACGCATGCAGCAGATGTTACACTCTTGAAATATTTTTGTTGAAAGCGTCAGCGGAAAAGACCACTCTGAAGATCTGGTCTTCCGGAAACTGTAAAGGAGAGTGCGGATGGAAGCACCTGGTTCACGACAAGGACCAGAGACGGGTTCTTGTAAACACGATAATAAATTTTCGGATTCAATACAAGACGACTAACCTAGCGGCTGTTACGTTCACAAGGGCGACTTCCGTGGAGCTGGTTTACATATTTGTACAGGCGCATGCGTGAAACATTCAGGTTACCATCGATTTTGTTAGGAATATTCCTGAAGACTTTTCTTCAAGAGCGAGTTTAAGTCAGTTAATTTAGAAATTACCACTCCTCATCTCTCGAGACAGGAAGGATATTGCAAAGCTCCCTCACCCCCAGACTACCTGCACCACACTTCGTTCCCACTTAGAATTGATTCACTGGAAATGTGATATTAGGCGTGCTGTGCTGAATGCAATAACGAATTATGTCGCTTTACTCCATTACTTCGCAGTAATACTGCAATCAGTGTTCTGACAAAAATGTTGACGTGTTTTCAGACGAATTCTTGGCGATTTCTCACCTGTTATTAACTTTGACCTTTACTTTTTTGTAGTTTCAAACTTTCTGTTGCAACTCTAATTAGTAGTTAATGGTAGAGTTTAAATTCTGTTGCTGACAAAGTTGATAACTTTAGAGATAATACGCTGTATAGTCTACATCCATTCAATATTTTACCTCGTGTTTCATTGAACGTACTTCCACACAAAAATGCTGAAAATAACAGCTGTATATCTTAATGATATCTCTATTTATGTGATAAAAGAATTAGTTTTATCATAGGCAGATTGTTACGAATCTAGTAAACTTGGATTTGAGATTCGTACAGTGTAAGAGTTGCGCGCACGCACGCGTGCGCACACACACACACACACACACACACACACATACACGGTGGAATTAAATTCAGCAGACAGACTCCAATGAAGTCTACCATTGCCGGAATTTAATCGAAGTAATTTGAGCACTTTCGAAAATGAAGCATTTGGACGGACGGACATGACAAATGCACTGTTTAATTCATGCCGTACACTTCGTTAAAAAAAAACGTATAAAATCATTCCCTTCCCCCCCCGCATTTTTATCCTGTTGTGTCTATCTGTCTGGTAATACAATAGCCTATGTTGAGAGGAAACTATTCGAAAACAAACTGCGTTTATTTTCAGTGCCGGGGGACTTAAATTGCTTTCAGTTTAACCCCCGAGCGCGCGTTGGTCTGCTGCAGTACGTTTATGAAGTTTGTCTTAATGCTTTGTGCAAAGGACGGGAGAAAGCACGTTTCTCGTATAGCAGCTAATTAATATTTATAATTCATTATTTCAAATGGAGAGTTTAAAGGATATGAATTCTATTTACTCTGAACAAATTTCCACGGAATAGTGCAGATTAAGAGCAGAGAGTGTTAACTTTACAACCGTTGCTTTCTATTGCTTCACCTCTGCAAGAAAGAGTCGTGACGCTGAAACTACCCGGAGACTGGAGTGTGAATGCTTTCATTTAGTGAAGCGCAAGTCCTGTCATAAATATACCATCTATTTGTACCGCTTCAGTGATGCTTCTTTATTAAATTATTATGTTTTGCGTTATTTTGAAGAAAATTTTAGTCTTGTTTGGCGTTAGGCTGTTTCACCTGGTAAATGCTGCGTAACACCTGCATATCCTATAACACTGCTGTGTTGGCCAGTTACTATGTTGTGAGAAATGGTTTTTTGCAATCCTGCTGTCACCTAACCGCCCGTATGTAACGCCGATTCCAGACTGTCGTGATATATATTAATTACAGTCTTTAACAACATGTAATAACCGAATTTTTAACAAAACCAACAATGCCAAGAGCCTGAAAATCTTTTCGATTTATATAACCATACTCGTGGGACCGCGGTACCACAGTGGTTAAGGTGCTATGCTACAAATCGGAAGGTCGCTGGTTCGATCCCAGCTGGTGTCAGTGGATTTTTCATTGACACAAAATCCTTCCGATCGCACTATGATTCTGGGGTCGTCTCAGCCTCTAACAGAAATGAGTAACAGGAATATTTCCTGGGGGTAAAGGCGGCCGGTGCGTAAGGCTGACAACCTTACCACCATCTTGTGCCGTTGTCACGAAATCTGGGAACCTTAACTTCCTGGAATCCTCAGGGCCTGTCCAGGCCTGTAATGGGACTGCTTTACCTTTACCTTTATAACTATATTCGTAGCTCTGTACGCTAATAAAGGAAGACAGTAAAGGTACGACTTTTTTTGTGTTAATTGTGACGACAAAGCAGCTCGCACATATTGTCTGTAAAAATATAATATTAAAAAGGTAGTTTACATGCACACGATGTTGACCGGGAACGGCATTTTAAAAGACTTGCTACAGAAGAATCGTAACTAACTAAAAATAACTTCATACAGCGGGATGAACAGAAATAAGGAGTCTCCTCAGTGTGATTTCAGGCTTCCGCCACGAAGTAGATGAGATCCGCGCTCATCTGCTATGGTACGTAGCGTATAGTGGTAATGCCTTACCGACGTTTCAGAGCAACCTATCTGTCCCATTTTCGAGGGTCAAGAAATCAAGAATCTTCTTTGGGTTTCTTGACCCTTGAAGATGGGACAGTAGGTTGTCCCGAAAGGTCGTTAAGGAATTAGCACTATGCGCTGCGTGCTATCTCAGAAGAGCGCAGATCTCAAGTCTCGCTAAATTGCAGCTAGCGAAGCTCATCTAGCTGTCCACCTCTGGTACATATAGACCACTTTGTAGAGGCATGGGAATGTCCAGATGCATGTTTCGGCCGGATTTCGCCAAGAAATGAGACCCAGGTACCTGTTGGGTATGAGACTCACTTGGTCACTTAATTGATGAATATTCTGTGATCTTAGGACCTGGATTCCTTGGTTCGCTATCCCAGGCTGTAGGCCAGTCTCCTAGGGGCTCCAAATTAGCACAGAATGAAAAATGTTTCAGTCAAAACTGACAGGTACTAACAGCACATAGGACATGTAGTACGAATGCAAGATAATCTGCCATGTAAGAAAATCACCTTGGACAAGCCGGAGGGCAGAAGGCGAGTGGGAAGTCCAAACCTCAGATGGATGGACGGAGTGATGAGGGATGCAGAGAGGCTGGGTGTTAGAAATTGGAAGATAAGGCCAAGGGCAGAGATGGTTGTAGGTGACTTCTAGAGTCGGCCAAGACCCTACGTGGGTTGTAGCGCCCGGGAGTGTGTGAGTGTGAGTAATAGCAAATAGAATATGTGTATTTTTACTCAATACACAATAAAACAGTACGCGTACCTTAATTTAGATAGGAGATGAGCTTAATAAAAGCAACAGGAAAGAGATAAACAATTTTGTTTTATTGAAAAGACATAAGTAGGAGCCTGATTAATTTTTTATAAGATAAAAGAATTCTCTTATGAGACCGTAAAATACGTTTTGTACGTTACATATGCCACTTTTATATTAATGCGTTCTATAGATTCATGACGAAATATACGAGAGAACAGGCTTATAAAAGTGAAGAGGAAGACGGAGAATAGAAAATATATAACTTAAAAGCAAATATTTTTTCGTTCCCTCTCGTGTTCTTCTCATTTCGTAATCTATTTCATATGAGATAATGGAGCGGGTGCCTGATTGATGTACTTCCCGAAAACAAAGAAATGTTCCTGCACTGAACTGCTTTCCCACTGTACTAGACAGCTCCCGTTTTTACGCCACATTTCTTTCCTGGAGACCCATTGTCTGTCGGACCGCTTTTTCGTAGACTCAGTGTTGTAAGTTCTGTGTAATATTTTGAGTAGTCATGTCAATACGTAGTTACAGCTGCTTCGAAGGATTGTAACATATTCATCTTCGGGTTCAAGTAGCCTCTACCATTATTTAAACAAAAGGGCTACAAATGTTCTACTGATCAAATACACGTCAAGTATTAATCATTCTGAATTTTAATAATGCGCATATAGTAAATTAAAGTGTTCCCGTTACAGGCCCGGTTTGGCCCAAAGGGTGGGTAGAGGTATAGCTCTACTCTTCCATTACCGCGGCACTGGAAGGGGTGAGTGGTCAGCAGCACTCCCCGGCCGCACTTTACCCTCGGGAAAGACCCGGTACCCATTTTACAGGAGGCTGTGTGGGCCCCAGGGTCAGTCTAGACGGGCGGAAAATATTATCCCCACCGGGATTCGATCTCGGACCGTCCAGCCCGTAGTCAATCGCTATACCGACTGAGCTACCCGGCCCACAATAGTCCGCATATATTATAGTTTATTTGAGAGAGTCTTAGTTGTTAATTATGCCCACAGTACGTAGACCTAATGACTATAAAATTCCACTCCATTATTCTTGATGTGGTGAAGGAAGTTTTATCATGCTAGTATTCGCGAAATAACTTTTAATACATATAGTTAAGTGCCAAATCACGTAAGAAACCACCATGATTCGCCGAAATACACTGTAGTTGTTCGGTGACGTCCGAAATGTCGCATATTGCATCGTAACACAAAGTTTCTGGGTCTCCAGTCAATCCATTAATGGCACTGTGTAGAATTAGGAAATCGTGCAGTAGTAAACTGGAAACCATAGTATAATATATTATGTACCGTCAGTACACAAAAACATCAATATAGTAATATACGTTTGTGTCAAAAACTGGAAACCGTTCATTCTCACGAAGCACCCCTATTTGTACACTCAGGTGTGATCAACAGTTGGCGGTGTACAACTATTTTGAGGACCATCACTTCAAGTAAAGCGGGACGTCTACGCGTCATATTTGATGTGAGCCTATTGCTCGTGATGGCTAGCATTAATATTTGAACGAATGAGTACTTTGCCTCAGCGGTAACACTTCTTCGTTCTGCGTTCGATGAATCTCACTGGAAGCTCTGCGGTGCGTTTTTCTGTGATCTTAGACGAATGCGAATACAGGGCCTTGAAACAGACCACAGAGATATCCTTCATATGAAATTCGGGTTCACTGTACACAATCGTCACATCACTCTGTCCCCGAATAAACTTCGAATTTTATGAAGCCCCATTAAATGAACTACGACAGACATGGTTTTGTGCGATAAGCTATTGACAGTGTGAATCAAACCTTCTAAGCGTGAGCCTGTGTTCCGTAGCAGGTGGCCAAACTCATACGAGGGATTTGGCAAGTCAGCTGTCGCCATTAGAGTGAGATCCTAGCTTCCTGTGTCAGTCTGTTCCCTTTACCCCAGACGAACCCGCATTTTATAACGCAATACGTACTCAACATTTCTGCTACCTTCTTTGTGTTTGCTCCGTCAATTAATCGAAACTTCGGTTATTGTGAAGTGATAATAACGTGCGCCATCTTTTTAAATCACTTGAGTAAAGTTGTTACGCTAAGGGCGAATTTTTATAGTTGGATTTTCTCGCACATAGGCGTGACAGTGATTGCACAACTCTTGACCGTGTGAGATGATGCAATCGGCACGAGGTAGTGACGTCTCAGGCATTTAGACGCTTAGAGAACGGTCTTTGTTCTAAGCTTGGGATGGTCGCGTCTTACTATAGCTTGGCTCAGTCTTTCAGGATCAGTGCCAGTGTCTGCATGCACTTCAATGAGGAAGCATGTAATTACAACATTACGAATAAGAGAACAAAGGGTTTCTATCAGTGCTTCACCATAAGGGTGTGTTTTTCAGTGCTAAACAGTACGATTGTGCGTGTGTACAGCCAAGCCACAAGGGGTGGCGTACTAGCTCCACGGTCACCAAACGCGTGCATGAATAGTGTTATATTAAAGAGTACCACAAGGGTAAATTAATGCAGTGTTACATGTTTGTGGCATTCATCAAACTATAATAATTTAAGATAACTAAACTGTAAA
>Ga0123354_10008146_pt1 | contig 15909 bp, 13 predicted proteins | sample TergutLab28metaG_2_FD_97872 | JGI IMG/M metagenome (GOLD analysis project Ga0123354, IMG submission 97872) | Labiotermes labralis P4 segment gut microbial communities from Petit-Saut dam, French Guiana - Lab288 P4 | ecosystem: Host-associated > Arthropoda: Insects > Digestive system > Gut ...
CAGAAAACCTCTTGCAATTACTGTATATCATTACTTCATGTATATATATCCTAATTTTCCTCTCATCTAATAAATATTAAGCTTTTTTATCTGTAAATTCATGTTGAAGTAATGTAGATCCTAAAACGGATATAACAACAGGTGAGTTCTTGAGAATTGACTTATTTCAGTATAACAAAATTTCACTATAACAAATTAATTTCTGAGGTCCCCAAAACTTCGTTATACTGGTATTCTACTGTATATTCTACAACACCACTAACACCTACATTCATTCACTGTTGTTGTTTTGCTGTTCTCATCATCATTATTGTTCCACAGAGCTGTGCAACTGCTGTGGCTTGTGCCTGGAGTTACTGAACCCATCTATAGCAATGGGGTTTAAATTCCAACTACTGCCCAGGATGGAGGGGTCTTAAATTTCTGGTACCTCTCAATGCCTTCATGTCCATATGGTGTACCAAGTCCAGCAGCATGTGAAGAATTAAAGGTATGTACAGTACACTGAGGCCAGAACTAAAGGGTTAGTAACTCTTCTTAAATAGTATTTGTTTTGTGGTGTCAAACAGCAGGGTCATGTGGACAGATGTAATCACAACCTACTGTAACCCTATGGCACTGGAATTAATGCCAAGTGTCATCTGCAGCAGACCAGAATTTAAATGAAGGCTATGTAATGGCAGCCGTAACTGGCCATCAGCAATAGCTGACAGTGTTCCAAAAATCACACTGCACAATACAAATATGTAACCTCTGGCACCAAAAGGTTAAGATACTATCCCAGCAGCTGGATGGTAAAACTGACAGAAACAGTACCACGTTTTAACTGTACTGATGGACGAGGTCCTTCAACATTGCCTGGGAGGACTGAGGAAAACAAATAATAAACCCCGATCGGAATAGAGATTTGAAACAGGCACCTTGTGAATACAAGTCAGAAGGATTAATGTCTGGGCCACCTTGCTTGGTCTAGATTCCTGAAGGAAGAAAGACTCTTACAAGAGCTGGGGAACAGACGCAAAGATTCAATGGCACGGCCTACTTATGCGCAGACATTAAGAAGATTCTACTCAAGATATGAAAGAAAAAATGGTAAATATTTGATTATGGGGAAGCCACAGAAGACTGTAGTAGGGATGTTAGTGAGATTACATATGCATTGAAGGGGAGTGATGGCGATGGACACGTGGGTTTTGTCATCAACGACACCAACACCAACAGCAACACCAACACCGGCACCAAAAACACAACTGCCCACCCACTCTGTAGGTGGTCTTACTTCAGAAAGATTATGAACACAACCAGGACACATCTGTCAAGAAAAACACATGCTATGGATATAATTATGTACTTCACAAATAAGACATATATGTTTCAAGATGTGAAAGAAAAAAATGGCAAATATTTGATTATGGGACCAGCCTCATGGTCCAGTGGTCAGTCTCTCTGACTACTAATCATGCGGTCCCGGGTTCAATTCCCGGCTCTACCGTGGGAATTTTCCCTGAAGAGGAGGATTCCCGTGGTGTCCATGGTCTGGGTAGATTTGTAGAATTTAGGTTTAAGGGCCCTCCTGGCACTACATCCTCCTGTATCACCACTCACATCATAGGAACAACGTAACTGCGCCTCATGGGCGTCCCAACCTCAGAAGTCGGTTACACTCCTGCCATGCCCAGAAGGGAGGACCACGAAGTCCACAAGGACATGTCGTGGCATTGAACCAAAAAAAAAAATATATTTGATTATGGGGAAACCACAGAAGACTGTAGTGATGTTAGTGAGATTACATATGCACTGAAGTGGAGTGATGGAGATGGACACGTGGGTTTTGTCATTGACACCAACACCAACACCGGCACCAAAAACACAACTGCCCACCCTCTCTGTAGGTGGTCTTACTTCAGGAAGATAATGAACACAACCAGGACACATCTGTCAAGAAAAACACATGCCACGGATATAATTACGTACTTCACAAATAAGACATATTGTTTTGTTCTTCTTGGTATTTAGCTTGTATGTAAGTTCATCACATAAAACTTCTCCTCCATAAGCACTCAGCAATCACAATTAATATTTTTACCTATTTTTATTCTCCCTTTTAAAATTTGATTTTTTCATTTCACGTGCTCCAAACATTGCTTCATTATAGACTTTGGAACCCAGCTGTTCCTTCAATTTCTGCAATTCCTCGAAGCTCATTTTGGACAGCTCTTCACGAATGCCAGTCTGCATTAAAAAAAAATAGAGTTAATATGTGTATAAAAATGTAATTTGCCATAGTAAGGGATATGTTACTGATTACTGTACAACTGTTGACTAGAATACCCATCATGCCCACATTGTGCCAGTCCCAGAAACACCTTTCTGACTTCATACAGTCCACACTGTGCAGTTCCTACATATTTTCGATAGCAATAAAGTAGTAGTAGTCTAGGGACAGAGAACAGTATATGCTCAAACATCCTGCCTTTATTTTATTCAAGCAGAGAATAAGAAAATACTGACATGTATTACATTTAAACCTACTCGAAGGACAACCAACTTACCATATGTCTATTTGGAAATCAAGTCACTGTATAATGACATATAAGCATGCAATAATTCTACTTGCTTGATCAGTTGCTGTCTTGCCAGTGAATGCTCTGTACGGGTATTCTTGTAGACTGTAACAAGACTGTCATTTTTGCAAGACTCATACAGCTCAACCATCGTAAATGCAAGGTCCACTGAAAAGCAACCTTAATTGCAGTACGGCAGACACATATAAACAGCATGAAAAATGTGTAGTCAGTATTAACCTTTTGGCACCGGAATTATTATTTAAATTTAGCACACCCTGTATATAAAATGTGAATAATACAGGAACCAAATAAGTTAGAATTATGAAACAGACTGCATTTTGAAGAGAAAAAAATGGAGAGTATACACCATGTTTAAAATATTCAGTACTATATTTGTTGAATAAATACATAAAATGCAACTTTGGAGGTTAGTAGTGCGGTATGTCAACTATAGTTGACGTTAGGCGTCTAAAGGTTAATAACCACGCACCTAGTCAACATAACCTCAGAACATCACTAGCGCAATAATTTCCCAGGTTAAAAAAATCCAACAAGATGCAACAGTAGGCAGATATTTATTTACCGCTAAATTACTCTACATGTTTCAGGCGTCCATCGCGCCCGTCATCAGGAGTACACAAAACTGTAGTTGCAGCCTCTGGTACAGATCATACTACATGGGAAGCAAGCTTCTTAAAAAAAAAAACCCAGGTGTCTTCCAGGCAAAATCACATATGTGTAACATAAACATGATCTCCAGTAATTCCACGCCAAATGGCAACAGCGAGTTCTTGCCTAAGGTACACATTTACACATTTTGGGCTAACCTTCCAAAAATAGTGATAAGTGCATTTATAGAATTTCTCCTGCGAAACACAGACATTACTATTACGTTTACATTTTGGTTAGGATTTTAGTATGGCACCACACAATAAACTTCGGCTTACTGTAACTGTTACAATTAAGGAATATTTTATTTACTGCCTTTTGTTAGTATTTTGGTCTGGATTGCAGTATGTTACTGTACAACAAAATTCAGCAATTCGTGTAACTAAGGAAATACATTTTAACAAGAATGCCATACATGTATTGGTGCTGTATTCTGAAGGCATTCCATACCTTGTCTCATGCAGACAGCATGATGGATTACATCAGAGCTACCTAAATGGGAATCTTAATGGACACTTGGTTGTGATGAGATCCCACTCTTTCAGAGGCTTTATATAATGTGGACATTAGAAACTTTATAAAGTATAAATCAGTTACAAATATGGTCCACTCTAGAGTCATAATTCCTTATATGTCTTAGGAACAAATATACACCAACAACAGAGGCACTGTACATATAACATAACATGCCACCAATCTTCCAGTAGAAAAGCAAGAAATATTACATAGTCTGAGGGTGTATTTGTAGCCTTCGGTATCCAGCATGCAACACACGTGTCATATTTTCATCTGTGGTCTATCTGGCTCTACCTCGTTAAGGACAAATTTTCGAGGAAAAAAAACTTACAGAACATAAAATGTGTGTTTTGACTTTCCTTGCAAATTTTACCTTTAACATGTCTCATTTTATGAAGAAGTGAATGAGATATGATCATAAATGTATATTGGTCTTCATACAAAGTGCACATTATTCTTGTCAAATTTTAATGAAATCTGAATTTTCTCGACAGATTTTCGAAAAATACTCAAATATCAAATTTAATGAAAACCGTCCAGTGGGCATCGAGTTGTTCCATGCGGACGGACAGACAGGACGAAGCTAATAATCGCTTTTTGCAATTTTGCGAATGCGCCTTACGATATGTTCACTCATAACGTATGGAATGAAAAATTCCGCGAATACGTAACACAACAGGGTTGACAATTATCTCAGAAATATGGTTATCATTCTTTCAGCATCGGCATGTGTATACTTGGAGCATGGGCACTTCAATCGGCAGACAACAAAAAAGTTGACGGGTTTCACCATAACGTGAATTAGCCTTACAATTAAACACAGAATATTAAACTAATTAGAACTGTTTCAAAAATGTAAATAAATCACCCTCTCCGACGACATTTCCACGTCTTCAACTTCCGTACTTTTCATTTCTGTTCAAGAAAACAAGTTTATTATTCACGTCTTCGAGTTCTAGATAGCGGCACTCACGAATCTATATACTAATTACATGGCTACTACATAACCGTAATTTATCACATAGAACAATGCTAATCCTTTCTTCCTTTCGTTGAATTCATACGACTTCGTCTCAAAATGTCATTAACCACTCCATTTTACTTTACTTTTCGCCATCTTTGATTTTCCTGGCTTTGGTATAAATACGCTGACAGTCACAGCATGGGTCAGAGTCACAGATGTAAACCGTACCTAAATAGTGTACTTGAGTTTGGTTTAGTGTTATTCATATTCCAGTGATTCACGGAAAGTACCAAGGGACCTTGAAACATAAAACACGTCAAATATATATATATATAATTACCTACTGGCATAAAGGACATATCCTATAATGTTAATGAATTCAACTTTTTTTTTTTTTTTTTATAAAAAATTGTCTTTCATACTTTTTACACGGTGGAGGACTATTTCCAGTATAATACATAGTATATATTTTTTTCACAGCATAGATGTTATATTATTTACTTCACTATATTCGAGGTATACTTTATATGTTTTGATTATATTAGACGCTGTATATTTTGTCTTGTTTTCTTTTTTTTTTTTAATTGTATAATATAACAATGTTATGTTTTCGTAACCGTAAGGAAACAGTCCCAACCATGGATCCCAACCCCACGCTGGGAGGCAAGCTATTCTTTGCTCATAAATGTCCACAGGTTGTCTATCCGAGTGTTCACACGTGCTAATTCTGTATACCCGTCAAACCGGAACGAAGTCGGAGTGTGCAATGTTAGCAAGTGCATGTTAATAGCTTCGAATTAATATTGAGTGTATCAAATTTCAACATTCTGTTCTTGAAATGAGGATTTGTAGCTTTCTAATACTGTTAATGGCTGTTGCTGGCGATTGTACTCTGTCACAAGGGGACCAGAAAAGACAGAAACCTAAGAAAGAAATAAAAGTTACGAAGGGACCTGTACCGAAAAATGTTATCGATAGAAAGCTAGTTGTTGAAGAGACATCGCCTGAAGACATTATTTCGGAATACCAGGCATACCAAGCAAACGTAGATAAAACACATTTTTCAGGAGAAGTTTTGGGTTATGTTACACCTTGGAATAATCATGGGTACGATGTGGCGAAGTTATTTGGAGGAAAATTCAGTTTCATATCACCTGTGTGGCTGCAAGTCCGGAAGCAGGCTTCAGACACATTCACTGTAACTGGCACGCATGATATTGATCTTGACTGGATTGAAGCAGTGAGAAATAGTAGTGGTTATACCATTAGTGTTGTTCCTCGTGTGTTGTATGATGGTTGGACAGTAAATGACTTAAATTCCCTGATGTCTGACAGCAAAGAGCAGGAAGAATTAATAAAAACATTGGTGACCTCTGCTAAAAAATATAACTTTGATGGGTTTGTACTAGAAGTATGGAGCCAGGTAGTTGGTAGAGTGAACAAAAGGTACTTAGTGCAGATGGTCCAAACAATGGCCAGCAGATTTAAAAATTCTAAACTTGTTTTAATACTTGTCATACCTCCTACACGTGGTAGTGGTTTAGAGGCATTTGATGCAGAAGATTTTGAACAGTTGGCAGATGATGTAGATGCCTTTTCACTCATGACTTACGACTTTTCGAATCCGCAGAGACCAGGTCCCAACAGTCCAATAACGTGGGCTCATGACTGTGTGGAGAAGCTCGTTCCTCGCGCAGATGATTCTCGACGATCAAAATTACTCCTTGGTCTTAATTTCTATGGAAATGATTACACACCAATGGGTGGTGGTCCCATTGTAAACCATCAATATATAGCTCTGCTGAAACAGTATCGTGGGCATTTGAAGTATGATGAAGATTCTGCAGAGCATTATTTTGAGCTGAAGACAAAGACAGGAAAACACTTGGTGTTTTATCCAACTTTGTATTCCATCCAGAAACGCATTGAATTGGCTAAAGAGCTTGGTACAGGGTTGGCTATTTGGGAATTGGGACAGGGTCTAGATTATTTCTATGATTTGTTTTGAGAAGAAATAAATTTAGTCATATTTGCTTTATGTGCTGAATATACAAAATACTGGTCATGAAATGTAAGAAATGTGATAACAATTAAAATAATTAAAGCCAGTTATTTAATTAACACACCAACAAATGCACACATACGCTACTTAAAATTCTAAAACTTTTACATTAAAACGCTCCTACATGTTTCGATCATAAGATCCTCCTCAGGGAGCATACACTGTTCCTTGCTAAAGTTAAAGTTTAAAAACACTCAGTGATTAACTTTGTTATGTTAACTTGGTGCTGTGGCAACATGTCGTGTTTTGCGTGTGGGTTGTACGCTCTTGAGAATGAGCCTGGCTATGGATGTGCATCATGTGCTGTATAGTATGAGATAAAGATAATTAAAGCCAGTTTTCTAGTAGAATGGTGTGAGTATCTTAAAACTACTGCCCCCCATACCAGTTCAAACATTTGTTTTAATCCTTGCAACCGTTATAAGATTATAAGACATGAATTTCTGTATCACTGATAAATTTATGACAGTTCAAGAAGTATTTAAGTTTTTCTTTAAGATTTTCTTGTTGGCACACTTACTGCACTGTGTGGCGAGAGTTTTTATTCTTGGCATGCTCACTGCACTGTATGGTGACAGCATTTTTCTTCTGGGCTCACTCACTACCCAGCCTGTATTTTTCTTCTTGGTGCATTCACAACCCTGACTGAAGAGCATTTTTTGATGCACTCACCACCCTGCCTAAAGGGAGTTTTTTTTTTTGTTTCAACATACTCACTGCTTCAGATGAACATTTTTCTTCTTGGCACATTCACTGCTCTGTGTGATGAGTTTTTCGTCTTTGCATGCTCACTGCACTTTCTGATAAGAGAATTTTTCTTTTGACACTGTCTGAAGAGAGTTTTACTTTATGGCACTCTCACTGTACCGTATGATAGAGTTTGTGTTAAGGTCAAGGTGACTTCATAACACAACATAACATTTTTTCCTTTAGACTGATACTTGTTCCTTTTTTGGTGCCTTCTTTGTCAAGTGATGTGCCTGGCTCGATGATCTTTCTAGCGTAGGCGTGTTACTATTCCCGTTTCTTAACGTAACATGTCACTTACCCAATTTTCTTCTACTGCCTTAGTCAAAGCCAGCATTTAGATACAATCCATGTGAAATCAACTACTGCACTTCGTCACATATACGGAGGGTGCCAGAAAAACATATACACATTTTCAGAAAGGAAAAAACTGCATTAAAATTGTAATACTCAATTTATACTGATAACAAAAGATTAATACAAGTCACGTTTGACTTATGCAATTACAAGAGGTGCTCAAAGTGGTTACCATCAGTGTCTAGATACTTCTGATTATGGCGAACTACTGCTGGAGCAAATTTAAAATTTGTATGCATGATATACGATGCATACGCCTATGGTAACTGCTTTGAGCACCTCTTGTAATTGCAGAAGTCAAACGTGACTTGTATTAATCTTTTGTTATCAGTATAAATTGAGTATTACAATTTTAATGCAGTTTTTTCCTTTCTTAAAATGTGTATACTTTTTTTGGCACCCCCTGTATATATATAAAAACCCCAACTCCATCCATTTGTCACGAATGTTGTGTATTATGACATGTTTTTTGGCTGTGTGGAGCCATCATTGGTGGCGTGTAAAGGTTACAGGAAATACAATGTTAAATGTCCACCATTTATCCTACTGAATTTTCATTGTACTTCAGCATAATCCCCAGGCACATTGATGCATATGTCCAATTCTGGCTTGAGTTTAAAAATTTTGTCACTGTACAAATTAGGCATTTACATTGGCAACCATTCATGAATGGCCATTTCCATTTCTTCATTATTGTGGAATTGGTGGTATCATAATTGTGATTTTTGTGGCCAAACAAATGATCTGTGAAGTGATGTGATCCTGCAGCATGACAGTGGAACCCCATTCAGTGCAGGTCAGACACAAGTGTTTCAGTTATTTCACTGGTAACTTCTGTACCAAACAGCCTAGAGTTTGGGCCAGTGAAGTAATGGGTGGTGGTTGATCACAGAGTAATGAAAAGGTGGAAATGGCTATTTGGGAATGGTAGCCAATGCAAGAGACCAATTTCTACTGTAATGGAAATTTTGAACATACGTTGTCACTGGGCATTGATTGTAAGTCCTGGTTCGAGTCCAGCGTGAGAAACTTATTAGGAATATACAGTTACAGTGTGTGTGTGTGGCTGAACTTTCGAGTCTCTCACCCACTAGGGCAGGTCAAAGAAACACTATGGCATGGACAGCAGTGATTTCCAAAACATTTCTTCCTAGCATTTAGACAGAACATTGCACCCAGTATTCAGGACCCACTGAATAAGGGAAGTTATAGTCTTTCAAAACACCATAAAATTAGAAAAGGAGGAAACTTTACAGAGTCAACAAGGAACATTGGGATGTTGGGGAGTTGTCTAAGAGGTCTGTGCAAGATGGTATTCAACACATAAACAACCTGTGCCATCATATGTACAATTTTGACTTTGAAAATAATAAATATCTGAATTGGAACCTGAAATTTAAGTGTGGTGTTATTTTTTATACATGTTTAAAAAAAAAAAATTGACTTGTTGAACACAACCCTGTGATCCCTGAGATTGTCTCTCAACCACGGTCAGCTGATGATCGGTAACAACACCAATACATGGCAGATTTATTGTTTGCTTGGGGATTATGCGGAACAATAGTGATACTTCAGTGGAATGAATGAGTTACATTTAATGCTGTATTGACTTCTTTTTATGACCTACAGAACCATATTTATTGAACAGTCTTTTATATGTATATTTGTACTACAGGGGTGCTGATAAGTCCTTAGCCCGACTAGGAAGGAAACAAGCTAATGTTTCTGTCAGAATGGCATGAATTTCCTTCGACGCCTTGCCTTGCAGGAAAAAAAACTTGATGACATCTCGCGTCTCGATATTGTTGAAATTGCGCACGTCCCTGACATGCTTCCGAGCTTGTTTCCTTCCTGGTCGGGCTAAGGACTTATCAGCACACCGGTATTCGTATACCGCCTCAAGTTTGGTATGTAATTTGGAAAATGATTAGCACATTGTTATAACCATTCGTGGGCCAGTTCTTTTGCTGTCGTGAATGTTTTTGTCATGCATTTGACCACATTTATGCATGTGTAGAATTTTAGTGCTGTTGTGGTGAAGCCCATCCAGTTGCTTATTGAGCCATGTTTATAATACAGCAATGGTCTGTCAACGTTAACACAAAAACATTCAGACCAGTGAAAATGGTTACTGGTGTGTGATAACTCACAACCAATACACATATTATACATATGAAATGAGTTGTATTGGGTGCAAGTTTAATGGATTTTTAATGTTACTCATTCTGCCAAGTTTTGTTATAAATACACTATCATAAGTATCATGTATTTGAAACTACAGATTGTAAGAAAAGTGTGATTCAGATTGCTCTAGCATGATAATTTTTGTTCATCTGTGTATAATACAGTAGCTTGTACATCAGGAATGGAAACCTGTAATGTTCATAACAGTAAGGTCGTAATTTGATTAAATAATGAGTGGTGTACTACTGAAATAAATGTTACTAAAATTTGTAATGAATTTTTTTGTGTTCTGTTGCCAATATGTTACTTAACACAACCAGTACAAGTAATATGAATTCCGCATTTTTAAACTTTAATCAGTAGAGAATGATGATGGAGAATCTATTTCCATATATGGATCTCTAATTTACAAAATTTACACCATCATTTGTTGAAGTTTTCCTCTTTATGTGTTACTCACACTGAAAATGGTTATGGTAAGGTATGATCTGTATGTGGTCTTTTATGAGAGAGAAGGGGAGGCTATAAAAAGGAAATCTGGTATTAATTGTGCTAAAACATGTTTTATAACATAAAACTGACACTAATTTTCCCAGCAAATGAAAAACTATATACCTACTTAGTAAGATTTCAGTAAGGTCTTTGTAGGAAATCAGGCAGAAAATCATTACATTTCCCAGAATATAATATGACCCCCCTCTACAATTGTCTCCAGTAAAATACCTACATAGAACACTACCTCACTCTAATACACACATGAATAAATCTATCACATCTGGCCAGTTGCACACCTTCCACTGTTGGCTTTGAGAAGGGCTGTTTGTGGTGAACTATCAAATCCCTTTGGCTTGATTCAAGTCCTAGCCTCTCTCACCTGCTGTAGCTCTGAATGAGCCAAAATTACCCCCAACCTTCCTTCATAACTGACACATTGCTTCCTTCCATTTACTGAAACATTCACTATATTCCTCTACTACTACATGATGCAAAAACTGAAAAACTACCATCACATACACAGCATGTTTAACTTTGTTTGGAATTATGAGGTGGCCCACCGTTTTTAAGGTCGTGAATTAAGGAAAAAAATTCCTAGTCTTACATTTGGGTAAATACAGCCACATGAATCTGAAAGCTGTCAGTGTTTCTTAACAATTCATTATTTTACAATTCAATACATATTGAGATGAAGGTACCGGGGTGCTGATAAGTCCTTAGCCCGACCAGGAAGGAAACAAGCTCAGGAGCATGTAAGGGACTCACGATTTCAACAACATCGAGATGCGAGCTGTCATCAAGTTTTTTTTTTTGTTCAGCAAGGCAAGGCGCCAAACGAAATTCACACCATTCTCACAGAAACGTTAGCTTGTTTCCATCCTGGTCGGGCTAAGGACTTAGCAGCACCCCTCTATTTATGTGACCTTTTCTTGATTTATGCTGGATGTTGAAACACTGTGGCTAGGATAATAGCTTTGGCTTCAATGGTAAGTAGGGTAATAGCATCTTCCAGCAGAGTTAAACAGCGGGTTTGGTACAAACTGTTATTAGAGATTTGGTGAACTGGAGAACTGGTCATTAAGCTGATGATGGATGTAAAGCAATCCCATGACAGGCCTGGACAGGCCCTGAGGGTTCCAGGAGGTTGAGGCTCACAGGTTTCAAGACAATCGGCACATGAATGTGGTAAGGTTGTCATCCTTATGCACCAGCTGCCTTTACCCCCAAGAAATATTCCTAGACCTCGTATCTGTTAGAAGCTGAATGAACCCCAGGGTCATAGTGCAGCCGGAAAGATTATGTCAATGAAAAATTCCAGTGACACCATTGGAAATTGAACCGGAGACCTTCTGGCTTGTAGCGCAGTGCCTCAACCAACTGCACCACCACGTGCCCCCTGCTGATGGATGTGATGAATGGTTTTAAGTGTATTGGTCCTTGTGTACAGTAGCAATTACATACACAGAATGCTGTGAATGGATGATCTTAAACAGAACTCTAGGGGTTAATGGCAGACAGGTTTTACCACTGTATAAAAGGGGTCATTGTTTTACATAACATGCTCGTCACTTCCTACCTCTACCTTGTTGCACATGTGGGTAGTCGGCCAAGTGAGTTATGTGAATATAATAAATGAGCCAACAGGAAGTAGCAACGTGTAGTTGTCAGTTGAAATAACCACCCTATATTTATTGCATGTGGGCTGGGTAACTCAGTTGGTATAGCGACTGACTACGGGCTGGACGGTCCAGGATCGAATCCCAGTGGGAAAGAGATATTCCATCCTTTAAATGTCTGCTGAGGAAGATGTTTGTACCTTAGAGCAACGAAGTAACAGGAGACTGGAGAAACTCACATAATGATGAGCTTTCATTTCAATTAAATTCAATTTATTCAGTCCACTTTGTCACATGTGTTACAGTGGACATGTCAAACTCAGTTTACTTTCAATATCAAGGCTCTAAAAGACTCAGTTTACAATCCATATCTAGAATCTAAAAACTCACAATATTATCACCAGTTACAATAAAATACAATACACTATAATATACTTCCCTAATATCATCATTAATTAAAATGTATAAGGATGACCATTGATAAAACACTCATACTTTTACAATCCACACATGCTCAAAACGACATAAATTCATCCACCAAATAAAAATCCAGATGCAACAGACAGGATATTAATTCCCTTTTCCAAGACTTGAAGTTGTCCAGATTTATTATATGATGTGGCTCCTTGTTGAGCAGTCTGATTCCCATATTTACCACACTTTCTCTTTATGATATGTGCTTTTCACTAAATATTGTCCCAGAGATAAAATCTAGCAGAATGAGATGGACTGGGTATGTGGCATGTGTGGGGGAGAAAATAAATGCTTATAGGGTTTTGGTGGGGAAACATGAAGACAGGAGACCAGTTGGAAGATATAACCATAGATGGGACAATAGTATTAAAATGGATCTTAAAGCAATAGGATGGGACAACATGGACTAGATTAATATGGCTTAGGATAGGGATAACTGGCAGAATCTTATGAAGATGGTAATGAATCAATTGTATATGTTCCATGTTCAGTGTATTGATCAGGTGCATGAAACTTTCCAAAAAGACCGACAAAGGTATTAATGTAATGTTATTACATAGTAATCACTGATATTTTTCAGCCACTCATGTGGCCATCTTTTGGGTGGTGAATATTTGGGTTCCATAATTGCAGGTTATTTACCTGATGGGCTACTAGCTTTGCAAGAAGGACTGTGCTGTATGCAGTTAGAAAAGAATGGCATGAACTGAAAATACTAACCTAAAAATGAAACAACACTGCTGTAAAACTAGGCTGTCAGTGTTAGGCATAAGGAGCTTCAAGGTAATAGAAGTAATGAGTTAGGTAGTGTGTAACAGAGAATGAGATCAACTGAACAGCAAGGAAGTATTTCTCTTTCGGGTGTAAAATCTTGGCTGCAGTAGAAAACATGCTGTGCACTGAAGTGTCAGTTCAGTCGGGAAAACTGTATGTTACATTTGGCATTCACGTGAACATGCATCCATGATAAATTCTTATAATCAAACCAACTAGATGCACTAATTTCTCAAATTTATTTTTGGAATAAAATTCTACATGTTTCACAGAGTTCCTCTGTCCATCATCAGGAGTTTTTCACTGTACACACAGCAATGGTATATGTCATAGAGGTTTGCTGACAGCTTGCTGTCAGCAAACCTGTATGTATTGCTGTGTGTATGGTGAAAAACTCCTGATGATGGACAGAGGAACTGTCCAAAACATGTAGTTTCATTCCAAAAATAAATTTGAGAAATTAGTGCATCTAGTTGGTTTTATTATAATAATGTGTATTACATGTATAAGTATTCTTGACTGACACTTAAGTAACAGTACGATTTATGGAAAAGCATGTGTTTAGCTGGCATTCTTGATTGTAATTGTGGGCAGGGACATTTTAAGAACTGTGTGGGAGCCCAGTGTACTTGGAACAGTGACCCCCTTGTTCCTGCCATTTTTATTAAATGCAAATGAAATATATATAAAAATAATCTCACTGAAAATTGTTTTCCAACATATTATGATGGTTATATTGGTGTAAATACAAATGCAGTTATTTTATAAACAGATTAGTAACAATGAAAAATGTTGTGTTAATGAGTACCAATTCTGAATAGTATGAGAGTGAGGCCCATTTTACCCGTTGTATGTCATTATCTTAACAAAACACTTACTTACCTACTTACTTACTTACTTACTTACTACACGGTGCAGAGTCCTTCTTGAGCAGCTAACTGGTTTGCAGCTAGTTAAGAAATTCCCCGCATTTCACGGAACCCGAAGGTTCATTACTGCACTCACAAGCGTCCGCCACCTGTCTCTATCCTGGGCCAGCCCAATCATATCCATATACCCACATCCCACATCCTGGAGATCCATCCTAATATTATCCACCCATCTACGTCTAGGTGTCCCCAGTGGTCTCTTTTCCTTCGGTTTCCCCTTCTCCTCACCCATACGCGCCACATGCCCAGCCCATCTCATTCTTCTCGATTTCATTACCCGCACAATATTGGGTGAGGAGTACAAATCACTTAGCTCCTCGTTATGCAATCTCCTCCAATCCCCCGTTACCTCGTCCCTCCTAGGTCCAAATATTCTCCTCAACACCATTTTCTCAAACACCTTCAGCTTCCTTTCCTCCCGCAATGTCAACGACCAAGTTTCACACCCATACAAAAAACAGGCAAAATTATAGTTTTGTATAGCTTTATCTTTAAATTTTTGGATAGCAACCTGGAAGACAAAAGATTCTGCACCGAATGATAGCAAGCATTTCCTGACATCAATCTGCTCTTAATTTCTTCCACAATATAATTTTGATTTGTTAAAGTTGTTCCCAAATATTTAAACCCTTCCACCCTCTCGAAGGTACTATTATCAATCCTCACACTCTGAATTTGGCTGCATTCTGATCTCGACACACGACCATGTACTTAGTTCTATCAGCACTTACTTCCAGTCCAATCTCCCTAGTAGCACCTACTAAAGCTTCTGCATTTTCCTTTAGAGTTTGTAAGAAAGCACTGATTGTGGAAATTCACATATACAGGTATGCAAAGCATAACGACGTTTCGGTCAACGACGGACCGCATATACGACGGTGGTCCCATAATATTATAACACCACTGTGTTACAATTGCCTACAGTAATCAGTACAATAACATGCTGTACAGGTTTGTAGCCTATGAGCAATAGGCTATCCCATATAGCCTGGGTTTGTGAAATTACACGTTCGCACAACGACGAAATCACCTAACAACGCGTTTCTCAGAACGTATCCCCGTCGTTCAGCGACGCACATCTGTGTCTGTCATTTGAGTGGAGAAATTCTAAAGTTGACGCCGGTTCATGAATACAAGAAATCCAGCGGCCACTGATGTGTAAGATATGTAATACATATGCATTATTGGATAGCATGTTAAAACGGCATAATATTACAAGACAGGGAAAAAGTTAAGTTAGTTTCTGCAGCTGATGGGCTAATGAAAACCGCTTCAACCATTTATATTTTTAACGTAGCCTAAAGTTTAATAAACTACACGTAGAGTACATCTCTAGAGCGCTGAATATTAACAAAATAAATAGAATTGCAGATGAAGAATGGAATAGGACTTATTTACATTTGAGACAAACTTATGTTGAATAAAGGGAGATCAACTTGATGTCACTCGCTTTATTATTTCATTATTTACTGCTCAACATGTTTCGGATGTTAATACATCCATCCTCAGGAGCTTGCGACTTATTTGTTGAGTTATTTCATGGGTTGTATTGCTC
>Ga0123354_10008149_pt1 | contig 15906 bp, 14 predicted proteins | sample TergutLab28metaG_2_FD_97872 | JGI IMG/M metagenome (GOLD analysis project Ga0123354, IMG submission 97872) | Labiotermes labralis P4 segment gut microbial communities from Petit-Saut dam, French Guiana - Lab288 P4 | ecosystem: Host-associated > Arthropoda: Insects > Digestive system > Gut ...
ACGTCCGACAGGAGTTTAACTCTCGAACTGTAACTGAAATCAACTTTTTCAAAATGAATCATAATAAATATTGTTTTATTAAATTAGTGTAATAGTGAATTAATACACTGCAAATGTAAGACAATGATTTAATATGAACCAAATATTTTTCGTTAATAATTGTTAAATGATAAAAAATAATTGCAAGCTATAAGTTAGGCTTCATTATCCATAGTTTGTAACTTATAACTCGCAACTTTTTTCGTACTTTTGTAACCGATTGGTAAAACATGCGTCTAAAAAATTATGAAGAACCCTAATGATTTATTCTATATACGACGAGTCAAAGCCGGAGATATTCGGGCTTTTTCAGGAATTGTAGCGAATTATCAGAAAATGGTTTTTACTATTGTTCTAAAAATTGTAGAAAACAGGGAAGATGCGGAAGATATTATGCAGGAGATTTTTGTCAAAGTATTCAAATCATTGGACCAGTTCAAGGAAGAATCGGAATTTTCCACTTGGCTGTACCGGATTACATACAATACCACTATCTCGGAATTAAGAAAAAGGAGATTATCGTTTGTTCAGGTAAATGATAATTTGGATGCTGTAAACGAAGTATTTGCCGATGACGAAAACCTTGAGTTACCGGATATAAAATTGCATTATTTGGATGTTGCATTAAAAAAACTTCCTCCGGACGAAATTTTATTAGTTACTTTGTACTATTTTGAGGAGCAATCTATAGACGCTATTGGTAAAATCAGCAATTTATCAATAGCCAATGTGAAAGTAAAATTGCACCGGATTCGTAAAAAATTAGCATTGGAGATTAATCGACTATTAGAAGATGAAGACAAATAAAAACCTATCGGAAGACAACTTACGTAAATTATTCGCTGGAATCCCATTCGAGGAGCCTTCGCCCGATTTTATGGAAAATTTGTTATCACGCATTGAAAAAGAAGTCATCCTGCAGGGAAACAGGAAACGGCGGTGGATTGTTGCCGGACAAATAGCGGCGGGCATTTTCGGCATTTTTATTCTTCCGGCTTTAGTAATCTATTTGTGCACGCTTTTCCTTCCCGGCTTTTCTTTTACTTTTCCCGAAATACATTTGAAATTCGATTCTAATCTTTTGGTTATCGGTTCTTCTATTTTAATGTTACTGATTCTCGACACTTTTTTCAGAATACATAAAGCCAATCGAACAAAAAATTGATTCGTAATAAATTGCATGCCATTACTGCAAACGGATAAAATTTCTCAAACTCCAATACATCTGCAAGTCTGAGGAATCATATCGTTCCAGATTGTGGATTTGGATTGTTTGAACCAAAATTTTTCACTACTTTTGCACCTCCATTTGAGCAGACTCGAATATTTTTAAAATGAACAAAATAATTAAAAAAGAATTTCTTTCCGAAAATGTAGTCAAATTGGAAGTGGAGGCTCCGCTTATTGCAAAATCACGGAAAGCGGGACATTTCGTTATTGTGAAAGTTGGTAAGTATGGCGAACGGATCCCATTGACGATTGCGGCGGCAAATATCTCAGCAGGAACAATTACCTTAGTGATTCAAAAAATCGGCAAATCGTCCGCTAAAATTTGCGCCCTAAACGAAGGAGAATATATTACCGACTTGGTAGGTCCTTTGGGAAAAGCCACCCACATTGAAGACTTCGGTACGGTGGTTTGCGCCTGCGGCGGTGTTGGCGCCGCTCCCATGCTTCCGATTGTAGAAGCTATGAAAAGAGCAGGAAATAAGGTAATTACCGTATTAGCTGCCCGCACGAAAGAATTGATTATCCTCGAAAAAGAGATGCGTTTGCTTTCCGACGAGGTCGTTATCATGACCGATGACGGCACTTACGGTCAGAAGGGATTGGTAACAAACGGAGTAGAACAAATCATCAATCGAATACCGGTCAATATGTGCGTTACCATCGGACCGGCCATCATGATGAAATTTGTATCCCTGCTGACCCAAAAATACGACATACCTACCGTTGCTTCGTTAAACACCATTATGGTCGACGGAACGGGAATGTGCGGCGCTTGCAGAGTCACAGTCGGCGGAAAAACCCGTTTTGTCTGCGTCGATGGTCCCGAATTTGACGCCCATCAAGTTGATTTCGATGAAATGATTATGCGATTGAATGCCTACAAAGGGATTGAATAAATAAAAATCGAAGATAGCAATATAAGAATATGATTGATAATGAATATATTAAAGCCCAACGAAACGAACCGTGGCGGCAGGAATTGCGCAAGGAATTAAAAAACAAGGAGCGAGTGGCAATTCCTCGAGTGAAGATGCCGGAATTAGATCCTGAATACCGTAGCCGTTGCTATGAAGAAGTGAACTTAGGGTTAACGCTCGAACAAGCCTTACGGGAAGCCAAACGATGTTTAGATTGCCCTGACCCTCATTGCATGGAGGGTTGTCCGGTAGAAATCAATATTCCAACATTTATTAAGAATATTGAACGCAACGAAATACGGGAAGCTGCAAAAACGTTGAAATCAACCTCGTCTCTTCCAGCGGTTTGCGGCAGGGTGTGTCCTCAGGAAAAGCAATGTGAAAGTCTATGCATCCATTTGAAAACTAAAGGCGAACCGGTTGCTATCGGGCATTTGGAACGGTTTGCCGCCGATTTCGAACGGGAAAACGGTATGATTTCAGTACCGGAAATTGCGTCAAGCAATGGAATCAAAATTGCCGTAATCGGTTCCGGACCCGCAGGATTGTCTTTCGCCGGCGACATGGCTAAATATGGTTACAATGTAACGGTTTTTGAAGCGCTACACGAAATCGGAGGGGTTTTAAAATATGGTATTCCCGAATTTCGTCTACCCAATACCATCGTAGATGTAGAAATTGAGAACCTGGAAAAAATGGGCGTAAAATTCATTAAGAATTGCATTGTCGGAAAAACTGTTTCATATCAAGATTTACGCGAAGAAGGATTTAAAGGTATTTTTATTGCCAGCGGCGCCGGTCTCCCAAATTTCATGAATATTCCAGGCGAAAATCTCTCAAGCGTTTTATCTGCTAATGAATACCTGACTCGCATCAATTTGATGGGCGCCAACCGGCAGGAATCCGATACGCCTGTTTTTCACGGTAAAAAAGTCGCTATCATTGGCGGAGGAAATACTGCCATGGATTCTGTTCGTACGGCGCAAAGGTTAGGCGCCGAAAAAGCCATGATTGTTTATCGCCGGTCGGAAGAAGAGATGCCTGCCCGGATAGAAGAAATTCATCATGCAAAAGAAGAAGGAATTATCTTTATGAATCTTCATAATCCCATTCAATACATCGGGGATGAAACGGGACACGTCAAACAAATGATTCTCCAGAAAATGGAACTCGGCGAGCCCGATGCTTCCGGACGCAGAAGGCCTGTCGAAATTCCGGGCGCCACCGAGACGGTCGATGTCGATTTGGTAATCGTTGCCATTGGCGTATCACCCAATCCGCTCATTCCAAATGCTTTTACCGGATTAAATATTAGCAAATGGGGAACAATCATCGTTAATCAGGATACTTTACAAACCGATTTACAGGACGTCTATGCAGGCGGCGATATAGTGCGAGGCGGAGCGACCGTCATACTTGCCATGGGCGACGGACGAAAAGCTGCGGCAGCTATGCACGAAAAATTGAGAATTGGAAATTAGAAATTTTGCGGCATTGCGACAGCAAATAAAAACAGGAACAATCTATATGGCGCTACGCTACTTTAAATCTTTAGCTGATATTCTTCCGCACTTTCTTCAGAAACTCACCCATAGCCTGCGAATCTCGTATTTTGATGATTTCCAGTAAATTCGCAAGTTCTATTCGGATTTCCTCCAATTGTTTGGGAGTCCTTGAATTAAAAAGAATTTCCGTTAAAAGATAATCATCTTCCGAAAGTAAGCCGCGAGCAACGTCCAAATGCTTTTTGAAAGTTGTTCCCGGCGCTTCCTGATGCTTCATCACCGACGCAAAAACCAATGTGGAGGTAAATGGAATAGAAAGCGAATAGGCTATCGTTTCGTCGTGTTCGTCAAACGTATATTCAAAGATATTCAATTTCAAAGAACTGTATAAATCTCGAAAAAAAACCTTTCCCAGATGGGAGGATTCCGAAATAATAATGGCGTTTTCGGATGAAAGATTTCCCAAGTTGGCAAATGTCGGTCCAAACATCGGATGCGTTGAGACAAAAGGTCTTTTTACTTCATCATAAAATGCTTTTAATCCGTTTTTTACGGAAGCAATATCGGAAATAATGCAATATTCGGGAACAAACGGAAGCGTTTGGCGAAAAGCATCAACCGTATATTGAACGGTAGCCGCATTAATCAGAACTTCCGGTTTGAAATCGGCAATTTCCTCCGGGCAACTCATCCGAATACAATTGTAAGTAAAGCGTAACTTTTCCGGATTCCGGTCATAAATAGCTACTTCGTGTTGGGAACTTAATACGTCGGCAAAGAAAGAGCCCATTTTCCCTGCGCCTAAAATTTGAATTCTCATTTTATTTCATGTTGATTTATTACTACTATTTGTTGATGAATTGATTCTTCATGAACAGCTTCAAGCACTGTTTTCATAAAATCGGCTCCCATACCCATCTTCACCGCGTTCTCGGTTCTTTTCCCCAATATTTCATCATAACGACCGGTTTGAAGTACAGGCATGTTATGTTCCAGTTTATATTGACCTATTTCCCGGGAAACGCGCATTCGTTTTGCCAAAACTTCCAGCAACTCATTATCAATTTCATCGATTTGCTGGCGCAGTTCGGTCAAGTTTTCAGTAGTTTGTTTGGTATCACGGATCACGAGCGTATGCAGGATATACGATAAAACGTCGGGCGCTACTTGCTGTTCTTTATCGCTCCACGCATTATCGGGGTCGCAGTGCGATTCAATGATTAAGCCGTCGTAGTTCAAATCCATAGCTTGCTGACACAAAGGCGCAATCAACTCTCTTTTTCCTCCGATATGGCTGGGGTCGGAAAGCAAAGGCAAGTTCGGAATGCGCCGTTTCAACTCAATGGGAACATGCCACTGCGGAAGATTACGGTATATTTTTTTATCATAGGTACTGAATCCGCGATGAACCGCAGCGATTTTCCGTATACCGGCATTGTAAATCCGTTCAATAGCGCCAATCCATAAATCCAAATCGGGATTTACCGGATTTTTAATTAAAACCACTCCCTGAAAACCGGCATTCTTCAAAGCATCGGCAATTTCCTGTACGGCAAAAGGATTGACCGACGTTCTCGCTCCAATCCATAAAACATCAATCCCATGCTTAACAGCTTCATTGACATGCTCTTTATTCGCCACTTCGGTCGCCGTGTACATACCCGTTTCTTTTTTGACGCGTTGTAACCAATCAAGTCCTTTGATTCCAATACCTTCAAAACCACCCGGTTTGGTGCGCGGCTTCCAAACTCCCGCACGAAAAATTTTTATATCTTTGGCGGCTAATCCCATAGCGGTAGTCATCACCTGTTCTTCGGTCTCTGCACTGCAAGGACCTGCAATAATCAGCGGTCGTTGCTCGCTGATTCCCGGTAATAAAATCGATTCAAATTCCATAATATTGTTTTTATTGTTTTATTAGGGGATTGCGGGTCAAGCCCGCAATGACAAGTTTTCTTCAATCCTTTTCAACGCTTCCAGCAACTGTTCGTCTTTGCAGCAAAGCGAAATACGAATATAATTGTTTCCGTTGCTTCCGAAAATAAATCCGGGAGTAATAAATACCATAGCTTTGTAAAGAATTTCATCAGCCAAAGTTTCGCTACTTTCATATTCAGACGGAATTTTTCCCCAAAGAAACAGACCCGATTGTTTCGGATCAAACGAGCAATGCAATGTTTCCAACATCGTTTCCGCTATTTTACGGCGACGGCTATACACTTCATTCATTCGGTCGTACCATTCTTTTGGCGCTTGTAAGGCTCGGGCTGCAGCCAGCATCATTGGCTTAAACTGTCCGCTGTCGATATTACTTTTCACTTTTAAAACCCATTGCACAAATTGAGGATTGGACGCTAACATTGCTACGCGCCAACCGGGCATATTTTGTGATTTACTCAAAGAATTCATTTCGATACAGACCTCTTTTGCGCCTTCTATTTCCAAAATACTTAACGGATATTCGTTCAAAATGAAACTGTAGGGATTGTCATTGCAAATAACGATACTATGTTTTCTTCCGAAGTCAACCAATTTTTGGTACAGTTCCCTTGTGGCAGGCGCTCCGGTCGGCATGTGCGGATAATTAACCCACATCAATTTGATATTCGATAAATCCACTTTTTCTATGCTATCAAAATCCGGTTGCCATTGATTTTCTTCTCTCAAGTCGTAAGCGACGATTTTCGCTTCCACTAAATTACTGACCGAACTGTAGGTAGGATAGCCGGGATTAGGAACTAAAACGCCATCGCCCGGATTCAGAAAAGCTAACGAAATGTGCAAAATACCTTCTTTAGAACCGATCAAAGGCTGAATTTCGGTATTCGGATTTAACTCGACCATGTACCATTTCTTATACCAAGCGGCAAATGCTTGACGCAGTTCAGGAATCCCTACATAAGGCTGATAACCGTGCGTATCGGCTTGATGCGCCGATCGGCACAAAACTTCAACAGCCTCTTCTGCTGGAGGCAAATCGGGACTTCCTACACCCAAATTAATCACATCCAAGCCTTGCGCGTTCATCTCGGCTACTTCTTTCAATTTTTTTGAAAAATAATACTCGCTTACTGCATTGATTCGCCTTGCCGGCTCAATCGTTTTCATATATTTAATTTTTCTCCTTATATTCTCCTAAAATCCGGAATTCTTTCGTCAACGGACGAATAGCATCCAAACCCTGTTTGTATTTCAATAAACTTTTAAAAGTCAGGTCCACATAAAACAAATATTCCCATTCGCGACCAAGAATCGGAAGCGATTGAATTTTCGTCAGATTAATATCGTAAAACGAGAGAATAGTCAATATTTTAGATAAACTTCCTTCGGTATGGGGAAGCGTAAAAACGACAGAGGTTTTGTCGATCTCCGACTCCTTGACCAGATCTTCAGCTAACCAGCGATTGGCAATCAGCAGAAAGCGGGTAAAATTCCGTTTGTTGGTTTCGATGCTATCCTCAAGCACATTCAAACCGTATAATTCGGCTGCATAGCGGCTGCAAACAGCGGCGTGTCCTTGTAATTTATTTTCAGCGATATTTTTAGCGCTTAAAGCCGTATCATCTTCTTCTACAATTTTAATGCGCGGCAAGGTGTTCAGAAACTCAGTGCATTGCATTAGGGCAATCGGATGCGAGTTGACTTCGACGACCGTTGCCAGCGTCTCTTCCGGTAGGGCGGCCAAACTATGGGAAATATGCAGTTTTTGTTCACCGATTACGACCAAATCGCTTTCCCTAATCAGTTCGTAGTTCTGTAATAAACTACCTGCAATGGTATTCTCAATAGCCATGATGCCAATTAAATTCGATTCTCTCCTGACAGCTGAGACGACGTCTTTAAACTGTTTGCAAGGAAATATTTCTATTTCTTCCTTGAATTCTTCCTTAAAATACATACGGGCTGCTATTTCGTGATAAGCGCCTTTAATTCCCTGAATAGCTACTGTTTTCATATTGTTGCTTTTTTAATCAAAAAAAAATCCCGTCATCTCTGACAGGATTTTATATTCATTTTTTATTGTTTCTTTGCTTTCGCTTTATTCTACAAAATCCTGTCTTACCTTTCATTAAAGTAAAAGTAATAATAGGAATATGTAAAATAAAATTGATTCATCACTTACTTTTTGTAAAATAACGTTGCAAATGTACAACTTTTTTTATTATCACCAACCATTTTCACGAATTATTTTTAGTTTCACTCTGAAATTTTTTCTGCATTTTTTTGTGCGCGCCTTTTTTCATCGTTTTTTGCTGCTCTTGATATTTTTGATATTGTTCCGGGGTAAGGATAGTTTTCAGTTGCGCATTATAAGCATCCCTTTTTGCCTTTATTTCTTCACGGTTAGCTTTATCTTTACCGTTAACCTGTTTCATTTCGGTAGATAGTTGCGCTTGCGCCGCTTTTACTTTGACAACTTGATCGTCAGTCAGGTTAAGCGTTGTCTTCATCATTTCGATTCGTTTTGCCGAACGTTGTTCCGGGGTCAGCTTTGTTTTTTGATCCTGCTGACCATACGACAATGCTACACAAAAAATTGACATGAAAAATGTCACCATTAAAAACCTTGTTGTTTTCATCTTTTTAAAATATTAAGTTAATGTTTCACATAAAACAATCTTTCTCGTTTGTTGACTACTTCCAAAATTTTGGATTAGTATTAATAAGACTTTGACAAAAAAGTTTGGTTTAATTTTATAATGTTAATTAATGTTTATCGCCGGATTATTGTTTTTTGCAGCATCATGCTATTGTTTCAAAAAATTACCTATTTTTGTATTTATTTTGTAATCCTTTTTATTTGCAAAATTATGAAGACAATTCTAATTTATCTATGCTTTTTTACTTTTCTTTGTTTCAATTCTTTATTCGCCCAGGAAGAGTTAGGAAATGGGATGCTGTTTCCTCAATTTGAAAAGGGTATTGTGGTTTTCAAGAATGGAACGCGTTCTGCAGCTTCTCTCAATTATAATATGGTGCAGCAAGAGATGCTGTTTTTGGAAACCGACAGTACAATAATGGCAATAGCCAATCCGTCTTCAATTGCCGTAGTGATAATCGGAGAACGCCGTTTTATGCATGGTTCTTCCAGCGATAATTATTATTATGAAGAGATTCAGGCAGGAACAGGTTCTTTCTTTATCCAGCGAAAAGCGTCCGTCATTTCTGAAGGGAAAGCGGCAGGTTATGGCGGCTATTCCCAGACAAGTTCAATCACTTCTTTCGATAGCTATCAAGCCAACGGAAGCGTTTACCAAAAATTGAAACCGGATGAAAAATTCAAATTAAAAATCGATACTTTTTATTTTTTGAAATCCGGCAACGGTTTTAAGAAGTTTTTCTCAGCAAAGACTTTAGGAAAATTATTTAATAACCATAGCGCAGAAATTGAGGCTTATGCCAAGGAGCAATCCGTCGATTTTTCGAAAACCGATGATATTACCCGTATTGTGGAATATGGATATAGTCTCGGCGTTAAGTAAAAGTAATATTGAGTGACGCCCTGCTACTTATCCGCCGCTTGTTTTGCCGTCAATGTATTTTCATACAGATTCGTATCGGAAAGTACCTCAACGGCTTTCTTTAAATCGTCGTCATTTCGCAAAGTATTGATAACGACTCCTTTTGCATAATAATACTGCCGCATGATCTCTTTTGTTAATCGATCGGAAAGCACATTCTTGTAAAAATCCAAATCCCGGTCTAAATCCGGTTTCAGCTTGTTTTCCAACGCAGTGAATTCTTCGGAAGCGGATGGAAGGTATCCTTCAAAATCCATCACCTCCTTTAAACTTGCCAGCGCTTTTTCGCTTTGCCGGTCATAATTAAAATCTTTCGATTTGACAAAAGTTTTGAATGCTTCATAATCGCTATCCGACAAAACAAATTGTTCGGGAGGAGCTATTTGAGGATGTTTAATCCGCCATGCAGTTACAAAATTAAAGAATAAATTTTCATTTCCATATTCCATGTAAAAGGCGATGGTAGGCATCTTTTTTTCGCCGGTAACAAAATCCGGAGTAATTCCGCCGCTGTTACGCACCGGACGACCTTTAGACGTGTAAAAAACAGAGGTCAGACTATCGGGAATATAGGAAATGCTATCTTCGTCATTCCCATGAGAATAGTCGATGGCTTGAATATTTCGTCCGCTGGGAATGTAATATTTGGCTGTGGTCAATTTCAGACTTCCGTTGTAGGGCAGTTGGCGGGGCGATTGTACCAGTCCTTTCCCAAATGTACGATTTCCAATAATTACCGCTCTATCCAAATCTTGTAGCGTCCCGGATAAAATTTCAGAGGCGGAGGCAGACGACCTGTTTACCAGAACCGCTATAGGAATATCCGGCGCAATCGGTTGTTGCGTAGCTCGATAAGTCCGGTCTAATTGACGAAATTTTCCTTTCATCGTTAATAACGTATCTCCTTTCGGAAGAAAATAATTCAAAATTTCCAAGCAATCCTCTACTACTCCGCCGCCATTGTCGCGAACGTCAATAATCAACGATTTAATTCCCTTGTTTGTTTTCAAATCGTTGAAGGCGTCCTTTACGCTGGAAGCCGAATGGGTTGTAAATTCCGAAAGATAAATATATCCTATATTTCCGGGTAACGCGCCATAATATATTACCGGATTACGCTGTATCCGTTTGCGTTCGATTACTATTTCCCTTGGTTTAGTTTCTCCTGTCCGCCGGAATTTAATTTTTACATTCGTATTCGGCTGACCTCTCAAATGTTCACTGGCAAAAGACGAATCTTTTCCTTCCAAACTGACGCCATCAATTTCCAACAATGCGTCGCCCGCTTGAAGTCCGGCAAGAGCGGCAGGCATCCCTTCGAAAGGTTCTCTGATTAAGATATTTCCAGATTCACCGCTAATCAAAGCGCCGATTCCTCCGGCATATTCGCCGGTCGTTTGTTCTACGAAGCTTGATGTTTCTTCTTCTGGAAAATACTCGGTATAAGGATCTAAACGACGAAGCATAAATGTAATATTATCTTGAATCGTTTTTTTAACGTCGATGGAATCTACGTAATACATATTCAATTCTTTGAATAAGGCATTGTAAATATCCAAGTATTTGGCAATATCAAAATGCGTTTTTTCCGAAAGCTGTGCTTGAGCAGCATAGGAAACAAATGTAGCAACGAGTATTAGCGCAGCAACTTTTGTCTTCAAATGCGATAATAAGTCAGTAAATAACTGTTTCATATATTTTTATATTAATAAATCAAAGCCTTTCCCAATCATCCGTAATATTCGTTTCCCAAAATTGCTTTTGCTTTTTCCCGAATTTCCATCCATGTTTTTTCGGGTAACTTTGTACCTACTACTTGAATGATATAATAGGAAAGTAAAGTTCCTATTTTAGCGCATCTTTCAAGGTTCGCCCTGTTGATCATCCCATAAAAATAACCGGCGGCATAGTAATCTCCGGCAGCAGTAGTATCCACCGGTTCTATTTCTTTATAAACGGGAATATGAATAAACAAGTCTTTTTGTTTCACCCAAGAGCCTTTGGCTCCTCCTTTCATAACGACGGTCGGTACTTTTTCCGCTATTTCATGAATGGCTATTTCAGCAGGTTTTCCGGTTAAAGCCATCGCTTCTTCCTCATTGGCAAAGAGAATATCAACATAACGATCAATCAGACTTTGAATAAATTCTCTATCGGCCGCTACTACATTATAACTCGCCAAATCGAGAATAGTCGTCATTTGCAACGATTTAGCCATTGATAAAGCCGCTTTAATCAGTTCATGATTTTGAACCAGATAGCTTTCAACGTATAAATGTGAATATTGTTCAAACACTGCCTGAGATAAATCTGTTTTTCGCATATTGGCGGCAGCGCCCAAATAAGTACAAAATGTGCGTTCACCGTCGGGCGTAATCATGGCAATCGCTGTTCCCGAAAATGTATTTTCTTGAATCAAATGCAGTTCTATATCCAAATCGGTCATTTCTTTCAAGTAAAAACTTCCATAAACATCATTGCCTGCTTTGCCAAGAAAACCGACCGGTTCGTCCAATTGTTTCAAAGCTAAGGTTGTATTGCTTACAGATCCGCCTGTTGTTTGCGAAATGGGAAAATCTTTGATTTTGTCAAAAATTATTTTCCGCATCTCGGCATCAATCAGATTCATACTTCCTTTTGCCACATTCAATTCACTTAATAAATTCTCATCCGGCAGTTTTACTAAAACATCGACCAGCGCGTTTCCAATTCCCAATATTTTCATAGATGTTATCTAAATTTTTCTGCAAAGATATTGCATATTTGGAAAATTACCATTACTTTTGTTGCGCATTTACAAAAAATGTCAAAAATTCTTCCTTAGCTCAGTTGGTTAGAGCATCTGACTGTTAATCAGAGGGTCCTTGGTTCAAGTCCAAGAGGGAGAGCACATAAAGTTGATATTAAGAAAATTCTTCCTTAGCTCAGTCGGTTAGAGCATCTGACTGTTAATCAGAGGGTCCTTGGTTCAAGTCCAAGAGGGAGAGCGAGAAGCAGTAGCAAGTGATTTGTCGCTGCTTTCTTGTTTTAAAGTGTTTTTTCATTGTATATCGCAAAAAAAACATTATTTTTGCATTGAACAAGTGTAGAAACGCTTCATGGAAATAGATATAATTGAAATAATCGAAAATTTAAAAGAAAAAACAATTGAAGTTATAACGGAAGAAGCCGATAAACTTCAAGTTGATACGTACATTGTCGGGGGATATGTCAGGGATATTTTCTTGAATCGACCGTCGAAAGATATTGATATTGTTTGCGTAGGAAGTGGAATTCGCTTAGCGGAAGCGGTTGCCGAAAATCTTGGAGATAAAGCTTCCGTAGCCGTTTTTAAAAATTTCGGAACAGCGCAAGTAAAGCACGGAGATCGTAATATTGAATTTGTGGGCGCACGGAAAGAATCCTATAATCGCAATTCCCGGAAACCGACGGTTGAAGATGGAACCTTGGAAGAAGACCTGAATCGCCGCGACTTTACCATGAATGCAATGGCTATCCATATTAATAAGGAAGGATTCGGCGATTTAATTGATCCGTTCAATGGACTGGATGATTTGGAAAATTTGCAGATACGTACGCCATTGGATCCGGATATCACGTTCAGCGACGATCCGTTGCGAATGATGCGCGCCATCCGCTTTGCCTCTCAATTGGGTTTTTTTATTGTTCCGGAAACTTTTGAAGCTGTTGAACGAAACAAGAATCGCATAGAAATTGTATCTCAAGAACGAGTCATGGACGAATTGAATAAAATAATTCTTTCGCCTTGTCCTTCTGTCGGTTTTGAATTGCTGGAGCAAACGGGATTGCTGGAAATTATCTTGCCCGAACTAACGGCATTGAAAGGAATTGAAACCAAAGAAGGCGTCGGACACAAGGACAATTTCAGCCATACGCTCAAAGTCTTGGATAATTTGGCAAGAACCAGCGATAATTTATGGTTGCGTTGGGCGGCTTTGTTTCACGACATTGGTAAGCCGAAAAGCAAACGGTTCGACCCTAAATTAGGTTGGACTTTCCATACGCACGAATTTATCGGAATGAAAATGTTGAAAGAGATTTTCATTCGCCTCAAACTTCCTTTGAACGATAAACTGAAATACGTCGAAAAGTTTGTTTTGTTGCACATGCGTCCGATTGTTTTGGCTGAAGATGAGGTTACCGATTCGGCAATACGGCGTTTATTATTTGAAGCCGGTGAAGATATCGATGATTTAATGCTGCTTTGCGAAGCCGATATAACTTCAAAAAATCCGGAGAAAGTCAGACAGTTCCTGCAAAATTTCCAATTAGTACGCAGCAAATTGAAAGAGATTGAAGCCAAAGACAGTATTCGAAATTTCCAACCGCCTATCGATGGATTACAAATTATGGAACTCTTTCATCTTCCTCCCGGAAAAGAAGTCGGTATACTGAAAACGGCAATCAAAGATGCTATTCTCGATGGAAAAATCCCCAATGAATACGACGCAGCTTATAATTACCTGACACAGATTGCGGAAGGAAAAATTGATCAATCGAAGTTATGAAGGAAAGAATGAATGGCTTAAATCGCCCAAATGAATAACGGATAGAATAATCAACAGCAATAAATCCGCAACTGCATTCGAAGGAAATTGTGCCGGATGACATTTATTGATGCTCCGGACGCAGCAAATCGTTTACTGTTTTTACAGGATTAAATGTTTCGATGGGAACTTCCACGAAAACTGTGTTCCAATCCGACATGGATCCATTCCACAGTCCGGGCAATTCCAGAGCCTTCAATTCTTTTCCATTTTTAGATTTAAGTGAAATGAACCCTGTGTTCTTGTCTATATAGCGAGTCAGATCAAATTTTTCTCCTTTGTAATTTCGCAAAGCGCATACCAAATCAACCGGATTGAAATGCGTCCCCTGCTCGTATAGTTTTTTCATAGCCGGATTTTTCAAATCGATTTGGGAACTTTCAAGAATTTGTAACGAAATTGTTCCGTCGGAATTGACAGTGAAGAAAGGTCCGCCTCCGGGTTCTCCCTGATTTCTTACCATACCGCAAACCCGCAAGGGACGATTGAGTTTCGATTTGATGTAGAGCGCTAATTCCGCATCTTCCAGCATTTTTGTTTCAGGATTTTTAATCCGGAGTTCATTTTGAAGGAAGTACAGCATTTCTATTAATTCGGCATGCGCATATTTTCCGGAATCAATACGGTGCAGGTATTCGTAAATTTTCTTCCGGATATGAATCAACACTCCGGCAATCAGTTTTTTATAGTGAACTGTTAACGGTTTGAATGTATCCGGCACGACATTGTCAATATTTTTGATAAAGACAACATCAGCAGAAATATCGTTCAAATTTGCGATTAAAGCGCCATGTCCTCCCGGACGGAACAACAGGTTTCCGTTGTCGCGGAACGGTTGATTTTCCGAATCGCCCGCAATGGTGTCGGTTGAAGGTTTCTGTTCACTAAAGCCAATTTGAAATTTCACGCCTAATTGCTTTTCGTATTCCACGACTTTTGCTTCGGCGGTTTGATGAAACAATTCGCGGTGTTCGGTAGAAACCGTAAAATGAATATGCACCTGATTAGTTGCATTACAAGCATATAAAGCGCCTTCGACTAACTGTTCTTCCATTGCGGTACGCGCTCCTTCGGGATATCGATGGAACAACAGTAAACCTTTGGGTAATGATCCGTAGTTAAGCCCGGGAGTGAATAACAAATGTTCAAGGATTTTCTTATATTCTTCAGATGCTATTAGTTCGTCAATAGTCTGATTTTCACTTTTCACACATATTATTTGCAATTGATCGTAAAAAGCAAACAAGTGGATATTTTCAAAAAAAGTTTTTAAAAATGACGTATGAAGCGCAGTCTCTTCCGAATCGAAATATTCAAATAAATCTTTGAACATCCGGCTGGCAGCGCCCGAAGCCGGAACAAATTTTACAATCGTCTTTCTTTCTTGCAAATAGTCTGACCAAATATCCAAATAAACAGATTGCTCATTTTCAGGAATCGATCGAATACCTTTTTCAACAGATGCTGAGGCTTGAATTTTCAAATAGGGAAATCCTTTCTTGAAACAGGTCAATTGCTCTTCAACCTGTTCAACAGCAATACCTTTTGCTTTTAATTGCAGTTTGTCTGATTCAGTTAACATAACGTTGTCTTTTGAAATTAATGGAACAAAGATAAAATAAATTTGTCTTATATCAAATTCCGCTGCAACTCATCTTTGACCGTTGCGATAACGCCGTCCATCTGAGCCAAGGCAAACATCCGCCCCAGAAACGAATAGCCCGGATTGTAATCTTTATCTTTATCGCCGAGCATCAGGCGTCCGTGATCGACACGCATGGGCAGTCCGGGATTTTTCTTTTCAAAAATACGAACCAACTCAATCAAATGCCCGCGCCCTTCCAAATGGGAGGCTTCGATAAAATTCCCGTTATCAAAGACATGCGTGCTGCGAAGATGAAGAAAATGCGTTCGGGAGGCAAATTCTTCAGCCAACTGCGGCAAATCGTTGTGAAGTCCGGCGCTGAGCGATCCGGAGCAAAATGTCAAACCATTGTGCGGGTTATCGACTGCCTGCAAAATCCGGCAAATGTCGTCCCGTCCGGTAACAATACGCGGCAAGCCGAACATCTGATAAGGAGGGTCGTCGGGATGAATGCACATATTGACGCCGTATTCTTCGCAT
>Ga0123354_10008150_pt1 | contig 15906 bp, 10 predicted proteins | sample TergutLab28metaG_2_FD_97872 | JGI IMG/M metagenome (GOLD analysis project Ga0123354, IMG submission 97872) | Labiotermes labralis P4 segment gut microbial communities from Petit-Saut dam, French Guiana - Lab288 P4 | ecosystem: Host-associated > Arthropoda: Insects > Digestive system > Gut ...
ATGATGACGTGAGAGACGACTTGAGGAAGATGGGAGTAAATAATTGGAAACAGAAGGCACAGGAAAGGAAACCATGGAGAGGAATAATTGAGCAAGCCAAAACTCACAAAGAGTTGTAGAGCTTAGGAAGAAGAGAAGAAGAAGAAGTAAAATGTTGGTAGGCGTGAGATCTCACTACCACATTGTCAATTAAATGGTGTAACACATGGTTTTTCTTTAATGTACTGTATAGTGGTTTAGCCTATGATACCTTTGATATAAAATCCGAGACATGTAGCTGTTTATTGTTAACACAAAGAATTTCTTACCAACAAAGTTGCGGTAATGTCAAGATATATTTGGTTTCAGAAACCAATTCTTTTGGCCGGGGCTACTGACCGAGAAGATCTAAAAAATTAACAGAGATAGCCGACCTATTAATTTAGTGCTTCTTAATTGAACTTGTTACTCGTATATCTGTTTAGTCAATGAATCTCATTCCGGATTAAGGCATCTATATGTTTAAGCCGATAAATATAATATTTACATAAAAACAAAATCACTTTTCGAAGTAATAAACACTGTCGAGGCTACAGGAATATCTGATAGTTGCAGGAATTATAGAATGGCCGGAAACAAAATACCAGCAAATTTATAAAGAACTTAGTTTCTGGATCATGGATGATTATACGCCTAGGATTTGTGAAGAGTTGCCTGGACTAATTTTTCAGTTATGGTAGGTCGTTTTTAGCCCGTATTTAGATATAGCGGCGTAGATAGGGTGGGGCAAAAGGTGCTGCCGCTCCGCGCTGCTGAGTCCAAGGGGCGGCAAAACGAGTGCCTTAAGTGAAAAAGAAATTGATTTTCTCCGCTCAACATATTTCAAATTATCGCGACAAATAAAACTTTAATTCAATGAGTAATTGTAATTTCCGTCAGGGGGTCCATTGTCATTGCTCGCTCCTGGCGTCAGAATGCCCAGCTACGCTACTGTTTAGATAGAACTGAACAGCCGGGTGTGAAGGTAATTTGGAAGTTGTGCATGACCCTCAGCACTGTTTGTTCCTTTGTTTCTGTCCTCTTGAACTGGTGACTTTGTTTTAGCGCGTGCCTGTGGACGGAGGGGAGGACAGCAACTCATTGGAGTCATTTGGCAGCAGGTCATCAAGATTTCGATTCCCAGACGATCCTTTTATTTTCGACTTCTTTGACAAGTAACCTCTGCCATTAACGGATTACCAACCAGAACACCGCATCAAAAACTGTGTCGAGGACAGCTGTTTTTAACATAAGACTGCAAATATTTCTATGGGCAGCAGTGTCTCGTCTGAATGAATGCTTTCCAGCTGAAGCACCATCAACAGAAATATATATATATATATAAATAAATTAGGATTTTTGTAAACCCTGAAGTAGGAAATTAGCAGATCATAACCTTAATATTGACCGTTCTGAGAATTTCAAATACTTTTTAAATAGGGCTCACAGCGAGTGGTTCAGTATATGACCATGTGACACTGGGAAGCCGAAATCCCTCAATTAGCACAGACACAAAAAACAGACGTCTTAAAACCTAATGCTCCTATTCTACCAAATTCTGAGCGGACAAATAACTTGAATTCTTTGCTTTCCTGGGTTGGTACGCAGTTTATGTTGGTAGTTGTGTATGGACGCCAAACAGTGCAAGACTTAAGACTGCTTGACCCTTGAAGATTGGACCGATATGCTGTCCCTAAACGTCGATAAACAAATACCAACCTATGCTGCTTAAAAACCCAGAAGGGCAAAGCCCTCATCTACACCGCAGAGGAAGTCTGAAATATGACAAACAACTTCTTAATATATATGAAGTTTTGATTATGATTGGACACTTAGAAATTTCAGTCGTGCGTATATTCGACTGGCCAAAAAAGAAACTTCATATATATTTAAATATATCTGTGATACACAGTACATTATACTGCCACAAGAATTCCAGCACAGTTAATAGATGGACCAGATATAAACGACCTCTGTAAGATGCGTCATTAGTTCAAGGACAGAGGGAGAATAAAAAGTGTCAGTGGTGATCTTAAGATGTCATCCAAGAAGATAAGAGGCGAAACTGAGAGGGAAGTGTAGCTAACAAGCTTTATGTGCCTTGAGCTCTTCGTTTATTCTTTCTAACTCGTACGCTGAAAGAGAAAAGAAATTATCATTAGACGGTTCGTTAGTTATCATTACACTTAACAATGTAATTAACACAAATATTACGCATTATGAAAAAGAGTTATAAAAATTTCCAAGGATGTAAATATAAAATATTCTACAAACGCGACAAAATTGTTAAACGTCGTAATTTTTAGATGCATGGCTCCGGACAATTTTAGTAAATAAAAAACTACTCTTTTAGTTAGTCTGTAATATAAAAGAGTACTCGTTGAAGGTGGGCCGGGTAGCTCAGTCGGTATAGCGACTGACTATGGGCTGGACGGTCCAGGATCGAATCCCGGTGGGGACGAGGTTTTCCGCCCGTCCAGACCGGCCTGGGGCCCACCCAGTCTCCTGTAAAATGGGTATCGGGTCTTTCTCGGGGGTAAAGTGCGGCCGGGGCGTGCTGCTGACCACTCACCTTCTTCTAGTGCCGCGGTCACGGAAGAGTAGAGCTATACCTCTACCCACCCTCTGGGCCACACCGGGCCTGTAACGGGATCACTTTACCTTTTACTCGTCGAAGTTCTTTTCAATTAACTTCTAGGTAACTTCATAAAACATATAACGTAATTTTTGCTAATTTTAAGGAATTTATTTAAGTCACTTGCTTATATATATTGATTCAATCGATATCAGAAACAATTTCGTTACGCTCTTTGCCACGTGCCGTAAATCTGAGGCAGTTTTAATCTGACGTACATATTAACAGTTTCATGCATTTATGAATGTAAACAGGTACAGGCTGTATATTAAAATATTGTGCTACACTGACACTGTCTCCGATATGAAATACAGAAAATTCCTAATACTGTTAACTCCAGGTTACTGCATGCTGTCTTTATGTGTTTGGGGGAATGTCGTTGTGTCAAGCGCTGCGCATATAGAAGTGGTGGTGGTGAGAAAACCTTCGCCACTTGACCATCCACGTCTTTCATCATGAAATTGTTTGATGGAACCTGTTAAAATTTTGTATCATTTTAACTTAAAAGTCTACGGGCAAAAATCTTCGGTTCTTTACACAAACTTACAAAGCGCACTTTAGAAACGAATGCAAATAAAAGAGTCTTAATAAATTTTTAAATATAGTAAAAGTTAGGAAATTGAGAAAGAAACACTTATGTCTCATCAACAATGCCAATGTCTGCTTCTGAAATTCTTATCCTACACTATTATTACACAAATAAGATTATAATCTTCATTTAAACTTGGAACAGATTATACAATTTTTTCACAATCGACAATACTGCAAAGGACGCATATCAGAATCAAGATATTATGGAAATAAATAAATAGTCCACTACAAAATTTAAAGCGAAAATATTCGTTTTAATTATCTGGTATAAAACCAAGAGTGGTGATATTACACTCTTCACAACCACAATTTTCATTTTTGCAGCAGCAGTAGATCCTGCAAGTTGTGATATCATTTAAATGAAACCTGATGTTTCATACGCTCTACTTGTTTCGGAATACTGTGCAATCCAAATCAAATACTCCCTGTTTAAAACAAGATCACGTGTCCGAAGAAAGTCCACTAGTATCCGACTTCGTTGGTGAAATGACGCTGTGAGCACCATGCATGCAGCAGGGAACGGTGTCACGACACCTAGGGATCGGTACTGTAGTGCATATTCTAAAATTTGTTCACAGTAGTGCACAGTTTTCATGGCGTCACTCACCTACGAGTTTGGAGTTAAGGAGTTCTCCTAGGACGTAGAAGCTGAAAATGGCGCCTGTGCAGATCACAAAGAAGAGCATCCTGAGGGCCCAATTATCCAGCACACGGTAGATGGGATATATCCACGTGCCTTCAGAAAGGAACGCGTTCAGGCATCTGCAATTTGAGTTCTTACCGGTTAGATACACTGTCCGCTCTACAGAACTTTTGTGACATGGAGTCTTACACTTCCTGTCGCCTATATTCTTCAGAAAAGCAGGTCCTGAGGACATTATACTTGAAGTTTGAAATGGAATAAACTGTTTGCAGATAAGGTGACATTAGTTATCATCGATGTGAAAAACCTGATTCTTATATATATATATATATAATATTTCTTAACATTCAATACTCATATCTTCCGATTATTTAATTCAATAGTTACAAATTAACAATCAATGAATAAAGAACATTGTTGCTGCCTTCGTTGCTTGGCAAATGAAATTCGTTTGCAGCAGGTTAGAAAAGCCAGAGCCGTCGTAATCGGGTAATGGGCTGCTTGCGTGCATTTGAATGTCATTCCGTAAATAATTTTGGATTTCCACTGTGCTTATAAAATTGTAACCCTACAACACATTTAGAATAAAATAAAAATAGAAGAAGTTTTTAATCATGCCCAGTGCAATGCATAAATAAATATATATTCTCTGAAGGGAAGAATATGATGAAAGACATAAAAAATGATAAAATAATGAAGGCTAAAAATGATTAGAAGCGGACGTAACTGAGTGTGAACGGAAGAGCGGTGTTGCTTTGCCAGGCGACAGAGTTCAGAGGGACAGCAAAATTGATATATTAAATTAAAAAATGATTTTCTGCCTTCAAAGAATTAATTAACGCGCCAAATAAAAGTGACAATACTACTAAATACATTAGAATAGCCAAAAAGTCCACAAATTTAATGATTTCAGTTATGATGCACCATCGTCACAAACTAATAGAATAAATTCCTAATTTATGTTCAGGAGGAGACACCTGTGATTTCTTTCCCGGACGCCAAAAGTCGTACCTCGCCATGTATCCCTAGATAATATGTGTTTAAATATAGTTGTATTAGGTAGGTTTTCGCCCTTTTTATAGGCCACGTAGGTCCTTAGGGTGAGTAGAGGTATAGCTCTAATTTTTTCTAGGACTTCGGCACTAGATAGGGTGGGGGTGTCGGCCCCACGCCCCGGCCGCCTCTACCTCCGGGAAAGACCCGGTACCCATCGTACAGGAGGCTATGTAGTTGTATTAACAGTGTCAAAAAAACCAGCGGTAAGTCTATGTCAAGAGGAATTCGTGGGTGTTTGTGCGATACTTACAGGAGATCATACACTGTGAGGTAGAGAGCCAGGGTCGCCAACCCGAGACTTCGTTTTGAGTAACGATGGCGCGTGATGCGCATCTCCACCACCAGGGCGACGATGATGATCGTGTGGGTCGAGTGGTTAGTCCACGACGGCATGATGACGTCCATGGCTCTCGGGAACACCAACTCGCGATCGATCATGTAGAGACCCCAGAACATGGACGAAACAAACTGCGAGCACAGTGTTACAGATTTTATAGCAAAGGCGCTGGAAAGAATCTTGCAAATACCAAAGTTTAAACGTGCAGTGACAGACAAAAGTTGTTGGAAGCTTGAAAGAGCAAATTGAAAGACAGCCCAAATGTCGATTGTGAAACATCATAAGATGAAAAAGTTGTTACCTGAATAAATTTGCTAGCTTCAGTTTCTGAGGGTTATGGTTGAATTCTCTTAAACAAAGAAATTCAAATAGTCCTAACGGCTTCATATCTTTAGAGTAAAATATTTGTTGTCGTCTGGAACATTATGACACAGTGTAGTGTGGTAGGTTGTTACAAAGTTTGGGATCATTATGATTTATCCTAAGTGTTGCTAATTTCTGCCACAAAAAAAATGGTGTCCTAACCCAGCAGATCGCATTTGAAAAATTCACCGACTTTTGAAGACACAATGCAGTGCCTTAAAGACACCATGTAGGTGCCTTTAAGGACAAGAGTAAACTGAATTCTGTGCGAAGATGCAGTACGCACCGCGTAGTAAACACTCTCATCTCATTTATAGAAACGGCCATCTAATGCTGTATAGGAAAGTAATCGCTGTTTTTTCTGAGGTCTATATGAACCATAGAAACCACTATGCGTCATTTAATTCTTCCGCAGCGAAGTAGATGATGACTGTGCTCTTCTGGGCTATTACACAGGGTATAGTGGTAATTGCTTACCGACGTTTCGGGACAGTCTATCGGTCCCATATTCAGGGTTAAAGAATCCAATAAATTCACTTTGTCTGCACAAAGTAGAACTTTTAAATAATATTAAACATGGTCTTTCACAAAGTAACCAATACGCTTCAGAGGAATATTTAATTATCTCCAAATGGCGGAAGTCCAAAAGTGGCCAGCCTCGTGTCTTTTATTTTATTTTATTTTTGGTGAATTCCGATGCCACGCTGAAGAAACTTTACATCTGTATCATTTTATTTACTGTCTCACATTTGTTCGAAGTAGCTGACGGAAAGCATGGAAGTGGGAGTTTCCATCTGCAAAATATACTTGCGCCAAATTCTTTGTAACGCTTTTAGAGGCATTAATCTGAAAATTTTCGGCATCAATTAAAATTACACAGAGCACTTGCTCCAGTGATTCACTGTCTCCATCACACTCAAAGCTAATTGTAGATCCCCGAATTTTTTGCTTTGTAGGAGTAACGGGGCTAATAACATTGGAAAGGCAACATCGACCATGAGTATTAGGAACTTTAATTTACGGAGTAAAGTTATAAAGAGGCGGAAGATCGGTTTGAACCAGTCATTAATACACATTCACTCCTCTATCCCACTCTCACTCCATTCTCTTTATTTGCCCCTCTTCAACTCATTAGCCAGTAAAATCTACCCTTCAGTAGAAAAAATATTGGAAGAACATTTGCACCCCTTCAGCATGTTACGCCTATTTTTTTCTTGTCTATTGCATTGCCCTTTATCCCGATTAGTTTTCTCAGGGTGTTTCCCCAGTAGCTAAATTAAATGTCGGACAGTACTTTTGGAAGCGATTTCAAATATGAAATTTCCGTGGTAAACCTGTGTGACTGTCAAGGAGAGACTTTGGTCCTTATGCAGGTGATGAATGCAGTGGGGAATGGTGTTAACCGCGGCAGGAGATGCGGGCGAACGGTAATATTCTACAAACCAGCCACTATGCTACCACGGAAGAGCCGCCGGTACGCTTCAATTAGGGAGACAGGCGCGCCACAATGGCGGTCAGAACGCGTGGGATGAGCGACAAATCTCCTGCTCCTGTCGGGAATCTAACCACGATTCTTCGGACCTCCCTCCCACCTATGGCCTAGACACTATCTCGGAATTACTCGGAACAGTATCAGTTAGAGGTCAGGTCGGGTCTTAGAACTCTTGGAGGTCACCAAAGATACGATTATTCTCATGTGATTGATGCAACAACGGGGGGTCTTTGCCTTTTTTCAGGGATCGAAGTCCACAGATAGTGTTGGTACGCTATAGATGTATTATCTCCTCTATTTTATACCGGAGATCCGGGATAAGTAAACTTTTAAAGCCTAGTGGTTACTTCATGTACCGCCAGCTTTAACATTCAGAAATTCTACGTTATACACACATACGAGTATTTATGTGTTTGATGTGGATCTCAGAATAAAGAGCGATATTTCTCTATACACCGTTAAATGACTTGTTTTTATAACAGAGACGGAGAATGTTTTCTGCGCGGTGCGAACTGGACCTTTAAATCTTAAAGGGTTAAGTAACAATTCAATGCTGGTCTGTGGTCAACAGTCTGTGGCCCGTGACGTTATTCTTGGTGGTTTACGGAATGGAACCTGCGGTTTTCAGATGTTTCGAGCGACTAGATAGGAGGGCGAACATGTGAGGGCGCATTACATAGCCCTGATTTTATATCATGTACTTGTGGGCATGTATATATATATATATATATATACGTAGACCTATGTACGTTTGTATGTAGGCCTATGTATGTATGTAACTGTGTGTGTATGTATATATATATGTACGAACATATTTTGTGACCCTTAAAGGGTGACGTATCATCAGGGGTCGTTTTAAAAATTTAAAAATTATTGTATGATTTAAAATTGTTAATAATTACACAAACATAAATTACTAGATTACATAATAAAATAAAATATACACGTCTGCCTGCCTGGATCGGGAAGATTGCCTTATTTGTTACGTTTGTATGTATACTGTATGTGCAATGTAAAAAGTTTACACACATTACATACTTATGTATACAAAGTAAAAACATAGGAAAGCCAATCTGAAGACAGGGAAGCAAATGTATAGACTACATTTCTTTTCCTCTGGCTCTCTCTGGGCCAGGCCTCCTCATTGTCGAGGCTTCACGACCACAGTCACACCACACTCGTTAGAACTCCTCTGGACGAGTGATCAGTCGGTTGCAAGACTTCTACCTAACGACACACAACACTCACCTTCGTGTCCTGGCGTGATTCGAAACCGCAATTCCAGGAAGCGAAAGGCCGCAGGCTCACACCTTAGACCGCGCGGTCTCTGAGATCGGCTAATGTATAGGCTATACCTTATTTAAACACAAACCTTACATTTTTAACTGTTTAAAATGTCATTTGAAAATGTAGGCATGGTTCCACGTAACTAAGTTACGATGAAATAAGGACGACTTAATGGAGCCGAAACACGTAGCCCATAATTGCGTGACACGTGTAATAAATATACAGCCGGCAAATGTGCGCCTGTGTGTGTTATACGGAAGCCACACGGAAAGGATACAGAAGCAACAAGCTTAAGAGCTTGTGAGTACTTAAGCACTAAGAAATAGACCCTAAAGCTACGCGACTTATTTCATTTCATCCTAAATGATCCGAAAATGTAGTACCAACTATCCTTCTATTACACATCGGCATGAACAAAGACAACAGAAGTGATGAGCTACTTAACAAAGAGATGCAATAATACAGGACCTTTATTTTATCCGCCAACTAAAGTTTGTCACTTCCATCCGCTACTAAACCGGACTTCTGTAGGCGAACAACTGATTTGGCCCCGTTAATACGTTAAACTAACAGACAGAAAGTAGCAACTGGTTGTCAGATAAAATAACGACCTTATATTACGTGGCTACTTACCAGTGTGCCCGGGAAGAAGAGAGACGTGAAGATGAAGTCCTTAGTTCGGCGGACAGAGCCTTGCAGCGCTGCTGCCTTATTGGTCAGTCGCAGGAAATCCTCACTAATGCATATGCAGAAGTATATGATTTGGACGCCCTGAAACAGACCGCGTGGTTTGAAGTGAATGAGCTCTTATTTATTTATTTATTTGACTTTATTTGAATTATTTAACGACAATGTCAAGTCTAATGGCAGGATAACATTGAGAACCAATTAGACAGGATTTTATATGTGAATCCACACGGTTACAAACTCAAAAGTTCTTAACTGAATGGTTAATTCTGGAGAGAAACGTACATAGATGTTTTAGTTAAGTATCGGCCGTCACAAAATTTATTCCTATGTTTAGCTCTTTAGAATACATTTTCACATCTTCGTATTTTACCTTTGTAAATGCATAATTGATGTTAAGACATGACATTTGTCTTTGTAACTTCTCCTTCTGTTGAACTGACATTTCTTGATAATGGTCCAGGAGGGACCGAAACGTGCAAGAGGTAAATTGCAGACAGGCAGAGGTTACTGCCAAATAATGTTCATTTTATGGTTAATTACTAAGAAAACTGTTTAACACATGTACCAGAATGGAAGGCTCCATATTACGTATCAGAACATGTTTCCCTCCGAACACGGAACAGAAATTGAATCCACTACACTGCGAAATCTATTGTGATTAATGCGTAACAGCATAAATATATACATTTTTTTATGGAGACTTTCGTTTCTATGTCGAAGGCAAGTCTACAGTTGTGGAATGTAAATTCCCCGAACTGGCTTGCTGAATATAAACAACCCTAACCGCACCCAAACAATCAGTGATTTGTTTGTGAACTGTCTGCATTTCAACACTTGCTGCTATCAGCTGCTTCACTTGCAAACAGAGGCATGGAACTTAGCAATATAGGGTTATAAGGAAATTGTGTCAGCGAGAGACATGAAAGTTATACAGCGAGAAATATCATCCCAAACGCCCGTGTGTTTAACAGCGCAAACAAGGACGCATTTTAGACTGTACACAATCGGAAAGACAGACAATATCCTTTTCGCGTAGTGCGCACCACACACAGAGATGCAGAAGTCTAAATATTGTAGCTTAAATTACAGGCATTCTAATTTTTATGTAGTTATTGTAATCCATGAATAATGTAGCACACTTCCCTAATTTTATAAACAGGCACGGGCTTCCGACATTTCTAGGCTTGCTCGTGTTTGCAACCGCATGTTAGGTCGCATTCCTCCTGCAGCATTTGTTGTATAATCTGTCTATTAAGACCTGCTGTTAATTAAATTCATAGGTTACTACCGGCAAAGCAAGGGCATCCAATTAAACCTAGCTTATTCAAAGCCACATATTCATGAACGATTTCTAAGAAAAATTCCCTTGTATTATATTCTTGTATATACTCCCAGGTTATTAAAATAACAATTTACTATTTGCCCTTAGACGCATATTTTATATGGATCAATTAAACACTTTATTATCCAACCAATGCACAATGTATAATTTATAATTAAAATGAAAATTATGAAACATTTAAAAGTGATCCAACACGTTTCGGATCACAGAGGATCCATCATCAGGGAGCCTTTTACAGTGCTTGGCTAAAAATTACAAATGGTTCTATCGTGTCCTCTGACATGGACAAGGTCGGTGTTATGGCAGCATAAGCCCGTTGTGCGTGTGTGTATACACACGCACAACGGGCACGATAGAACCATTTGTAATTTTTAGCCAAGCACTGTAAAAGGCTCCCTGATGATGGATCCTCTGTGATCCGATACGTGTTGGAGCACTTTTAAATGTTTCATAATTTTAATTGTAATTATAAATTATACATTGTGCATTAGTTGGATGATAAAGTGTTTGTCATTGATGCACGGTGCAAACAAGAAGATTTTATATGGATCTTTTGTTTCCCCTATGAATATTAATTCCATGACGATTTCATCCCTCGGCCCTAAAATGATGTTCATATCAAGAAGTTAGTTTCCATACAGTTTCCTAATTTCTACCTTACCAACACAGGACCAGTCTAAAACAAACAAAGGCGTGGTAAAGGGGAGGCAAGTGGGGCGGCCGCCCCCGGCAGCAGAGTGGAAGAGGCAGAAAATTAGGTCGAAAAATTAATATTTTAAATGAATAATTTGGTTTTATGCATTCAACAAATTTTACATTGCTGAGTCGAATGTAAGGAAATTCAATAAATATTATGGTTTTGTAAGGTCCATAATTTATGTTTGGGGCGCCTATTGTGATTACTGGCTCCGGATGCCAAAACCCCTAGCTACGTCACTGCAAAAAATTATCCACTCCGAAAAAAAGCCTGTAACAAGAATATATAATTCAAAATCGCATTAAAATGGGGGCCTCTGTCCAAGTACACGAAACATGGGTTCCTTTTCTAGTTGCGCTAGTGCAATGTCGGTTGTGTCATATATGTGTTTTGTACGTCACTGTGTCTAGGCACAGAGTGCTGACAAGGCACATTTTCCTCAGTAGAAACTCCGCAGTTATTTTCAAACGACACTATATTGCGTCACTAAACCTTCACGTTTTATGCCTGCTCGCATTTTTCAAACATACGTATATACATTCATACATACATACATTCATGAAGCATAAACACGTGCGTACCTTCTTACGAACAAAGGACGTACGTAGCCTTCGAACTTCTTACGCTTGTGAAGGAATACAATTTTATCAGGGTACTGAATTAGAGGGGGACCGCGGTGGCACAGTGGTTAACGTGCTGTGCTACAAATCAGAAGGTCGCTGGCTCGATCCCAGCTGGTGTCAGTGGATTTTTCATTGACATAAAATCCTTCCGATCGCACTATGGCCCTGGGCTCGACTCAGCCTCGAACAGAAATGAGTACCAGGAGAATTTCCTGGGGGTATAAAGCGGCCGGTGCGTAAGGCTGACAACCTTACCACCATCCTGTGCCGTTGTCACGAAATCTGGGAACCTTAACTTCCTGGAACCCTCTGGGCCTGTCCAGGCCTGTAATGGGACTTCTTTACCTTTACCTTTTTACTGAATTAGAGGTTTCACTTTAAAATTACGGTTGTTTATAAAAATTCCCTTTGATGTTCATGAATTTGTTGTATCCACTGTGTAAAGTGTAAGATTAAAAAGGAAAAATATCTACCCCTAATTTTAATCATCACATGGTAATGCCATTGGCAGATTATACTCGTGTTTGTCCCACTTAACTCCTACATCATACAAGTGTACCCTAAACGATTACCCGTTTTCTGAGTTTTCACTCCATTTGGAAAAGACCGTAAAGAATCGTACATAATTACATCATTAGCATCTAAGAAATTCAAAATTTGCTGCCTTCTGGGGCAAGCCAAAGTATAGTCCGGTAGATGAACATCGGAATTTCGGTGGAACTTCCTACCTCCACTTACCCTGAAGGTAAAGTCAGCACGTTTCTTCAAAATACTGATTTTTATCCAACAAAATACACGATGTCGCATCCAAAAAGGGCAATCTCAATATATGCTGTCGTGAGAACTTCAGTTATTACATATAAAATTAATTTGAATTTTTTAAATTATAAACATCAAAGGCAATAAACAAGAAAATGATTCTTCGAAATGAAATCGTTTAGCAGTCTTGTGCATGTCAAAATGGAATACATCTTTACATTCAGATCTTTGTGGTGACATTAAATATTCGCTGTTTGTAAGAAGACATGTCGTATAATCCCACATACGGAAGTAATTAATATGGACGCATTAAATAAACCTTTCAAAGAGTAAAATTGACGAACAGGGATGTGAGGGCGCACTGAGTGTGCTGAACACCAGAATGCATATAAGAAAAAGACCACTGAAATTTATAAAGGAAATACGATAACACATTTCGAGGGAGAACCTGGCATTGACAGCCGAGAAGCACGGCTGCTCCCGCTGTGTAGATGATTTAGGCAAAGATGGAAGTCCTAGTACTGTTGAGGTATGTGCTTCTATTTGTAAATACCTGCTTATATATATATATATATATATATATATATATGCGTGTGTGTGTGTGTGTTGTGTGTGTGTGTATGTGTGTGTGCATTTTGTTTGTATGTATGTATGTATAAGTAAAAAAGCAATATTTGTACAGGCCTGGATAGACCCTTAGGGCTCCAAGAGATTGAGGCTGCCATGTCAGTCTAGGCTCTAATATCAGTCAATATTTGATCTAAACTAATGACACAACTCGCGGCCCGGGAGCCTATGTGCCCTGCCAAATTTACGTCTCGGCTTGCCAGGTTTTCGAATACTGACTTATGTTCTTTCGTCATTCTGAGGGAAAACATGTTAGTGTTTAATAAACTCTGCACGCCTTGTTAAATTCGGTAAATGGTACTGAAGTTGTAAAGGGAACTGCACGTGTTACGTGCGCACAAACCGTATGTTGGGAAATTTACAGCGTGAGGAGTGAGAAAATATGGAGTCGTATGTTCTAGCATTCCTATTGACACATTCAGTTTCCCGAGTATGTTCTCTAATAATAATAATAAGGTCGAGTATATTTCAGTCTCAGTTTTATGTAATGGAATTCCGTGTATTTACTTAAAAATACTATTGACAAAGAAATAATAAATGCTTATCATTGACTTTCTTCCATCCTACTAAAATAACGTTAAGCTCTAAAAATTAAACTACAGTGAAGATCAATATTAATTTCATTAATCCTTAATTAATAGTAATTTTATTCCTTTAATCGCTTAGCGTAAAATAAACTTTCACTAAAAAAAAATAAAAGTTTAATTTGACAGTTAGTTTGTGGTTTCGACACAGGGTCAAGAGACTTTACAATGGACTTTGCGCAGTAAAATTTTGCTCTAAACTGGTATAAATTGCGACTTTTTAGGAAAACAATATTTCGTCGATTATCCGTAACCGAAAATCCACTTAACATGAAAGTTTAACGATCGAGCTGACTGAAGCTGTACGGCTTGTGGCTTGTGTTTGGGAGGCGTTTGAACGCGCATTTCGACCGGAATACTATAGTAACTAGGGCTGGCTTCGTTTGTCTCAGTTCTTCCACGACAATTCAGGGTTACTGATTTCAAATTAGGTCAAGACCACTTCTTTATACATCCCTTTCAATTCATAATTTACGCATTATTTTCGCATTCGACGCTATATGGAGTCTAATAACAAAGGTAAATAAAGGTAAGAGGTCCCTGCCCTCGTCTTGAAGTCACAGATGGACAGGAGTGGGTAACTTTACTATCAGGATATTTTGCCCAAGAGAAGGAACCCTTGTAGCCATTGGAGGCAAGGTGGTCTCAAAAGCAGTCTGGACATTTTTGGAGAAAATAATATATTTTTCGCCGACCGGGATTCGAACCCCGGGCAGTGTAACTTGTAGCTTAGTCGCTATATTGATAACGTCATTACATATACTATAAAAAGCAACATGACAATTCTTGGAAGAATATAATTGCAGTTTCACTGAGGATTTTCGTGATTTTTGCCAGGCCATCTCCGCAAATGCTGCGATAGTATTTCATTCCATATCTTTTCCAATTATTTTTTCTATCTTTCTTCTTTCTTTTTTAGTCTTGCTTCTTGTAAATTTAATGCTTCTTCTACCTACTCGCTGTAGGTGTAGGTTATTGCTGCACCTGATCACACTCAATGAAACACACACAAGCGCGCGCGCTCGGTAGGACTACGCTTGGCGAGGGATCGGCCCGTCGCAGAGACCTCTCCGTAACAACACACAACACTCACACAAGACAGATATCCACCCCTCTGGCGGGATTCGAACCCGCAATCCCAGCAAGCGAGCGTCCGCAAACATACGCCTTAGAAAGCGTGGCCACAGTTTTCCAGTTGAACATTCACAATTTTACATCCACCCATGTCGCTGAAGACGCGCCGTTACTTGAATACAAAAAATGCTACTTACAAAGTTCCAGGTAGTAAAATAGCGCAACTTGAATTTCTTCATAACGTTGTGCACGTAGTCGTCATCTGTCTTAGAGAAGTCGATCTGTGTCAACAAGTGATAGCTGACGTACGTGTGGTGCACAAGCACCAGAAGGTGGAACAGAGCGGGTAGCATCGCGGTGTACTGTACCACGCAGTCACCCACAGCACCGCACTGTTGAAGACTGTGCTGTTGCTGTTTGTACTGTCTCGTCTCTTATAGCGCCAGGTCGATAAGCGCGATAGGCAGGGCCTATTGGTAGGATTTCCAAACAGTTGAAAGCAAGTCCGCGGAAATCGGGAGCCCTCCTAAGGCAAGAACACGATGTCTTGTCCGAGTCTCATTTCCGAAGTCCCTGGATCGACAGCACGGCCAGATATCCTGACTCGGAATTTTTCGTGTTTCGAGTTGATAGAAGAAAAAAAGCAGAATATTCCTGTATTGTTAATTGACCAGATTTATTTATAATGACTATTATCCTGTACATATTTCTTATACTTACATGTTCGAAATATCAACAAACAGAATTCCTTCATATACAAATCTCCCTGTAGATAGCTTTCTCGAGTCGAAACATGTAGGAGTATATATTTTGTGATACAACAAATTTAAATATTTGTCAACTGTAGTGCACTTTATTGGAATTGTATAACACTATCTTTGGTGCAAGAAATATTTTTTAACTGTAGTGCATTATGTTGCAATCCAACATTCTAGTCGGGAAGAAATAAAGAGTAGACTGAGGTAAGGAAATGCTTGCTATCATTCGGTGCAGAATCTTTTGTCTTCCAGGTTGCTGTCCAGGAAATTAAAGATTAAGATATACAGAACGATAATCTTGCCGGTTGTTTTGTATGGGTGTGAAGCTTG
>Ga0123354_10008151_pt1 | contig 15904 bp, 10 predicted proteins | sample TergutLab28metaG_2_FD_97872 | JGI IMG/M metagenome (GOLD analysis project Ga0123354, IMG submission 97872) | Labiotermes labralis P4 segment gut microbial communities from Petit-Saut dam, French Guiana - Lab288 P4 | ecosystem: Host-associated > Arthropoda: Insects > Digestive system > Gut ...
TAAAAGAAAAAAAACGTCGTAGTTTGGTGTTAAAATGCGGGGGGGGGGGGGGGTAACATGCTTGTTAATTCATTCTGTACACATTTTGGATGTCTCATTCACTTTGATATCAATTGTCTGTAAGTACACATACATATTATTTGAGATACAAATGCATTAACCCTTTACCTGCTAATGAGGAGAATATGGTGAGCTACGAATAATGCTAGCAGATTGCAGATGGGATTTAACTCGGCGTTTAAGAGGTTAATACAAAAACAAATGGAAGCGCAGATACAACCCCGAATAAAATCACGATTCATTTCCTACTGTACTTAGTTTACTATTTATGATATCAATAAAATCCACAGTTTGCGAGTTCGTCTGTATTTCGCTTTATACCAAAAATAATGAGATAGCCTAGTTTCAGAAAATTAAAGCTTAATACGAATTTTGTATTGAACCAACTAGAAGCAATGTGAGTTCTCCGGACTGTTATATTTGGGTTTTGATACCGCATGTCTTATAGGTGGATATCGACGTCTCGGAGGAAAATTTTCCCCCATTATTGGGCGCTGAAGAATTAAGTCCTAGTTTTCCTCTTGAAGTTACGACACAAAATGCTATGAGTTTTAGTGATCAGATAACAAGGCATCTACAAAGTCCTTTTAAGGTATACAAGAATATTTATAGGCTAGCACACACACACACACACACATATACACACACACACCACACACACACACCACACACACACCACACACACACACACCACACACACACACACACACATACACATACACACACACACACATATATACGTACACATATACATAGACATATACATACATATATAAACATACACATATACACACATATATATATATATATACATATACATACACATATATATATACATACATACACATATATATATATATATACATACACACACATATATATATATATATACATACACACACACACACACACATATATCGTCACGGTTGTAAAGTAAAGCGAGGTGTAGATACAGAAAAACAGATTTAAACTTTCACTACGCATTAAGTTTGTCGGTATCTGAAACGGAGGTAGTGTCAGTTAATGACGAGACCGGGACTTGTAATGTTTCTGCTGCTATGAGATGCAAATTAATGCGTTGAGTTTGTACCTGTCCTGCACTTTGACTTCGTGGCTTCTCTTGTAGCCATAGTGGGATGTTATCCTGTTCACTTTACGAGACTAGGTTTGCTGCTAATACATGGAAACCTACATCTGGCGGGCTATATTGGGACACAGAGGCTGTCCATTCTAATCCTCCATACTAAGTTATTACGCTGCTATAATTAGCAAACAGTACGTACCATGCGTGGCCCGAGTAGCGTAGTCGGTATAGCGACTGGCTACGGGCTGGACGGTCCGGGGATCGAATCCCGGTGGGGGGGGCGAGATTTTCCACACATGTCCAGACCAACCCTGGGGCCCACCGAGCCTCCTGTACAATGGGTACCTGGTCTTTCTCGGGGGTAAAGAGCGACTGGGGCGTGACGCTGACCCCTCACGCCCCTCTAGAGCCGTGGTCAAGAAAGAGTAGAACTATACCTCTACTCCCTCTATGGGCCTTGCGGCCTGTACAGAGCCTCAGTGCCTGTACAAGGGTGCACCTTACCTTACCTTACGTACCATGCACAACCAGTACGACAACCCAGCTAGAAATGACCGTTAAATTGGTACAAAATCTCACAACAATTTTCAACAGAAAAACTTCACAGTTCACATTTCAAGCTAGGAGTCATACGCACAACGTTTCTGTTGATTCATTAGATCCTGTCAGTGATACTATGAAATAATTTCGCTGAGTAGGCAAACCATAAATATGAAATTTGTTTACAGCGGTGTTCGGCCACACAGATTAATTTTCATTGAATCATTCGAGGTTACAACATCGACAAGGACAAAGCAGTGTCTCGACTGCTTCGCAATGACATGTTCTTCGGCAATCACTGCCACCTGGTGTAACTATCCGTGACTATAAGAATGACGTGCTACTTTATTTCAAATCTTAGGTTCAAGATAAATGAAATTATATATATATACTCACTCTAACACAACAACATATGAAATTATTGGCTATTGTTTCGGCCATTATGGCCATCAAAAGGCCATTCCACAAAATCTTAAATAGGCTATACATATAGTATATTATTATATTATTATTATTATGTTAAATTTATATTAATATTTATTAACAACTTTAAAATTATTATATACTATTGTATATATTACTATCTTAAATTTACATTTACGCGTATATGTCCCTCATTCTTTCCAAGTAAAAGATCTGCAATTGCATGAAACCAGGTCAATAGCATTATAACACCGCCTTCCCGTTATTAATTAATTATCCCAACATTCTATGCTGCAGATTAGAGTCTGGGCTGTTGACTTACATCAGTTAAATGAACTGCAATAATTCAACAATAAACTAATTATGTCCACCCAGCTTCGTTGCTGAGTGATGGCGTTGCCACTATATAATCAGGACGTCACAGGTTCCAACTCAGCAACGACTTCCGCCTTCCAGACTCAGGATTGGTTAAAATTATTTTAACTATCTGATGAATAGTGTGACCTGACGCTTAAAATTATACATAAGGACTTTGTCCATCAAACTACTTTCTTCTACATAAATCATTTTGAAAAGTGACGACATTTCCTTCTTCAGATGGAGAGGCAATAATAAGATCCGTGCTTTGTGAGCACCCTACGAAGAAATCGCTTCCACGCGTCAGTGCGGGAATATCATTGTGTCTTCTCCAGCTGAAGAGGGGAATAGACCCGACATCCCAAAAGTAATTTGTACATAAAAAGTTTGAGATAATCGATAAGGGTTTAAATGTTGCAATGCTTATTACTCAAATTTGTAGCGCAAACTAACCTCATAATTTACAACATTAAATTTTTATTATACAGAAGATAAGTTGTCACAATCCCCGGCTCAAATTAATATCCACAGCAGCATAAAGCACATGAACGAATAGCTGGTTCCCATAATTTTGATTGCTTTAGAGGCATGATTAATTAATACAGCATATTACAATCTGATTATTACATTTTCCCAGACAGTATGAAACTGATAGGAAAATCTGACGTTTGATATATCGAGCAACACCTATCATAAAAGCAGGCCGTAACCCCCAGCAACAGCCGTATAATTAACAATGTTTTTATATGACTACGCATACAGCATATCTCTCACGCTAGATTAATGAAATTGGGTGTCTTTATTGGGCTCATGTTCCATAAAACTCTGCTTGGTTCGTTGTTATTTATAATGGCTTCCATGATCAGTAATTTGATACACCGACCTGTAAGCTAGAACTGGGGACTCAAAACTCTGTAAGGCCATACTAATACAGAAACGTAATTTTTCACCGTATTGTGACATATTCTGAATTTACAGTCTGATTAACCCCATTAGTCAATGCTCAGTAATTTATATAATTGTATACGTTGTTTATTTGATTAAGCTGAGATAAGAAACGAACTTTAATCAACGTCTTGAATCGTGAATGGAAGTGACATAACTTTACATAAACTGTGACACTGAGTGTGCCCACACATTTTGGCGAAAATTCTGTAAGGTACATTTACCAATTTTTTCCTGTATTTGTTGTTTATTTAAAGACACTGTCAGTGATATTCAAGCGTCAAATTTCAGGTAATTAACGAATAATAAATACCTTTATATTATTCTTCGCCTTGTGTTTCGTGAGTAAGAACAATAAAAATATCAGTGAAGCACAACTGTTTTCTTCATCAACACAGCTACATGTTTCGGCTAAACAGAAGCCATCTTCAGGCTATAAATTAATTTAAAAGAAGGAGGAGGCGACTCGTTTAATTAAGTCAAGTAACAAGATCTACTGAAATTGTGTCGTGATCCATGTTAAGTGAAAGAGAAATATGTCATTGAAGAAGAATTTTATATGGTAAATTCACGCCTTCTAGGGCGTTAAACTGTATTGAATATTGAGTGTTTAGCGGCGTTATGCAGGATCGGGATCATACAGCCTTCGTCTTCAGGGTGCATCAGGCCAAAAACAAGACCCCCCAAAATAAAGGCGAAGCAATCTTTTGAAACTTCGACAATAATTTGCCAGTCGACAGGCAGTAACTACGCAAAAGAACTGAGTCGTCTGCAGCACGATGAGGTAAAAGTAAAGCAACCCTTCTACAGTCCCATTCAGGCCCTGAGGTTTTCAGTAGATGAAGGCATCCAGATTTCAAGACAGTTGGTACATGCAGGTGGTAAGGTTGTCAGCCCTACGCACCAGCCGTCTTCACCCCCCAGGAAATATTACTGGCACTCATTTCTGTTGGAGGTTGATTCGACCACAGGGCCATCGTGCTGTCGGGAGGATTATATCAATGAAAAATTCCAATGATATCATCGGGAATCGACGTCTCGACCTTCCGGCTTGTAGCTCAGTGCCTAAACCAACTTTGTTACTGCGTGCGCGCGCAGCACTAGGAGGGATCGTCAATTCTTGCGAGAATAGTATTTACTACCGGTTTATTATTATTATTATTGTTATTGTTACGCTGTTTTTGTTATTGTTGTTGTTTTCTCGTGTCACAGGCCTTCTCTCCCTGGTACTTCTCTTGGACCAACGGTGATCCTCACCGCTCAGGCTTCAAGTTTCAAACTGCAGTACTTTCCGTATTACGTGTGATGTTTCTAGGATAGCTGTGCTTCTTAGTGAATCTACTGAATGTTTTCTTGGTATGGTTTCCAAATATTATTATTATTATTATTATTATCATCATCATCATTATCATCGTCATCATGGATTATCTCAGGCTACACCCGGCGATGTTAAACTCGGGCTTTGAGCCAAGCATCTGCTGGGAGATTCATCAGGGAATACTGAAATTAGTGTATGAAGCCGGGACTGCAGTCAAGCCGTGACATCAGTGGAATTCATCATGTAGGAATTTTCTGACGATGGAACAGGTGTTTAGTGCGACTACTTTCTGGACCTAGTAGATTAGGTTTGGGGGTAAACTGAGGGTGATGAAGCTTTGGTTAAGCATGTTAGGGTTGACTCTGACCTGCGGCTGTTATAATGTGGAGAAAATGGTTCCTCGCTAAGTTGAAGCTGTTTCGCCAATTCCTGACAGAAAACTTTACAGACTTGGTCATGTCGGTGTTGGTAAGTAATATGGGCTAGTTTTGTGCATAAGGCAGCCAAGTGTTTGACAGCTTCCGACGAACAGCCATAAAGACCACATGCGTCAGTCACGACGGTGGTATCCTTGATAATGTATTTTAGATAGTTGTCTGTAGGAATGACTTCGTCCTGGATGGCAAATATCGCTTCTCTTCAGCCAGGTATGTGAGACTTCTTTGTCAATGCTAGACTGATTTAGTTGCCAGGAATACCTGACTTTTAGACCCTTAGATGGCCAACTTGTTAGTTTAGTCTTCAAAACAATCAAAGGTAATAATAATAATAATAATAATAATAATAATAATAATTATTATTATTATTATTATTATTATTATTATTGTTGTTGTTGTGGCGACCGGGATCGCGTAGTCGGTATAGCGACTCGCTACGGACAGGACTGTACAGGCATCGAATCCGATACAGGCGAGAATTTCCGGCTCCGAGATCCACCCAATCTCCTTTACAATGGATACCGGATCTTTCCCGGGAGTAAAGCGGCCGGAGTGTGGTGCTGACCACCCATCTCCTTCTACTGCCGGACTGCGAGTGAGTAGACGCTATACCTCCGCCTCCTTTCTGTGCCTGCATGAGCATGTCATAGAGTAAACTTTATCTTTATCATCACCATTATTATTATTATTATTATTTCTGGCGTGTGCTTACACACACACACACACACACACACCAATAGCGAATGTGTTAGGACAATTTTCCCGGAATTTTCACATAAATGTTTATCCTTCACACAGCGACTACACAAAAGTAAGGCATATTCTGCCAGCGGTGGCAATGACAAATTTTGCTGCAAAATATCTGGCACTGTCTTGCAGCTGAGTCTACCACCCCTGAGTTATTTAATAAAAACACAGGCTCCAAGTAGCACAACATGCAACACTACACACTATTTACATGACGAGTTTCGGGCGACAGTGTTAGATAATACAGCACGCTACAGTACCGACTTAGATAACAGCATCCGCAAATATGCTTTGAGTTTTGGCAGTGTCCATGCGTTTCAATTAGTGAAGTCGGATGTGGACTAGCGAAGAGGGAGTTGTCAAGGGACCGTCATGGGACTCGACACGATCCGGCAGAGTAGAGCAAGGTTCATCACCGCCATTGGCCGCGTTACGTCTCCCTCGGCCGCAGTACGTCGTGCTGCATACTCTAACATGGGCATATTCCCCAGCGGACTTTAACCAAGGTACAGGTTGCCACAAGAGTTGGGGTTTATCAGTTTTGTTCACGTTTATAACGTCCTGGCTCTGCAAACAGTGAACACTCTTCCATTTTTTTAAGCGTTTTACTGTCGTCCTAAGTTCGAGGTTGTCATATTTAGGCACCCTTTACAAAGTAAGAATACTCCAACGTCATCATCGTGTTTGTCCGCTGCGACCTAGTATCATAGCCTAAATTCTTGCACAGTCAGTTTCAGTTTCAGTTTGAAACATTCAGTGACATTTGGGTTATTTCCCATTTTCAGCCACGCTCATTCACAGTAAGCTCCAGTTTTCATAACGACATAACTAGACTTCTCCATATAGCCAGTATATCCCCACGGACTTCGTTACAACCAGACATGCGAGATTTTCACTGGTTCTCGTATCTTCTTTATTATGTTTCATAAGTGTCTATATTAGAATGATCGTCATTAGGAATTCAGCGCACTGTGGAGTACGGGGCACGCGATGGCGCAGTTGGTCCAGGCACTGCGATACAAGCCAGAAGGTCGCGAGTTCGACTCACGATTGTGACATTGGAATTTTTCATTGACATAATAATCCCGGCCGCACTATGGCCCTGGGGTCGATTCAGCCTCTTAACAGAAATGAGTGCCAGGAATATTCATGTGCCGATTATCATGAAATTTGGGAGCCTCAACCTTCTCGAACCCTCAGGGCGTGTACAGGATTTGCTTTACCTTTTACCTTACGGAGAACATCCTTGTCAATCTTGTTACCTATTCACAGAAGCCCGGTAAGTATCTGTCATTATATAAGAGCTCCAGCATTCATTATACATAAAACAACGCTTTGCAGCATTTTGCTTCGGTAGGCAGTCGAATCTGCAGTCATGATTTGCGTCCAGAAAATGATGGTGGTCTCAAGATAATTACTACTGCTTGTTTAACAGATCTAACCAACTATTCATGCACTAGAATTAAAAACAATCGACGCACGATTTATTTCCAACATGTAGGAATAGTTGGTTAGGTAGGTTAAATTTTGCGTCATGCGCGGTTCATACACTACTCTATGTTGTTGTGGTGGTTGTTGTTGTTGTTGTTACTATTTTCCTTATTTGTATTATTATTGCTGAAGTCAAATTACAGCCCTTCACCTACCATCCACAGCAGGACCTGCCGTACCCTTGTCTTAAAGTTTTCAGTACCGTGGGTTTGTGTTTTGATGTTTTACGGTAAGGAAACGATAAGTACGATATTACAACGTGTAACATAATGCTCACTAAATGCATAATGCCGATTCCAGTAGCCGCGCGGTGTAAGGCGTGTGTCTTCGGCCGCTAACTTGCTGGGATTACGGGTTCGCATCCTGCCGGGAACATGAATGTCCCTCTCTTGTGGTTGTTGAATTTTGTTGGTTAGGGATCTCTGCATAGGACCGATCATCCGTCCAGAGAGGTCCTACCGACTGTGGTGTGTCTGAGTGTGATCGTGAAGCCGAGACAACAACGAGGCCTAGACCCACGAGGGGGTGTCGAGCTAAGGGTGTTGGAGGTGTTGGGTTTGGGGGAAAGCGGGAAACAAAACGTCTAGGAAACTTTTGTCGCGCAGGAATACACAAATCTGCTCCAGTTTAGTTACTTCATCCGTCAAAATAAGCTGCAAGAATTAATCTTGACGAATCAGATTCCGAGGGCCGACGGCTTCCTGCTGAAGCAGAAAACAAAGTCTTAATAAATATAGGATTTGTCCATGCGGCAGCCTCTGTAGAGATGTATGTGCACTAGGTCAGGCTTACATCGCGCAGCGGCGTTTTGTAGTACTGCCAGACGTTTCATTTTCTTCATTTTTTCACGACACTAACGTTATTTGAGAGGAAAACATTTTTTTCTCTCAAATAACTTTAGTGTCCTGAAAAAAAATGAACTTCCTCATATTTCAGACGCGGTGCTAAGTGTGGCGGCTCCGTCTGAGAGCAGGTTGCTGCATGTCATCACAAACCTGTGAAATGGTTCGTTTCCGGAACTCTATTTATTCAGACTTGATTATTTGTTTTCAGGAGCTCTAATCATCCATTAAATTTGTACCCATTATTTTCAAACACCTTGTACGTACGTACGTGTATATATATATATATATATATATACATATACGACAATTTCTCCAATTAAGATGCAGGTAGCAAGTGCCTAATTACGCATTCGTTGGAATAAATCAACCAAAACAGACGGTGTCACATCCCAGGGGCAAGTCAGCCTCACTCCTTCATCCGTCAGAGCTTCAAATCCCGTACACAATTCCAAGGTACAGTTTCTACACAAATTTAAGTGTTAGTTGCCACCCTTCATGGACAGGGGGTACTGTATCTTCCATTCCATTTCGAGCAGTACGTCTCCCCCTTCCAGCGTTTCCCAAAGGGCAGGTCGTGTAGTGGCCAGACGTAATGATGATGTACGGCCCCAGCTTCCACATAGATATGGACAGACCTATTTTGTATTCCACGATGCAGCCTGGCGTGTACGAGTACATGGTGCCCAAGTTCTTTAGTTCCTTCATATACAAGCAGAATGAATTTGCGCAATGAATACAGCGAAAAAGGCTAATGGTGTTCGAGAACGGAATGCTGAGGAAGTTATTTGGAGCAAAGAGGGAGCAAGTAACAGAAAACTGGAGAAAACCGCGTAACGAGGAGCTCATTATTTGTACTTCTTACCATAACTTACAGTGATCACGTCAGTGGGGATGAAGTTTTGGGGCATGTGGTACAAGTGGGGGGAGAGAAATACATGTGGGAGTTTGGGGGAGGGACTGGGGAAAAGACAATACTTGGAAGACCTAGGTTAGACAGAAACGGGCCTTAAAGAAGTAAGATAGGAAGGCGTGGAATGGATTCATCTGGCCCGAATACAGGCAAGTTTGCGGGCTGTTGAGGAGAGCATAGCAAAGAACTTATTGAATTGCTCTTATTTATTTGAACTTTGTCCGTCGTCTGTTGTTAGACTGTAGTACTACATTTCGGAAGTCGGTTCTGCTTCCGTCTTCAGGAAAATGAAAGCATCTAGTCTGGTGAACGCCTTAGTACCAACCGACTTCTATAACATAGTGCTCCATTAAAAAATCTCTTTCTAAGCGGTTCTACACATTGGGTGTTTTCCTTCACCTGAAGACGCAAGCAGAGGCGGCTTCCGAAATGTTGTATTCCAATCAAAAAACAGACGAAGGACAAAGTGCAAAAAAAGACAATTTCTTCGGTAAGTCATACACCATCGGCAGAGCACTGTCGAATTGAATATAAATAAGCTTTCGGGTTTCGTAATTTGTAGGAATTTCCTCACTACGTGACAAAACAGTAGCTCCATGGAATTAGTACAGTTCTGTAATTTTTCTTCAGATCCATGTTTCAAAATTTCCTGTTATATCCTGTTCAGTTTCAAGCGAAATTAATTTAACCAATATTGTTGACAATTGTCGCAGTACTGTAGTTATAACACCATATTAGTATTCCAGAGGTACCGACTTCGATTCTCGACCCTGATAGAGGATTATGCTGGAAAAGATTATCGCACTTCTTTGCAGCCCCAACGGGAACGACCTCGTGACGTAAGTAGAAAAAAAGCAAAATTCGGTGACATGACGGAAAGAAAAGTTGCAACACGAATCGAGTTACCTTTTGAAGAAAGGAAGTGGATCGCCATTTTGAGAGCTTTTGGAAACTCGAAATGCGTCTGCAAGTACACAACCAAACAAATTTTTATCAAGTTATTTTTCGTCCCAAGCACCCCTATACCACATACATTATTCGCCCTTTCGTAAACACACGATTCCATTACTGCAAATACAAAGTTTTATATCCACTTTCCTTTTAGAAGAATTGCTATTCATGAAATTATACTACCTAAATACGATTTTATAAAATAAATACGTTTTTATTTCTAGCAAAGTGATATAAATTTTGAAACCACAGGAATTGCCTATTTATTATTATGACAAATGTTGTGTATTTTTACCACTAGCTAGTTCTCTGTGCTGTTCTTTCTATAATAAATTGTTTTAAATGTCCGTATAAACGTCCTTTTCTCCTTCCTGCACTTAATTTCTAGCCATTTATAAGAAAAAAACTGCTGGGAGACATCGCCGCGTTTCGCTAGGAACTTTTTATAATAGCGCATGTACGCCAGGAGCTTCTCATAGGCTTACTGAGGATTAAACAAAAAGCAAACAGCTTATTTTGTAGCATAAAAGAGGCTCTTATAGAAATGTTTTCTGACGTCTTTCTATCCGAACAGGCTTCAACTGCTACAAGAATATTAAAAAAACACAAAATATACACTATACAGAATATACTGAAAAATGTTTTGTATTAAGTAACGACGAAGCGTGTGGATGAAATGTTTTGTACGGAGAAGTAAAACGTATTTTAAGTCAACATTGCGATGTTGTAGCATTTATGCTCTGTAATTTGGTATAAAATCATTGAAGTCTCGAAAAACAGGCATATTTCTTCTATCCTCGGTGTTAATCTTTTTCTCTTCTACCGCACAAATAAAGTCAATTTGTCCTTCTAAAAGATGGCACCTACCGACCACACTTTTCGGTTAATATCCCACAATAATAACCTCAGTATTCGCCTCCGTGAGAACAAGATACAGGGGTGCTGATAAGTCCCTAGCCCGAACAGGAAGGAAACAAGCTAATGTTTCTGTCAGAATGGCGTGAATTTCCTTCGGCGCCTTGCCTTGCAGGAAAAGAAACTTGATGACAGCTCGCATCTCGACTTTGCAGAAATCGCGCGCATCCCTTACATGCTTCCGAGTTTGTTTCCTTCCTGGTCGGGCTAAGGAATTATCAGCACCCGGTATACGCATTTAATGCGTTTCGGTACGAAGTGCAAAGTGCATGTTATCAGCAGTGTTCTGAAAACGTTATGGAGCAAGGAGCAACTTTAGAAAAATAACCGCTCTGTTGACCAAACAAAGTTGTCCCTATTTACAAAACATGAAGATCCATTACATTTTCCACAAACGCCCTCTACTGGACCTTATTCTGAGCCATACAAATCCACTCCACCAACTCACACGCATATCTTCAAGATCACATCGACGCCTAGATCTCCAAAATGTCCCGTCAGATTTACCCATCATAATGTTGCACGCACTTCTCATCTGTCTTATTCGTGCTACATCTCCCAGCCAAAAATATCTTTCTTTGCACTGTATATCCCGATCACTCCAGTTAATTTAACTAGCGCATTATCTGAAATACTAGAGATACGTACATACACACCTGGGCGTCATTTCCCTTTAAACATCATACGTATTTGACGGAATCATAAATGGCGATTTACAAACTCAGAGAAAGGGATCTAATTACACAATTAATTTCATGATTCTTTGAATGTTTAAATATTGCTTTTACGAAAAGTTAAATATTTATTTAATCTGATTTAAATAAAAATCTACGTAATAAAACGGCTTTCTGAGAGATTCGTCAGGCTTCTTTACATTAACTTAATGACTTCAAACTTGCAACTGAAAGATGTATTTCAGTCCCTTTTAATTACCCAGTGAAAGAGCCAAAAATCCGCGGTAATTTTGTATGAAAGAGTGAGCGTAAGAAAGGCATTAGTAACTAAGCCTTGCGCCCCTTTCCAAATATGGTTTACACTGTATCCAGCTCTATTGGGATTTATATACATTTAAACTTCAGCCACCTACAACTGACCAAGCGTCTTAAAAGGATAAAGAAATTAATAGTTTAATTTGTAAATTTTAAAAAGCTCGTGTATTGGTAACCTTGAATATATATTACAAAAGTGTCGTATTTGAATATAATATCATGTATATAATATAGTAATTTTTTTATAAGAATTATATAAAAAATATGAAGAGAACCACTTGACATCTCGAACGTGTTTCGAATAGGGCACCTCCAGAATTGCGAGTCCGTAGTTTGCGGCGGAAGACATGTTTTCTATTTTGAAGTCATATTGATAAATATTTGGGCGGTATAAAACATTGCGACATTTTCAATTTGAATCAGCCATATCCTCAATAGACCTAGATCTATAAAATTTGTTACTGGGATATAAAATAACACAGTTAAATATTTTATACGAATTACTCATTTTGCGTCTTTTAAGATTACAAATAGAACGTAACGGAACGCATTCCGTTGTATTACAAACTCAATAAAGCCAAAAAAGTTAAATCACCATTCAAAACACAATTTATAATCTCTTTCACAGATTTCATTCCACAGGGCCTGTAAAAGAGAATACAACTTGTGTTTTGACATGATTTTTCTTTGTTTCCTTTACTGATATATAACTTTCAGACTGTGAAAATCACGTACTCTTTGATTCACCCTGTAGAATCTCCATACGTGCGGAAACCCTCAAAGGACAATAGCAATATATTATTCGCAAAATTTACGATACATTTTTAATTTCGTTTACAGCATCTACTGCAAAAAGGTAAAGGTCACCCCATGATATGCCTATACAGCTACAGAGGAGGTGGACGTACGACTGCAACCTATTCATGATCTCGGGGCTAAATAGGGGTAGGTGGTCAGCACCACTCCCCGGACGCTTTACTGTCGGGAAAGACCCGGTACCCAGTGCACAAGAGGCTGAGTGCGTCTCAAGGCCCGTCTAGATGGGCATGGAAAATCTCGCCCCCAACCGGATACGATCCCCGAACCGTCCATCCCGTGGCGAGTCGCTGTACCGATTACGGTATCCCGACCGACAATGATCTATTGTAAGTAGCAGAACAAACTGTAAAGGCACTGATATTCTAATCACTACGATATCTTAAGAAATTTGTCGCTTGCTGTAATTTCTGCAAGAATTAAACAGATTTCCAAAACGTAATGGATCTTCACTTACAGATACAGTGTCGCATGTCACTGTGTATTTCACTGAACAGTCAACAGTATAAAACTAACAAATGCTATTTAATGGGGAACAACCCCTACAATGTACCTCCTATATGCTGCGGCCCCTTTCTGAGCCATTATCGAGGAGTATAATCTGATATCATAAAGTTTGTCAGTCAAACAGCTTAAGGCTTACCTCTATCCTAGCATTTTATTCTACAAACTTTAGATTTGTAAATTTTAAATTTGTAAACTAACACTGTTTACTGTATTACACAAGCACCAGTGTATCTGTGCAAATTATCCTTCTGATTTACTGATTTATCCTTCATGATGAACCAGAAAGTGGCCGCGGTAGATTGTAAAGTTTGCTTCCCAATCAAGTGTATTTGTTGGTATAACTACTTTTCATTTTTACACATAGATAAAATTCGTAACAACGTAGCCTATCAGTAACCTCCCTGTGCTCGTAAACTGGATTGATTTTTGCTGCAGACACTTGAGATATGCCAGGAATCATGTTATTGTAGGGAAAGGGATATCAACAGAATAAATCGGGGTCTCTTGAAGTTATCCAAACATAACAGTTAAGTTGTGTCTGAGTTAATATGACGTAGCGTGTAGTGTCGACAGGAAGGTCTTGTGATGCGGTGTGGGAAGGGGAGGGAGGTAATCAAGTAAATGGACGGTTTCATCTGAAGTTCACATCACGGCACCAGAAATTCGTCTTCTGCTAATAGAGTAAACAACAGCTCGAAAGGAAGATACAGCATATGGCTACAGAGACAGCCACGTCGCCATTTTGCCTGCAACTACTCTCTTCAAAACAAATACACAAAAAGATTCTCTTCAAGCAAGATGTAAAAAAAATGAATAATGCCGACTCCACTATATTGAAACGCAAGTTAACGACCTGCTTTAACGCGAATGAAGAAATGAAACTTGTAGCCTGTCTAATTAAATTAAATACTTGTCAGCCTGGCACAGTGAGCACACAAGTGAAGCCACCCCCTCCTCCCCACCTGCCCGAAAGAAAACAAATTTATGGTTCCCAACAAGTGCTCAGCACACATCCAAACGCTTTACCAACCCCACACTGACGCTACAAAATAGATAATTTAACTCTTTCTCCTTCCTCGTTTACTTCTCTCCTTTCTATCGACTACGTCCTTTCCCTCCTGTCTGATGGCTGTGAACGACGTTTCATGACGAGGCTACTGTCTGACAGCTGAACCTGGTGGGTACTTGAGAAAGGTTCAGTTGTACTTGGAATGACCACTTCCCACCTTCCATCTACTTTGTGAGAAGGGGTAGAATGATTTGGACGTCCTTCAAGCAGCAACTCAAGTCTCTGGTCTTCAGCCTGAGGTAAAATCTAGTTCACACATTGCAAAGCAGTGGAAACCCTTTTAGAATAGATCAACGGTATGTTAGTGTAAGTTTCATTTTGGTTTAACAATTTTGACGCCTGGATTTTATCAAAATAACAAAGAACAAATAGTTCCACGCATAACAGGCAAAGCGTGTGTTATTACATATTATTTATATGTGGCCTGAATGGAAACTAATGTCTCCACCTTTACAACTCTTCAACAGATGGCAGCACAGACGCGCTGAAACTTCTGGCACGTTCTGCAGCTTCTCCGCTCGCAATCCAGTTGGGCGCAAGTCGCTGTGTTGAAGTTCTGTTTTTTTTTTTAAAGAAAAGATGGAATGGTGTGATTTAAGCCGCGTTCCGTGATTGAGTTTTGGACTGCAGAAAACGTTGTTCCAATCGAGAACCACCGACATATGCGAGGAGGTGTTTACGGTGCTTATTGTGTGTCGTTCTGTTACACTTTAATGAGGAACTGGTTCAATGCGCATTCTGCATGCCTTACATTTGTCGGGGAAAATCTCAATTGTTCCCATAGTAGCCACGTGTTTAATTCTTAACTTGTAAACAAACTTTTATACATAAAACACATTTTTGATAATAATGTATCGTCTTGCAATACTTCACTGGCCTAGCTCGAACGGTTCATCAGTTACCAACAAAAAATCCAAAGCTGAAAGAAAAATTCTAAATTGCTATCAACTTGTTATATTACATTTTACAAAAATTATTACTTTAACAAATTACGTTTCTAAGGTGTCCCCCTATGTACCATTTCAGGATCTAAAATCGAGTGGTGTTAGCGACGAAAATTGCTTCAAACGTTCGTGTGTTCCCCGTGTTAATAGTGACTTCGGATATTAAGCAGTACGCCTTTGGGTTGTTATACAATTTCATACTGTTCGTACCAAGTTTCGTGAAAATCGGTCAAGGTGTTTGGCTATAAACATGCGATATCAAAAGCTTAATACTTTCCATCTTAAAAGGTTCAGTTGGCTAAAAGTCCAGTTCGTAATTCACAGTAAAAATATCCATCAGAATGACCGGTGTGTTAACTTGCTCGCTTACGAAAATAATCGCTGTTAACTTTAAAAATCAGGTGAACATAAAAATGCAATCTGCGAGCGAAGTGCTGAGATTTTGAACGTTAAAGCAGTGACAAATGTTCTGAAGGAGTAAAATGATCATAACATAAAAGGAGATACTTCATTTCCTAATTACGATAATAATATTATATATATAATAATAATAATA
>Ga0123354_10008153_pt1 | contig 15902 bp, 15 predicted proteins | sample TergutLab28metaG_2_FD_97872 | JGI IMG/M metagenome (GOLD analysis project Ga0123354, IMG submission 97872) | Labiotermes labralis P4 segment gut microbial communities from Petit-Saut dam, French Guiana - Lab288 P4 | ecosystem: Host-associated > Arthropoda: Insects > Digestive system > Gut ...
TGCACACTGTTATTAAAACGTTATAAAACCTCACTTGGTTAAAAACATTTTAAAAAGTCATACATAATTCTCCGACATGTTTCGGTTGTTTCTTCCAACCATCATCAGGGAGCTGCGTAGTTTTACTAAAGATATTCTTGTGATATATGTTTATGATGTGAATGGTATGATGGCAGCATGTCTGCAATTCAATATAACAAAGAAGTTAATGTCAATCAAATACAAATAAAAAAATCTGAACGTCATATGATTTTGCGTTGTAATCAGTATGAAAAAGCTTGATGGAAGAATCAGTATTTTGTCTTACTGTTTATTGTATACGATGGTGTTGGATGTGGTGTTGCCCGTCTTCCCCGTGTCCTTCGTTAGCTACAAGTGTGATGCCTGGCATGAGTCTAGTTAGGTTTGCCACGGTATAGAGAGGGTTTAGTTTGCTGACCTGCTGTTCTGAGATTAAGACTCCACGGATATAATGTATTTGTATATACATGTTTTCCCAACAACTCATCTTAGATCCTTTGGTGCAGTGTTTCATTAACTGTAGGGTTTCTGTTTCAGGTCCATATTCGTGTCTGTTATTCAATATGTGCATGGCGTATGCACATACTGAATATTGCACCACATCCAAAACCATCGTATACAATAAACGGTAAGACAAAATACTGATTCTTCCATCAAGCTTTTTCATACTGATTACAACTCAAAATCATATGACGTTCAGATTTTTTTTACTTGTATTTGATTGACATTAACTTCTTTGTTATATTGAATTGCAGACATGCTGCCATCATACCATTCACATCATAAACATATATCACAAGAATAACTTTAGTCAAACTACACAGCTCCCTGATGATGGTTGGAAGAAACAACCGAAACATGTCGGAGAATTATGTATGACTTTTTAAAATGTTTTTAACCAAGTGAGGTTTTATAACGTTTTAATAACAGTGTACATGTGTTGGTAGTTCAAATAAATGTAAATTTATACAATATGCACGGAGAAAGATTAAAAAAAAAATCAACAGAAGTTGTCTTAAACATACTCTTTCCAGTTGCGAGAGATTTGTTGTTGACACATGCTGATCACTGAACACTGCCTGTGCCTTACTAATTCTGTGGTTCTAGACAATGGTTTACAAAGTGCCCCAGTACTTACTGAGTTATTCCTTGAATATGCACTCAAAAAAAAAAGTCGACGTATATTTACAAATTTAAAAAAATGCAAGAAAAGTTCTACTCAAAGATAAATGCAGGACATCCAAGAAATACAGTTCTGAAATCAGCATGTGGTAATCAAGGATATGCAGGTAATACCTATATTAAGCAAGTACTGACACACAACATTCCAGACAAGTATATCACGTACTGTGACACATGGAACAGGAAACAAATCTGAGACACATTGTAGCCACAACACAACACATACTTAGCTACTTTCATGTGTGTTCAAAAAATGTACCATTACTTTTGGATTAAAATCCACTGGAATAATATAACTGTGGTGGTCTAACAGGAATCTCTCATACCTTAGAGTCATATGCTGACTGCTTGATAACCTCTGGAGCCATCCAGAAGGGGGTCCCAACAAATGTGTTCCTCTTGCTGGTAGTATTTGTCAGTTGCCCTGCCACCCCAAAGTCTGCCAGTTTAACATCACCCATTTCACTTAGTAAAACATTGGCAGCTGAAAAAATTAAAACATTATGAGACACTGACAGACAACCTAAGACTCAGCAATTTAAAACCATTACAGGCCAAAGTAATTAGATGCCTCAAGTGACTGCACTGAATTCCATTACTTCACTTATAGAGCAATGGGACCAAATGAGATACACTTGGTAATAAGACAATAAGTGGCACACAAATCTGACCAAGTACACAGGGGTCATTACATCTGTATTATCAAGACTACCCTCAGCATTTTGTAATATAAAACATGTCAAAGAAAAAATATACATAGAGTTTGTTAAAATGAATCCCCTTCAGGGCATTATTCTGAGGTAAGAAGCAGATGCCTTTAACACGTCTCCACAGTCTCTATAAGACAGGCATCTCCTTGACACAACAGCCAATGGATCTCTTCCCTAAAAAATATGTGGACTGTTGCTGGAAACAATGCATCAGCCTAACCTGAATACAAACTACCAGACTCTATAACCTTCTAACACTTTCTTAATGGGCCAACACATGGAAGTTACACAGTAAATGGTCCAACACATGCAACACAGTGACGTTGTGCACTACACTGTCGCCCCTTGCGAGCATGGTGGAATGTTCTCTTGTGATGGTTGTATAAAGGTATCATAGGGTTCCACAGCAGCACTGTGCGTTGATGGCATTGTTAAGTTGATCGACTGATGAAGTACTAAATGACCACAGACTCAGAATGATGAAGATGTCAAGGCCTGGGCAGTTTCCTGCAGAAGGGATCAACTAAGTGGTGAATCAAAGGGATGGCTACCTCAACAGAAGTTGGAACTATTCGTAATGGCCTATACTTCTCTGCATGGAACAATCCCCAAACAAAATTCCTTTGGACAACCCTCATGCCCTTTCCTTGCAAGGAATAAAACATACTCCTATTCCATGGAAAATTCTGCACAATATCTGGGTATCTTATAGTCTGAACATATAGAGGGTTTTCTTTCCACCCGCAATTTCACAAAAACTAGGAACTCATACACAGTATGACACACAACAGTTTCAAACATATACATGATCTTCAGCTATATGTTCTGCTGGTGTTTTATGCTGACAAAAGTTTGCCTGTAACATTAACAGCAGATACAAATACAACTGCATGGGTAACAATGTGAAAGGTAGACTTACCTTCTACTTTTCTTCTTTTAATTCTCATATATGCTCACTGTCTGTCTACACAGCAAACAGTACCATATGTGATTACTAAATGCAAACAAAACTGAACTGACAAATTAATATCTATCCTTATAAAAAGTGTGAATTAATTAAGAATATAGCACTTTCAGAGATAAGATGAACATCTTAGAAACATCGCAGCACACTATGTTTGAAACAAGAGAAACAAACCTACTGACTGAACCCTGATTCCGAAAGTTTCAGTTCTTAAACACAAGACCCCAGCAACACTGTATAATTCACTGTACCTTTGATATCCCTATGCAGTTTTCTTTCACTATGTAGATAGTCCAGACCCTTCAGAACTTCTCTGAGTATAATGGCAATATGCATCTCTTCAAAATTTCCAGCTTTCATGAGATCCAGTGCTGAACCACCTCCCAAGTACTCCATAATAATCCACAGCTTTGTACCCTAAAACATAAGAAGTGAGAATAAAACACTAAAAATTATGCAAAAGCAGCTACTCTTGAATGCCCAATATTATCATCTAGACCGTACAGACATCTTACAAGCCTACAACATATCACCTGGGGATAAAAAATTTATTTGTAACACATTTAACATACCATAATTTTCTGTTCTATGGCCACCACTTTTCACTCATTACAGACCAAAACATGTATTTAGTGATGCCTGTATACAGTCCATCGGACATATTCAAGTGAAAAACTATGTGTCTAAGAGATTTCAACTACCTTTGCAAAATACAACATAAGCCTACTGATCACTTCAAAAACCCCATTCACCCACTGCCTTCAGTATGATACACACAAATATTTTCATACCTGCTGCCAGTCTCTGTTGGCATGCAAGTATAGCTAGTCATTACACATACTGACCTATCCCTGCTCACACAGTAACAACTTCTTGCCACAATGCTAGGATGCAGTATTCAGTGCACAGTTTATCAGGAAACCACATTACAGCAGTTATACACTCAATCAGAAGGAATTCTAAGAAAAACTCAAGCAGTCTAATATATTTTAAATTCTTCCATCTTTATAGATGCTTAAGCCATATTTCTAACAGCAAGATTCCATGGCTTTAGTGGACAATGCCCCAATTTTTTTTTCCTGGAATGTACTCTCAAAATCTCATTACAGAGTTTATTTCTGGGGGAAAGGTGGCCACAGACAAAGCAGAAAGCTTGGCCCTCAAAATAATCCCTTATTGAAACAGGTATATTTCCAAAAGTCACTTTGCTTCCTGTAATAGACCACACAAGGAATAAGAATCTACATTGAAACATTCAACAGCATCTTTCGAACCATGTACAGTATACTGCATTAAATGGTATGATGAATGACATATTTTAAAGCATATGAAAGGAAGAGATCACAATCTCTTTCAATAAACTAACCACATACATATATCTTTACAGCTAGTCTCTAGCTGAGGTTTAAAATAATGAATGTCCAGCAGGATCCACTTACTGATACCTATTTATGTACTACCTCTACAACATGGGTTTACAACAAATCAAAGCTGCTACATAATTCTGGGGGTTCAGCAAGCCTGTAACTTTTAATGCATGCATAAAATAAAAGCATTCAATTCAAAGAGGAAAGGAAGCTGAGGGTGTTTGAGAACATGGTGTTGAGGAGAATATTTGGACCTAGAAGGGATGAGGTAACGGGGGAATGGAAGAGACTGCGTAATGAGGAGCTAAATGATTTGTACTCCTCACCCAATATTGTGCGGGTAATAAAATAGAGAAGAATGAGATGGGCTGGGCATGTGGCGTGTATGGGTTAGGAGAAGGGGGTGTATAGGGTCTTGGTGGGGAAACTGGAGGAAAAGAGACCACTGGGGAGACCTAGGCATAGATGGATGGATAATATTAGGATGGATCTCCAGGAGGTGGGATGTGGGTATATGGACTGGATCGGGCTGGCCCAGGATAGGGACGGGTGGCGGAGGCTTGTGAGTGCGGTAATGAACCTTTGGGTTCCGTGAAATGCGGGGAATTTCTTGACTAGCTGCAAACCAATTAGCTTCTCAAGAAGGACTCTGCACCATGGAGTATTAGTATTCAATACAAAAACTGAAAGCAAATGAATTACACATGACTACCAAATTTGATGTGTTACTCTAAACAGTTATTAACATGAAACAGAAAAGTAAACATAGATAAGGAACAGGTTGCAAACCACGCACAGGAAAGCAAACACTGCGCACCAGTTAAACTGTCTAAAAGGTCTAGTACATATGGCAACACATGCAAAGCAAATTCAAAACTGTGCAACAGTTTCATCAACAACATTATTACTGTCTTTCACCTTATGATTTTAAAAATGTTTCATGATGGTGACTTCAGTAGCAACATTCCCATACAAAGTTACAAAACAAATACACACTAGTCAAGTTTTGTCTAGAAATCAACCTAAAGAAAACCAAGTACACATTTCACCCCTGCTATCAGAAAAAAAGAACAGAATCATAGCGTAAACATAAATTACACATCCTTAGAAAAAGTGGTAGAGATCAAATACTGTACTCGTATTGGGGATTGACAGTAACACATCACAAAGAACATAAAATTATGTAAGACAAAACGTTCTCAACAGCAGTGCTGATGCAGACTGCTTCCTTCTGAGATGCACCACCATGCAGATCAGTAGACAGATATAACCACCAGTGAATCCTAATCCAGAGGTCAGGTCTAGTGGAAGGGTACACAATATGGCAGTGTACCATTCTGCTTGACCTGACCTGACCTGATCAAGATTGCCACTGGGTATTATAACATTGCAGAAAATTGCACTGCATACATCTACCCTGAAAATGGAGCCAGCATATTACCTGCAAAATGCTGGTAGTTATCTCATGAACTACGTGGCATCATAACTCAAATTAAAGTAATTTTGATGTCAAAAGTTGATATAACTCTAAGAAATGCTTCCTACGGTTTGGCTCAGAATATGATAATAAAGAATTCTGTCTTCTGGAATGTGATGTCATGTAGCCTGGTAGAAGTTTACAGACTGGGAAGTAGCAAGTTCCTCTTAAACGTCAGTAGACTTCTACCATATTGCATGGTATCTATCACATAAGACAGGAACTTTCATCTTCCTATTTCCTACTTAAAAGCCTACTAGATTAAAATACACAAAACTGTAATCTTACACACATAATACTATATGTGTTTGCATGGAGCCATCTCTCTCAACATTGCTTCATGGTATTTGAGAATAGGGTGCTAAAGAGAATAATGCAGATACAAAAGTATAATCATGATATTTATAATTTGTGCTATTCACCAAATATTATTAGTGGTCAAATAAGGACATTTTGATGGAAGGAAAAGTAGTGGACTACTAACCTTGAGATATGAGCCAAAGTATTTGGTAACAAAGGGGCTGTCACACTGTGACAGCACCATGATCTCTTGTTGAATATCTTCAATTTCATCTTCAGCCTCTTCAAGATCTATTATTTTAATTGCTACCACTTGCTGTGTTCTGTTGTCGATACCCTTGAATACTTCGCCAAACGATCCTTTACCGATCCGTTCCTGTTTTGTGAAGATCAGTTCAGGGTCCACCTTCTGGAACAAACACAAAGCCAATGTTAAAGTACAATATAAGTACAGTGCAGTCTGGAGAAAGAAACATTACCATAGCTTTTACACAACCTGAAGGTTCAATACCTGCAAACAACAGCCCATTGCTCGACCCTATCCAAAGTGAGTGGAATCTAGTCCATGTAGCAACAGTTTACGATACTGTGCCTAATTAATAGTCAACAATGTCATTGCTATATATTTTCATTATATATATATATATATATGTGTGTGTGTGTGTGTGTGTGTGTTTAGTTAGTGCAAGCAAATGACAGATACGTAGCAGCCCTTCCTCATGAGGCTCTCTGAACCACAGTCACTTAGAACCAGCCCATCATGTGTGCAACTTATGGCACAAAGTGTTCCAGAACACTTTAACAACTTCTTGCCAAATATAAGGCCTCCTATTTAAAACATAAAAATAGAAGTGAGAAATAAAAACTGATGCTTATTCATCTTATCCAAGTGATAAAGGGAAAGCTGATGCACAGTCATTACTGCAGACCTCCAGTTCACTTTAACTACAAAACTGGAGTTGCGTTGGTTCAGCATGACTGCCAGGAATGTGAAATGTTTGTGTGCTCATATTTGTGCACAAGGCTAGGTAAATTGTCAGTGTACTTAATTAAGAACAACCATTCACCCACAAGTGGAGGTACAGCTCCACAAATTAATGTCAGCACTAGAAGGAGGTAAATGATTAAAACAAACCAAGCTGCTGGACCTCTGCATAGTCTGAGTGTGCGTCAGCCAATTCACTGGTCTGGGCATGGTGCTCTTGCAGGGAATCAAAATGTGGCATAACCTTCCACATAACTTTTCTGCATGGAGAAGATGTGGCCCAACATAATCACAATATTTATGACTACTGTCAGATAACATGCAATTTGGTGAAACAGTAGTTGCATAGTGTAATATCTATTCTGCAGCACTCAGACAACTTACAATTTTATTCAAAATCACTCAGCAGCTATTAACTATGAGGATATTCACTTAAGCAACTACTGCAATAAATCGAACATAAACTATGACAAACCTGGTGTTGGCACTTGAAGCCTGAACCAATGGAAAGCCACACAAAACAAGACTATCAAAGTCATAAATTAAGTTTATGTGCAGAAATTAAGAAGGCTACACCCTAGTATGCCATACACGAAAACACACTTCGTGAGAATTAAAACTTTAATCTATCATCAAATTTATACAAAATTCCTGAAATGGAAACTACATGTAAGAAGAAATGGCAACAACAGAACACCGAAACAGGCTACATCGTATAGGCTTATGGGGTGGAAAAGCTTAGGAAAAAATGGCATGGAAGCACAAAACGTCGTGGTGATGTCCATTCAACGACACTCCATTATGCGGGCATACTGTCCAATAATAATTTTTATACTATTTCTTATGTTCCTGTGACAAAGCTTAAACGAGAAAACATCAAATTTATTGTGTAAATGAACTGCTACCGAAACCGTCAATTTGTTACGTTGAGTTACGTGGACAAGATGGCGCAGATACTTCAGTGCATGATGGAAGTATGGAAGGTTTGTGTGGAGCGGTTTGTAGCCTCCTACTGCAACTACTTTCAATATTATACGTAGATATAATACTTTCATTGAAAAAGTGCGTTTTTCGAATAAGTCTCGTTATTTAATGGTCACATCTCGCATATAACAAAATACGGAGCACGGTCATGGACGTTAACTACCGAGCTGCAGAAGAAACCGCTTTATGCTAACAGGCTTCTGGAGGAGACGTGTAACGAAAATCAGTTCAGGGCGAGTATTGGATGACGTAATCACACAAGCCATAGAAGTACACAGGAAGATAAGAGATCTAAGAGATGGAATACAGCTTATACAGCATGATTATGCTGAACGCATCAGACAGTTCGGTTATCCTGCCAGACAATGACGTTCGGTGGGGAACCGAATAAGAGATAGACCACTACGAATATGAAGTGAGGATATCAGAAAATGACAGGGTGTGGCCAGTACGCAAGTGGATGCAAAAAAAAAATCAAGAAAACTGGAAACTTGGTGTGAGGAACCCATAAAAGAAACGACTAAGTCATGAACATGAAGTTACAATTGTGTTCTGAAATCATGGTCAAGACCTATAATCGTCTGAGCATGCTTCGTACAGTTCACTGCCATATATTTTATTCCGACATCCAGGATTACTGTGTCCAAATGGTTTCCGTTTATGTTTGTAGCCAATTCGTTTGAGAGTCAAATTCAATGGTAAAATTTGAAATATTTCTTACTTTCCTTCCTTCTTTCTTGTCTCTCCTTCGTTGGTTGCTTAGTCTTGTAACGCCCAGTCAATATCGTACAATACTAATTTCTGCCGCTTCCAATATCGCGCTGTCCACTCTCTGGACTGCAGCTGGGAATTAAGAAGCAACGACGTCCTGCAGGTCAGCTACCAGCGTACTGCAGGTTATGACAAATGGTGGGCTTCCTGCCTCTATATTTGCAATGGTTCTAATATTATCAAGCAATTCGCACGATTTGGCTTTTCCACTTAATACATCGCACATTTTCGTATATTTAATTGAAGAGCGAGAGGCTGCAGGGTGTCAATAACGAAAGGGTTGATGGTTTTGCTGGCTTAAGGTTCGTGTCGTGTAGGCCTGATTAAATTACACAAACGCTGTTAAATGCAGATGCAGTCCACGCCATTACTACTATCTTGTAAACTAATTACCTCAAATTAGATGGCACCCACTAAGCCCGACTTTAACGACATCACAAACAGTAAAATGGCGATAAGGCGAACGCAGCCCTACGCCGCCCAGTTCAATTCTACTGCAAAATGGGACCGGCTAATTTCTTTCAGTTTTATTAGAAAATATTCAATGAGAAACGACAATTTGGGTTTAGCTCCAATGTGTCACAGCCTGCTCCACTTTACTCACGTCCTTGGTTTTCACTGTCGTGCAGGACAAATAGTTTTACGACACGTGCGCGATGAGTGCTCCATTGACTGAATGCAGACACAGAAAGACACACATATCTGTTTTAAGATTTCGTGGTCAGTGTGAAGTTCAAGAAAGAATGACATTCACCATGGCGCTAAATCTATATGCGAGAGGTGAGTTCATGAATTAGTGTAAAGGTTCAAAAGGGAGCGGACAAGTGCTGTTACTTGTGTGTGTTTAGTGCGACCATCAGAAGAGCCAGCCTTGACGAAACCGCATTTGAAATAGCCATTCACGAAAACACTGTGCAAGAATGGCTCAATACCAAACCGAAAACATTAAATTTTTATGTTAGTCAGCGAACGTGTAAAACGCCGCACAAAAACTAACTGCAGAAGTAATAGAATTGAAAAGGTCTAACGCCAAGTACTGAGATCATACAGTCAAAACTTCGGGAAGAAACCTGCGTACACTAAATCCTAACTCCATGAAGCATAGTCTTTACTCAGAGTCAAAGAGTTCATCATATAGCCAAGAAACTCCCCGCATTTTTTTGGAACCAGAGGGTGCGTCTGTGTTCACACCAGCTCGACACGCGGCCCCAACCTCAACCAGACGAATACCGATCTATAGGTATTTCAGCGAATGTGACATACACAGGACCGTGCATCGTGATATAGTCTTATAATAAAAGCCAAAAAGATGCATAATTTCTCAAATTTATTTGATAAAGTACTCTACATGTTTCGGACAGGTCCATTGTCCATCATCAGGAGTATCTCAACACTGTATACATGCAGTAGGTATTTGTCATGCTGGTTATGTTGGCTGTCTGCTAGCGTGGTCTAACCACGCTAGCAGACAGCCAACAGAACTAACATGACAAATGCAGTGTTGAGATACTCATGATGGTGGACAGTGGACCTGTCCGAAACATGTAGAGTGCTTTATCAAATAAATTTGAGAAACTGTGCATCTTGTTGGCTTTTACTATAAGAAGGTATTTCAGCATCATCTTCCCATCTAATCCTATGTGGACTCGTAACAGCGTATCTGCATTAAAGGCATCCGTTCTGCCACAACACTACACACAACAAGCCGCTGCTATCCACAAATACGCTAAAAACCAAATATAAGCATTATAGTGACAACGATGATCTACAGATTGAAACACGCCTCAAGAACTAAAAGCTTGTGAGTATAATTCATAAGCATTTACACATTCTTGTAACCATAAATGAAGAGCGAAATTACTGCCATAACTGACAGAAAATCCGCAAGATTCGGCCGTTACGCCGCTTTCTAAAAGTGAAACCCGTAATATCCTGGTCAAATGCTCTTCCATACAGGAAACAATGGCGAAAGTCTGGCGCCATGAGAATATAAACGTAATATGACAGCCGGGAATACAGAGAAAAACAATTCAACAACGAAATGAGGTAACGCCAACTTCCCTGTCCGTCTGTCTTCATCTGTTGTGTAACATGATAACAATTCCTGCATTACACATGTATTTTCCTATAATAAAAACTAACACTGACAATACACGGACGGTCATTATTGGATTTATATGCACATTTCTTCGAGGCACCAGTTCGAAACCCCGCACAAAATGGCGCTAGATACGCGCCTACCTCTCAAGTTCACGCGTCCTTGTTGACATTACTCCTTTCATGAAATTAAAAAGTTTGGCGACGAGGTGGTCTCCAGTGGCATGACATCCATACCACATTTAGTGACAACCGGTCAGATCGTTTCAAAGATGATATGGTGGGACAAATGACGCAGATTTGCGTTTTACCCCTAAGAACACAAAAAATGCAGAGAATTCTATCAAAATGAGTGATAAAATCTCCCCCTGTGCTGTAAAGCAACAAGCAACGAAATAATATGGAGACTGTAATTACATTTGCACGTAATTTTAACCTCGACAACCGACAGAAGTGGGTGGTCACCTCAAAGCGTCGACAGCTCTAGCACCACATACAAATATCCGGGTACACCTCTGATAGCAAGCAGGGTCCCAGAACCGGTCTGGACGTGGTGGCGAAGGGGAAAGAAACTGCCCCATTCAGGGACTAAAATCATGTATGCCATCCAGGCGTCGCTTCACTAACTGAGCTATAATGTTTTATTCTTTTTAACAGTAAAAACTAAGTCCCGCTTCAAAAATACGCAAATGTGAATGCAGGTGGTGTAAGAGACAGTACACCGGAGACACAGCCTGCATATTCTCTAGTGTCAGCAGAGAACGCAATGTTCACCCAACCAGGAAGTAGCACACAATACAGAACGCCACAAAAAGGCCAAGGGCGGGTCACGAATGTAAAGTGACATTTAACCGTGTAATGCACTACTCTTGCAACAGCCGAATCGTCGAAGAACCTTAGTTTTCCTCCAGAGTCCTAGGCGGCAAGCCTGAAATTCCACTGTATGGAAGGATTGTATTTACAACGTGACAAGAACAAAAAATAAATAAACATAAAAAATTCACGTGTTTGAGCACCGTGCCAGGAAAATGTCAGGAGTGAAGACAAAGCTCCAGGCGTTCTTAACCTCGGTACCAGATGGCCACGAGTTGTCAGATTCAACCCCCATCCCCTTTATCCCCCGACACATACCTCCGGCACTCACTGGCTGGCTAAGGTGCCGGGTGGGCCACAGAACCAATTTGACGAGGCGTCGAACTTCTATTATTCGGCAAATACAGTGAGGGTGCGATGGTCTCAGCGATGATGCTGTAGGTTCGAGTCTTGATTGATGCTAAGCCGCTTGGACCAAAAGCTACCGACGTTTTTGCGACACTACGATCCTTCGAAACTTCGGCAAACTACTGAACAATCGATAGGATGTGCCGTCCCAGAATACCTGAGAATTCTATGATCAGGGCAATCAAGGCGGAGGACGTGGAAAGCGTAATAAATTCACACAAGATTTTAGTCGGGAAAATGGAATACTTGGAAGGTACAGGAGCAAATGGATAAGGTGTGACAATGTGAAGTCGATTCGTCTGGACTCACTGATAGTCCCGTCGAGGGCGGATCTCTTACACTTGGCAATTTCTTGGATAGTTAAGCAACTATCAACTTCACCAGAAATAACATATAAAGTGATTTTTCAAAACATCCCCGGCAATAAAATCCCAGACATGCTACTGACTTGAAACTAACTTCTCCTGTATGAAAGAGTGTAAGCCCGATGAATATGCAGATGACGTCCAACTGCACAGGATAATACAAATCGAGCAACGTGCTGACCTTGGTCACGCCGAAGTAAGGCACTGAAATAACGGAAGTTAACATTACAGTATTCGATGTGACCTAAATGCTAGGACCACTAACGGCAACACACCGAGCCTGTTTCCAATCGTCAGCGTAACACAGAAAAGCATGCCGACTTACTTAATGTAACAGCAGTCGATGGAGTGGAAACACGACATATAAAAAAAAAAAGAACGTCTTACCACAAAATATTCACAAACAACTTGCTTCGTTGGCATAGATACAGGAACCTTAGCAGACACTTCTGAAGCAAGATTTCTTAAAGCTTTGTGTGTGTGTGTGTGTGTGTGTGTGTGGTGTGGTGTGTGTGTGTGTGTGTGTGGTGTGTGTGTGTGTGTGTGTGTGTGTGTGTGTGTGTGTGTCCGACAAACATCCTGCCTTCCTGTAGCAGCTCAAATGTCTCAGTCCTATGTAGACTACTCGGCCCAAAGACAGGTTACCCTCACTAAGGGTTTCTTCAGTCTCCCCAGGCTAAAGTCACAAGCCCTTTCCAGCTCGCTGGTCAACGTGAGTCGACAATAAGCATCCCATCATTCGACGCTATAAAATCTACGATAGTTAGTGTCATTAATTAAAGCAAGAACAAGAACAAGAACATTTAGGCAAATCTCCATGAATACGAAAGGAAACATCTTGCCAGACGAGACTCAAACATACTAAGCCGGGAATCACGGTTACTAGCGGAAGTCTGTAAAGCATCATCACCAGGTCCCTCGAAATATGCATTTCTTAATCTACTTCCCCTTCCAAAAACTAGAAAGTAATCTTACGTATCACCACGCCATCACTGGCACCCCATTTCAATTTATTAACCAGCTTAGCAAATTTAATTAAAGTCAGTATGAACATGCGACTAATACAAGACCCCGTTCAGACATTAACCTTTACGTTAAATTCAACGCGGCGAATTTCTTAACCAGCTCAGCGAATGTCGACTTCTGAAGGCAGATCCTGCTACGTGTACTGACCTGACTTTGTGATCAGACTCGCTGATAATTTATCCACAACAGATGATCCGTTGCAACCAAAAACACGAGTTTCATATGATCACAGATTAGAAACAGACCGACAGAACAAACATGACAATGGGACTAAATTCTTTGAAGTTCAGCAAAAAGAAAAACAACCACACAGTGAAATTAGTGAGAATGAAGTTTTTAAATAACAATAAAGTCTTTGCAGTTGGTGACACTTTTCGTGATCACTACAAATAAAAATACACGAAACAGTATTTTTATCGCCCATCTTCGAAGAAATGATTTACTTGTAATTTTCTACACAAGAAGGCACGAATTCTTGTACCGTTTGTCATGTCGTCACAGTCCGAGGCCACTTTCTATTATTTCCCAACAGAGCTGGTATGCTATCAAGGTCTTCTCCAACGAATGATATCCTGAATCTATGACAACAGAGAATGTGAAACGCATAACACTACCACGACTCACTGAAAACGTATCTGAAAAGTGGACAAACTCGCACACAAACGCGCAAAGTGGTAGTTCAAGGAGAACAGACTTCCCAGACGAATTCCTACCTTGAGTAACAAAACGAACAAAGGCACAGAAATGTACAAAATTATCTTATATTACAAATACAATATCCTCCTACATGTTTCGGCCACTCTTGTGGCCATACTCAGGCAAGTTCATTAAAAGGATGGATATATCGAGATAGTATAAAAGTTTGTGAACCAATGCGCAGGTGTAAAATGCAAAGTTCTAACAATATATGGTTTAAAATACGTATTTAAATATAAAATACAGATAATTTCAGCGATAAGTTCACGTATATAACGAATGTTATATGCAGCTGGTATGCAGTACGTCACCATCCACGCAAAGGAGTGTCGATGATATATTTATGTGCATTTGGTGGTTTCGTTACCATATCTCATTGTTCTATGCACGGTCATGGATTATTTCATACTGATTAATGCCCAATAGGCACAAACAATATATGCTCACAAGAATACGGAGGAAAAACCACAAAGAACCAATGCCGCCATTTTGGTTCAATAAAATGTGCCAGTTAAATCACCTAACGCCCAATTACATTAAGATAACCATCAAGGGTGACAACCGACAATACTATAACACTAAGAAGGATGCCAAAACTTGCAGAATAAATCAAGAACTCAAATTTTTATACAAAATAAAAACAAAAGCTTAACATCCGTCCTTACCACCTACATAGTCAATGTGCCAAACAATGACCATTTAATTGGCCGAACCGGTAGCATCAACACTCTTCTGATTTTAGATCTCCCGAGTGGTCTTTCCCCATCATTTTCCGACTAGACTTTTGTAGCATTGCTCATCTACCCTACGCGCAATACGTCTCTTGTAAAAAAAAATAAAGATGAATAACTAAATCGGTGAAACGAGCTGTCTCCGTGCACACCATGGAAGTATAAACAGCTCACTCATTCTTAACCTCAGCTACACGGTCCGGCCGAATTAACTCCGGAGAAAGAGCTGCCAGTACCCACTGAACAGAACGCTGGGTGGGACCCACAACCGGTCTAGATGCCAGAACCCTGCCAAGGTAAAGGTACAGCTCATCCTGGAATAGGCCATGAAGGCCCAGAGAGGGAGTAGATGTACAGTCTACTCTCTCTTTAGCCTCGGCGCTAGATGAAGAGGGTGGTCAACGCCACGCCCCGACCGTTTTACCCTCGTGAAAGACCCGGTACCCACTGTATAGGAGGTTAGGTGGGGCCCAGGGCCGGTCTGGTCGCGAGCGCGGAAAATCTCGCCCCCGCCGGCATTCGATCCCCGAACCGTCCAGCCCGTAGTCCAGTCGCTGTGAATCGAAAAATGCCTCTGACGTTCAGCCCCAAACTAACTGTTTTGTAAGAAAAATATAATTGCGAAAAATACTTCCCGATTCTGAATTCACAACTAGAATGACATTTACCAAACACGGCAAGGTTTCGGGTCAGATCTCCGACCCAACAATACTCCAATAGGGACATGTCCAGAGGCAATTAAAATGTACTGAGGAGGATGTTTGGATTCAAAATAACAATTCTGCGCAGTTTAGCGTCACGGACGTTCACTATGACAAAGACTTTGTTGGTAGCACGAAAATTCCTGCGCGTTGTTACGCAACAGTCCCACACACGCAACCATTCCACACAGTAAATGTTTACTCCTCTCAAACTTATCTGCCGCTCAACATACAACAGCCATTATACACAATATAGTTCACTGTACCTTGCAAAACGCAAAGACCAGCATATACTAAACAGTAA
>Ga0123354_10008158_pt1 | contig 15893 bp, 7 predicted proteins | sample TergutLab28metaG_2_FD_97872 | JGI IMG/M metagenome (GOLD analysis project Ga0123354, IMG submission 97872) | Labiotermes labralis P4 segment gut microbial communities from Petit-Saut dam, French Guiana - Lab288 P4 | ecosystem: Host-associated > Arthropoda: Insects > Digestive system > Gut ...
CATCTTCAGGAGCTAGCGAGTACTTGTTGTGTTGTGTAGGCTGACTTGAGGCGTGCTGGTGTTATGTAGCGGGATTGTCTGTTGGTGATGTGGTATCCGAGTGTAGGCTGAACCACTACTGTTGAGCAATATATAATAAAGCAAGTGTCATCTAGTTGGTCAACCTTTATTCGAATTAACAAATGTTGAGCATTGAGGGAAAGATACTGACGGGAAAATCGAAGTGCTCTGACAGAACCCTGTCCAAGTACAACTTTGTACAACCCAAATCTCAGACAGATTGGGAGGCCAGCAACTACCCGCACAGCCTGTGAAGCCGGCATTCTCAGGACAGAAGTAAGCTATTTGGCATACCTTAGCTTATCTGCTGCACTAGAATGACACAGCATCTCACAAGACTGTATCTTAATATACCCTGCCCTGATAACCAAGCTATGAATCTGTAACACTAAAATGCTGCAGATGCCATTAAAGCATACACGAAAATCAGTGGTATAGCTCCATTCATTCCTAAACTTGGCACTGGAAGGAGATGAGTAACACTGCATTAACCGCACATTAGTTCCATGGGGTAACATAAAAATCACTGACACTCCACTATATTTCTACACTTTTCACCAATAAATAATTAATCAAACCATCTTATTTATCACACAGTAATAAAATCGAGCAATGTCACATTACTTTCCAACCCATCTGTAGTCCCCATCAAGACACTGGTAATCTACATAATTTTCACGGCCAAAACGCAGGGGTGTCATGTCAGAAACAAAAACAAGTTGCATGACTACACCCAACTGCTACAACCAGTGGCTGCTCTAGACAGACTATCCAGGAAGGAACTGATCACTGTAATCAGGAATCCATTTTACAGGGGCACCTAACATTGGAACAATGGCTAGATAGCACTCCAAAGTTGCATTCTAGAGGTCACTACTTTGAAACCTGGTCCAGTAAATGATTATCCTGACTCAAGATTCTTCTAGTCTTCTCATACCCGAAGACACATCCCACCCTATGCTTCATTATGCACCATGCACAAAAACACACTGGGAAGTGGAGGTACAGTTACATGCATTCTTAATTCAGTACTATATGGGGACAAGCAATCAGCTTTACATCCCTGGCTGGTCACACCTGTCAAAACAGCATGCAATACTTGCTGAACAGGAGGCTAGGTGTACCCCACAGGAAGTCTGGATGCAATGAATTGAACCCTAATTTCATAGTTGTTCAGCCCATACCTAGCTGTTCTATCAAATGACGAGCTTCTACCACTTCTTTCCACATCTTCTCCACTACCCCATTCAGAGTTAGCCTTCAAAATGACACATGCCTGATGCACAATGCCCTATATCCCACAAATGTGCTACGTATAGTACACACATATGGTAAGATACCTAGATATGTTTTTAATATATATTTAGGCAATAGAGATAATTACTGAATTAAGACAGATGCATAAGGTTTGTCACAAAATGCCATAACTTCATAATTTTATCTTTTTTTGTTCAAATACGTCACAATTCCATTAACCTGGCAGAGAGGACCAGACAGGTGCTGTAATCAGACACTCAGGATTCACGGACAGTACCTACACTAACCTAAATCTTTCAAATTTCACAGCCAACAACTAGAGAATGTGCACTCCTCAGTTACTTTCATTTCATCATAAAAACACTCAAGTGTCTCAGTTATCATGTTTTTGGAATGCACTGCTGTCGACCTCTCACAGCCCTTGACCAATTGTGCTAATTTCAATTCTTACAATATCTGTCACTTAACAATATCCTACACACTTTCACTTGATGACATAAATAATTGTAACTGGTCTTTCATTTTTTTTTTTTAAACATCATAGATGGCTGATGATATAATGCTGCAAGAAGCCACAAACCTCTCTTCGATTTTTGCCACTTTCAGGCCTCCTAATTATCTCAAGTTTCTGTGGAATCATTACAGTTTCGTCTTGCCAGCAGTACCTTGTTTACTCGTATCTGGCTCTTGATGCGATATGACAGTTCAAACAAAGAGTAGTATGTGTCACACATAACACAATGGAAATAGAATTCACAGTCACAATCTGGATTGTGTCAAATAAGCGGCATGGCCCAGCAGTTGATTGTGAGCCACCCGGGTGTGGGGCAATATCAAATTATGAAAACTCTGACACAGAGTATATGCTAGCAACATAATATCTGGATAGCCCAAGATAAAGTCTCAGAATTAATAGGCATGCTGATGATGGGATTACAATCCTCCAGTGCTGGATTATTAAATAAAGGTTAACAGGGATTTTGCTATTAACATTCACATTTTTTACACAGCATATGTTAAAATTTAAACATCCACCCTATCATATAAATGTTAAGCTCACCAACAGTTAATCTTTTCAAAAGAGTATATTGAAGAATATTCTCTGTTTAATCAGGAACATATCTGTGAAACTGTTGATCCAAACATTCCCAACACATATAAGATTTGAAATTTTTATGATAGTGATACCTCTAAAATGTTGGAACCTAGCTGCTAAAAACTATGCAGTGTCACATCACCAAAGACCACACTCACTATCTTCCGAACTCTTTATCATGGAGAAGGATGGTTCTTCAAGCCGCCCAACATTTACCAGGCATAAGGGGTAAATTTCCAGATGCCTATATAAATATAGCCAATGTTAATGAGAAAACAATTGAAATGTGAGGGGTAACATTTAGACCAGCACATAAAAGCATCTATGTGCCCACACATCACATTACTTCCAAACCATTAATGTACTGTGTTAATTTCTTTACATGCGACACTTCAAACACAATATAATGACTATGATACTTCAATCTGTGCACTGATTTTATCAAATAATTTACGAAACCATAGGTGAAACTCGGGTTTTATACACAAAGACAACCAAAGCTTAACCTCAAGGCTAGTCTTTACTACCTTATACATTTTCTCTTACACATACTACAAAATGACTAACTTTTATTAAGAATATCAAACCACAAAGTTCACTATGTATGTTGGCAACACCGCCTGGTCATCTGTGATCACCATCATAATTTGCAGAATAAAAGCAACACAGAATCAAATGCAGATATTATGATGTCATTTGCATTTGCACATTCTGCTTTCTTTTGTCATAATGTTATGCGAAACAGTTTGGTAATGAAGAACTGTGAACAGTTAGGTGTCAGAAAGATAATTAGTGCTGCAATGATGTGCACACACTGTAATACATAGGTGCAAAGCATAAGATATTAAACTGCACTAGTGTAGGTACATGGTCCCATGAACTTGTAATCAGGTTGTTACATCCACCATAATATAATGCCCACTCAATTAAAACAATAATTTGTTATTTAGCAATTACCTGTTGAGCCATTAGATTCAAAGTGCATTTTTCACATGAGAAATCATGACAATGTAAAGTAGGTTACATTGCAAGTCAAGTACCACTGCTGCATACAAACACTGAAGATGTGTAGCCAGTAACAGGAAAATTAAGAATTCTGAACTGATTAAAATATGGCAGTTCACAGTCACAGAATGCATTCCATAACTACATACAATTTTGAACAAATGTAACCTGGCCTGAAGGACAGTCTACAAAAAACTGTTTTCTACACTTTATGAATTAAGTTTCTGTGCTACAAGCTTCTTTGCATTCTTCAAATATAAAGCAAAATGTTTACACAATTACAAACTGCAGAGTTGCCACACATAAACTCCTGAGACCTTTCAAAACTTTTTCAAAATATAATCTATATTCATCCAAAAGATGGCAAAACCTCAACGAAAGCAATGACTCATTAATTACACAGAACTGTTTCCAGTGACATTCAGTTTCACACATCTCAATCCGTGGATAATAACAGGCCTAAATACCCCTATTATTTAATGGACGCGAACTCGTTAGTTAGTCACGTTTTCACCACACGGCAAAACGACTAAATCAAGTGTGATTTTGTACAACGTTACAAAACGTAAATATGGATGCGGGTTGACAACGGCCAGCTCTATTCTTCCTTTTCTCTGAATTGTGTAATGGAACGTACTTTTAACCAGTTACAGTAGTGCTGACCATGACAGCTGATACAGTATCAAATCTGAACCGCGACAGGAGTTACGTACTTTTAAACCAAACGTTAACTTGTACCTGGACATGAAGTATAACACATTCCAAACGTGAACTAGTTTGCTCGGCTTAATACACCTGTCACGGAAAACAATTAACATGAGCAGACATCGTATTACTTTTAGTGATTTAATGCTGTATAATTAAAGAAGAGGAGGCAATGAAGACACACCTAGCCGTTTTGTTCGACAAATGCAACATAATGTGAAAATAAGAACGATCACATGGAATCTGTTAATTACGTCACATTCATGACAAGTCAAGTTGGATTTACGTCTAATCGGTCAGGGAATCACGACAAAATGGAGGAGGAGAGATCAATTGGGGGGAAGGGTGAGATACACATAGTACAACTAGCTCTCCACCAGACCCTTGATTCTACACGACCAATCTGGCTGCTTCCACGCACCCAAATATCACTGCACCCTTCTTACCGCAAACCACAACATATTCCGGAACAAGTAAACGAAACGAAAGATGGCCAAGCGAAACACGGAAGTGATTGTCGAACACACACAGCACACACCTACGAAAATACCAGACGATAACATAAGGCTGCACTGTTGCCCCAATGTGACGGCCAGAAGTGACATACTGGCGGCGGCCATGTTACAAGCGGCAGTACTTTAAAATTATCAAGGTGCATGTTGTCGGCGGGGTCGGGGCACCACAGTAACACATTGATGATGATGACGAGTCGTATGAAAAGAAGCCAAGATGTCGTCGATCCATGCCACCACCACACTCACTCACTCACTCACTCGCTCGCTCGCTCACTTTGGGGCTCACGGTAAATACGTAATGTTAGAAGACAGGCTTGCTCCTTCCGCCCCCCCTCTCTCGGCGGTTCCCTAAACCACCGGCCGTGCCGAGACAGAGAAGGAAAACATTCCTACACTGAGGAGTGAGAACTGTAAAATCAATGTGGCGGCCCAGCGGTACGGCCCGGCCCCCTCTCGCGCAATTTACACATTATAATACGCTCCGACTAGGTCAACAGGCTACCCGCCTCACCATGAATTAAAATATCGCACCAAACACACAGACGAGGTTACCTTCTGCAACTGCCAACAGGAGAGCAGCAAAGTGCGAACCATCCCGTCCATTAGAACGGAAATGATTTAAATCTTGGTTCCATGAAGTCATCACGATTCTGCTGCCCTCTCATAACAGATCTACTCTAGCCGGTCTCCATTGTGACGTATTACAAAAATAAATATAACTTATATCATTAGCTCATCGCCATATTGCACATATTGAGAATTCGCCACAGCGACACGAAGGCCGGTGTTGGGTTGACACAGCAACACGACCAGCATTGTACAGCACTGTTATACCAAAACGATCTTCTTCTTCTGTGTAATCTCTATGCAGGTTTCCACACATGCAAGAGCGCTGATGCCACGTTCCTCCTTGCACCGTGCCTCAACCCGCAATGCCATTCACTCCGTCCTCAGCAACTCCCGTATCTGGCAACACTGCCCCCTCCTTCACTACCAGCTGGCTGGGAAGGCGACGTTGCTACGTCGTCGCTGCACAAATTCGCACCCAACAAAATCATCAACACACATAATACCGCCCTTCGGTCACTAGAACAATTACTATGACGACGAAGATAAATTTCCGGAATTCTCATACGCTGTGTCTTCCTGTAATAGGTCCTAAAAGCACAAGGGTACCTGAATGATTATAGTCGCACACACGAAAATGTAAACCGATTATTGCCAGTGACGTGCAGTTTTACATAATCTATTCCCGACAGAGTAATAAAATCACGTACAAGAGGAATTGTGTAGAAAATGCATCCCTACAAAATATTCGCTGGAAATCCTCAACGGAACAGACGGCAGAGAGAACATAAATACGGAACTGTAACTGTTCTTCGAATTTGAACATGTTAACACATCTCGCCCCGCCTCCATTAAATGTGTACTTTCTTGTAATATGGCAACAGCGGGGCTCACATATCAGTGTTCAAGGTGATGATATAACATTTCTGAATAGTTTAAGTCCGCAATCATGTGGGGAAGAAAGGTACTGAAGCAAGAACAACCCCCAAACCCTCAGCGACCGGTCCTTTCATGCCTCCTTACCTGCAGGCTTTGTCAAATGGATGATGCATACACCAATTCATATGAACACCACAACACTCCTGATAAAAGGAAAGGAAGAAAAAGGGCCAAGTTCCCATGTAAATAACGTCCACTTTCCTACGAATCCAAGCCACTACAGCCAATTAAACAAAAACGGTACGGAAACACACACAATAATGTACGATGAATTCCGTCACAACGAATTTGGTTCGGGTGTTCCTTCATACATTACCTTCATACGCGTGGGACACTCGATCAAATGCCTTTCTGAATCAACATGCATCAAAACATACTTCTTAGGGAATCTCAAAACACTGGAACACACTACGCACTGTTTTACGAAGTCTAGCTAAATTCTTCTCCATCTACTAACTACGACGTCCCTTCTCAGATAATTATAGGAAACACGGCACGAAACACGGATATATGAACAGGAAAAAAGATATTCAAACAAGATGTATATCATTTTACGTTAAACTCAAGCTTCTCTTAGTTTCAGCGTTAACAGTTTTGAAGGCAAAACTGGACAGAATGGTCAGACGTGTGGTTATTACTGACAATAAAATACACAGCATTACCGCCACCGATGCATTTTAACGATTTACACATATATATGATACGGGGCTACCACGACCTTGGCGATGGAAGCTGTTAGGTTCCTCCGGCACGTCGGTGCGCCACCACCACATGACGTGGTATCATAACCCACAAGGCCAACGCGTGAATTTACAAAATGCTTTTTCTTCATTCCCCAAAAGAAATTAGGGTCAAACAAACCCCCTTAGCGACATGCAGTTACGAACCCGTAACAGAAGGTGATTAGCATACACTTCAATACTGCCAGTGGCCAAATTTGTAACTGCAGCAATATTCATTTTAAGAAAAATTCCCTGAAATGCGGCGCTTTACTTTATTCCAGGTTCTGTCTGCAGAGAGATTTGGCTGCGTAAGATAACACTGAAACAAGCAGGCAGTAAGTCGCATAAAAATTAAACTGGAAAAAATGCCATTTCACTTTGGTTAACATAATACAACGGAACTTCATTACTTATTCAAGGTGTGAATACTGACGTGATCCTACCAGAGAATGACATGGCTTTGGAACAGTTTCCCTCGGTACACTGCTGTTTGTGTTTCGTTTAACGTAAACTAACACAAACAGTCGTACTGTATAAATAAAACATAACGACAATACAGTCCTGTGTTACAGAATAGACGCCAGCATTAAAAAAGACGCCACTGCTCTGAAACGGGAATATTATCACTTTACACTATGTAGTTCTATTTTAAATATTGTATGAAGTAGCCCAGTGCGATTTAATAAACATCAGGTTTATCACTAATGATGCAGCACCTGTCAAGTATTTATTAACTTAGGAGATGCCTACACTAAATGTTGTGCTGCATTTCAGCTTTGCAGTCGCGAAGTCCCGTGTTAAAATAGTGAACAGTAGAGCTGGTAGCATCGGATGTCGCGGTTTTACTCAGTCATTTCTTGCGACTACTACAGCAGTACCTAAAATCAACCCACCACTTCCAGCTACGTCTTTGCCAATTCGTCATAACATCTCGGACAAAATACAACGTACGAAGCCGATACAGCGCTATTTAATATACGAAAAAAAAAAACAACTCAATTACGGAAAAATGTCAGCACTGTAAACTAACAAATAACCTTGGATCGCTCTCAGTAAAAACAGTAGACAGACTTTACACAACAGTTAACATACGCGATTAATACCGGGACCGGGATATAAATCGTACTACAAAACAATCAAAGTGCGTGATGCAAGGAGAAGTCACTTTAACAATTTGACCAATGACACGCTAGCAGACTTTCAGTAGAATCGTGTTACATTTGAGAGCCTGGTAATATCATTTGCTTCACTCGTGTTTCTTCGGCAATTGTGACGTCATATCACATTAAGTCGCCACACACCAATCTTCCGTTCCACTAATCTTGGTCGTAACCAGTCCCACTGGGCGAACCTACGAAAGATACGTGACGTTCAATAATACCGTATTTTAATGTACCACACTAACTTACTGTTCATTTGCGTATATATAATTTCAGTCATTCAAAACACGACCGTCGCTTTAAACTGTAATGACAGGCGTTCTCCTCCCCGAACGGTAGCCACTTTTGATTTGAATATATTCGGTGTTTACCAGTGTCAGGCAAAAATACCGCTTTTTTTTTTTTGTTCACTCATGTTATCACTTCATCAATGCAAATTGCGTCTTAAGTTACTACTGCAATTGTTACAAACAATGCAGGTTGTGCAAAATTAAACTGAGAAGAAAACGGATTTATAATTATAATTTATAATTGGTTTTGCATGCACGTATGTTTTAAGGATACGAAGAGCATTAGGGGATTTAGCCAAGGACATGTATATCCATATACAACGGAACTAGTGGAATATGTGCATAAACTGCCAAGTGTCAGGTGGCGGGGGAACAACAACACATAGTACTGTCTCATGCCTGTCTTTGAAATGTAGAGTGATCAAACGATTATAACATAAGCGCAATACTTTAACTGAGTTTTTATCCTCAACATATAACGGCATATTGGCTCCCGGCGAACATCCGTTCATCCCGCAACACCTACGAGCTTGCCAATCAACATCTTTGCTGTTACTCACAAAAATACGCTTCATAAACTGTTTTAATTAATTGTAATTTATTATTTGGACGTTCAAAATCACACAGCGCCCAAACGCTAATACATGGATTGTTGATACTCATAATTACGTTCTATTTATATCACAATTCCCTTGCGGTCGGAGTAAGTACTACGAATAGGTAGGCATGACGATTGCGCGAAAGATCCCAGAGGCCGGCCGACTTTCCAAGGCCACGCGTGCGCTACACACAGGGGCAAGGAACTGCTGGTTGCATCGCTCGCGTCAGTCGCAGGCGGGACACCATTCACACACGGCCTCTCGCGCTACAGTTTCTCTCTCGCGTCTGTTCGGGCCCCGCCCACCGCGCGATTTTTCAAAGGAAAACACTCTCGGCAGATGACAAGAGAAACGGTTGATATGCAAAACGCAGGGCTAGTGCACAAGACGAAACTGAAAGCATCCCAGTCATGTCTCAATGGAACGCACAACGTCTGCGGACGTGTCCCTATACGGTTGTTTAAAATAACCACAGCTCTGTTGAACTGACGCACGGCTGCCATACGTACACGTTCAATGAGATTGGTGGGGAACATAAGAGCTCATACTCTTTGTTTCTGGGCTTCGAAGCCGTAGGTAACGAAACTTCGAATGGCAGGATTATACAAATTTCAAAACCGAAAAGGACACGCAAGCTTGCGCCTATGATTTACTCTGTTTGCTGTTTCAATATAAAGAAGCCTTCTCCATTACATAGTCGAGTGATTAAGAACGATAAAGTGAACGAGATGCGAAAACGCACTGCCGTGGATTATATTCGGCAAATGAGAAGAATAACAAGAAAAATCCGTCGGTATAGGTGATGTACGAATGACCGCCACTGCACAGTGACGTTTGGTATTTGTCTCTTTAACCATCCGTCCCCATTCCGAGCACAGATTTTACATAACCCTCCTGTAGCTGTACATACATATTCACTGCAGCAGTTTGTTTTGCTACTACTGCAGTTCAACCGTCATCTATACGAGTGATGTACAAGTAGGTTGGCAAGATCGGAGTTATCTCTACGCCAGGTTGTATTACGCGGTCCAAGGTCGCGTATGCGAATTGTGTCTTTCTATATAAACTACACAGTAATTAAGTCGGTTAGATATAACACTTACTGTTATTTTTCCACCAGTGGCCCGCGAACTAGTCCACAATAACCGGTGCGGCCCTTTAACATAAAAAGGTTGCAGACCCCACGTTCTATACAGAAATTTTAATTCCGAACATGTGTTTTTACGATCCACATCTGTGGTTTAAAGTAATACTTAAACTTATGCAACAAAACTAACAAATGCACGTGTATAAAATATGTTAAAATATGACAAAGCATATTTTATACATTTTAACATTCATATGTCCGTGCATCGCTAATATATTCTCAGAGTACAACCAACAAGGTGCAACTTTTCACAATTTATGTATTCCTGTACGACGTTCTACATGTTTTAGACTTTTTTTTTCCGTCCATCAACAGGAGCTTAAAACTGCACATACAGCGGCAGGCATTTGTCAGACCGTTACTGCTCACCTGCTGCTAGCCGCCCTGATGATGGACGGAAAAACAGTCTGAAACATGTAGAGCGTCTTACAGGAATAAATGAATTGAGAAAAGTTGCATCTTGTTGGTTGTACTCTGAGAATTCATATTTTATACACGGGCATTTGTTGGTGTTAGTACAAAAGTTTACATATCCGAACACGTCATTCGCACATTGTTACGCTTGTTGGAACGGTAATTGAATTAATACGCCTTCATTTGAAAAAGGTTACAGCCTTACGAAATTCGAGGTTCTCACAGCGGCATCTGCCTTTTAGGATGTTACACCAAGTCGACTGGTAAACTGCTACCGATGTTTCGAAGGATCGTAGTGCCACTATCCTCAGCGTCAAGAAGTCGGGGGATGCTTGGCCCTTAAAATGAGCATTACTAAAGACCTGCTTGTCAGTCCTAAGAAAGATTTAGAAACCGTAAATATGACGATGGAGGCATCAAGAACCTCCGAAACGCTGGCAGACTTCTACTACCAGACGCCACAACGCCACACCCAATACGACAACTTTCAATACAGCTGATGATGTTTTTGAAACATCTTTCTGTTACACAGATACGCTGATTAAGATCCGAAAGACCAATGTATCCAAAGTACCAACGTACCGTTTAGAACTAACGGCTGTCGTCGTTGCTGGCTGCGTGCGTTATGTCTGTCTTGAGAATTCTTGGTTTAAAAACAACCCGATTTATCGTCAGAAAGGTCATCATAAAATGGGACACAACGCGAACAGTCATATGAGCGTTAAGAGAGCGCAGATAGGCGTTGGAAAAACACTTCCTTAAAGGTTCAATAGCGGCAAATGGACAGGCCTTCGTAGAATTAATTACAGGTAACACAGTCTTTCCTGTGACGCTAACAGCCATAAAACTAATCACGAATTTCCTTGCCCTTTATGGAAACCGAAGGTTCACCACCGTATTCACAACCCGCCTGTGGTCTCTGAGCCAATTAAACCCCACCCACAGCCTCTTAGCCTGTTTCTTCAACAACTCCACCATTTAAGAATGCATACAGACCTGCCAAGTGGTCACTTCACTATACATTTTCGACCAGATCTCTGCATGGATTTCTAAATATTCATATTAATGCTGCATATCTTGCCCATCTCATCCTCCATGATTTTATCCTATATTTTGCAGCCAGTACAAACTACAAAACCCCCGTTTTACACTTTTTTTCAACCCTCCTGTCACATCCTCCCTCTCGGGGGAAAAAAATATTCTTCTCAGTAGCCCTACTCTGTTCTCACATTCCACACACCCTTCATCCAGCGCCAAGGTTGAGAATGAGTGAAGCTACACCTCTGCATCTCCTCTGTGCCATCACGGCATGTATGGTACAATCACATCACACCGTCAATCTACGTCCTTCCCATAGCCCGTTAAAGCGCAGTGGTTACTATACGCACCACTTTGTTTAATTTGCATTTTGCCCACAAGGTGTACATGCGTGTGCAGATTCATTCCCACAAAAACCCTACAGTAAATTTCCCTAACAGCATTTAGCTGGTACGTCTTTGTAATTAAGACGGTGTTCTCTGTGAAGCAGGCAATGAGCTTCAAATATTACTCATATGTAAACTTCGTGATTCAGCTTCAAACGAGTGCACGTGCAATGCCGTGTCACAGGCCTTGTAACGCGGCACTGCAACATCATGTGAAAATTGCACAGACTGATAACGGTCAAACGATACCCTCACTACACTTGGCTACAGGCACGATCACTACTAAGTGCAGGCTCTACACTCTACGTTACCAAAGTCAATTGTATAACATTTTGACGCTCTTTTCTAAGCAAAAACAAACTACATGGTTACAAAATTCGACATACATGCAGTTGAAGAAACTCTGCATCTGCAGATATTCCTTTAATGAGTCACTTGTAACCACGTTTAAAGGGTCTCTTTAAAAAAAAAAACTTCTTTACAAGCAAATCATAGTGGGGGGGGGAAGGTATACAGAGAAGAAACAGAGGGGAGTAGGGTGTACCTCTACTCTTTCTTTAACCTATGAGATGGATGGTCAACGCCACGCCCCGGCCGTTTTACACCCGGGAAGGAGACCCAGTACCCATTGTACAGGAGGCTAGATGGGCCCCACTGCCGGTCCAGGCGGGTGCGGAAAATTTCGCACCACCGAGATTCGATTCCCGGACCTTCCAGCCTCTTGAAATTCGCCATACAGGCTATGCATAATGATGACATTATTATTATTATTATTATTATTACTATTACCACCACCTCTACGGCACCATCACAGAGAAGCTCCAGAATTATATACACTAAAAGAAGAGTTAACAGGAATATGTCAACCGAGGGCACTCTACATTGTACCATTAGCATTATCCACAATAGGGATTATCCTCTTCCCCTCAAAAGAAACTATATGACAGTTTGAAACTGCTCAATCTTCGCCCTGCTCTATATATTCGCATGCAGAAAGCAAAAACACCGAACACATGCCTTGCAGTTCGGAAGTTTTAAGCAGAATAATGCATAAGCAGTGCTTGGTCAGTGACCCGCAATGTTTGAAACCACCTAAACCGCTGTTAATTCAGAATATAATAATAATAATAATAATAATAATAATGTAACATTTTATACAAGTAAATGTTTGTGGTTGCTGAGGAAAATGCAGCCACGTTTGTTAAATTTATCGTTGCTCAGATAGGGCGTATATTTTACAAAGTCCTTTCGTGCAATATCCTTCAGTTACATCTCACACTATCGGATGCAAGCCAGAACGAATACGACACTCATACCGTTAACAGCGCAACCAAAATCGTTGCAGACACCCACCAGCCTCCTGATCCCACGGCCATGAAACTGCCTTCCCCACCCGACATGGATTTGTTTAGAAATGAATTACCTGGCAACCAAACACAACAAGAATATGTAACATTTCACAACAAGCGGAAGGCAATGTATGCCTCAGTTCGTGCACAGTCCCTACTGACGTCTATCTAAGGGGTACAGACAGTGACAGCATGAACATGACAGATCCTTCCCTTTCCCAAGGTGTCAAAACCCTCTCCGAGACCCGGCGTTCTACGCAACCGGCACTAGGGCAAAATTCTACAAACTTAACTAACGATTAACAGAGTGCCTGGGAGACCAGCAGTTTGTCAGGTAGTCAAGAAATTCCCCTTCATTTGATGCAATCTGCAGATGCACTGACGCATTTCCCAGAACCCAAGAATGGCCCCTAGAAACGATACTGATGGCACCACTATTCAGTACTGACGATGAGAGGGGCGCAAGTACAGCGTGTTAGCGGTCTAATGGCCAGACTTCGATTCCCAGCAGAGGAATTTCTTTATTCACCACCCGTGACCAGACTGATTCTGGAGCCCAATAACCCTGAGTTTATTCGTTGAAGTAACAATTTTTTTAAGACCTAAGAACTAAGGTATAAGACGTAGTTCTGCGGCAGCTCGATTGATAGAATTGCCTGTCTTGTTAGAATTTTGCGACCCAACGGCGGACCTCTTAGCTGCCTGCGGCTCGCACGCACCGAGTTTCACACGCCTGGTTTAAAAGGTTCAGTACGAGCCACACAGCATTTCGCGACAAGAAAACATCTGAAGGATCGACTGCGCTTATTGACTTCATTTGTCCTCTGTTGAATGCAGAGGCATATAAAGATAACATTACGTAACTAGAATATTTATTTAGCACTGCAGTGTATAGGTAACAGCTTCCGGTGGACGAACACAAATTGCGTTCATGAGGACGACTGTTTCATCTTGTAAAGTTAAGCTCATTTCAATGACATTTCTTATTCTTCTTCTTGAATGGCACTACAGGCAACTGCAAACCTCCGCCTCCTTAATGGCCTTCTCCCAGTCAGCTCTGTTTCTTGACACCTCTTTTAAGTTTTTAATTTTGCAGTCATTAACATCTGTTTCTACACAATTTCACCATACATTCCAAGTCGCTATTATCGCCTCATTTATATTTTTCCACTGTCTACGTCCTTTTTACTCTGTCTGACTGCCCCGAGGCCACAATTTGGTATCCTACCAGTTAGTTTTTTTTTTTTTACGGTGACAGGTTGTCGAATTGTCGCCCAACCCCCAACCTGGAGGGCCAGTCCACCGTATTTATAAACCCCGGGGTACGGTGGTCCAGCTATACCCCCAGGCACCGGGTACCAATCTCAGTCGCCTTTTACGACCTACATGGACTGCAGTGGGACTATTCTTTTCCACGGTCACCAAACAGGGATTCTAGGACATTTATTCCAATAATATTAAATGGCGACATTTAGCCTCCAACTTCGAACTGTCATGAGTCCGGCGTTGGGACTCCCCGCATTACGATCGAGATTCACCGTTCTGTACCGGGAACATCTCCCTCTGTGTCCGGGATTATCCGTGAAATGAACCTGCCCTTCCACCAGGTCACTATATATCTTTTATGACTTCTTACGCCGATCCCAGCGACTGCGCTGCCTAAAACGTAGGTCTCCGACCGCTCGCTTGAAGGAACTGCGGGTTCGAATCCCGCCGGGGGCAAGGATGTCTGTTGTGTTGGGTGTTGTCAGGTATAGTTATCGGCGTCGGGCTCATCACTCGTCCAGAGGAGTCCAACTAAGTGTGATTGTGAGGCCCCGATGAGGAGGCTCTGGCCCGATAGGGGCTGTTGCGTCATGGAATGCCTTCGTACGAATACTTGTCACAACAGTCGTAACAATGTGCCAACTGCGGGGATTTCGATTCCTTCTGCTCAATTATTTCTAAATGACAAAAAGTAAGCATATGAAACAAAATATACGCCTCATTATTCTCCATAACGTCTGTTAAAAGTTTACGCTTCAATAAACATCTGCTGTTATTTGCGTGTTATTCTACAGAGATGCGCCCAGAGACGCATACTGTATCTTGATGTAGAAAGACGCATACTGTATCTTGATGTAGAACAGCAGTTATTTAGTCCGCACCGAACCAAAACTGGTAGAACTCAACAAATTTTATTATTTCATCATCCTTTTGTCTCCCGTATGCTGCCCTCCACCTCAAAACGGTGAATGCGGTTCGTGTTCTCGAGCTGTTCCCAATGCGCCGTAGCAGTTAGGCAACTTCTCCGGCACAACTACAAAACAGGTTATCTAAATACAGTTTCTCGCCGATACCGCAGTACAACGATAATATACGAAATACCAGTAAATCGGATACTACGATAACGAAAATGACAAAGTTGTAAAAGTTCGGTTCTCTTCCGTTATTCCCTATTTGCATATCTGCATGTAAGACACACACATACACGAGAATATATTTTTTATTCACCGATACAAATTACATCTTATTAGGCCCAATTGACCGCCTCTGTGGTCTAGTGGTCAGAGTTTCTGGCTACAGATACAGAGGTCCCGGGTTCGATCCCCGGCGCTACCAGATTTTCTGAGTAGTAGTGGGTCTGGAACGGGTTCCACTCAGC
>Ga0123354_10008161_pt1 | contig 15892 bp, 9 predicted proteins | sample TergutLab28metaG_2_FD_97872 | JGI IMG/M metagenome (GOLD analysis project Ga0123354, IMG submission 97872) | Labiotermes labralis P4 segment gut microbial communities from Petit-Saut dam, French Guiana - Lab288 P4 | ecosystem: Host-associated > Arthropoda: Insects > Digestive system > Gut ...
AAGTAACTGGCAGAACATGAAGTTGAACCCTGTCCTTCAGCACACGGTATAATTGCGGTACACTGCCATGATTTATATGTTACAGTAACCTGCAGCACACAACAGTGCAACATATTGAGCACTTGAACATATACAGTGCTGTACTGTCAGCGTACTGGGTTAATGTAGCTGTTAAATACTGAACAACAGACAAAGTTGGTTACTGTAGCTGTTAAATACTGAACAACAGACAGAGTTGGTTACTGTAGCTGTTATATCCTTAACAACAAACACAGCCAAATGTACGTTTCCTCTCGATAATCGGCACTCAGTAACAGTTGAATATGTGAAAGTTTCTACCCTGAAGGTAAATGTAGGATATTTATGTGAAACGTCGGTAAATTCCTCTCAGACTAAACGAATTGTACTTTATGGGTGCGTCAGGTGAGAAAGGGAGTCCGCAAAATTAGTTTCAATTGTACAATAAATGTTTAGTAACCCCGTTTTAATGTACAGCTCGTTCAGCAGATATCGGCTTCATTCCAAGTTCATCTAAAATTGGTGTTATTTTCAGGCATTCAACAGTTCCCTGTATATACTGTACTTAACAGCCACTACTTCACACCTCATCTCTCTCTCTCCATGGATCAACTTCTTGAATCGTTTTAATTTTTTTAAACTTTCAACGAACAAACACAATTCAACTTGCTGTATGTACCATGCATTTTGTAGATTTTACAACCAGTGCACAGTGTCCAGTCACATGTTACAACCAGTGCACAGTATCCAGTCACATCTTACAACCAGTGCACAGCATCCCATCACATGTTACAACCAGTGCACAGTATCCAGTCACATGTACTTAGATTCACACTTACCCACGAAGACCTGTGAAGCCGCAAGATGTGTTTGTTCCCTCTACAGACCAGCACACCACATGAACTGACTGCAGTTGCTGACACCCGCACTGAACACAGCCAACTGCCACATGTACATGTCAACAGTCATACCTGCAGAAATACAGTGTTATATTACACAGCGGTACCGCTATACACCAGAAGACTCATCCTAGAGAGAAACACGGTGTTACACTTATATACTTCGAAAATTATTAGTGATATCTTGGCCAAGGTCCACAAATCTTATTTCATAACTCAAGATTAAGCCGGAGGATATCTCTACTGTTACAGCTACAATAACTTTACTACTACAATTACAAATACTCCTGCTACTGTTACTACAACTTCTATTACTACAAGAATTATTATTATTAATACTACTACTACTACTACTACCAACACAGTTTTGAACTTACGAATATTTTGTTGTTTTTAACTCCCTGAGGATGTCATAATGTTGTTGGAATATGTAGCAGTTGGTACCTGATATGAAGTGTGTTCTGTGATATGTTTTGTTGTGCCTTAATTACTGCATTTTGTTGGTTAAAGTACGGAATGTAAGCAAATACACTTTATGAATAACATAAAATGAACGATACAGATTTAGCAATTTTGCCTACTTTGAAATAATTTATTTAGAGCACCAACAACTATTAATAAAGTCGTATTCTGTATTCTAAGCAGTCTTCCTCCTCTGAAATAAGAATTAATTCACATATGCATAAAAATAAGCTTCTGGCTGCTTAAGAAACACTTTCGGTGCTAAGACACACTGACTAAACTGGACAAAGTTTAATTGCCCTCTGTTGGGGTATTTCCTTTAAGGTCAAAATGTAAAAATGTTATTTTGACTGCAACACCAGTCTTGTACCGAAAGAGACACGCTACTTTATAAATCTGTTCAAAAGATCAAGTTCGTTCCCTCCAAAAGAAATAATTCAGAAACTCTTATGTGATCCACAGAATTAACATGTTCAAGTTTTGAGTTCACAGTACTTAGGGAAATGTACGTACAGCGTAACAGTTGTGGTGCGTGCGTGCGTGCCATTATTTTAATAAGCACGGATCCAAAACCAATTTACATAAATGCAATAGCTTAAAATATGCCATACAATTTTGGTGTAATTGCTGTTTCAAAGCTTTTGTTTCACTGAATATTAAGAAGTTAGTTTCAGAAGCCAGCAGAATGCATGCAGTTTTCATGCGAAGTGTCCGCTGGTGTTATTGGATTTTAAATAAAATTGTTACGAGTCAAGGGATTACAGTAAATATCAGAAATATACAATTTCATAATAATGCATTCAGCATTTCTCCAGTTGTTACATGAAGACGGACGGACAGAAATATATAAAGGAACCAAAAGACACATTTTTGTAGCTTTCTTTCCCGAACTGCCCCGAAGAGTGAGAGGGTGAATGTATATTGTTGGTGTTTGGTGTTACGGAGAGACAGAGTTACTGTAATTTTGAGTGTGTTACTGTGCAGCATATTGAGTGGACAGTTAGTGTAGAGTGTGCAGCTGAACTGTACTGACAGTAATTACAGAGAGACAGAGTGACTGTTATTTTGAGCGTGTTACAGCACAAAACATTTACTGTACTAATAATGTACAAACTGTACAGTCTGCAACTGAACTGTACTTACAGTAATTACAGAGAAGCTGGTGCTACATGTTCAGCTGGACAACAGGGGGAAACTGCCAAGCTGATGTCTTCTGGAGTGCAGAGCAGCCGACTGTTTGAAATTATGTAGTCACACATATCTAGAGATTAGATGCTTCAAATTTACTCTATTGGCTGCAAACACAGTGTCGCAATTTGACAGTGATAGGGAACACGTGGATGTTACAAAGATAACTGACGAACTGTGAAAACTGAAGGCCAACTGATGTACTGTCAGTGTCAAGTGCCGATATGTGAAAAAATTTTCTGAATCATACCGAATTTTACAATAACGAAGTGACAGTGCAGTTAGCACTTCGCATTAATTAATTTTATTGCTATTCTAAGTGTTTAATTTATATCACTGTATTACATTCAACAATGAGCAGAACCACCACATTTCTTAACAAGCAATCCACAATATTCCCAGTTTCATTCATGCAGGTGGACACAAATGAAATTAGTAATAGTAGAGGATGAGTGTGGGGGATAGCGGGGCAATAGAGGGCAGCGTTAAGACATTAGTTGATGTGTGCTTCAGTGTGCACGTTTTGCTGGAGCTAGTTTAAATGTCTTGCAGAACAGTAAATATTTTATGATTAAGCAAAATGTAGTTGCAGTATTTTGATTTATTAACTGTGACACTCAGAACATAAGACTGCAGAACACTGCAAACAGCACTAAGTTATACCGTATAACGGTACACTGCAAACAGCACTAAGTTATACCGTATACCGGTACAGTGCAAACAGCACACAGTTTTACCGTATACAGGTACACTCAAATATATTTTGTAAATGAGAGATTCCACAATAAAGCACTGAAGGGGAGGGTCGTTTATGTATCATGCTCCTGCGCACTAAATCTTTTCAATACCTGCGCCTTCCCTCTTCACATCCGTCAGACCCTCGCCACATTCTCTGTTATTCAGTTACCGCTACAATTGGTCAATTTGGTAAAATTTAAGGCCCAATACTGCATCTACTGAAATGTCTTCCACATGTTTCTTTATACCATTTAAATCATTAAGCAACCAAACAACTGTCTCTGTAACTCCAATTCTGATTCACATTTTCACACCACACCATCAAATGGCAGACACTTTCTTTACTGGTTCTTGACACATTACACATGACAATATAAGGAACAGTTATAGATATTACTGTTGCAGGAGCCTTAATAATGAAACCAAACTGCTGTAATGCAGACTGCTATCTGCTGCCAAAAGACACTGTGCTGTCGTTAGATACATACAGATGTTGCAGAGGGACTGGCTTGACTGGTCTGCAGTAACAACAGTAAGGTTTGTTCTTCTGCACTGATCACTTGGGTAGCAAATTGATCTTAAGCACCTGTAACCAATTTATTGCTATACCGTTCAGCCACAACACAACACCATGCTGTAAAATCAGTACCAAACTGCTGTACAGCAGTGTTCAGTGCGACCGCTATGTGAACCGGAGATCTGTCATACCGCCTCTCTGTTCTGCTGCAACATTTATGGATCGACCTGAAGTACAGTCTGTAGTCATCCACATGACATATGCAAAAAAGGAAAATGTTCAGCCCACAAACTGACAGTAACTGTGCTACAAGGCCCACTGGCCGTGAAGTGGTATATATTGCTATGGTATTGTAATTTACTGTAAATATTTTGTGTCAACTAAACCTAAGTGTCCCACAAACAGTCCTACAATAAACAGTCACACACAATCAATGCAGCTGAAGCAATTATAAACGCACAATAAACACGTAACTTCCTTTTCCAGTAATTTTGTACCCTTGCCTAATATAATGCAAAATTAAATCAAGTAGGTTAAGCTGTGTGGAATATCTAACATTGTGAGGAAAATACCTTTATACATGACATCCTGTTATAATATATGTTTATTGGTTTTAATTTGCCACAGATAACATGACAGATGTTTGGATTAACTACAATGATGTGGTGCATTTATTTCAGGGCCAGGTGTCCTTCCCCGTGAAACAGACAATCCTAAAATTTATGTTTTATTTCATTAACCAATCCTATTGTTACAGATTCCATTCATGTTAAAAGGGTGCCATAATAGCTCGGTCAGCATAGAGACTTACTGCGGGCTGAGTGGCAAAATTTTTTGAGCCACCCAGAACAACACTGAGGCCCAACCAGTTCTGTTTCCTGGAGATGAATTGGCCAGGTTGTGGCACTAAACACCCACCCCTCTTAGTGCTGAGGTCATGTATACAAAGAGCTATACTTCGGCTTCCACTTTGTGCCTGCTTGACATGTAATGGGACGGCCTTTACTTTTATCCATATTCAAATACCCTACAAGCACATAACAACAATCAGATGTCGGCCTCTAAAAATGTATGCAGTGGCCCCAGACTGCCTGATCTGACACCGATATGTGCAACATTTCACTCAAACTGTACAAAGCGTTTCAATGTCACTCACAAAACATCTGTTTATTTTACAGCTGCACTCTGCCCTCTTAATCTCCTCTGTAACAGTCGTCATGTAACAACTACCCTGCTTGGGCCGCCTGCAGATTCATCACCACAGCTCGTAACTTATCCTTTTCTGTATCTAAATCTCGCCTCAAAACCTCAACATCTGTTGAATGTCGGGATGTCAGCAACTCTGTAAACTGTTCATGCTACTATATTTGATATTCATCTTATCTCTTAAGCAGCTTTTCCTTTTGATATACATGTTGAAGTTATGTATGAGGAGATAATATTAAAATGGATTTTGAAGGAATGAGGAATGTAGGTAAGGAACAGATTACATTGACTGAGAACAGGGTCGAATTGTGGACTTGTGTGTACATGGTGAAGAACCTTCAATAAAAGTGGGCAATGTTTATCAGCTGCATGTCTATCAATGTTTCACCACACAGTGGGTTAGCTGTAGTTGCAATGTTCAGTACTGCCACTGCAGCACTTACCTTCTGACGCTCAGTCTCTAAGTCTGCCTGTGCCTTCCTTAATTTTTCAGTTTCTATGTCCAGAAGAGTGGCGAGATATTTCCTTGCCTTCTGCTCACACTCCAACATTGCCAGAAGTTTCTCTTTTGAACGGCACAATTCAAGGTACAGCTGCTTCACTTCATCAGATTCTTCCTGAGCCTCCCTCAGTCGAATGCGGCAGCACACAATATTTATTTATTTACTTATTTTTCTTAGCTTCTTGAATGAAGCTTCCAAAACCACACAAAATACCACATCAACTGATAGGATGATTAGTCAATAATACATCGGAAATGATGTAGCGGAAATGGTTAAGGCCCAATCTGAGATGCCATCCTGAAAGAGATTGAGGTAACTCAAGCAAATCTTTATCATTGCAGCCAATCTCTTTGACTTAATGGAACGTGCTAATTACAGAACATGAAGCAGAACAATCCATTACACCACAGCACTTAGGATAATATAGAAACCAAAGTATTTATTGAAGTCTAAGCTGGGCTATGACAATAATATTGCTGGTTCAGGACTTCATTAGTAACAGTAACAGTACCATGACAAAGGCTCATGTCCCACACTACATTATCATTCTGTTACTGAGTTTGTAAGAATATGGCGGCTGCTTACTGGCAATGAAGTTCTGATGACGCAATAAATCGTTTGTTGGCATTTAGCAACAGTCTGCTGACTGCAGTTGGAACATTGCAATGTGTCTGCCTGCAGTGCTCAACACAACACAAACTGCATGTACATACAGTATATTATGTAGGTACAGTACAGAATGGAATTGGAAACTGCGTGTCCAGTGCTACAACAGTCGAAGGCAGTGGATGCCTTAAAGTTGTACAGCCCAGTGGTCACTATATGTACCACCAGTTTAACATTCAACAATTCTAAGTTCTGCCCACACAGTGTTTTGTGTGGATCTGAGAACAAACAGCGATTATTTCCCTATACAGCATTAACTGGTTGATTTTTATAAACGAGATTTAACTCTTTACAGCCCAGTGGTCAATATGATTACCACCAGTTTAACATTCACAAATTGTACGTTCTGCCCACACAGTGTATTTATGTGCCTTGAGTGGATCTGAGAACACAGCCATTATTTCCCTATACAGAATTAACTGACTATTTTTTTATAACCGAGATTTAACCCTTTAAAGTCCTGTGGTCACTATATGTACCAACATTTTAATATTCACAAATACCACGATCAGCTCAAACAGTGTAATTATGTATTTTATATGGATATGAGTACAAACAGCGATTATTTTCCTACACAACATTAACTGACTGGTTTTTATAACAGAGATTCTGCTCTTTGCAGCCCAGTGGTCACTATATGCACCGCCAGTTTAACATTCAACAATTCTACGTTCTGCCCACACAGTGTATTTATGTGTTTTGTGTGGATCTGACTACAAACAGCAATTATTTTCGTACACAGCATGAAGTGTTTGGTTTCATAACTGAGATTTAACCATTTACAGTCCAGTGGTCACTATATGTACCACAAATTTAACACACACTAATTCTATTTTCTGTCCACACAGTGTATTTATGTGTTTTGCGTGGACGTGAGAAAAACCAGCGGTTATTGTCCTATGCGCATTAACTGACTGCTTTTTATAACCGAGACGAAGAGAGCTTACTGCGCGGTTCGGACTGGATGCAATGTAAAAACTGAACAGTGTTATTAGTAAACTTCCATTCAAGATATAGAACTTATCGTTATGCAGCTTTGTGAACACCATGTTATTTCCTCCAATTTAAATCCACAATTCTCTTTTCACTCATGTTTCTTCAATATTTCATTCTAACGGCAACATAAATTTCCCCAAGTATTTTCAATTATTTGTGTTATAAATGTGTTATAATTTGATATACAATTGCACAACAATGACAAATAACTTGCACGTCAAAGTCACATATCTCCGTCTCTCAATGCCGCTACATCCACAAGCCATTCTGTTCAGCACCAGCACTTTCCCTTTTCAATGAGGCCGTCTTTAAAACTCTCAGGCCCACTGAAGGCTTTAGTAGCTACGAATGTAAAGTCGAGTTGCTCAGTTCAGACTGAAGTTGTCAGAAAATTTACTGGCAGCACTGCAATTGGAATTTAGCCCTCAGCCACAGCAGTTACTGGCTATGTGATACTGGGGCACGAAGAGTATGCAGGTCAGAGAACCCCCATCTATGACATAAGTAAAGCCTTGGTTACTGTGGGAAGGAAATGCAAAGCATAATGAAAGATTGTAATGTACAAGAAGAGAGAATGAAAACCAGTAATATGGTTTGGATGCTTGTACAGATTACGGATATATCTTCACTTTTGTCAGAAGCTCACGTTTGGGAATGTACTGGAAGTGACAAAATAAAAAATTATTGGCTTGAAGCTTTCCCAGCTGACCAAAGGCATATAACAAAAATAACTTTAATGTGTTAATGGAGAAACCGCAGAAGGTACCGACTGGCTAACCGCAGGAATAACTTATTTGCTACCAAAATCAGGAGACAGCAAGTATATCGGGATCTGTCAAACCATCATATGCTGAACAACCATACACAAGATCATAAGTAGAATAGACGGAAGAATCTCCACAACCCTGGAAGAGCAGAAGTTACGACCGGCAGAGCAAAAAGGAAGTAAACGTTGCAAGGATCAATTAATGACTTCAAAAGCAATATATGAGGGCTGCAAGATAAGGAACAGGAATTTACGTATAGCCTGTATTCATTACCAGAAAGCGTCTGTCAGCTTTCCGCATAGCTGAGTATAAAGTCAATACAAATGGTAGGAGTGAACAGTGAAATTGTTGGATTTTGTAAATTATCACTAGAAAAATGGAACACAAGGCTTCATTTAAAACAAAGCAGAAAGTAATGCAGTGGCAATTCATCCATATATGATGAGTAATATTCCAGGGGGACTGTCTTTCGCCATTACTCTTCTGTATAGCACTTAAAGCATTAACACACGAGCTGAACAAAGCTGACTGTGTATATCAAGTACATAAAACTAAGAGGAAATTAAGTCAACTGTTGTGTACTGATGACCTGAAACTGCTAGTTAGAGATGAGGACAAATTGGAGAATGAAATAAAAATTGTGAAAGCAAATGGCAAGGATATTAATATGAATTTTGTATTAAAAATTGTACAAAAGTTTGATAACAATGTAGCATATTCAACAATTGTATATCAACTGTTGATTTTATGCCATAGTGAGACAACGTTTTATATAATTAGACAGTAGCAACAAGTGGCCACGAGCTGTGAAGTGACGTCAGTGGCAGAGAGATAGAATTCAGTTCAAAGTTATCCCTGTTTCATTATATTAACTGTGTACGTGGTGTAAAAGGGATCCGGGATAGCTCAGTCAGCACAGGGACAAGGCTACAAGCAGGAAAACAGGGAACTAAAATCGATTTCTTGCAATGGCAAAAGAAATTTCCCTTGTCCTAAGCTTGCACATTGGAACAGGAGCCCACAGAGGCTACTTTCTGATAAGACCGGCAGATAAAGGGGCAGGGGTGTGAAGTGGACCACCATAAAGGTTTATAGTGCAACAGGAAGGGTGGGCCGGTTGTGACAGCCCTTCCTGTGCGTATTGCTGTTGTATATGGAAGGAAAAGTACTTTGACGGGCTGTTAGTTAGGGTGACGTCAGATACAGCGGTAAATTAAAATAGCAGCTTTTTGTGTGAGTCATGTTGGACTTTCCAATAATTTTGCACTGTGCAGTGTCACTGAATTGACACATAGCTGTACTAATTATCGCAACGATACTCACTACTGGGCAGAGACAAGAAGCTTATAGTGCCATGTTTGCTGCTTAAATATAGTCTTGAGATAAGCTATCATTGTAAAACAAACATCAAAGGTAACTGTTGAGTACTGTTCACACAGTATCACGTGATTCAATTTATTCTGCACGGTCTTATCACAAAAACTGAAGGCCATTCTGCACAAACAGCAGCGCGAGTAGTATCACAGTACAAACTGCTCTAGTGTATGTCGGAATGGGGCTGGACCTCCACCAAATCTTATATCGACAAATACTACGGTAAAGCATCGTACAGCATTTCACTGGGTAGTTATGCTGCCACCAATCAGATTGTTGTCTGATAAAAAGTTTCCAAGACAATAAAATAAAGTCGTCTAACTATATATTCTAAATTACTATGTTCACAATATTTACACTGGGAATAAAGAAATAAGCTCTAAAATAATTTTGTAAGTAGTAAAAGTGATCTTGCCTGAATATAAACCAATTTACGCGAATATAGAATTTAGAATAATTAAATACGAATTCGATCCAAATGTGCGCAACTCAATTTAGTCAGAATTTCCCAAAACAATCAGCACGGTTTACCTGGTAAAATTAGCAGACTGAAGATCATTGCACTTTTCACAATCAACTATGTACTGCCTTAATTATAATTTTCTGCACCAACTCAGGTTACGTAACTTCGGTATTAATGCACGTAAACGTGGCTTATTAAAAGCGTATTGAGAGGTCGTTTACCGAGCTGATGGGTTATATAAAGGCGAAGCGTAACATCAGCTATTCTAAAAGTTTTTAGCGAACTGTCACGTCACTTTCAGCCGCACGACGCCTCCAAGTCCATTGAACGGCGTCGGCATTTGTTTAATAAATGAAAGTGCGTGGCAGACGTTTCCTGTCTGCATGTAACAAATAGAATTTCCATTTCAATTTACCATTTACAAATTACAAGTTTCAAACCGAATGTAATTTAAATATACATTACTCTGTTTATAATCCAGTCTACAATTGACAACTCGCATTACCAACCTAACACACATCGAAATATATTACTGCCATAACTAACTGCATTCACTGTGCTGTCTGTCTGGTAAACTGTGGTACTGAACAGTATCACAATAAAAATTGTTTACAATCCAGTGTACAATACACATTGCAATGTATCACTGCCATAACTAAACTCATTCACTGTGCTCTCTGGACAGTAAACTGTTGTACTAAACAGTATCACAGTACAAACTGTTTATAATCCAGTCTACAATTAACAACTCTCATTATCACCCTAACAAAAATCACAATGTATTACTGCCATAACTAAACTCATTCACTGTGCTGTCTCTACAGTAAACTGTGGTACTTAACAGTATCACAGTACAAACTGTTTACAATCCAGTCTACAATTAACAACTCCCATTTTCACCCTAACACACATCTCAATGTATTACTTCCATAACTAACTGCATTCACTGTGCTGTCTTACTTAGAATAGATACCCATGATATTAACTGCTATTACGGAGCTCAGAAGGTTGTAATGTTTACAAAAAAACCGAACTTTGTAGAATCCAGCTTAGTCTATTAAAGGGGCGTTGATTTTATATCATCCTCCCAGTACATCAATATCTAATTCATTTGAGTTCTTATATTATAAGAATGCACTATTCAACACGCATTTAATTTTCTGCTGTATTTATTGTGCTGTTATGTGTTTGTGGCGACATAAATGAAACGTGTTAACCGAGTTTGAAATACCAACAATCCCAGCTGTTGTGATGTCGAAGGTGTCGCTTCCTCAGTCCAACATCATGGCAAACTTTGTTCATAGCAACAGTAGTCTCTTCTCTGATGTCTCTTCTAGTCTGCAAGCATAAAAAAAGTCACACACTTTACTACTAGTACAGCAGTGGGTGAGTAGTTATGCTGTTGTTGTTTTGTTGTTGCTACTCAGCAAAAATTCTTATTCTCCTCAGAAGAAATTAAGTGAAATTTGAAGTACTAATTGAATTTTAACTTCAGGTTGCAAAGTAAGAATGGAGACTTTTAGATGCAAAGACAAGGGAGTGTTTGAAGAATGTACTTATGACACAGGCGTTCATTTTTACTGCAACCGCACTTAACACACATGTTTTTAATCCCTGAAAAAAATTAGACCTTATTACAAATACCAAAACTAACGAACATAAAACGGACATGTCTTTCTTAAATATTACTGTTTGTACACAACAAAAATATTCCACCTCTGTGATTCAAACTTTGTGACCCTCTGCTTAAAATACCAGCGCCAACGGAGAGCTGAATTAAAATTTGTTGTTTCGTTCCACATGTTTACAAAATGCCTATGCTTTATCCCTGTTTCTTGTGTAGGAATTGGTAATGAAAACATAAACTTAAAAATAAAAGAGCTTTTCCTTTTTACGTATAAGAAGTTGAATATATTTATTTACTGCAATTGGGTTCCCACCCGGTGGCAGTGGTCGGTAAACTGGTTCAGAAATAGGAAAGAGACAGCTATATACAAAAGGAGAAACAATACACAGAAAAATACAAAAGCAAAAAATGTACAAAATATGTACAAAATAGCAAACAAATCTACAAAACAAGAAAACAAATATAAACAAAACATTAAAACACGCAAGTTGAATAATTTGAAAATAACAAATACCAGCAAATAATAATAACACAACGTACTGCACAGAACATACATGCAGCTACATTACTACAAATCGATGATAATACACATATTTCAACAAATAAATCATCTCACTTCACTTAACTAAAATTCACGTCAATTCACTTCACTTCAGTGCACCTCACTACAGTCTACTCCCCATTTACATTTCCCTCCACATTTGGACGTTTCGAAACCACCCTTCAAAAGCCCTTCATTTCTCCCCACATATAACAATATGTGATTTACAGCGCTAAGTTGCCAGAAGCTCTGCAGGCAGTTGGTTCCCCAGTGTGATTGTCCTGTTTAGAAAGTAGTATTTACCGATATCTGTTGTTTCCTTGCCCACTTTCTTACAATCTTACAATCGTGACCACCCCTGTTCAGGTACCAAGGTCCTTTTAACCTGTCCCCTATAGATTTCAAAATCGGAATATTTTCTCTCATTGTGACGTTATGTAGGTCACCGAAACCATAAGGTATTCTTGTTTATTGCATTGAAGCAAATATTGGAACCTGCTGTATATCTACACCAATCAATTGCGAATTGTTGTGCTGCTTTCCTGAGTCACTTGCAAGGTTGGAACGGAACCGAACTGATCTGTTTGTACGTTGTGTTAAATTTGCGGCTGTTAGAGGCTGAATATTTTTGGAAAAGACGGTGGCGGGCACTTGTGGATGCGGTAATGAACCTTCAGTCCCATAAAATGCGGCGAATTTCTTGACTGGCTGAAAACCGGTTAGCTTCTCAAGAAGGACTCTGCCTCATGGAGCAAGGAAGTAAGTAAGTAAATAAGTAAGTCCACACCTTACCTTGAGCACTTGGTGCCTGTTGTGCAATTCAACTCTTTCCTGCCTTGAATAACTGCAGACTGCAATTTATATCCGCAGGAAATGCAGTAGCCGGTCCCAGTGGCCGCGAGGTGTGAGGCGTGATTCTGCGGCCACTAGCTTGCTGGGATTGCGGGTTCGAATCCCGCCAGCGGCATGTATGTCTGACTTGTGTTGTTGTGTGTTGTCAGGTAGAGGTTATTGCGTCGATCTGATCACTCGTCCAAAATAGTACTACCGAATGTGGTGTGTCTGAGTGTGATCGTGAAGCCTCGATAATGAGAAGACTTTGACGCACTGGGGGTTTTTCATTCAGGGGGAATACACACTGTTACTTCTCGATATCTGAGCCTTATTTAGGCGCTTTTCTCATAAATAGCGAAAAGTGCCTATTAGCTTCGTCATATCCGTCCGTCCGTCCGTTGGCGTGTATCAGCTTAGCTTCCAAAGATTTTTCTCCGAATTTGGCATAGAGGGACTGCTACGGACATTTTTTTCAATTAATTCCATATTTCGTTATTAAATTACGAGCAACAATATCGACCAGTTTATATGGAGACTTAAGAAAGATTATATTGTTCGCAGCAGTGTGGAATGGTTTGTAGCTGGACAGCAGTAAAAAGGGAAGCCATTGTTACGTTTTTGTAACAACACTCACTTTTTCTATATTGTTTAAAGCTACGTATAGGTCCACAACATAAAGAGCACGCATTGTTGTATTGCCATGGCGACAATGGTTAAACAGAATCGCCACGACGTTAGGTGCATGGCCTACCAACTGTAAGTCTTCAGTTCCGTGGCTCAAGGACGACGACAGCGGGTTCGGGAATGGTGAGAATAATTTTTTGCCTCCCACAACACCAGTAAGGGCGAACCGGCTAAAAATCAGTACACCAGATCAGAAGGAGTGTCTGTGGGTTAGAGTGACTTGGGCTGGTCTGAAAGGGTTAATTTGTACGGTCGACAGATTATGGTACTACGAGATATGCAAAAACATATGCGTCACAGTGGGGCCCTGGGGCCAATGCCAGACCGTTGGGACCTGGTAATTTGTACCGACTGGGGAAGTCGGTACTGTAGCGGTTAGGGTCCAAGCTGGAGAGCTGGTTTCGAGATTTCATTACAGGAAAATACAAAATTACTGCCCCTTTACATCGTCCAGACCCTCTCGGGGTCCACCCGGCATGTCTCATGACTAAGGCTTTAAGCTAAATGCTCGCCTGCAACAACCAGTGCCTAGACTAAGGATGTATCAGTTGTCGCCATTCGCTGCGTCCGATGCAACTTGTGCCTCTCTTAAGCTTCCTGTCACAAAGATAAAGATATCGGACAATTGTGATAACCTGAAATGTCGCACAACAGGTATATTGCAAGGAAGAACTATGCACCGTGGTGTTAACGTCGTTTAAAAGTACTGCAAGTTATTAAATTCAAGGCCGGTTGTGCAGTGCAGTTCATACCGATAGCGAACAGAATGGTGGGCACTGAAGGTGGTAAAGACTGAGGGAGAAAACAGGCAATGTATTGTGCGGTAGCTGTGCTTGGGAAAGCATATAAAGTGAAGGGACTTCGGTCGGTGAAGTAAATCATTAAATGTTTGGGCGTCTTCGCAAAGTTGCGAAAAGTAACTATTAGCTTCGTCACGTCTGTCTGTCCGTCCACACGGAACATCTGAGCTTCCACGACCGTATTTTCTTGAAATTTATTATTTGAGGATTTTTAGAAAATCTGTGGAGACAATTCAAGTTAATTTAAAATCACGTTAGTCTGTCTGCCCTAATGGTTGGTTAGGATGGATGGAAATGAGGGGAAACACTTAGCTAACTGATTTTGGAGGAAGGAGTCGGTCTGCAGACTGTGCTTTGACTCCAGCAGTGCGGGTTGACGACGTCGAAGGAACACCGGAACACTTTGGGGCAGGCGCACACCCACAGAAGCGGCGGGGTGTTTGTCGTGCCGGGCTGCCCCCACCACAACCAACATTTAAAAAACACAGAATTTTTACATATATATGTGGGCAGGGATAGCTCAGTCGGTATAGTGACTGGCTACGGGCTGGACGGTCCGGGATCGAATCCCGGTGGAGTGAGATTTTCCGCACCCGTCCACATCAGCCCTGGGGCCCACCCAGCCTCCTGTACAATGCGTACGGGGTCTTTCCCGGGGAGTAAAGCGGCTGGGGAGTTGCTTTGACCACTCAACACATATAAGGCCGAGGTTAAAGAAAGAGTAGAGCTATACCTCTACTCCACCTCTGAAACTTCGTGGCCTGTTATAACATGAACTTCTTTATACATTACATATATATAATCCTTATATATGTATATAATGATTTACCCTTCATCCAAAATCGGCCACTGAAATTGACTGATGACTAGTAGTTTGGAATTTTGAAAAATGAAACATAAAGCTTAGGAGGGCTGAGTTGAACTTAAAAAAACAGAAGATTAGACCTTGTGATTTGCGCTGTGTGTCTGTGTTTATATGTATACGAATCTGGTTGCAAAGAATGATACGTCACCGTCATGTTTATGGCATGATTTTTTTTTTACAAACACTGTTTTAAAATCAAACACAAATTATATATAGTGTCAGGGGCATACCCCCACCCCTCCCCAATAAAAATTTGTGCTTCACACTTCTACATGGAGGGTTTATTGTGACTTATTGTACAGCGTATCCGCTCACAAAGAAATAGAGGGTGCCGCCCCGTCCGGTACAATTTGATGCACGCTAACAGAGAATGACGAATGCATTCCCCCGTCGTAAACCCACCGTTTCCTGATTGTCCAACTCCCCCCCCCTTCCCATTTCATGCCCCACAGTGACACTGTGACATGTGTTTTCCAAATCTGTGATTGGTCAGACAACGGAAGAGGATCTTCTGTCATTACATGGGCTCACTAAGGGGTGGGGGGTGCCGGAATGTACCCCACACACAAAATCTGAATCTAAAATGCACAGATGTAGACATGATGAAATGAAGTGTTCTACGTGATTTGTTTGTAAGCATATTTCTGGATTTCTGTTATTTATGTTGTACTGTAAATTGTTTTTGTCATCCATTTATATTAACAATGGTGCAGTGCTGGGCTGTAAATCTGTAACCACTAATAT
>Ga0123354_10008162_pt1 | contig 15890 bp, 6 predicted proteins | sample TergutLab28metaG_2_FD_97872 | JGI IMG/M metagenome (GOLD analysis project Ga0123354, IMG submission 97872) | Labiotermes labralis P4 segment gut microbial communities from Petit-Saut dam, French Guiana - Lab288 P4 | ecosystem: Host-associated > Arthropoda: Insects > Digestive system > Gut ...
AATGCTGTGTGTACAGTGAAAAACTCCTGTTGATGGACAGAGGAACTGTCCGAAACACGTAGATTTTTATTCCAAAAATAAATTTGAGAAATTAGTGCATCTAGTTGGTTTTATTATAAGAATTTATCATGATGCACGGTCACCTGAGCGTCAAAGACTTGAATTGATACCACATGTTAACTTTTGAGACTGAGATGTTTGGAGATGTATTCATTGACTTTGTGCACATTTCATTTTATACGTACAGTGTATCATACATTTGTAAAAGACACGCCTTGATTTGCGAGGTTAGTACCTTAAAAAGGAAGACATCTTGTTGAATAAACCGAGCCTTGTTTAACAGCTGAAAACCCAGTGTTATCTGCGAATGTTGCAGCATTCAGAAACTCTGCCTTTTGCCCTACGGTTTATCTGCTCATTTGATCCTGGCAGTCAGTAGTGGCTATTTTGTTACGCATCTTTTACCAGTCATTCTTCCTACCGGACACGTATTGTGTTTCCTCTGAGGTATAGTGCAGTGCATGGTTTTCGGCCGGTGGAGGACTTAGCGGTGCTGGCGGACGGGCCTACTGAGTGTGGTGAAGTGGCGAGGGGTGGGTGTATATATCAAGTTTTTCATGAAATCCACCGTCTTTACACAACATATATTGTTGGCTAATGTTTAGTTAAACGATTACTTTTTGTCCTAAGTGCGGCTGGTGACGTAGTGGGAACCTTGATAGTGGCGTATTTGGGAACGATCTTTTTGAAAAGACACAGTTTGTTAAAAAAAGATATCTGCATTGCATTTTAGTGCCCTAATTTTCAACCTCTCGTAGTGATAGATGGAGCGTGCGTGACCGGCTGCAAATTTAAAATGAATTGTTTCCAACCCGTTGTGTATATACACCAAGATATTCATTAAGTCCACCGTCTGTACACAACATATATTGTTGGCTAGTGTTTAGTTTAACTAAATATTGGCCAACAATATATGTTGTGTAAAGACGGTGGACTTAATGAAAAACTTGGTATGTGTGTATATATATATATACACACACACACACACACACACACACACAACGGGATGGAAACAATTCATTTTAGGGTGTATATACGCTTGGAACTTAAGTGTGACAAGGTCAGCTGCACTTAGGAAGCCGCAGAGAAGACACTAGACTGAACATGTCACTGCTTAGTGACTCGCCCCTAGGCTACCGTTGGAAAATTCCACCAGTCAAAATCCGTGCACTGCATGATTTTAAGAACTGAGTTCGTCGTGTGATCTAAATGATTGTCTTCTTAGAACACTGCAACTGTAGCAACACTGGATAGACGGGAAACAAAACAAAAAAAAGATACTATCTTAATATGGTGTGTGTCATTACTTCATTTTCACCTGTATATAATTTTTAATTCAGAAACATTGCTGCTACATATCATTCTTCAGTATAATTTATTGGCAGCGTATTTCAGTAAAAAAGAACGATTCTGTATTTTCTGACTCACATTTTGTGGGTTTATACGTCACAAACTTTCATGAATGATTACTATTTGGGAAATAGGAAATTTCTCTCATAATTAAAGTGACTCCAAGGGTCGGAGCCCTTCCTGAGAAGCTAACAGGTCCTCAGCAAGTCAAGAAATTCTCTGCATCTTATGGAACCCGAAGGTTTATTTTCACTTCCATAAGCGCTAGCCACCTGTCCCTATCCTCAGCCAGAGCAACCCAATCTTTGTCTCATCTTCCCACTTCTTTAAGATGCGTGTTAATAATATCCTCCCGTCTACGAGTTTCTCTCATACACTGTCAAGTACGGTACGTAAGAGTCCTGCGTCAGTGCTGCATACATTTCCCATTTAAACCACGATGATCTCGTAGTACGAAGTAACAAAGTATTGTAAGGCTACGAGACGGAATTAGAACAGTCAGTTCGTTACGGCCCTGGGCCATGCATCTTCCAGCTGGCACTGCTTGATAAGTACAGAAGTATACTGAAATGTAAAACCAGCCGTCAGACAACACACAAAGTCCGACGACGACAGAAAGACGCAGAATTCCACGAACTTCGCCATTTACTAATCACAACGTCTTCCTTGCTCGTTTCTTGCCCCGTAATTGAGATAAAGACTTTGTTCTTCTTTAATTTTGAAACGCATTTGCTGAATTAAACCACTTTTCGCTCCCAGTAGTCCATCTTTTAAGTCCAAAGTCGTGTTATTTCCTCCCTTTCAGTCGACGTCAGCGGTTTATTTACCGCAGTTCATTCCCTTCCCACCATGCACTTCATTTCCTAAGCAGCGCATGGCGATCTGAACAGCTCGGTCCGCTCTAGATATAATATAATTTGATTAAGGATTCTTGTTTTAACTGAAACGTAATTAGTCCAAACACTGTCACTGCTAGAACTTGTAAAATATTACAAAACGAAGGATAAAGGACTCATATTAAATTTCTTTTTTTATTTAAGGACGTTTATAATGCCATTCATCTGAATCTGGAAAACTTTTATGTGTTCGTATGGTATAAAATAAACAAATGCACTTGTATACAGTATGTTTCATCACGTGTTACTAATTACCAACATGTTTCGATAAATGTTGGTAATTAATATCGAAACATGTTGCTAATTAATAATATGTGACAACACATGCCTTATTACATACATGTGTCTTTCAGGTGACCGTGCTTCATGGTAAATTCTTATAATAAAATCCACTAGATGCACTAATTTCTCAAATTTATTTCTGGAATAAAACTCTACATGTTTCGGACAGTTCTTCTGTCCATCATCACGAGTTTTTCACTGTACATACAGCAATGGTATATGTCATACAGGTTTGCTTACAGCTTCCGAGCAGGATCAGGACGTTTCGTCGTGATCATGCTCACAAGCTGTAACTGTAACCTGTATGACATATCCAGTTGGTTTTATTATAGAAATAATATTCACGATGCACGGCCTTTTGAACGTCAAATCAGGCTTATTGTTCTTTGCAACGTTTTCCCCATACATTTTAATGTGTGCATCACACCTGCCCGAATTGTTCGTCGCGATTGCCAAAAAGAGGAGACTGTCCTTCAAACTAATTAGAAGTTTTACAGACGAAACGTGCCGTGACAGCACAGCCGGTGTATTGACTAGACCATGGGCTGCACGTGCAAGGAATCGTGGTTCGATCTCCGACAGGGACAAGAGCCTTATCTCTTCTGCAACGCGTCAAGGCTGGCTCTGGTGTCCACTCTAACCTCCTAGTCAGTGCGAAAGACTTGTTTCATCCCTGACAGTAAAGAAGAGATAAGGAAAGGAGAAAATATAGTAAAATGGATAAAAGGGCAAAGGATAAGCTGGTTGGGTCACCTAGAGAGAATGGAGGAGGATAGGATACCCAAAAAGATCTTCACTCAAAAACTGGAAGGGACGAGAAGAAGGGGAAGACCCAGGAAAAGATGAGAGAGGAAGAAGAAAGAGATCTTCAAGTGCTGGGAGTGAGGAGATGGAGAGAGTTGGTGGCAGATAGGAAAAAAAAATGGAAGTACATTGTTCGACAGGCCAAAGCCCACAGTGGGCTGGAGTGCCAATGGAAGAAGAAGATCCCCGACAGTAAAGCGGACTGGGTGTGAGGCTTGTCACTCACCCCCATCTAGTGCCGAGTTTAGAAATGACTGGCGCTTTGTTTCCACACCTCTATAACGCTTGTTGGAATTTTAGAAGTTAATATGTTCCTGAAACCGGTGGTGTAAATGTAAAAAAATCAGCTTCAGAGACGTTAGTTCAACTTGTCGCCGGCAATGCGGATTATCATTGCGCAAGCAGTGATTTATGAGTTATTATTAACGATGTTTATTTAGTTAGTTCAGACGGGGATTGGAATCATCGAACTCCGAATAGAGTCTAGACGTCATGGTCAGGTGGCAGTGGGGAGCTAATGGGATGCCTTCTGCTGCTGATGGTGTAGATCGCTTCATACTGTTAGTGCCTATTTTGTGTCTCACTTAATTATTAAGACTTCACTGTGCAGATTATGTACATCACAAGAATAGTTAATGTCCAGTAGCAACTAATTGATTCTGCAATAATTATGGTACACGTAAGTGGTACTCGACTGATTAATCAACATCACTCAACTTGCCACAAACCGATCCGTCTGCAGCGAGAGGAAATTCCATCTACTTTGAGAATCAACATGAAAAATGTAATTATGGCTGCAGACATTTCCTTGCAAATACCAAAACTTGTGCAACATTAATCTCTAAACAACTAAACTCAAACTATCCAGAGTGTAGATGGGCATATTTCAAAACAGGCTTCACAAGCCGCAACTCCTACCCTCGACTTCATAATGGATCTTGGCTGAACGGATACAAGTTTGTCTTCACCGTTATAGCTCTGAGCGATCATTGGCAGGGACAGACATCCTAAGTGCTGTAACTGTCGATAGGTAATTTTTAAATGAAGCTTGCATAAAATTTCTTACAAATTCGTAGTTGAACTTCTTCACCACTCATCTTAATACATCTCAGCTAACTTTGAACAATCCAGAGTATCGACGGGATTATCATGAAATAGATTTAGCAAGGAGGTATAAGGGGTAGTGATGCGTAATACTATAGCCTATCCTACCCAACAGTCATCCTCAACTTCTCGTGGTATACCCTGTTCTCACAAACGAGGAAATGACGGCCAAGTCACAGCGGTATAACTGTTTCACCAGGAATGGAGGAAATGCAATCCCTAAACATGCCGGTCCAGAGGCTAAAGATAGCAATCCTACCACTGGACTTACCCTGCTCTGGGCCCGTAACCCATTCAGGGGAAATTTTAGCAACTGGCAAGTCTCACGGAAAGAAGCCTTACGTGAGACCGGAACGGGTCAACAAGTGGCCCAACTCCATGACAGATATATGATGATGATGATGACGATGATGATTTAGCAAGTCGCCATTTGAAACCTGGCCTTCGTAATGGACCTTACCCTAAAGGACCCTAGTTTCTGTTTACTCCGATACGTCGTTGTGACCATTTGCATGAGCTGAAAGCATTGGGGTGAGCTCGTGTCTCCCCGTTCATGTGTTTCAGTTACACTGTCGGCCAAATTTTGATTAAAACTCCTGCCAAAGGTCCTTAAGCGAAGTTGTCTGGCGATTTATATTTTTATAATTATCTAAGGCACATGTGTGTATATTTTTTGAGAGACTGAACTGGAGAGCTAGAAACAGTCAGAGTGTCAAAGTGTGAAGGAAAAATGTGTAAAAATTGCAATGCCATGCGGTTTGCATTTTTCCGGTCTGGTCCCTACCCAAATTTCCCAAGTCTGCAATTTTCCGTACTGCACTTACCTTACCTTGTGTAATATCGTGCAGCCAAATTTTAACTGCGCGTTCTTTGGTCATAGACAGTCAAATAGTTTTACTGTTGTATTGTGGTAGAAAGCAAATTAGAAGGAAATTCAGAAGTATGTGTTTCAAACTGTAACGTGCATAAAGAATAAGGAAGTGTTGTCTACTGTCAGCTGTCTGTTACTGACAGCGTCGGTACTAATTGGTGGTGGGGCAGGATTAGAACTGCCATCTAATTTCCAAATTTGTGTGACGTCCTAAACCAATTTGCTTGTAAAGCTTTCTATTGATAAGTCTTCTTGTTAAATATTAATGTCCAATGTTAGATGTTTGTTGGACCGTGCATCATTGTGGTAACTGAAGAATAAAAACCAACTAGATGCCACCTATTATTTTATTGTACTTCTTATAGGCTCAACATGTTTCGGGCACTACTATGCCCATCAACAGGAGCTCACGACTATAATGTTGATTACCACATTGGTCGTTTCGTTCTTTGGAGGTTAGGTGCGGGTAGGCTGGAGTAGTGTCCGGGCTGCAGCGTGCAGCCCGGACACTACTCCACCCTAACCGCACCTAACCTCAAACCTACAGCAAACCTAGAACGAAACGACCAATGTGGTAATCAACACTACAGTCGCCAGCTTCTGATGATGGGCATATTACTGCCCGAAACATGTTGAGCTTATAAGAAGTACAATAAAATGATAAGTGGCATCTAGTTGGTTTTTATTCTTCAGTCCAATGCTACAGTCTGCATCACGTAATGAAGGTGGTTGGAGGTTGAAAGTAAAATTCCACGAAGTCTTAACCTTAGTGATGAGTGTGGGCGAGTTGACACCTTAACTCGCGGGGCCCTTTACCGCCCGGAAAACAGTCCCCGGTATAGCAGGATTGCATCCACAAAGTCCCCGTCATTTTGTATGACAACCTTCAGATTGAGTCCCACGAACATTACGCCCCTCCTACCTCAGTCACGTGATTGCAGCTGCTACGTAAACACGAACACTGGCACTGCCAACAGTCAGACTGCAGAAACACGTTGATACAAACTCACACGGTTTCGCACATTCTCGCGACTTATGACATCAGCCTAGGTTGACTAAAATCACATGCGCCTGAAGCTGGAGACTTTATGGAATTAATCCTGCAATACCTGTTGACTTACAGGCTGTGCGGCCTCCAGAACCGATCTAGACGTTTTGAAGAAGAGTAAAATCTTGCCTCAGACAGGATCGGACCGACATCTCGTGTTTCTCTGTAAGTTAGTGTAATTGAACGAAATACGAATATATACGGAGGTAAAATTATCATCTTTATAGTGCACGTTTTGGTTCGTTCTCACAAAAATCAGGGCATAATTCAGGGGTTTGTATTCGGCATGGGTTCGTAGCTCCGAAAGATTAGCCGGTGAACGGGTGATGTGCCTGTTATCGGCTTTGTATAATAATATCGAAATTAATTCACAATTGTACTGTTCAAAATTCATAATTTGCTGGGAGGGTTTTCAGTTCAAACCACTAACAGCTGACCGCATTGCGCACAGGTGGGTGTGGGTCTAACTAACCTCATTACTATTAATGACCTTAATGTGTCTTCATTTGTTGGCGACAGATCGTTTTGTGCAGCTAAGTGCCTTTAGACTGTTGACTGTTTCGTGACAGTGGGAGAGAGAAGAGAGCATTTGAGAACATTCGAAAGACTATGAAAATTTAAGCGTCGCATTGTTATTACAGATAGGCCTATAGACACCGTAGCCCATGGTTCATTCTTGGTTGCCAAATGTATTCTTCGTGTACTTTTAAGACCATCGACGGCATTCATGATCGTCCACCACCACCACCACCACCACCTCCACGAAATCTGCCTTTAGACAGGTCCACAACCTCTTCCAAAGGAAGTTCTACACACAGTGCGATCTAGTGCGTCCTCTTTCAACCCCCCAGTACCTTCTCTTTTCCTTAAGGTCGTCCAGTAGCTGCCAACGTCTTCTTCCTCGTCTTCTACGCTCTTTTAGCTTTCATTCTATAAATGTGTTTGAAAGGTAGTTCGTGCACAAGACATTTCCAGTCGAGATATTTTTCCTTATTTTTTGTGTTATGTAGGATGTCCCTTTCCTCCTTGACTCTTTGTAATACCTCATCGATAATTATTCCTGTAATTGAAATTAATTAATGGCTACGCTATAATAAATTGTGGGCCAGGTAGCGTAGTCAGTATAGCGACTGACTACGGGCTGGACGGTCCGGGGATCGAATCCCGGTGGGGTGGAGATTTTCCTCACCTGTCCAGACCGGCCCTGGGGCCCACCCAGCCTCCTGTACAATGGGTACCGGGTCTTTCCCGAGGGTAAAGAGCGGCCGGGGCGTGACGCTGAGCCCTCACCCTCTTCTAGTGCTGTAGTCAAGAAAGAATAGAGCTATATCTCTACTCCCTCTATGGACCGTACGGCCTGTACATAGTCTCAGTGCCTGTACAAGGGTGCACTTTACCTTACCTTACCATACCTTACCTTACCTTACCTATAATAAAAGGCGAGAACGTCATAAATAAACCTAAATAAATCTCAAGTTCCGTGGTTATTATGTGCAGGTGATTTGAACTTCCTTGGTAAATATTCCCGGATATAAATCTCGCGCAAACCGACAGAGTTTAGTACAGTTCACCGACTGTAAGGCGGGCAGTTTCGATCGTAAAATTACATATGATCTCAGAAAACCCAATTCGTAATCAAATCGTCATCTCTCACCTTGTCGTGGGTAATGTCTACAACTGTTGACGCGTCGTTAAATAATTACGTCACTTGGAACGATGTAAAGTGAAGCATGCGAGTAAAAAATCGAGTATGTAAAGTATGGAAATTTTCCTCGCACAAATACATAATCTTTCCGTCTGTCAGACGAGGAAGAAGGTGTTTCAAGTGTGTGCTCTTATCAGAACACAGGTGTGATTTTAAATTCTTCGAAATTAGAAAACACGTAGTCTCAAAAGCTGTGTGGTGTGGAAGGCGATGGTTTTAATAAGCACTCATAAAATTCGCGTCTTTTAATGGCGCAAGCCATTAGCTGTTTAACTCTCGCAAGAAGAAACCTGCTTTATAGAAGGACTTAGTGCTTACGGCGCACTAAGCACTCTTCGCCTGGGCTATACAAAACCAGTCTGTTAATGCTGCATAAGACAAAAGTCACTGTTAGTTGTGAGATCCATACAAAACACATAAACGCGATGTGTGCACCATGCAGATTCTTTGATTTTTAAACCTTGGGGTAAGTAAATTAGCCTCTAAGCTTTGAAAGGTTAAATGAATTAGTGTGTGTGTGTGTGTGTGTGTGTGTGTGTTTGTGGTGTGTGGCGTGTGTGTGTGTGTGTGGGGTGTGTGTGTGTGTGTGTGTGTGTGGTGTGTGTTTGTGTGTGTGTGTGTGGCGTGTGTGTGTGTGGTGTGCGTGTATGGTATGTGTAGTGTGTGTGTGTTAGTTTATGTATGTGGTGTGTGTGTGTTTGTGTGTCGTGTGTGGTTTATGTGTGTGTGCGTGTGTGAGTGTGTGTGATGCGTGCGTGTGTGTGTGTCGTGTGGTGTGTGTAAGTGTGTGTGTGCGTGTGTGGTGTGTGTGTGTGTGTGCAAAGATTAGATTGTGTCTCCCAGAGTGTCCACCGTGTAATAAATAGGAATAATACGATTACATTGAAAAATACCATTTATTTTTTCCGGTTCCCAGTTATTAATTGCTTATCCCCTTCTCTGCCCCTTTCGTTTGACATTCTATGTATGCGAATTATAGAAACATTATTTACATCACGCTTCCAGCCAGCTGTGAGGTAAAACAGCTTCGTCTGCTGAGGGACATCACAAAGCTACATTTAGCCACGTTCCATTCCCTTTGTTCTGTAGTGCACCTATCACTCACTGACACCCACAATTCCCTGCCTCTAGATAAAGTTCTCCGATACCCATCTATCCAGCATCCAACCAATTCGTCGAACGCAAATTTCGCTTGCGGCCTGCTAACAACGACCAGGACACCAATAAAGACAATCTTTGTTCGTAAAGCAGCCACGAGTTTACATTGAATGTGTTACTGTTACAAATATATGGCATTCTAATTCTTTGTGGAAAAGAACTGGGGTGACAGCTGGGAAATACAGTGGACATTGGGACAGAGACAGACGTCTTTTAATGAGTGGTGTAGAAACGGACGGAACGTCCTGATCCTGCTCGCAAGCTGTCAGCAAACCTGTTTGACATATACCATTGCTGTGTGTGCAGCGAAAAACTCCTGATGATGGACAGAGGAACTGTCCAAAACATGTAGAGTTTTATTCCAAAAATAAATTTGAGAAATTAGTGCATCTATTTGGTTTTATTATAAGAATTTATCACGATGCACGGTCACCTGAACGTCAAATACGCTTCTTTAGTATATAACGTCTTTAATCCCAGTATCTCATATTGGTGGGAAAATAAATAAACGAAGGTAACACGAATATAAATCCTAAATTATTTCACCGGTACTGTTAAATGCTTTCCTATCTGTAATAATGTACATTGTTCATTAAATATTGGCCGATTTATACAACAGTAGCCACATTCTAGCGAACCATTCGACGGTCGCACTGTTTTTATCGACCTGTAGAAACGAAATTTGTTGTCGGATTGATCCTCGTACTTTAAGTGCATCCGATATGGACACCGATATCGATAATATCGTAGCGTGAGAAAGCTTTCTGATAGTTACAGTTTAATCTGTCTTAATATACAGACACGCCTCAACTTACGCAATTTAATATTATGCAAAACTCAGTCTCACGCATTTGAAAAGAATTTCAGAGGTTGAACTGACATATCTAAAAGGGCCCCGAATTCTTCGTTTGGGGAATGGAAGTGTAGTGAGATGAAGGTGACGGAAGAATACTGCTGGGTGATAACACAGGCAACGGGGCGGTCTTGCTGCGACCGATCAGGTTCCAGTGTGTTGAAATTTGGATTTCAGCTGGACTCTATGTACACGTACCTGGTTGACCGCGTGTGTACTCAATTCCGATGTCCGACTAATTACAGACTTGTGCCGATCCTCGGGAACGTGGCACTAAGTCGGGGAGTGTCAGTGACTGGGGCATTCGTACTGTCTACTGTCACTGCCAGCAGGTGATCTGAAGATACAGTGAATATTGCAAGTACTGTGCAATGTGCCAGTGCAGTCAGGCGCGGGTGCAGCTTGGTTTTCGTAAGACATTACTTCCAATTTCCTCGTCATTTTAGACCTCTGACGCCATCAACCTCTTTCAATTTCAATATTATTATTTAATATCTCATTGAGTCACTTACGAATCTTGAGGGTTGTTTGGTCGTGCATCTTCCTCATGAAATAATGTGAAATGCCAACTTAATGCAACAATGTAATTTATTGATGTATTCTTAGCTCGACATGTTTCGGGTACATACGCCCATCATCAGGAGCATTGGATGTTGAGTTGCAGCATATGATTTTCCGCACCGAGTTTTTGGATGGGTGGTGGTCTTGAGAGCCGCTGCGTAGGTCGTGAGTACGGTGCGGATGGTGCCGTGCAGCATACGGTTTTCTGCACTTTACAGTGCAGAAAACCATATGCTGCAAATTAACATCTAGTGCTCCTGATGATGGGCATATGCGCCCGAAACACGTCGAGCTAAAGAAACTTCAATAAATTACATTGTTGCATCAAGTTGGCAGTTCACTTTGTTTCATGATGAAGATGCGCGGTCAAACAACCCCCGAATGTACCAACGGATTTATAATTATTTTCTGGATGTATCGAAGTTTATTCCGTAGAAGCTATTCTGTTTCTAGATATAATTTGGACTGTAAAGTGCACCGAGGCTTTTCTTCGAGAATCGTCTACTTCAGCCCACCTCATTCTCACACATGAGTCTTGTTGCCGAAACATGGCGCTATATCCAATACATTTGGCATGGAAAGAACACATCACGCTAATTGCAGGAGACTGAGACTGCGTTACGCCAGTTTAACTAAAACGTCTATGCTGAAGACGTGACAGTATTGATATTTGGTTAAAGCTGGTCTTTATCATCATACTGGATTATGCTCTGGGCTTGGTTACGACAGTTGAAGCTATTCCAACCTTAATCTTTCTGTTTTTATTGACAGAGCAGCCTCAGGCGTCCTTTTGAAATGGTCCAGTAGTTTTTTTTTTTCCGTGCGTCTAGATTTTTATTATTATACTGATATGTTTTCTCGCGTTTCTCCGCTAATGTCATCATTACGTGTATGTTCCACCATTCCGTATCCCGAAATAGAGTTATGGAAACCCGTGTGTGCGGTCTACATTCTTCTCATTTCTTTTTTCCGTTAGCGTCACAAATTCTAAGTCACATAAAGCATTGTTATGACTATTACTCTTCAGAGCATCAGCTCGGATGTCTGTCGTGATTTTACTGTTCCGCAAATCTGTTGACATATTGCAGCTTTGTTTTCATGTCACTGTCTCTCATATTGCAGTTACTGCAGGGTAAATAATGAGCTAACTTTATTGTGCGAAACAGTTTTGTCTCTTGTGCTTATTCCGGACTGAGGCGAGGTTCTGTCCCGTCCGTGGCAACGTTCAGAGGAAAGCATGATGGTTATCTGAAGGTAGCGTCCAGTTGCCATGCGTAAACGAAGCCGTGGTGTATGTAATCTCTGCAAGAGAAAGCAGTTCGCCATAAATATGAAGTCTAACTTAAGAAAATGGGGGGGGGGGGCACGCGGTGGCGCAGTTGGTTGAGGCACTGCGTCACAAGCCGGAAGGTCGTGGGTTCGATTCCCGATGGTGTCACTGGAATTTTTCATTTACATAATCCTTCCGGTCGCACTATGGCCTTGGGGTCGACTCAGCCTCTAACAGAAATGAGTACCAGGAGTATTTCCTGGGGGCAAAGGCGGTCGGTGCGTAAGGCTGACAACCTTACCACCTTCATATGCCGACTGTCTTGAAATATGGGAGCCTCAAACTCCTGGAACTCTCTGGGCCTGTCCAGGTTTGTAATGGGATTGCTTTATCTTTTTTACCTTTACCTTATACTTTGTTATATGTTATGCGGTGGTGTGGCAGCATACTGCCACACCACCGCATAACATATAACGACGTAGTTTTTTCTGAATCTTAACCTAAATATAACTTTAGCTAGGTTGTATTGTAGGCTCCCTGATGATGGTCGTAGACCGAAACGTGTAGGAGCAAGTAAAAGTGATTTTAATGTAAAATTTAAAACTTTATCAAGTTTAATATAGAGTGCATTTGTTGGTGTGTGAACTTTATAGATATCAAAATGCACGGTACAACGTTAAAAATTGTTTCAAATTGTTTTTAATTCAGTTTTTGAATTTTATTAATGTGCGTTGTGAAACAATAAGAACTCATTCTGACCCAGAATTAAAATTTAGAATTTTAATTCTGCTTCGGCCTGTTAGTGCGGTCTGAGGATGACCACATAACTGATCGAAACTTATAGCCAAATATTTACATAATATTCTACAAAAAAAAATTAGTTTTGTTGACGGCATACATAAACAGTTTTGCAGCTTGTGCAACACAACGTGATGTGTGAGACAAAGAAATACTTTATTGTAATTGTTAAAACGGCAAAAGAAACGTATTGTTGCCCTCCCAGATGAAAACAGGAACATTTACATGGAGTTGTTACAAATGGGGCATCATATTGTTGACAGTTACCAGTTATTCTTCTGAAAACCGGTGTCTGGTGACAGTTTTATGTAACGGAAAGCAGTTCGATCAGAGCACCATTGTGGCTACAGCCGTTTGGCATCAACCATGACCTAGCAACATCATAACTTGCTACAGCTATTCCCACCTTATCACAAATATTCGGTTGACTTGTCTTACTGGAACCCGTTATGGATCACATCGACAATCCATATCATGCATTCATGATTGTTGTGACACAAGAAGAAAAAGCATAGATGCGGTATAAATTAGGACACAGTCACTTGTTTAGAAGTCAGTATAGCATAAACACACGTGTAAGATAAGCGGCATTCAGCCGGGTGATTGGTTTGATATTCGACCGCTTGGAAGCACCACATGTTCAAAATTGTTTATCCTACTAAACTTTCTGAATATACCCTTCTCTACTCGTCCATTTAGATACGCAGCGTGAGATGTTACGAGAAAATATAATATTGATGGTCAAACAGAGGTAAAGGTAAGGTAAAGGTAAAGGTAAGGATGAATTTGTCTGTCCCTTTTTGATGTTTGTGTGACCGTGCGTCATTGATACAGTAATATAAGCAGCCAACTAGATGCAACAATAATAATTTTATTATTAATAATTTCAGTCAGCTCAACATGTTTCGGGCGATAATTTCGCCCATCCTCAGGAGCACTAGACTGTGTTTACAGCTTGTGGTATAAAGCCTGCAGGCAGCATCGTCGGTGCATTATACCACAAGCTGTAAACACAGTCTAGTGCTCCTGAGGATGGGCGAAATTATCGCCCGAAACATGTTCAGCTGATTGAAATTATTAGTAATAAAATTATTATTGTTGCATGTAGTCGGCTGTATATGTTATTGTCTGTCCCTGTTCATGCTTTGACATCTTGCCTTGCCATGTTTCTCAATGAAGCTGTGTGAAATCATCAATCCATTTCGTTACAATGGTTGTTTTGGTATAAAATCATCGCGTTTGCAACGTATATTGTGTGAAATATATTTGAAATACGTTGTGAGAGTTGGCTGTTCTTCCCTCTTTAATTCAGTGTCATTATGCTGGTCCAGCAGTTAGTGTTCTGGCCTGTTGTTCATAGCATCGTCTTCAATATCCAAACGACGCCACGGTCTCAAAATATAATTTGCCGGTTTAATAGAATTCACTTGAGGGTGGGAGTGGAACGATCTCCCGAAACGTCCTGTAAGCCTCGAAAAAAATATACATCAGATAACACTGCCCAGTCTGATACTGATGAAATTCCGAAAAAAATAAAAATCAGGTAAATATTTCTGCTCCAGCTACGAATCTTTGTTTCCTTTAACATAGCAATCGCCGTCTGTGGATTTCATCTTGTGACTGACTACGCACACATAAAGTTGAACTTTTCTTCAGACTATGACTGTACAGCATAGCCAGTGCGCCTAAATTAATCAGGAATGTTTTATTTTGATAGGGGACGTCGTGTTCATATAGCCTTTATGAGACAACAGACTGTGGGATAGATAATCGTGTTTTCAGCATGGCAGTCGTACAAATGGCTAATAAAGTTTTAGGAAGTTGGCAGAAATAATAGTTTTGGTGGAAGCGTATTTACCAGTTGTGTAATTTGTTCGTTTTTTAGTTGGTTTGGAGGGAGGGCAATCATTGCTGGATAATGTGTCGTTAAGATTTAACAAATGATAATTGGAAAGGAAGGCTTGAATATCGCCTCACTGTACGTGGGGTCCATGTTGTCAGGGCGCTGCGGTTAGTAATATGGCCGGCAGGGATTTAAGGTAGCTATAACAAATTTTGTTCACTACACATATTAACTAAATGAACCAGCCATACAAATTCACACAAACAGGGTCTAAACAACGAATCGGTACGTGCGTATTCACCAACATCGTATACATTGGAATGGTATTTGTATGTGTGTGTGTGTGTTCGTGTGTGCGTGCCTGTGGTCCTGTACACAAAGGTATATGTAACTACTATATTTGTCTTCTCTTCCCTTCACATATCCACGAGCAGGGTCAAATTGCCAGAACAGATTTATGTGCCACGTACTTTATGTGCTTAAACAATTCACGGATTATGCTGTTAGGTCCTTTCTAATGCGACTTATACACCAGGCCTATCTTTTGTCTCAGTGGCTCGTTTTACGACGCTGTAGGCCTCAGTATAGACTATTTAGCGTCTTCGATAGATGAGAGGTGAATAACGAATTGAACAACACTGCGAAATAACCCGTCGTGGTTGTGATAAAGGTTCCATCGCGACATTTATCGGGAGATACTGAGAAAACCGCGAGAGATCTGGCAACGTAGCCGGTGTTCCGATCGGGATCCGAATCCTATATTTCCCGAATATAAATCCACACCAGTCTGTGGTATGGAATCAAGTGCATTGCAATAGCAAACAGTGTCGTTGTTCGGAAGCCTGCAGTCGCTAAGCTGCTCAAGACGGTCCTCTTCTTGGATGTCACACTGAAATGCCATCGCCGCTCGCAGAGATGCGTCCACAGTACTTGTCCTCGTGTTCCTTCGTTAGGGTCGACGGTTCTGATTCTTGTTCACAAAATTTGTGTTCGTATCAGACCTAAGGTCGACAGTCTGTGCAACCTTCTTGCAGAATACATTAATAGACTGCACTAAATGAAAAATAGGAAGAATGAGGATAACAAGAAGAAGAAAGAAGGAAAAGGAATATCGCAAATTTATCATATTTTTCTCTTTATCGTTGCACCGTGCATTTCGTAGAGTCATTTAATTAGCACACCAACTAATGCACATACATAAAATTTTTTACGTTAAAACATTTAAAATCGCTCCAACATGTTTCGATCCTAAGATCATCTTCAGGGAGCTACACTGTTCCTGGCTAA
>Ga0123354_10008163_pt1 | contig 15889 bp, 19 predicted proteins | sample TergutLab28metaG_2_FD_97872 | JGI IMG/M metagenome (GOLD analysis project Ga0123354, IMG submission 97872) | Labiotermes labralis P4 segment gut microbial communities from Petit-Saut dam, French Guiana - Lab288 P4 | ecosystem: Host-associated > Arthropoda: Insects > Digestive system > Gut ...
GCCATCGTGATGTCGTTGACGATCTTGATGGGGTCTTGTCCGGCACCACCTTTGCGCGAGCCATCGACCCACTGGACGCCGGTCTGGCCTTTGTTGGCTTCTACTTGTGCCGTTGTCGAAACAGCATCGACATTTCCGCTGTTGGTCATCGCCTGAAAATACTGGCCGGTCGATAAGTCGCCCCAATTTGAACTGGTTACCATGTCGGCCAGTTGCCGACTCATGTAGTTACAGGTCAATTTTGATCTGTCGAAGTCGATTCTGCCTTGCATGATGCCGTTGCTGATGAGTTCGTAGAGACCGGGATTCGATCTCTGGAGCAACATCGCCGGCAGACTGGCGACGGCACCCGTCGCGTTGGTCAGAACGTCGCTCATCAGGTTCTTGAAACCCTGTACCGCGCCGTTGAGCTGATTTCTGATCGTTTGTTGGAGATCGAAGTTACCGCACATCAGATTAGCGTGCCAACTGATTCCGACACCGAGGTTTAACGGGCGAACAGAGGTTATAGGCTTACCGACGACGGAGCCGCCGCCGACCGAGTACATCACCCGCCCGTCCACAACATCGAAAGGCTCGTTAAGGCGATAGCGTTCCTCAACAGCGCCGGCCTGAACGCAGTACATCGAGGCCGCTAACAGCACGAGAATGAGGGGTTTACGTGTTTTCATGGTGTGTCCTTATCAATGGTAAGGAGAAGGGGAAAAGTAAATCAGCCGTTGGCCTGCTTGTTGGCAACACGAATACGGACGCCACAACGCCCAGGCGTAGCCGTGAAATTGCTCGACAGGCATGCTGGTGCCCGTCGGAAAAATATAACAGGCTGGTTCAACAAACGGATGCAAGCCCTGCCACTTATGGTTCAAGGGATCCATCTCAAATACCGGCCCCGGAGGCCAATAACCTTGCCTCGGCACACCTTGCGTCGGGACATAGACGTGAGGCGAGCCGATGTTGCTGGTGATGTCAGCAGCCCGCTGCGCCATTACCGCAGCGGCTTTATAATCATCTGGCTGTGCCAGATAGCCCTGACGCGGAAAGATGTTGCCCCAATTATTGCCGGTAAAGTACGGAGCCATCTCTCTCAACCCCGGCGTCCACGTCGCCGGGTACCATTGCTCGGTAGTGCCCCAACGCCATGCGGTGGAATCCAAGGTGCTGATGAAGTAAGGCGACATCGAAGTTGTCGCTTTCTGGCAGATGTAGCTGAAGCCCATGTCACCGAGCGACCCCGGATGTCCGATCACATCGACGTTTTTGAAGGTGATGAGGTTGTCGCGGCGCTTGTTTTTCGCAGCTCCTCCGCTGAGGAACCCCATTCCGCTTGCTTCGGGTGTTTCTTTGCCATACATCATCACTTCGACCCAAGGATTCATCCCTGTCGATTCATAGCTCGACACCACGGTTTCCGGGTTGAAGTGGGAAACCTTCATAGATGTTGAGGTTGTGCAGCCGAACATGGTGCAGGTCATCCAGATGCAGATGCCGTCAACGTGATACTGAACGCAAGGCACGTTCAGCGCCGACGGGATGATTTGTGCAGTGGTGACCGCACCTGCCGGCAGTACAAGCGCTTCCAGAAGAAGCGCGATTGCCCAACGATTCAAGGTTTTCATGGCGAGTCCACCCGCAGTGGTTTCTTCAATAGTTCCTGAGTTGGCATCCTGCCGCTCGGCACAGTCGGCAAGGTCACGCCTGGGGTTTCTTGCCCTGCGCGTCGCGTCGTGATGCGGCTGACCGCCAGCCCCACGTCGGTCTGGCCATAGACGACAAACTGGCTGTCCACCACGACAGCGGGGATTTTTTTAACTCCCAACTCCCAGGCCAGCATCAGATCCTTGGACGATTCTGTCAGTTCCTCGATCATGCGCTGGCCATCGGGCGTATTCAGCCGGTCCTTGACGATTTTCTCTGCCCGGTCGATGTCATTCGGCAAGCCGGCGGACATCTCACGCTCGATCTTTTCCGCTCGGTCGAGATAGACCACTCTGGCGTCGCCGGTGTTCGTCACCGGATGGGCGCTGTCGGTGAAGACCACCACATCGGCAGCGCCGGCGACGCCGGCGATCAGAACCGATAACGTCAACAATGCAAATTTCAACATCGTTCACTCCTCATTCTTTCTCATTCTCTGGGGCTTCCACTTCTTGAACGAGATCGGTTTTCGGGGCAGTCCTGGTCTTCGGCTTATTGGGCGCAAACTCCGGCCCGACCACTCCCAGAACGCTATCAATGCCTTCCTGATCTTGCTCGTCGGCAAGTCTTTGAAGCTCCTCACGGACGGCATCATCTAGTTTGTTCATATCGCCTCTCCTGTCGGGCAAAAAATTCTCATACATAAGATGGATCCGTTGATATACGACGTAACTTACGTGCAACTCCTGCCGGTTGCTTGTGTCCTAAAAAGCTACTATCCTTACTCCTAGAATCTATTTTCGGGAACGGTTTGTAATGAGAATCCTTCGCGCTTATTGTATTGAACTGGGACGTTCTGTAACTGCGGACGAAGCTCGTCGAGAGTATCTTTCTCGTGATAACCCGCCAAGCGAATTTCATTTTTTTTGTGAGAGTGCAGCGTGTGTTTCCCAAGAAAAGAAAGTCAGAATTTCTTGTGCGAACTATCGTAAGTTTGCTTCCGAAGGAACAAAATTCGTGACTACGTATTTCAGAAGATGGGATGACCACACACCTAGTTGCTATTACTTTGATACAGGCAATGAAAACAACGATCAGCAACCTGACAAAGATGGAAACAGAAAACGTCGAATAAGTAAAGAAACCGACTTTGTTGACGAATTCGATCCCAGACCCGAAAAAGAACGACCAAGCGCGGGGAATACCAGTCGCACTACAAGCAAAACCGAACCTAATGAGGATAGAACTAAAGACGTTTTTTCTAAAAACGACAATAGAGGTAAAAATAAGACCAGAACAATTTTTCTTGAAAAACTCGTTGACACGTATGAAGAGGCCAGGCAAAAGCTTCCCAGAGAAGAATTTTTTTCTTTGAAAGTTCGTCTTACTGGAATCGGAAATGTTTTGGTGCATAAGTATTTCAAACACATCTCTCAAGCTTCTCTTGATGGCAGCCGAAAGGTTTACTTTGGCAAAGCCAAGTTTGATGACTGGTTTGGAAAAGGCTTTAGATTGAAGTTCATTGACAAAATTAACGGCTTTCCTGTTTGCTTGTATGTTTCCAAGGATTTGCTCAAAGAGTATCAATACAAGAACTACCTTATTGAAATGCTTAAACAAGCATGTAGGCAGGAAACTTTCCAAACGTATGCGCTCGGCTATTTTTCCATGGCGCCGAGTAGGAAAAGCATTGATTTTAAAATTGAAGACCCCCGTCATTTGACCTTCCTCACCTGAAGCACCAAACCTTGCCTCTCTGCTCTTGCTAATGCAGGCCGTGCTTTGAGCTTCGTGACAAGATACGATGCCAGATATACAGCATCGACGGAATCAAAGACCAGGCATTCGCCAATAGAAAATACTTCGCCTTCTGATTTCGATTTGAGATTGTCAGTCTCAATGAATGTCAAAGCACAGTCGTCCTTTTCGCCCGTAAGGTCGAGGGCAAAGTAGCATCCGTAGATATGGCGATAAAACCAAAAATAGTATGTGGGGTTTTCCCCTAGATGGTCTTTTAGCGATCTGAAAAACCTTTCCAGAGGTTTGTGCCAGCCATCGGCGATTGAAGCGCCACCGCAAGGGTCGGCCAGAAAAAGAGACACTTGTGGCCAATCACTCATGATTTGCTTTCATCGAAAAGGTGTTTCCAGGGCATCGGCTCGATCCCACGGGCGCGATCGAGCTTCTCTGCTACCCAGAACGCAGCTTCCAACTCCGTGCAGTGTTTCTCGCGCATGATTTCGGCGCGCTCCATCTTTTCCTCCGGTTCGGTCATCGCCAGCGCCAGAAATAGGCTTGGCGGCACCGTCCGAAAGAGCAGCTCGTAGTTTTTCGACAGAATCACACCCTCGGTGAACTTCTGTGGCTCCTTGCTTGCGGAGAGCAGCAAAGCTCTTTGAGCAGGGGTCAGCCGCTTGAAACGGGCGATCGCGTCGATCTCGCCCTGCGGCATGACCAAGCAGATCCACCACTCGATCATGTTGAGCAGTGTTTCGGCTGATCCGGGTAAGTCGGCCATGTTCTGGGTCGCCAGCCAAAACCATGCGCCGAGCTTTCGCCACATCTTCGTGATTTTTACGGCATAGGGCGCCACCAGCGGGTTTTTCGTGATGATGTGGCCCTCGTCCGTTGCCATGATGATCGGACGCCCCTTGTATTGATCTCGCTCGGCAATATTGTTGACCGTGTTCATCAGCGAGATGTAGGCAATCGACATCTGCGCTTCGTTACCTTCCCGTGCGTAGTGTCCGAGATCGACGATCGTGACATCCGACTCCGGCCAAGTTGTGCCTTCGCGGTCGAACATCTGGCCATCAAAACCTTGGGTGTACATCTCCATCGCTTCCGCCATTTCCGTGATGCGCGATGAACGTGCGTCTTTGAGTTCCTTGTCCCCGGCAGCGAGTTTGAGCGCTTCGATGATGTCGCGAGTCAAAACAGTCTTACCCTTATGGACGCATGCTCTGGCGGCGTCAATGATGCAACGCCGAATGACGGCACGGTCGGCGCGGGTCAAGCGGTCGTCTTCCTTAGACTCGCCGCCGGTAATCATCAATCTGGCGATGATCTCCATCTCGCCCAACACGTCCCGCTTTTCGTCGAAATCATCGGCTGTCTCGATTTTATCGAGAGCCTCCTCATCAAAGACGGGCTTGGCAATCTTGTCCGATTGTTCAATCAACAAACGGGCATCAGCGAAGGGGGCCAGCGTGATAGGAACTCCCGGCTTGATCGAAACTTGATTGACGGTCAATCCGAGTTTTGAAAAAAACTGTCCCAACAAGCCGAACGAATTGCCCGCCTCAACGATGACTAAACGCGGTCGATAGATTCCCATGACCTGCGACAACATCGTCACCAGAGTTGCGCTCTTGCCGGCCCCGGTCGGCCCGAATAACAGCACATGCGCGTTCATCGCCCGGTCTGCCTGGGAGAGCGGATCTGCCGTCACGGGACCTCCGCCCCGATTGAAAAACGACAACGCCGGCCTGCCGCTGCCGAGACTGCGGCCCCAGACCGGAATGAGGTTGGCGATGTGCTGTGCAAAGGTGAACGACGTGTACCACTCTTTCTTGTCGTCCAGCGGGTTGTAACACATGGGCAACCACCGGAGATAACTGTTGCAGCTTGCGACTTCCTCACCTTCTTGGACAGGCTGCATTTCCTCGCTGAGAAGGACATTGGCCAGCGCCACATGTCTTTCGTGCAGTTCGGTTTCGTTGCGACCCCTAATGAAAAAGGCCACGGTAGAGCGATAGAGTTTGTGGCTTCGCCCAATAAGCGAGTGCGCCACCTCAACGTCTTCTCTGGTCTGCGAAGAAGCAGTGTTTTCCCCGATGGCTTTTTTCGACAATCGGTTCAGGTGATCTTCCAGAATGTCTTGGGGACGCACCACCATCGTCAGCACCATGACCGTGCTTTCCGGGATGCGGTCAAACAAGGCGCTTAGGGAATCGCCCTTGGCGACTTCGCCGGTCGTGTGCCCGATCTTCGGGGCACGGCGCAGCCTATCGACCACGACGATGCCGTGCGGCATCTCGTCGAAATACCAAATTCCCTTGTCCACGTCTGAGCGCGGCTCAGAAAAGAAAATCCTCTCCGAGAAATCGTGTGAAAACGGCAGCGGCAGAGATTCACCGTCGCTGTCGTCTCCCCAATAGGGCACCTTGGGGTAGAAATCTATAGGGTTCTTGTCGCCGGCGATCTTCGGGTTCGGGTTGAACCACGGCATCAGCCATTCGTAAAACCCCTTGCCGTCAACCCTGTGCATGCTCACGCCGGCACCGCGCAGCGAGCCGGCAATACGTTCGCAAGCCTGGTTGAGATCTTGTTCCGGCGTCTGATCGAGTTTGGCGCGAGCGCCCAAACGGCGATAAACGACCAACCTGATCCGGCGGTTCTGACCGCGCCAGGGTTGCTTTGTCACGCGGTTATCGTGAAATAGCCCGCCGGGCTTGGCGATGGCCCGCATGTGATGTGCGGTCAGATTGAGGTAGTGCTCGGTGAAGTCACTGCCACGAGCAGCCGGCTTCACGTATTCCCTCAGAGACCGCATGTAGGAAGCGAAATCCGAATCATCCTGACAATAGAACTGAACGACCCAGGGAATGTCCTCGGATTCGTCGAAAGAGTCCTGTAGGGCGTTTTCGACGGCATCCCGCGCCTCTTTCAGCCAGTCCGATTCCCGCCCTTCTGTTCCGATCGGCGTCATCTCGAAGACCGCGCCGACGGATCGGTTGTCTTCCAGCAAGAAGCATTGTGACTCAGGCAGGTATTCAACCCACGGCAAGAAGTCACAAAATCCCGGATGGTGGTGGTAGAGCTTCGCCTGATCTTCATTCGTCGCTCTGGGTTGTTCCGGCCTACGCCAGCTCGGCGGATCTGGCGGCTCCGGCGTCACCTTATCGCCGGCGGTTTTGATGGCTTTGCCCGTCAGGCTGCCCCAGACGCCGGCGGGCAAATCAAGCAGCGTTTGTTTCAACGTCGCAGACATCAATAATCCTCCAGACGCTCGCCGGGCATGGCGTATTTGACCTTGTTGTACAGCGGGAAAATTGTCGTGTAGCCCGGTGTCGGAACCGGATCGGTTCCTGCCAGATGCGGAAAGACGTACATCACGAGATCTGGGTTAGGCAACCGCCGGAACTGGCTCTTGATCTCGTTCACCGAATCTCTGCTGTAAGGCGTCTGGATGTCCACAAAATCCGTGATGGGACGCCGCAGTACGGCTCTGGTGTCCATGATTTCCTGACTGCCGGCGCTACCGCCGGCGTCTTTCCAGATGTCCATCATGGTCTTGGATTCGTCGAGCGGAAAGATGTCCTGCTTTGACGTGGCGCACCCGCCCATCAGCAAAATGCTAATCGAGATCAGCAGAATTTTTGTCTTCGTTCGCATGGTAATTAACCTTCCGTCCGTGAGGTTCATAATCAATGGTCAGCTCGTGGTCGATGTGAACAGCGACCTCGGCATGAGGCGGCACATAGATCGCCGCAAAAGCCTGACCGTAGAGTTTGTTGACCCAATTACTGATGTCCTGTACACCGCCGGTCAAAATCGTGTTGAGCGCCTGATTGCGGTCACTGACGATCGTTCCCGATCCGGTGTAGTTGCCAGTCATCCCGCTATCGTTCCGACTGAACACCGACGCGACCGCCGCGCCGGCGGCGGTGACAAGTGTGTGGGTGGTCAGGTATTGCTGTGCGTTAGAGCGTTGCACCCCGGAAATGCACGGGACGCCTTGCGGATCGGAGATGTAACCGATGCCGCCACGGAAGCGGGACAAATTGGCGGAGGTGTCGTTGGCAGACTGGCCGCGTCTGAGCGTCGGATCCGGCTCCGGTACGGTGCGGATCGTCCCGTCGTCAAAGACAAAGGTGATGGAGTCGATCTGGCCACGCACACAAGAGAGCGTCCAGTCGCCGGTGGCCATGCCGGTCATCACCGCGCCCGTCACGTCGGGCAACTCGATGCCGTTCGCTGCCAAGTTGTCCTTGCCTATGAGCACTTTGAACGGATACGGGTCGTTGACCGTGCCGTCGATCGGCACCCGCCCGATCAGCGCGGTCATAACCTTCGATCCCATCAGGGTCGAGTTTTCGGCGATCGTGTAGTATTGCTTCGTCTCATCGTTGCGCTTCTTCACCGTTTGGGTATCTCGTTCGCCTTTGGCGACAAGGCGAAGCTGTCGCTGGCCGCTCGAAATCTCGCCGAGCGGCCCGCTTTCCGTAAACGAATTCGGAAAGACCGTGCCAGCTTGCGTAGAAGGCTTGTTCGTCTTGGGATCAATGGCAAGCCCGTCAGAAGGTTCGATCCAGATATAGGGAGAGAGCGGAGAAAAGCTGCCAACTGTTCCGCCGGCAGCGCTGGCGTTGTTGTTCGCTGTTTGTTGACGATCTTTTCCGAACGGGATATTAAATCCATCAAAGGGCGTGTTGAACTTCTTGCCGTCGCCTGCCTGCAAACCCAAGCCTACCGGCAAGTCTTCGTCTGTCGAAGACTTGGCTTCGGAATCATTATCACCATGCCCGAACTGGCCGATCTTGCCTCTCAGATCGCCCAATGCGTCCTTGGCTTGCCCGGTCACTTTATCAAACTCGCCTTGGGCTTTCTTGACAGCCAGATCAACCCTGGCGTCCACATTCGCCTCACGGCTGCGAAGCCGCTCGTTTTCCTGCTTCAGCGCATCGTTCTGTTTTTTGACCTCATCAATCTCCGATTTGACCGATTTCATCTGGCCGACCAGCGTCGCCAACGTGTCTTTCGGCGTGTCTCCCTCGATGCCGAGAATCTTGGCTTCTTCGGAACTGATCGACGGCCCAGGGATGTGTTCAACCTGTTTGATAACCTTGCTTCCTTTAGGCCAAACGACAAAAGCGATTATCAGAAAGACGATGACAATCCCGCCCCATTTCAATAGCGCGTTGCTTTTCATGAGCCGCTCTCCTTCTCCTCTTCCGCTTTTTCTTCTGTCTTCTCTTTCTTCTTTTCGACGGGCACGTCGGGAATGATTGAAAGCGGCAGCAAGGCTTTATCAAGACCGTTACCCTTCGTCACGAGATACACGACGGTTGTGTCTTCGGGAGAGCCGGCCTTGCCAAGCCATTGATGCTGGAACGTCGCCGTATAAAAATCGCCTTGCAGCTTCCGGGGATCGAGATTTATTCGTCTCTTTCCGGTGTTGGTCAGCTTCACAGCGGTGACGGTGTAAGCGCCCAACTTGTATGCCGTCAGCGGAACACCGATGATTTTCTCGGTCGGGAATAACCGCAAACGGTTATGTACCCGCACCCCAACTTTGCGTAAACCCGGTACCGGCTCCACCGTGCGTAGAGGCGCATAGAGACTTTGGGAGGCGTAGCGCGTCAACGCCACGGGGGCCGGTATCTTTAGAGAGTCTGCAACCTTCGCCTCATAACTGTCGGATCCTTTCGCATCGTCGTCGGTCGCGCTCTTGCGTCCGTCCACGATGCGGATCGACTCGCTGGTGTCGATCTCCGAATCCTTGTCAACGGTGTACAGATCAACCAGGACAAGCTCGCCGGTCTCGATGACCTGTACTTGCAGTCGAGACTTGGGTATCTCTTTCAACGCTTTGATGTAGAGCGTTCCGCCGGCAGTTTGAACGCGCAGCCGATCGGACACCGGGCGTTCTACTCCGACACGTACATTCTTGTCTATGAAAATGATGCGTTCCTCGTTGACCCGCAACGGCACGGTCAACGGAATCCGCTCCCACTTAACGACTTCGACCGCTAAAACAAGAGTTGAGGCAGTCGCAATCAGCACCGCCAGAAGAAAATTCACAATCCAGTGCTTCATTTCGGTGTCTCCTTCTTGGCATCCTTATCCTCGACTTCGAGCTTTTGAGGTGTGCCGGAAAAACAATCAAAAGCCATCCCCCAGGGGTTGACCTCCGGGTTGATGTCGTAGCGAATGATCCGAATCGGATACCGCACCAGTGCGCGTTTAACGGGTTCCGACATGTAGTATTCGTCGGCAGTAATGTCGAGCGTCACGTCCCAGGTATTCTTGTCGCGCTGTATGACCCGCAGCGATGGGTCGTCGGTATAGCCGTGCCCCAGAATCTCATAAACGCCGCGAACCCGATTCCGCAGCTCGCCGGCAGACCGCCGCCGCTCGGTTTCCCGCTCCATCGTCGCCTTGCAGGTAGGCGTCAGATAGTTCTGCAACTTGAACAGGTTGCGCGGCATGTCCTGCTCGCCGTTGGTCGGCCAACGGTTGAGCTGGCTGAAAATGTACAGCGCGAAGGAATAGACGTTTTCTGGGGGGATGTCCCACCAGAGGCGTGTACTGCCGGTTCGGAGATCCGGCGGGACATGCACCGTCAAATACTCCGGCGATTTTTTCCAGCCGTACCACATGCCCACGGCCAGAACGACCATGATCGCCAAAGCGATCCTTAGCGTTCGGATGTGGGCCGTCAGCGCATCGACCAAAGATTTGTAATTACTCATTGATTTTTACCCCGATCATTCTGGGATTGAACTTCTTTTCGTTCCCGTCGAACCGACCAGAAACCAGAACGAACCGTGACGGTGCCGCTGCCGACTGAAAGACCTGTGCCTTTGGCAATTTGCCACTGTAAGCGTCGGTAAAGCCAGGTTTCGGGTTTGCCTCGTTTCATCCGGCGCAGAATGGCGCTGCCGAAGAAAATCACGGCAGCGCACACCAGCGCCAGAACGGTGACGACCATAGCGATGTAGCCTGTAATCAACCAAGCGAGAAGACCAAGAAACAGCCCAAGGCCAGCGCCAAGGCCAGCCATCATGAACATCTCATCGTTGGTCATGCCTCTAAGGACAATAGGGTCACGGTTCAATTTCTCTGGGAGAAATTTCACTGTGCCCGCGTCGTCAACCACATCGTTTGCACTCATCGCTGCCTCGATCAAAGAATCTCAGCAGCTTTCGTCAGCAACCAGATCGCCAAGATGATGAGCACGATCCCGATGATGAGCACGGCACCGAAATCGCTCCATTTCTTTTTGCCGTGCTGGACTTCGCTGAAGACGGCGATCGCATGCCATGCCACCGCCAGAAAACCAAGAACCGCAATGACCAGGCCGATCAGAATTCCCCCGTCGTACAGGTAGTTCTGCGCGGTCTGCCGAATACCGGAACCTTGTCCCCGGCTCGGATCTTCCATAGTAGGCAACTTGCCGCTGGATTGCGCGAGCACCGCGCCAGACATCGCCAAACAAACACAAGAAGTGAACAACTTGCACCCGATGTTTTTAATAACCTTCATTTCAACACTCCTCTTTAGTAAAAAATCAACGCAACAAAAAAGCTCCGGCGATCAAAATAATCAGCAGCAATCGCACAAACGCGCCGCCCAAGGCGGCAGTCGAAACACTCCCATTGGCCCAACCCCGATAAGCCGTCACCAATGTCCAGGCAGCCCAGAGAAACAAAAACGTGAATACGGCTCCAACCCACAAGGTTGAATGGCCGACAACTGAATCACCGGCGACAGCTTCAAACGCCTTGACCTGTGCGTCAGTCATTGCCACGATTTGTTCCTTTCACCTTTTCCTTCTGATAGCTTCCGGTTACGACGGCATCAGCAACTTCGCGGGGCTGTGCCCGCGCCGGCGACAGATAGTGTTCGAGGCCGGCGCGCACCGTCGCCAAATCCTTGTTCAGACGGTCGTAGTCGAAGCGATACCTGTCGGTGTCTAGCACCTTGCTATTGCGCTCCATCTGCGCCGCAATGGTTTCCATGTTCTGCAACTGAATCAGCATAAGACGAATCTGTTCCTGCTCGTAAGCAGATTGGGCTGAAGCAGTGCCCCACCCCCCCAACACCAGCAACACGACGACAACAGCTTTTTTAATCATCGAAATACTCCCAACATAGTTGCAACCAGATTCCATGAAATTCATCCCCACGTCAGCAATCAAACTGAAACTCGCTTTATCGGTTTAGGCCATGAACAAAAGGGCGCCGCCAGAAAAGGGCAAAACCCGCCGTCAGCGGGTAGGCAAAGCCAGTGGGTTGCGGCCCGTGGGTTTTGTTTTGCCAAACAACAGCCTTCAACACCGGCTGGACCGTCACCAGCTCGAAACCTTCGGCTTCAAAACCCCGAATATGGTTTTGAGCCGCCTTGTCCGACAGAAACAGCTCAACATCCGGTTCCAGCGGGAGGTCCCGTTCCTTGAACATCAGAAAGCCCTTCGTGCGTTCGATGTAGGAGATCGGGATGTATGAGGTTTTGTGCTCAAAGCGCTGTTCGTATTGCATGGCCGACTCCTACAGATATTTCTTGAACGTCGCAGTGGTCACCAGCACCGCGATCCCCAGCGCCAACGCGCACGGGATGAGAATCAAGACAGGGTGGACCGTGATCGGGACGGCCAGGTAGATGATCCACGGCGCGGCGATCAAGGGAATAATCAGGCGCTTGGCGCGGTGATAGATAAACGCAGATTCCCGCCCGGCTCCGAACCGGCGCAGATCGCGCCGGACAAGACCGTCAGTGCCACCGACAATGAACGCCATCGCAAAAAGCGGGATCGTCAGCACCAACACCATGACCCTGACGATGAACGTCAGAATCACATAGACCGAAGCCAAGGCGTAGTCCTCGATCCAGAGATAGACCTTCGATGCAAATCCGATCGTGCCTTTCATCTGGCTGTAGTTTTCTGCTTGTTGCGTAAACGCCAGAAATCCAGACTTCACAAAAATCCATTCGTAAGCCTGATTCAACAGCCAGGTGACGGTTTTCCCCGGCTCCTGAAAGATCAGCGAACTCTTGAAGTTGTCCGACAGCCAGGACAACTCGCCGTTAAACATGTTCTGAGCGTGATGCCAACCTTCGTTACGCCAGAAAAAAGCCAGTCCGAGGTATTCGAGAATCAAGCTCAAAAACAAAGCGCCGGCCAAGAGGCCGAACAGCTTGAGCGGCAGCGAAAGCAGAAACCCGATGAACCCCTTGCGGCGTTCTGGCGGGTTTTCGCTGCTGCGGTTGTTTTGAGCGTTGTCAGCCATGTCAATGCACCGAGACCTTGATGTGCTGGCAGTAAATCCTGACCTTGCCCAGATTCGGATCATCAATACAGGCTGAGGCAGTGTCTCCCGACACGTTCAGCCCCTCCGGGGAAAATCCGAATGCTCGGAGATCCCCAAAGAGACTGTCAGCCGAGTCATAGGTGTGAGCGTTGCTGAGAACCTCCAGCAATAGGCGAGAAGCGTTTTTAACGCGACCCTCAATGTAAACACGACCGATGGTTGTTCTGGGCGCAAATTGCGGGGTGTTGTTCATATCAGAAGTCCTCATCGTCGGTCGTCGCGGCATCCGCCGATTCAAAATCATTGGGGTTGTCTAAAGCGACTTCGTTTTCATCGTCGGAGTTATCGTTTTCGTCCTCGCCGATAACTTCGGTGTCCCGGTACTGGACATCCGGCACCGCTTCCCTGAGTGCTTCAAGCGACGTGGCAAGCCCGCTCGACGTGGCCCACCAGCTCCCCTCGGAGCGGTAATCCTTCCGCATCAGTGCGGCAAGCTCTTGCAGGTTGTTCGGCATGTCTTCGTCCGGGTCAATCTTGGGTAGCGGCATCCGAACCTTCCAGAGATTGCCGCCTTCCTGTAAGGAGAACATTTGCCCTTTGGGCAGCTTGACAATGTGTGCCGGTTCGATCATCGGAACGCTGGTCTGACTGATGCGATCCTGGCTGGAACTCGTGAAGTCGGTCGGCGCATGCGGATCAGCGCTATCCGTGGCGCCCGACACCAGCGTCTTGGTCAGGATGTTGACTTTGGGCAGTTGCTTCGTGAGCAACTCGGCGCTCGCCGGCTCCCGAACTCGCAACATCTGTAGCGTGTTAAAGTTACCGATGACCTGTCCCGCCTTCGCCTTGCTCGAAATGCGCGCCTCGATGTCAGAAAGCGTCTGTGTGTAGGCCGTCACCTGGTATCCCGCACCCCCGCCCTTGTTCACCATCGGAACAAACTCATCCCCCATTAGCTCGTTGAACTCGTCGGCGTGAATGTTGATCGGCACCTTTTTCTCGTTGTCGCCCCCAGGGAGATCTCCCTCGATGCCGAACTTGTAGATGTGGCCGGCCACAGACACAAGATCGGCGAACATCGAATTGCCGACCGCCGCCGCCACGTCGGCGTCGGCCAGCGCGTCCAGACCGACATACACGATTCCGCGCTTACGCATGACCTGCATCCAGTCGAAGATCGGGCGCGGATCCGACAAGTCGGAATAGTTGGGAGCAAGGAGTTGCGCGGTTTTGCCGGTCGTTAGCTTCTCCAGAAGCGGCAAGAGCGACGCTACGATCTTGTCGAAGTACGTCCGGTCATAGCGCACCGCCGACCGCAGACCGTCGAGCACTTCATCGTGGATTCGCGCCTCGGAAACGTACTGCTCGATGGCGATGACGCGTTTCTCGCGTCCGCGCATGTTGATCGGTACGTTTTTGTCGTTGAGCTTGGCCTCGATCTCGACCACCTTCTCCCACGCATTGGGGTATTTCTCGGCAAAGAGCGCCTTGGAGTAATCGACAAACAGGTTGTCGATGTTGACCACGTACCGCGAAATCAGGGTGTAATCAGGGCGCTGGCCAAGCGACACCAGTGCCCGTGAAATGATGTTCACGAAGCGCCACGCAAACTGCTTGAATGCTGCGCTGTTGCCTTCGCCAGAGAGTTGGCCGGCAACGCGAGTCGGGATTTCGGTCAGGCGGGCAAAACGCCCGATGGCGTTGTAGCGCGCCGACAAATCGGGGTACCCCAAGTGAAAGACGTAGAATTCTTTGTCGCGCCTTGCGCGCTTCGCTTCCAGATAAATTCGTTTCAGTAAGTCTGCATCGCCTTTCGGATCAAAAACAATCACTACGTCGCCGCGATGAATGTCTTGCGTCACATACACCTCACAGAGCCGTGTCTTGCCGACTCGCGTCGTTCCGAAGACGATTGTATGGCCGACACGATCGACGAGCGGTAGTGTCACGTCAACCTCATCCGGCTCAACGCCATGCAGCAGCGTTGAGCCGCCAACGGGCGGCAAGGGCCGCACGGGGTTGAACGGACTGTCTATGCTGGTCAGCGCTGGCAGCCACTTCAAAATCGGGTTGTTCTCCAGAGACTTTTCCATCGACCGGGCAAACTGGTACAGCGCTCCAGGCTCTATGTATTTCGCCACCACCGGATCGGTTGCATCAGTGAGCCGTTGGGTGTGAATGCGCGTCCACATGAAGCCTTTGCCAAGCCACAAATACTTGTGGCTGACCGGAATTTCCTTGCTGGTCATTTCAAACCGCGCCAATCGGCGCAAGTTGCGCTGGTAATGAATGACATCCCACCCCTGCTTACCGCGCACAATACCGAAGACGGCAAACGCGACAGCGGCCACAACCCCCACCGTTGGCGTCAACGCCAGCGCCCAAGGCGCTTGCAGACAGACATAGACGCAACAAGCGCAGACGAAAGCCGTGTAGAACTCAACCGGCGGTCGCAGCTTTGATGAGAGGATGTATTTGTCTGCCGTGGACATTGCCTTTTCCTCGCAAGCCCTTTATTGCTCGATCGCGGTGTGGGTAATCAGCACCGGGTAGTGTTCGATTTTCAGGAGGCCAGCAAGATCGTCGCCGCAGACCGGAAGCAGGGTTAGCCCTTCGGCAGCCTGACGTAACTCAGCCAGACTTTTGGCGTCGGAGACGTTGACCACCAGCCCAAGGGCACCGATCTCTCGGAGAATCGGGCCGCGCTGTTTCAGCCAGGCGAAAGACAACTCATCTGCCCCTACAAAAAAGACCGGCTGGGTCAGGCCCGCCGCATTCGCGGTGCGCGCCTCGACCCTGCCGGGGGACAACTTCTTGCTAATGACCGGTAGCGCAAACGATTCAGGCACGGGACCTTGCAACGGCGCAACGGTCTTGATGTCTGAGGTTTGCGGATCCGGGTTGAGGCGCTTGTAGTACGGCAGCGCCGAAGAGCCGCCCATATCCTCGACAACCGTCAAGCGATCAGCCGCATGAGCAACAAACGTCAGGAGAAAAAAGACCAACAACGCCGTCAGCAGATACAGCAGAGCGTTGATGATGAATAATCCGGCGTCGCGGTTCATCACTGCACCCTCAGTGCGGCAGCACATTTTCGACCCGCTTCAAAATGCAGTCTGAGAACGCCTTGCCGTTGGCAACGTCCTGACGATACCAAGTCATCGTGATCTTCGAGCCTCGCCCATCCTTCTGGATGTAGCTCTCAATCACAGTGTCC
>Ga0123354_10008165_pt1 | contig 15888 bp, 13 predicted proteins | sample TergutLab28metaG_2_FD_97872 | JGI IMG/M metagenome (GOLD analysis project Ga0123354, IMG submission 97872) | Labiotermes labralis P4 segment gut microbial communities from Petit-Saut dam, French Guiana - Lab288 P4 | ecosystem: Host-associated > Arthropoda: Insects > Digestive system > Gut ...
ACGCCCACCAACGGGGGGAAGCCCCCCCTTTCCCGAAAAAAAATTATATTTCCATAAATCACCAAACCCCTTATTCCCCTCCTTTTCCCCCCCCCCCCCCCCCCCCCCCAGTACACTATTCCGTATTCCCCTCCAGTCATCAGTGGTGACAGTCACCTAACATTTGCCAGTAGCAAGTGCTGTGAGATATTTTAAACAGACCACAAGGGGTTGCAGAAGAAGAGAACAGCAAGCCTCGAGCCCCATCATCCTCACAATCTACAGGACCCTGTTGTGTGGCCTCAGTGTACAAGACAGCGAACATAATATGCAATTACAGGAAAACAAACATACTGTACAAAGGCGGCAGTACCAACAAATGACAACAGTAAAAACAACTAATTAAGGCTACTTACCACATATTTATCCTTTGGATCCAAGGCAACACCAAGAATAGGAGCCTTGTGCCCTGTCAGAACTGTAGTTTTTGAAGCACCAATGGTATTAACATGGATCTCCATATCACTAGAACAATAACATACACAAGGCATAACTATTTAAAAGATGTAGTAAACATTATGAATCCAATGAAATGGGAGACAATAAATTAAATTCACAACAATGCAGCAAGTGTATGGGGCCGATTTTCATTTGGAATGTTTCACATTTTAATCCCTAAGGCAGATATACATTACATTCTAATTTTCTATCTGAAGAAATTTTGAAGCACTAACTTCATATACAACACAATCCACTCCCGAAGTCAGACCCCAGCATGTGTGTTGGGGTGAAGCACAATACTGTAATGGAAGTTCAGAAGGTCCTGTGGGGTATCTGAAAATGGTGGTTATTGGGGCTGTGGTGAAATTGCGGTAGATATGGCAACCACACAGTTGATATTATTAATATTGCTTCCAAAACCACATTGGTAACTTTTCATCCATCAGCTGCTATAAAAACAGAAACAATACCCAGAAAGGTCACAATCCCTGTGCCCCAACCTCTTGTAAATGGTTATTAACCTCCACCATATACAGGACAAGTGACAGTCAATCAGTGCCAAAATACTCCATTAACCTCTCCTGTCACTGAGATGTGTCTGTCTCATGCTCTATGCAAGGGCACTGCCAGTGGTTTGCACCAATAATCAGTAAGCTCTGAGTAACAAGACCTTTCCACCAACTTCCATCTTCTTCCTTTTTCTAAGACATTTCAAATTTTTATAGATCATCTAGTAAAGCAACCTATCCACATGCATCTCTGGCTCCTCAAACACCCACCTCAACAATTTTTTAACCAGTTCTTCCCTTCTTCTGTGTGACATATTTTCTAACCAGAATTCACCATTTTTTAAAATGATTCATAACTGTGCACTGAACAATTTGATATGGTAGCTAAAACCATAAAAAAAGTGTACAAAAGTTCATTATAAACATAGTATACCTCCTACATGTTTCAGCCACTCATGTGGCCATCCTCAGGGATGTGTGTTAGAAAGGATGGCTCCATGAGTGCCCAAAACTTGTAGCTAGTATACTATATTTATAATATACTTTCAGACACTTACATGCATTTTTTGGTTTTAGCTACCATACCTAGATTTTACCATCTTTACCTTGATTTTCCTCTTGGGCTATTGTTTCTAGTTTCATACTTAAAACTGTCTTCGGGATTCTACCTTCATTCAAAATTACAACATATTCATATTATCTTATTCTAGAGTCTATTAATTTATCTTCCAAGGTATTTATCTTTACATTATTTTTATCATGTTCTATTCTCTCACTTCTACTTTTTCATACTAAGAAATAACAAAAATACAATTTGCAATTTGACTGCAAACATTTTTTTAGAAAAATTACTTATGTCAGTAGCAAATATATAAGACGCAGAATACATTCCTCTGGGTTACAGCAATACTGAAGTTGTAGACAGAATGGACGCTGAACAGCAAAGTGATGAAGCATTACATTATGGTCTTCTGGGATATGATGCAGTGTCGCTTGGTAGCCAAACAACTAACCACCAAGCTACATTTTACTGCAGTGACCACCTACCAAACCACATGAAGCTGCAGCAACTACCTAGCTGATCAAATGGTGCTACAACCCAGAAGATCAAAATCTACCACTCACTACTCTGAAAAACTCAAATACCATACCTTCATACATATCTGTATTGTTGCTTGAACAGGCATCTATTTGGCAGTTTATGTAAATGTGGAACAAAAAACTGTAGAAAGGTTTTGCACATTTTTCATTCTCTATCAACCAGTGCTACTAAGTTGAAAGTAACAAACGCTGCTAGACATACCTGGATCCTGCAACAATTCTCTTGCCATCATTGCTGACAGCAATATGAGTAACAGCTGCAGTAAAGCGTGATATAATTCCATCTCGATCTGATTCAGGGAAGGTGTATGCTTGTACACTATTATTGTCACTTCCAACATAATAATGTTTGTTCTGAAAGAATAACATAAATCAATACTAAAACAGTTACATTAATAGACACAGTTCATCAAGAATGCAAAGTAACTAAAAATTAGCCATCAGTTTAGGAAAAATCCAATAAATATTATCAGAAGAGTCTTACCAGTACTCACCTTATGGACAACTGTCAATGCTTGTTCTCCCACACATTGTGAAGATGGATCATCATCTTCTAAGCCAGCCCAAATTCTCACATCCCCATCTATTCCACAGGTAAGAATGTACCTACATAACAGTACGATTTAACTTTAAATAATTACCAACAATTACAATATTTGTCATTTGTATTCATTTTGCATACGTCACGGGTTGCTCTGAGAGTCTGACCTCTGCTTTTCCACAAGTACATTATCATTAGTGCAAGTAGTGACATAATTTCCAACCCACACTCTTATTCGACACTTACTTTCCATCATCAGAGTAGCAAACATCCGTGTGACCATCCGAGTGGGCGTAGCGCATGGGCCTTTTTCTGGCATTCATATTTTGGTTTTTATTTACTAACAATCACAGATCACAAGTAACAACATTTATCAAAATACACTTTCGACACACCAACCTTCAACAATTTGGCGCGACTTTCACCAATCGACTATCGATTATTAACTCACAGTACGTGTTCCGAATCTTTTGATATTTGCCAGGGAGCATGGTTTAACATTAAATGAAATTAAGAATCGAAGGTAGTGCCGGTAAATGCATTTAAAATGCTGCTCACAATTCATATTTAACATCAATTTCAACAATATCGATTACATAAATTGTTTGTGCCATCGTATAATACATATCGTTTGTTGCGAGGGCCCATGAAAGTACCTCCTGCGTTATATATGATCTGTGCCTCCAGCTGCGTGAGGAAGCTGTGGAATGTACGCATACATGGAAGTGGCTAATGGCGGATGTGGGTGATGTAGAGATCCAAGAGCAATAAATACAAACCTCAGTATGACCATGGTATCGAAAGCAGCTATAGGCATTGCAGCGGGTATTTGTGGAACACTGTTTATCGGGTATTGTATTTATTTTGACAGGAAGCGAAGGAGCGATCCAGATTTTAAGAAGATATTGAGAGAAAGTGAGTTGTATTTCGTGTGGTGTCTTGTGTATATTGAATTTAAGATAGATATTAGCCACAAATTTACTTACAACTGTACGAGATATGTTTGCATAAGACCTCCACAATAACATGCATCTGTATTTTTCGTTATCATTTAAAGCGTTGTCCACGTGCTGGAAATCTCAGTAACCCGTTGAACAGACGTTGATTGTACTCGTATTTTTTGTGCAACAGGTATAATTTCCTGAGTACCAGCTTTAGGGTCCTTCATACGTATCGCTGTACTAACTGCTTGTTATTTAAACAGTAGGTCGTAAAAGAAAGTGTCGTAAAATGCTGTGATTTAATGTCTTCTTTTCTCAGGAAGGAAAGCTAGGAGAGCTACCGCCAAATCGGCAGGGACGAAACTTCCAGATCTAAAAGATCATGAAGCGGTTCAAAGATTCTTCCTTCAAGAAGTATGTGTGATTATTGTATAAAAATTCTATACCTATGTTGTGGGTAATTAAAATTTGCATTTTGGATTTCCCTGCCTTTTACCACACCTCCACAATTGTGAACGATGCTTTTTCTGTGAAAAAGCTAGGGCTTGGTGACAGACATGATCCATAGCTTAGCGCAAGGAGTCTAGCACCTTATACCGTGGCAGACTTAGTTTTTCTAAAACTAGAACAAGAGAGTTCAGCACTGTTAGCACATACTGTGTTTCTGTAAATATTTAATATTAACCTGTCATTTCTCTGAATTGCAGTTGGTAACTTTCTGTGGTCAAATTGCTTTATGGCCATTTAGTTTTAACATCAGTGTGAGCTGAGCATAGAAACATGGCATGTTGCAGAGTAAAGGACATTTATGATTCTTGGGACTTGGTTCTAGTTAGGTTTATAGGGTAGTAACTTGAGAAGGCCTGAGCAGATATTAGTCAGGAGATCCTATCCATTGTATGAAAGGACTGAGAAGTTAACCATTGCGTGTGTGCAGTCGAGTTTGCCAAGCATTGTTTTGGTAAAGTTTAATTGCACTGTATTTTTGTAGGTACAACTGGGTGAGGAACTGCTGGCACTCGGTGATTTGGAAGGAGGTGTTGAGCATCTTGGTAATGCAGTAGCAGTTTGCGGCCAACCTAATCAACTTCTGCAAGTTCTGCAACAAACGCTTCCACCTCAAGTGTTTCATCTTTTGTTGCAGCGCCTTCCTTCAGTTGGCCAGGTACCTTACAGTTACAATTGTTTGAAAAATTGACTTATTGGAAGTTATAGGTCCACATATTGACTTCCATTAGCTTCCCATGGTGCCATGTGCAGTGACACCACTGTAAAATGAAAGTTACCAATTACTGTCACATATGTTAGGTTTGGTATTGTTTTTGTTACTGTTTATGCAGTTTCTTAATGAATGTTGGGTACTGTTGCTTAGTTAAGGTGGCTGAGGTCTCTGTTGAGTGGGTTGCTTGAAAGCCTTGTGCTTATCATATGCTAAAATCATTTCACTTTTTTATTTTTATGATGAAATTGAGTGATTTTTTATGCTTTCCTTTTCCAGCGGATTGTAGCACAAAATGCTGCATCTGTGGGTGTGATGTCTGAAGATGATGTGGAATAAGGAATATTGTTCTATATAGTAATGAGTTGAACCATACTGCACATGTGTATGTAATGATACTTTTTCTTACTTCATAAAATTTACTGCGATAGCAGATTATATACATTTCTGGCAGAACAGGTGTTCATTAGTGTGTAGTGCATTGTACAGCATGACTTTTGTTGATCCTTGCAACATTAAATCATGAAGAGTGACATCTTGTTGCAATACCAGCTCTGTAACTAATGACAGTGATTTACTGCAAATTCTGGTCATAGCAATGTAAGATCATGGACTTCTGAATTATGATACTGTAGAATTTTGTAGTTTCAAAGAGACCTACTTCAATGCTACAGGCTGCACAACTTGGGATTATAGATTCATTTCCTGGCAAGCGGTACCCCTTCTGTATGTTGCCATATCACAGATGAAGGTGCTTATTTTTGTAAGGTCAGTGACACAATGAGCAGTCAGGGGAGTGTACCTGTATAGAATGTGGCCTCCAAAACCAGGGTCATGGGAGTCCTGTGGCTCTAAGGACCTTCATTACTGAATGTACAAATAAGTCTGTGACATGTATTTATAGCACAAAATAAGTATGTGTTTAGTTATAAAGAAACATGGAAATATCAAAATAATACAAGAAAGAATGAAACCTCTAGTACAGTGCTACTGCTGTGTGCTTGACATTGGCCGTGGTTATTCCTTAGACTCTCTAGTAAAGCAAAACATTCATAATTTCCCGTATCTTAGCAGCCACATCTGCCTGTGCTAATGAATGCACAAAGACTGCTCATCCAAGTTCAGGACAGGTTTGACATGGAAGTTTCACAATTTTCCAAGGATCAAGGAATTTAAGTACAAGTAGGAGCCTGTCCAGATCAAAGTGGGATAATCAGACCTTGCCACAAGCTGTCCCACAAGTCCTGAGCATGACTCAAGGTGCAGATACTGCTCTGCTAGTATGTCCAGAATGACTGTGGGTTTAACCCAGCCTCTAGTCCAGTGGATACCAAGGACTCTTCCCTGAGATATAGACAGACCATTCATATTCATCTGCACTTTCTCCCCTGTATGTCCTCATGACGTGATGCATAATTAAGCAAAGGGACTTCATTATTTTTATCTACCCTTTAGGTGGAAGTAGCTGGTTCCTGCAAAACATTGTAATCATGAAATTGCACGGTTTCATAATCTAGAATAATGAATTTAATTGCTGTGATGACCTTGGATAACATCGTAATGTACATATGGTTAATTCCATACATTTGAACTACACAGAAAATAAAACAAATTTGTCAGTTTAGAGTGTGCACAAAATTGTTTTAGAATGTTGAGGAAATTACCTTATTAAGATAATTATACATTTTGAATGGTATCATCTGTGACATAATACTACTGCAGATGTGAAATTACAATAAAATTCAAACCCCAGATATGTACACAATTTAACACTAAATTGGAATTTTATTCTGCTATAATTAAATTCCTTTTCTCCATCTCTATGTCATGACACACCCTTTCCTGTGTACAATTCATTTATATTACAGCAGAGGTATGTCCTTTTCCTCTGACAGAATTAGTAACACTTCACTAAAACAGGTACAGTATATATCAAGATGCAATCGAATTCCAGTAATTTTTAAACACATGTATTTTATCTTCACCTTTTTCTGATGTTATTCTTAAGAGTAATATATTTTCATTACCAAGAATATTTAGATCCTGAGACATAAGATTTGTTAAAGTTACCGTGTAATCGCAGTTCATTGTTATAGTGTGTTATACATGTTGGTACATTGGTGTATTAATAAATTGTGAGACGCAGCACCCAGAGAAACATATGGATGTATATGTGTATGTTTTAACTGAATATACGGTTTGTGTAGATAAAACTGACCTGCAAGGCGAAAGTTGTATCGAAGCAGTGTCCATTGGTTTTCTAGGCAAAGGTCCTTCATATATATATATATATGTTCCTGTTAACCTCATTTATTGTGAAGAAGTTTTGGGGGCTGTGACAACATGTAGCATGATAGAGATGTACGAACATTCTGGAGGAACTCAGTGTAACTGTTACCAGTGTAGATGTACATTGTAGGCTCCCCTGAAATGGCAGTTAATTTTTGATACACTGCATGGCACAACATCCCAGAAGACAGTGTACCTACATGATCATCACCATGAGAATCTCTTAGATGGATGTTCTCTTTTACCACTTGAAGAGTGACTGTGTGGGTTCAAGTGCCTGCTTGTGATGTAGATATATGAATTTGTTGTTTTTGTATTGTACTGTGTAGGTGGGGTCAGTTCCCCTTTCAAGAAGGCCCATGAAATGTCTGTAAAAAAAAAAAGATACATAGGTGGAAAATTGAGCTACATTAGCTTAGAACATCAGTGATTGGAATAGATGAGGTCTGCATAGGTTTCCTTTTTGCCATGTATGGAAAATGGGAATGTATGAACTGCTTCAGATTTGAGATTGTTAATTCGGTGTAATGACTAAGTTATAGGCTGGACAAGAGGAATCATGGTCCAATTTTAATCTTTTCCAAATGATACAGACCTGATCAGGGGTCCACCAAGCCTCCTGTTCAGTGTGTGGCTGCGGCATGAAGCTGGCCACCCACATTTAGTGCTGAATTCCAAAATGCATGGAGTTAAACCACCACTCTCCCATATCCTCTCATGGCACACAGACAATATCTTTCACCTTCGAGATTTTTGTGGTGGTGAGTATTAAGCAAAATTATGATCTGGAGTTTGACACCATGTGGTTGTGTAGATAGGGGTGCCTCAGTGGAGAAAAGAAAAGAAGTGTAAGAGGAAGAGGTGCATATGAATAAGAAAATAGGAGGAACGACTTTGGAAAACCAGAGTAGGAATAATGGAATAGAAAAGAAAGCAGAGAAAGAGGAAAGGATGCCCTAATAAGGGCAGTATCATAGGGAACAGATAACTTCATAGCTGAGCTCCATAACACTGTGCTAGCTGCAGTCGCATGATATCATCACTGCGAAGCTGACCTTTCAACAGCCAAGAAGTGTTGTACCTCTTAAAAACACTTACTCTGTTGTGAGTACATTCATAGTTGCAGTGAATGTGGACAGTCTTTCAACAGATATGTTTGGTGGTGCACAGTTCTTTGCCTCTGCCTCTGCACCACCTAACAGTAAAATGGTCACCACTCAAGTCCCCAGCATGGGCCAGATAAGACACACCAGTTACAGCAGAACCTTAGGTGGATTCTTCCCACACTTCTTCAGGGAGCAGAACTAATGTAACTTGGTTACGCAGATACCATTATTTCTGGTCATCATGGGATGGCTCTCAGTCTTGTAACCCCTCTCTGATGATGTGCGTATGTCTGGATTTGGTGGATTCTGAAGCTGGATGTGATGGCTGTTTTAGTCATTGTTGTGGTCTCTGGGTTGTGACAGCATGTAGTCTGGTAAGCAGGTTCTAATGGGCAAGATGTTCCTCAGAAATGCTGGTAGCCATTTACCAAACTACATGGTGTCAGATCCTAGAAGACCTATGTACCTGTATTGCTATGACAATAGGAATAGCTCATATCGCTCTATGAACCTCAGTAGCAGTGTATTCTGTCATGCAAATAACTGTTCTACAGTATGAAATAAATGAGCCTGAAGTGTGCTGGTGATTTGTATTTATTCACACTATTTACAAACCTTTTTCCCACTGACAGTATCTGCTTTCTGTAACACTATGAAAACAAAAAAACTTCTATAAAAATAGATCTGTTTATGACAGCAGAGAGAGTAACAAGAAATGTTTCAAGTTTCACATGGAGCATTCTATTATGGCACCTGCATATGCTGGTGGTACTGCATTTTATACCAGAAAGGTACTTATGACACAAAAGGCTGTCTAAGGCAGTTACTCCTGTTCACAGGTCTGTGGTCAAATACTCTAACTCTTAAAGGGTAAGTTTCACATTTATGGAGTTCTAAATCTGTATCCAGGAACAGGAATACTAGTTGATGGCCAAATTCTTAGGTGGCAGTAAAAAAATCGCTAGTATGGAAAATTTGCAATGTTTGGCAAGTTGGTCCATGTCCATGCCCCATTAAAATAATGCAGTGCAGAGCTTGTTAGACCATGTACAACCAACATTACAACAGTACACATTCAGCCAGATGGACTGCACAAACAGTGCAACATTCAGCTAGTTGCACCAAGCAACATGTGCAGTCCCAACTGTGGAATGCAGAGTCAGTACACAATAACACTGCGTTAACTCATGCTGCATAATTCTTAGACTTGCTAGTAACAAGTTTCTTTTGTCCTCTGCAGTCTATCTAGTATTTTGGGGAATGTCAAAATTTGGCATAGTAAATAAAGTTTCTTCTATCTATCCATCACAAAACAGCAAGAAAGCAGCTGTGAGGACTTACATCATGGAAGAACATTTTCTCATACAGAATCTCAGTTGTCTCACATTTTGAGTCACACACATACTGGCTGGTAAGGGAACTAACAACAGACGTGTGGTGTTACCATGTGAACTGCCTGATGATACATACTGTGGAGTATGCACTCTGTTTTTATGAAACACACTAAATCAGCAAAAGTCTGTATGCATATGAACAATCCACATTAACCCTTTACAGGGCAGCGGTATGTCTCTAACATTCAATACCAAAACATTTTATCCACTCAGTATGTGGGATTCATTCAATTAATTGACATGTTTGCAATATGGTTGCAGCAGTTTCTTGAAGGCACGAACTGGCTTCCAAAATATTTGGATGCACTCTGCATTATAAAGTATTAATATGGATGATCTTGGCTGTCAATTAATATGGACAACTATAAATACATCTAGCAAATGGGGTATTCTATATACTTAGCTCATCTTCAAAACTGTAAGTGATAAATTCTCCATACTCATGTAAAAGTAGTTGCAATTTATATTCGTAAACTGAAAGCTCACTATGTTCAACAGCTGCTGCCCCCTGTTAACATAAATTTGTATGGAACAAAAGGCTGCTGCAAACATGCAGCAGCCTTTTGTGATCATCAGGTACACACAATGCAAAGTACATCCTCAACAACAATATCTTGCCATCTTATCTCACAAGTTTCTGACTGATTAAATTATTATTTTCTTACAACTGAAAAGAGTTGGAATTATAAAAAGTATGTTGATTTTAACATTTAAGATAAATTATAATGTATAAATATATGAGTAATTTCAGGCACATGGAAAACAATGTTACAGTACAATGGGCACCGCCTTCATTGTTATGAAAGACCCGCACACAAGACACTTACCTGGCATAGGCTAAAATTATGAAAATCATCTCATATTAAAATTTATGCCAGATCTCTCCACATTCTCAGAGCACACTAAATGACAATGTCAGACTCCAAATATTTGGAACAAACTTTGCAAACATAAAGAAAGTACCCTAAAATAAATGACTGCTCTTTTTGCCAAAGCCCGCACATAAGATGGTCAGAAAATAAGTTGCCAGAGTGTAAAACTGTGTGATTAAGAACCCATATGGACTACAATTATATCAGGAATTCAACAGCAAGCAACTGTTGTCTGTTTCAAGTAGTGAAACAAAATTTTGGCATCCACAAATACAAGGATAATGGAAAGATGGAAACAATAATGACATGATGGCTGATAACACAGAATATGATTTCTATGAACAGGGAAAAGAAACTCAGTCCATGATATGATAAATGCCTAAGTTCCTGATGCACCTGTTCCAAAGAGGACAATTTACAATTATGTAAAATGGTTTTGGGCACACTAGGCAGTAACAGAACATGCAGAAGACGTGTTTTAATTGAGGAAAAATTGGACCAAATTAGTGCTAGATTTGCGATATCACCAAGAAATCACTGATTCAGCCCACACAGCAAACAGGCATGTTTGCAGGATTAGCTCAAAATGCAATAAAACTGTTGCATTTGCATCTGTGTGGTTCACAGACCATAAAGCAAGACTGAATTTTGTGAACTTGTACCCTAATGGTGTGCATGCCAAGGAAATATACCTGGCACTTACTCTCTTTAGCAGTGAAGCTTACTGCATCTCATTGGATACATGTGCTCCCAGAATCAAAGATACTGGATCACAGAAAATCCCATGTTAATCCATGCAGGGTCATTACACAATGTTATGATTGGTGTGTGGTGAGTAATTATTGCAGGAAAGATTATTGTGCCCCATTTTTTTTTTCATAAGACCATATATTCACACTTTATGCTGAACACATCTTACACCAGTTTCTAATCACCAGTCTGATATAAAAGAACTTAGCCTCTCTCCAGCACGGCAGGGCAACAGTTCACACCACTGCAAACCTTTCTATAGGTTTAGAGTATTTAGAGTAACACGCAGGAATTTGCTGGTGGGACACTTACTTACTTACTTGCTCCATGGAGCAGAGTCCTTCTTGAGAAGCTAACCAGTTTTAAGCTAGTCAAGAAATTCCATGCATTTTATGGAACCCGAAAGTTCATTATCACATTCACAAGTGCCCACCACCTGTCTTTATCCTCAGCCAGCTTGATCCAGCCCACATCCCACTTCCTGAAGATCTATCTTAATATTATCCTCCCACCTATGCCTTTATCTCCCAAGTGATCTCTTTCCCTCAGGTTTCCCCATCAAAAACCTGTATATGCCTATTCTCTCCCCCATACATGCTACATGCCCCGCTTATCTAATTCTTCTCAATTTTATCACCTGAATAATATTGGTGAGGAGTACAGATGATTAAACTCCTCAATCTGTAGTTTTCTCCACTCCCTTTTGTGGGACACAAAGAAGGACAAAACATATAGTAACAATCCTTGCAGTGAAGACAATCTAAAAGAAAACATTTCGCCAGAACTCTGGCATACAACGGACAAAGTGCTGTTAGAGACAACACATGCCTGTAAGCTGAAGGAAACTACTTTCAGATCCTTCTTAAAACATCGTATGTACAAAATGTATAGCAATTACAATGCACTGAACTACAGGGCGTGGACACTAACTGAATGGCAAACAGGAACAGGACCAATAACTGCAGTCTGCTGTCACATCAGATGTCCAAGTGTACACTGATGTGGTAATGGACAATGCCATTTTAAAAAATGCTCCTTTACTAGCACTGTAGACTTATTTTCTGGATCACCTTCAGAGCCAAAAAATTTGTTCCTCATATATGACTTCCATTATAATTCTTAACCCAACAACATACAAGTGACTTCTAATGTTGCAGGACATAAATTGAGGAGCTGGAAGAACTTTCTCAATGAAGGAAACAGTTGGATATGGTTGGAATTCTAGTTTTTGAAATCAAAACTTATAAAAATCCTAACCTGTGATGTGTAACACCCTGAATGTACTTTCTCACATATTTATGTCAATAACATTTTGTACAGATGAAAATTACTGTCTTTAGCGTGGAACCACAGTTCTGTAGACAGTTACCAGCATTCCTCCAAACTACACGATTTCACATCACAAAAGACAGTAATCTTCAAAGTCACTGTCATGAGAACCTCAAATCTGACATTTTACAACATTCTGAATCAATCTCTTGCCAGTGATACAAGGTTTCAACATTTCTATGACTGGATTGCACTACAGCACCAAAGTATCGATACATATGTTGTTCAGTCATAACAACTACAACTTACATTATGCAAATATTATGCAACAAACTACAACTATTATGAACAATCATGGTATAGACCCTTTACACACAATTAAGAGAATACCCCCACCACATATTGTGCTATCAACATCCTAATTTGTTGTTAATAATCAATATATTTCCAAATATAACCAACAATAATATACAAAAATGGTTTTGGTAGAGTACCAACAAATTTACATTATATGATTTTCCACCATAAATTGGCAGTGAAGACAAGTAACAAAAATTAGATAGTTGTTAAAAAATAAAAAAAAAAGGAAGGTTCAACCTCTCTCACAACTACATAGTGCAATTATATATGTATGATACATGGAAATACATCTGACTTGTTTATTAGGTCCCGTGACACACTGGGTAACTCAAGCTTTCCTAAATAACTATCAACACAGCTCTTTCTACTATTCCTGGATCCAAATGCTGCAATCCTTGCTTCAAAACATTCTTTGAAATGTTGCAAATAAGACATATGCATGAAATTACGTCAATGACATGTAACGGAGCGTCGAGTGATTAGTTAACGAAATGAAAACATGAAGAGGATAAATCAACTGAGATTCACAATTGAATAAACCAACAAATACTCGACACAAATATTACATCTCACCCAACTCTCCCTTCTTAACGCTCAAACTGATATAAAATATAAATTTCCTTACAGCTGAATATTTCTCTCCTGAAACTTCAGTTAAGTTATACACAGTCACATGAACTGAAGACAGTTCAGCAAATGCCTCAATTTGTACTTTGTACGTCATGTTTCTTTGTTACGTGCAGACAGATGAGACAATATCCTGCTGTTAATTGAAATGGGCAACTATGATCATTGTTAGTTCAAAAGACCACATTCTGTAATACTGTGTAATAGAATAATGAAATCTCCCCATCTGGAGCACCATAATAAATGATGTATCCTTAGGGAAATTGCATATATGACTGGAAATATATTGTATGGTGCTATAAATTCTGTACCTGTCTTCCACCAACATGTCCCTGTAATAACACCTGTTTTTATTTCCCACCAACACTATATCATATTTATTTACAGTTAGCTTAAACAAAGCCGCCAACTGAAATGGCATGCATAATGACTGAATTAATTAAAAGAGGCTGTGGTTGTGCCATAATTTGAGGTACTAACTGCAATGTCCCACTATTGGCCTGGTGAGACACAGGAAAATATAAGAACACAAACGGTGCAGACAGGACATGTTTTCCTGAATACCGTGAATGCAGAGCATCCACACCATTCAGGAAATGATGTCCTATGCCATTAGCAAGCATCCATTCCCTCATAGTCTGCACAAACAAATGTTCAACAACCATACTTCCCTGTACACTACTTTTAAATTTTAACTCCAAATAAGAACAGCTTGTGTCCTACATAGACAAAGCAAACACAGGTTAAAATGGATGATAAAGTACATAAAAGAAGCCTTCTGAACTTAATTCATAAAGTACATACATTTTACACCATTCACCCGCAGCCCCCCAGGCTACACACACACACACAAAGTGCTGACAAATGTTACTGCCACCAGATAAAGTGCAAAATACTGTCTTTTCAAAATCAGCTCCTTAGAAGTCATTACAAGTATATTGCACTTGAAATAAAAGAGGGGGTAAAGATGTCCCTAACCTGAACCTTTGTCACAGTTCTAAATGACATCAGAATCTAAGACACAAAATCTAAATTCTTATAACTGGTAATCAAATCAAACTAAAAGCATGCACACTTTACAAGGGTGCATATGGTGTGCTGGCAGCATCATCTGTACACTTTCCCTTTCTGCACAGAATATGTCTGCTTAGTAATGTGTGCATATACCTACAATTATCATGCATAATTACCTCTGTGTCTTAACTTGCTGTAGATTCATTCTGCTTCCTTGCTTCATTCATGATATCAAGTGCTCCATTCTTTACCAGGTAACATGCCAGATCTTCACCCAACTTCTCTGCTTCTTCCAGATCTCGGTATGTGAAGTTGCCTGGCGATATACTGCAGAATAGCTTGGGCATTCGGTAGGGGCATTTCCTAGACAATATAAATCAGGAGATAATTTGACAAAGATTCAAGACTTCCAGGATATGACACTATTATTGGATGAGTAGATCTCGGGCATTTTCAAGGATCACCATGCCTTCATCATTCTCCTTTGACTTTGTGGCCCTTGAAGAAGAAGGCACTATGATTCTTCAAACAGGCTGGGATAGCTCACTTGGTATAGCGGCTCGCTATGTGCTGCATGTTTCAAGGATCGAATCCCAGTGGGGGCGAGATTTTCCGCATCTGTCCAGACTGGCCCTGGGGCCCACCCAGCCTCCTATACAATGGCTACTGGGTCTTTCCCGGGGATAAGCAGTCAGGGTGTTGCATTGACCACCCACCCCCATCTAGCGCCAAGGTTAAAGAAAGAGGACAGCTACACCTCTACTCCCCCTCTGGGTCTTCATGGCCTGTTGTAGGGTGCACTTTACCTTTATGATCCTTCAAACATTAGGAACTACTCAACCAACAACACAGTGTTGTCCCAGGTAACTTGAATCTTGACCAACACTGCTGTGAGCACACCATATCTCAAGATTATTGTTCACTTCACAATACCTTCATCCAACCAGATACCTAACTTGGTAACTTACATACAACAGTGTTAACACTTGCTGCACAAGCTATCTTGTATGCTTACACTTGTCAATGCCAACTTCACCTCTGATTGGTTAAGCTGAACAATGAACAACATCTAATAATAAATACCCAAACTTTTAAGATTTATTTCTTGGAATGTTCTCTAGGTACTTTTGGAATCATGTCGTCTACACAGTATATTCACTCACCATATATATATATTTTTTTTTTGGGAGATCAAGATCTTTGAAAGATTTAACTGTAGGAGCAATATACAGTTACTCAATTATTACACCAACCACTGCACATATATAAAATTTATGAAATTTACACATTAAAACATTAAAAACGCTCCGACATGTTTCGGTCCTAAGACCATCATCAGGGGGCTATATATTCCTTGCTAAAGTCACACTAGAAATAGTCACATATTAATTTCATTGTACAAGTTGGGTGTTGTGG
>Ga0123354_10008166_pt1 | contig 15888 bp, 12 predicted proteins | sample TergutLab28metaG_2_FD_97872 | JGI IMG/M metagenome (GOLD analysis project Ga0123354, IMG submission 97872) | Labiotermes labralis P4 segment gut microbial communities from Petit-Saut dam, French Guiana - Lab288 P4 | ecosystem: Host-associated > Arthropoda: Insects > Digestive system > Gut ...
ACGCTGTAAGAGTGCTTATATAAAGCATGCAGCGGCGTATCGATTTTGAGATCTCAATATCGAGGATTTTGAGTTGAACATGGGATATGGCCGGGGTGTGGGGCCTAATGATGTGGGCGGTGAGCCAGTTGGGGGGGGGGGGTTGCGTTGTAGGTTAGTGTCCACACCCTCCCCCCCAATTGGCTCACTGCCCACATCATTAGGCTCCACACCCAGGCTATATGCCATGTTCAACTCAAAATCCTCGATGTTGAGATCTTAGCATCGATACACCGCTGCATGCTTTATATAAGCACTCTTACAGCATACAATTCTTTCGGATGAAAAACCTGATGATGACCAGTGTTGGCCGAAACACTTAGTTTTTATCATCTTCTAATAAACATCAATTAGATATACATTGATGTGTTATTGACTGTAATTACCCTACCTGTTAATTACTACACACAACGTGAATGGCACATTAAAAAAGTCATTAACTGAGTCATGTTTAACGTAATTTTTTATTGCTGTTGACGATTGTTATATTTGTATTAATTCATTATTGATAACATTAATTAGTGCGCGGAAGAGATATTTCTGGCGACTTCTTGGGCCTGTGTTAGGCAAATAAGTGTGTTGAATCTCGAGCAGGATCTTATGAGGTGGGCCGATTATCTTATAACACGCCCATTTATGGTCTGGTACATAGAAACGGCATGCATTGAAAATACGAATGGAAATGTGATGTTTTTAAATACAACCAACAAGACGCAACCATTTTTTATTATTTATTTGTAAACGGCTCTACGTGTTTCAGGCGGTTCCTCCGCCCATCATCAGGAGCACATAACTGTACACTCAGCTTCAAGTATTGTCAGCCAATACTGCTGCAGGCTGGCATCGTGGATGAGATGGAACTGCAGTATTGGTTGACAGTACCTGAAGCTGAGTGTACAGGGATGTGCTCCTGATGATGGGCGGAGGAACCGCCCGAAACATGTAGAATCTTTTACAAATAAATAATCAAAAATAGTTGCATATTGTTGGTTGTAATTTAAAAAATCATATTAACGATGCACGGACACACGAATATAAAAAAATAATGGAAATGTCTTTGCGAAAATAATTTAAATGACTATAATTCCTGTCACTCTATTTGCATGTTAATTGGATATAGACGTATAGGTCATAACAGGACCTGGAATTGCGCACACACGTTTCCTTTGACAGTATCTCTAATTTGTCTTCTGTAACTAATCTGCCATTCGACTCTGTGCAAATAGTGAAGTTAAAGAGTGTAAGTATGTGACCCAGGAATCAATTAAATCAGACAAATTTTAGGACAGCATCTTAAAATGTAGCTCGAATGCCCCCCCTTCTGTACCCTTCCCGATTCGTCATCCATAATCCTGGTCATTATAGGCACAATTCATTGTCGTGAAGTATCCTGCAGAGATATGTTTCCAAAATCTAGAGACCACAACTTTTTCCCGAAACGTCGGTAAAGAATTGCTTATCGGCGCGCCTTCATATCCCACATAAACATAAACTTGTATAAAAATTAATGTCATGACATGCTTTTGAACTTTTGCTATAGCCACGCCATAGTTTTGTTCGCATAAGCTATACAAAAGCGCCTGAGTTTTAAAATATGATACGGAAGGGAAACCACAGGTACAGTCATTGTTAGAGTTCGGCTACTATGCAAGACACAGGAGGTTCCAAAATATTATTAACAAACTTTTATTCTAGTGTAATTTATCAGTGTGTTGTGAAGGTAATGCAATTCCCACCTTGTTTAATTCCTACACAGAAATATGGTCGCAGCCATTGCACTGAGCTGTAGTTTCACTAATACAGGAATTCATCTACTTCCGTCCACAAACCATAAACCTAATTTCGCCTTTTGGACCCCTGGAGAGATGAATTGAAAGGGAAAGGACGTACGGAGAAAGGCTTTAGATTTCAACATCAGAGACTGTCCGTCCATACAGAAACGATTCTATCATACGCAGTAATATTCGCGTTTCGAAATCCCACTGACAACACTGAAAGAGAACGACAACTAACTAAATTGGTTGTTCGAACCGGCAGCGGACAGGATGGCGGATAGAGTATGCCGTGACGTCATTGATGGTTTATATACTCGTATATTCTCTCTTGTTTTGAACGAAAGTCTTAATCTGCATTCACACGCAACTGCTAGAGTACCTGCTTGTTCTGCTCCTCTAGACACAAACTCTGATGCCCACGCAGTTGATGTAACTCTAGGTAGTGCTGACTTCACTACACTTACAATTCAGTCAATTAAGTGTTTTTAACGGATTAGGCACTCTTATGTGTTCCGATTTGGAATTATTGAGGTAGTAAATATTTATAAATAGCGTGGAATTTTAGAAGTATTCGTGTTCCCTGCAGTAAAACAAGTCACCATATGTATTCCAACGTCTATAGTATAACTAGATACAACAATATACAAATGGGTGGTAAGTCTCTTATATATTACGACATTTTTCTGCCATCCTCAGGGAGATATTCGACGAAGAAATATGCAGTAATGTCTTTAATGTCGTCCATTCCGTGTATTTGTAGATCAGTGTTCTCCATTCATTGCACCGACCACATGCACATTATCAAGTATATAAATAAATAAATATATATATGAATATTAAAGACGCATGTCCGACATGTTTCGGTATCAGTGTACAACTTCATGTTTAAACCCAATAGCAATTACTTTAAATACGAAGGTGGTGCACTGGTACCGAAAATTGGAGGCACGTTTTTAATATTAATACATTTTTGATATTATGCTTCTTATAATAAAAGACAACGAGTTGCACTACTTCTCAGTTTTATTTGGTAGAGAACTCTACATGTTTCGGACAGATCTACTGTCCATCATAAGGAGTCTCAATACTGTATTCACAGCAATAGGTATTTGTCATACTGGTTATGTTGACTGTCTGCCAGCTAGCAGACAGTATTAAGACTCCTTATGATGGACAGTAGATCTACTGTCCGAAACATGTAGAGTTCTTTACCAAATAAAACTGATAAATACTGCATTTCGTTGGCTTATATTATACGAATATATCACGATGCACGGTCCTCTGGATGCCAAATTGATACTGTACATTTTGTCGGTACAATAAATTGAATGTATTGACAGAAATGGTTGTTTATGTCGTAGATATGCAATGGTAAAGTCGGAAATAAATATTAAGGTAGTTATGAGGATTGAACAGCACAGTGCAATGTGTGTCAGAATGTAGAATGTTCAGCACAAGTTTGTATATTACTGTATCGAATTATAGTGCAGGAGCTGGAATTCAGTAGAACTGTTTGTAGAAGCAAACTGCTCATGACAAGACGTCTGCCTCCATATGACACCTGTCGTTCTGTGTGGAGCAGAAGCTGTTAGTGAAACTCTAAATACATTGGGATCCGTACTGTTATTACCGTGTTAAGTATAGCTTGTCTTTGGGCTCTATCTGAACCAGTTATTTCAGGTATAAAACAAACGGTAGTTCATTTTGTTTCTTTGTCCAATTTTAATACATTGCCATTTACATTTGCGTCTGATTGAAAAATATTTCCACCAAAATCTTTGTGATGAAGCTGTCCCCTTGCGGTGCCGCCTTTTCGTTGCGTGTTTCATATCATAGAATCCCTGGAGTAACCCTGCCTTCGGTCACTCGAGTGTCTTTCAAACGAGCCACCCCAGTTCTCCGGATGTCTTAGATTATTTTCACCTCCCACCTAGATGCCACTCTTTCTTTCGTGTCTTTAAACACACGGCTAGTCAAATTATAGACATTGTCTTTATCAGTATCAAATTACGTAAGTTAAGTCCTAATTGCCAAGGTTTCTTTTGTAGGTCCAACCTGAAATTTGTCCGTTTTTGTAATAGGAAAATTTTGTGTTAACAACTTAGTTGACCAACGTTTCTGTATGGAAGAAATGTATCGTAGGGTTTTGTGGTGGCAGGATGGAGATTGAAGTGGATGCAGTATAGCATTTGATGACGGGCGATTGATTGGTTTTTACAAAAATTGGGGGCTTTTTGAAATTTAGTAAAGCCTTGCGATAATGTTAGTCATTTAAAATTTATTAATTTTCTCAACACCTTTTTCTTAAGCCTTTGTCAAATTGTGTTTACTTGGTATAAGCCTGAATTAAAACAATCTATCAAACCCATAACAAACACGCTTAAACAGTTTTATCCTTGTTTAGCGAAATTTACATAATATTCTTCTTCTTTTTCTATTAAACGAAATTATATGCCTACTTTTCACTTTCATATTCTCATAATATTTCCAAATTGCACCGCACTGTGCTGCACTATCGACTTAAATCCGTGGTGGATAAAGTGAAATGTCTTCAAACGTTTTTCAAGTACTGATACTTGCTGAGGATTTTGCAGTTGACCGTAGAAGTTTGCGCCGGAGGAAGGTGACGCTCCCTTGTTTGTGACACGTAATCAATGTATTCCATTTAAAAACACATCGGCCTGAAGTACAGTTTGTCTTGACAGTCTGAGATAATCCATCTTTTTTGTGTACTCTTGTGTGTGGTTAGACTTGTGCGTAAATTTCACTTTAAGTTTTTTTTTTATAAACGAAACTCTAAACAAAAGACGACCAGCGGAAAGAATGTCATGCAATGAAAGAGAATTATGTTTTGGACATGATCTGTACGTTTGTTCCTCGACAGTTTTCGTGAGTGTTAAGGGAATCTAAGCACGCTGTGCGGATCAACTGTATTCTCTTGAGTAAGGGACTGTAGCTACCGAATTCTTGCGGACAATTGCACATTAAATCTACACACTGGGACACAGGGTAACACAACAGCAGTCCCTCAGTCTTGCGTGAATACAAATCGCCTCTTATAAGTGATGCGTGGAATTCAGTAGAAGTCAGGGCGTGTGTGAAACCTGACGGTTGTATGTCACCTATTAACCTACCCCGACTGCCACTAGCAGCACTCACTCGTATTCCAGTAGCTCCAGTACCCTTTCCATTGACTTATCAATTTATCACTACATCTATTGCACTCAGATGGCTTACATCCTATTTGATTCAATTGGTCTCTTGTTTCCAAAACGTACGTTCAAATAAATAGCTTTCCAAACGGAGAGCGCGGTAATAGATTGGCAGGTTAGAACCTTCTAGTTACGACAGCTGCAGATAACTGAAGCTCACATTGTTATACGATGCTCTGTCCCACCACACGCTCTATACTCTCTGCTATAACAACTTGTTTCTGTTGCACCTGACAGAATACGAATTTGCTATAACTTATCTGGTTCTCTTTGCATTGTTCTACTAATATGTTTATTCCTTTCCTTTATTAAAGTAGAGCAGAACTCAATTTATGCAGATTAATTGGAACGGCGTGCCATCCGGATATACATAAAATCCGGATAATTGGATTTTTCTTTGAAAATTAGGCTACATTGGCAAGTAATGAAAGTGGAAACAAATTCTACAAACGGCTGTTTTAGGCTGGACGTTTAATTACGAACAAACATAAAATTAACATATAATTCCTTATATGTATTTGACAACTGGGGGGAATACTATAAGCCACAAAAATGTGTAGTACAGTTACAGCAAGGAAATGTTGACCCGAAGGTCCAATCCGCTCCGGACAACTGGCTGTCCGGTTAGCCAGCGTCCGGATAAGTAGAGTTATACTGCATGTGTTGTGTGTGCTCGTTTTGAGAAGGGGTGGGGGGTGGGGGGGGCAGTGTGCTGAGTAAACCAGAATGCCTTGAAGTTTCTACAATGATTTCTATTTGTGTCAGCTTCATTTTTCCTCAGATTATTTAGTTTTGTTGACTGAATTTGCGCTTGGTAAGTTTTAAGTGAGCGTGGTAATAGTTTCAACAGCAGGAATAAACCACTAAGATAATCCACATTAAATATTCTTTATGGTTACAACGCCTCATCTTTCTTCTACGTGTCTAGATCCAGACTGGATCATCTTCAGGGATAAAACTGCTGTTGAATGCAACAGACATTTTGAGACACTACATTACTTGTTAGTCTTTATTTTGAAGTCTTAAGTTTTATGTTCACTTCCAGGTGATGGTCATTTCATTTATCACTGACGCTATGTAATCATGGAACCTAACAGCGTCCTTGAATAACTTATTACATCATTTGACGTTCAGGTGACCGTGCGTCGAGATATATTCTTATAATAAAACCAACTAGGTGCACTAATTTCTCAAATTTATTTGTGGAATAAAACTCTACATGTTTTGGACAGTTCCTCTGTACATCATCGGGAGGTTTTCACTGTACACACACACGGAGTTCCGTCCTGATCCTGCTCGCAAGCTGTCAGGAAACCTGTGTGACACATACCATTGCTGTGTGTACAGTGAAAAACTCCTGATGATGGACAGGGGAACTACCCGGAAATATGTAGAGTTTTATTCCAAAAATAAATTTGACGAATTCGTGCATCTAGTTGGTTTTATTATTAGAATAATGCAGCGTGTGCAGTCGAACATCGTCGGAAGGATACCTAAACATCCCACCGCTCATTCGTAACTACCCAGCCACTAGGCACTGTGTGATATATATATATATATATATAGCTCGTATTCTTGTTACAAAAATCCAGTAATATCAGTGGCAACTTTATCTCAGTATTTAACCACATTGATGCACAAAATTTGTTTCACAATAAGTTTTATTTCATGTCTCTACATGTTTCGAGCACATGTGCTCGAAACATGTAGAGACATGAAATAAAACTTATTGTGAAACAAATTTTGTGCGTCAATTTGGTTAAATACTGAGATAAATATACTGAGATGCACGGTCAGCAAAACGTCGCAAAATTAATGGTAACGTTTAATACGTGAACTGAACCCAGGCCGTTCTGAGTGTTGTGTGTCTCAGTGAATTTGTGTCATAGTTGATCCATTCGTGGGACAAGCGAAGTTTAAATATGGGATATCTGTGTGTGGTTTATAATCTCACAACGTTATAATATTGAACACTTGGGTTTTGTAGCCTCGTGAACAATTTTAATCACCGCTTTTAGCTTGTTTGGAGAAAATCCAAAAGAAATGAAATCTTCCCTTGTGGCTTTTCAATACAATTAGCTCACATGTTATAAATGGTAAAATGTTTTCTTTATCTTTGCACCGTGCGTTCTGTAGTTTATTTAATTAATACGCCAACAAATGCACATATATTCATTTAATGATCTAAAATTCACATTAAAACACTTAAAACGCTCCTACGTGTTTCGATCATACGATCATCCGCAGGAGCGTACATTGTTCCTTGCTAAAGTTACAATTTAAAAACACTCAGTGATTTGCATCGTTACGTTCAGTTGGTGCTGTGGCAGCATGTCTTGTGTATTGTGTGAGTCGTATACTGTTCAGAATGGGCCTGGCGAGGGATGTGCGTTGTGCGTATAGCGTGAGAGTCTCACGTGACAGTCTCACGCTCTACACAAGACATGCTGCCACAGCACCAACTGAACGTAACGATGTAAATCACTGAGTTTTTTTAAACTATAACTTTAGCGAGGAACAATGCATGCTCCCTGAATATGATGATCGTATGCTCGAAACATGTAGGAGCGCTTTTAAGTGTTTTAATGTGAATTTTAGAACATCAAATGAAAATATGTGAATTTGTTGGTGTATTTATTAAGTATGTAAAATGTTTTATTCACGTTTTTAAGAGGGCTGTACCAGAGTGTGGGCATTTATTTTAAGTTTAGACAATGTACAGTAACCGAATTCAGCTAACATTTATCCTACCTGTAGTGACACAAAATGAATCGTTTCCTTGAGCTATATTCTAGCTATCTGTATGAGGCACGTTACGATACAGCGCGTGTACCGTATTGCACATGACATCGCACTAATTTAAAGTGTCCGCTACCGTAACCATGACGCTCTGCAGGCCTAAAAGTTGACGTTCCATAAAGCGTGCATAATTCTAAATGACATTATTCCTCTAAGACTCGTATATATTACCGTCAGATACAATACAATATGAATGTTATTTACATCATATATCCTTGTAACATGTTTCGGCAGTAACCGCCATTAGCAGTCAGATATCTGTGTTGTCCAAACGATGTTGCAGCTGCAATGCACATCTATTATCAATGTAATAAAACACAAAATATTGAATTAAAATGTCACTTTGGTTGTGTTGTTTGTGATTTTGTTATAACTGCCCGTTCCCAGTTGTCATTAAACATTTACGTAAGTAATTTTCACAATTTTGCCGTACATATTATTATTATTATTATTGTTATTATCACGTCTTTTATATATCCTGCTGAATGCACAACTAGATTGTTCTAGAAATGTTAAAATTTGCATTAAAATTTACACCAAAATGCTCCTACATGTTTCAGTTTAACAAACCATCATGAGGGAGCTTATTGTCTTCCTTTGCTAAAGTTATAATTATTAAAATAGTTAGTTAAAAACGTCGGTATGAATCAGTTCGGTCGTGTGGCTGCATATTCATCCAGTCTCTAATGGAGGACTTTCGTTACATATTGGAGTGTTTAAACCAATTAGGAACGAGTAGGTTATTTTGTAAGTAGTTGGACTTAACCTTATTGGTGTGTGTACAGTGCATGGTGCTGAGTGAGACTGTATTAGGTGACGCATAGTAGGTCAGATGTGTGAGTGTGCGCTTCTTCAGAGAGGCGCACACTCTTTCCTGGTATAGAGAGGTACCCGCCTCATGATGGCGTAAACTTACGATAAAGGTGTTTCTGTACATGGAGTCAAAAATTGAATCAGGGTACGTTGCTCAAAACGCACCGACCAGTGTTCTGCACGCGTTTAATTTAGCGCAGAACATCCAAAAAAGACAAGAAACTTTGAACACAGCGACTTGCTTCCCACTGAGTTGGCTAGGAGAGAAGCTACGGAATGTGCCACAAATTGTAGCACGTCTGTACTGCCGTCTTGTGTATAAAGACTAAGATATTCACAACTATAATATTGCCTGTTGTTTTGTACGGGTGTGAAACTTGATCGCTCACACTGAGGGAAGAACGTAGGCTGAGAGTGTTTGAGAATAAGGTACGGAGGAGATTATTTGGACCTAAGAGGGACGAGATAACGGAGGATTGTGGAAAACTACGAGTAGCTTAACTGTCTGTAGTCCTCACCGAACATTATTCGGGTAATCACATTAAGAATAACGAGATGGGTGGGGCATGTAACACTTATGGGAGAGAGGAGAGGTGCATACAGGGTTCTGGTGGGGAATCTTGAAGGAAGGTGACCACTTGGAAGATCTAGGCGTAGATGGGAGGATAAAATAAAAATGGATCATCGGGAAGTGGGATGGAGGGGCATGGACTGGATTGATCTGGCTTGGGATAGGAACAGGTGGCGGGCTGTTGTGAATGTAGTAATGAACATTCGGTTTCCAAAAAAAAAAATACGGAGAATTTCTTGACTAGCTGCAAACCAATTAGCTTCTCAAGAAGGACTCTGCACCATGTAGTAAGTAAGTAAGTAATTAAATACGTAAGTAATTAAATACGTAAGTAATTAAGTAAGAAATTAAGTACGTAAGAAAGTAAGTAATTACGTAAGTAATTACGTAAGTAAGTAAGTAATGCCACTTTCGACGAGTTACAAAGTTTGAGACATAAATTTTCATTCGACCTTCGTAGAATGCACCCTGAAGTGCACAGATTGCAGTATCATTTTGGAGTGTAAAATTAATTTCTGAATGTAATTTCTTAAGGCCTGTGTTTCTTCGCATTCTTCGTTATACGCGTAGTGGCTACAAGAAACTGCAAACCAGTAACTACATATTTAGCGATGCTGAAGGCTTCAAACCGTCACGGTAACGATACTGTAATAGAGTTGAGTTTTATGAGTTTTTACTGCCTGATACATTGCACTGGATTACGTGCAGTGTATTTGTCTGTGCTTAGAGTTCATGTGTGTGTGTGTGTGTGTGTGTGTGTGTGTGCATAAAAGTGAACACTGTTTTGGTGTCAGATAATCAGGAGCTCAGGACGCGAGTTTTAATTAGCTGTAACGAAATGTGTGGAGATAGCAGCAGCAGGACTGGGTTGTCTGCCTTCCTCTTGCAGGTGCGATTATGTGTGAGTACGTGTTCCGAGAGAATCTGATTGTGGTTAGTGGTTTTTACAGCACTGGGTAACGGAAAGCGGAAAGAAGGTTATTGTAGTAACTTTTGTGGTAGTGTTACTTCAAAAAAAATTCTGATATTTCTGGTTTCCACGTACGGGCACGTGCCATCTGCGGCTGGATTTGCTCTAAAAACAAAAACTTGTTGGAATGATGGTAGGTTGAAAACCTAGACATTCGTAAGGATGACCGTTAAGAGATACTAGCTACCGGGGGTGCTGATAAGTCCTTAGCCCGACCAGGAATGAAACAAGCTCGTAAGCATGTCAGGGACGCGCGCGATTTCAACAACATCGAGACGAGAGCTGTCATCGAGTTTTTTTTTCTTGCAAGGCAAGGCGCCGAAGGAAATTCACGCCTTTCTGACAGAAACGTTACTTGTTTCCGTCCTGGTCGGGCTAAGGACTTATCAGCACCCGTGTTTATGTGTTCGCTTAGAAGAGGCATTTTCATTAATGAGCTTCACTGCAAACAAAAATATCTCTAATGTATTCAGTTGTGCATAGTATTGGTACGAGGAATAAATAATATATTTCTCGACCAATTTTCAACCTTTCAAGTTTTATTGAAAGAAAGTACTACTCTGACATAAAATTATTCAACTCACAGGCCTGAAGAATGAATGAAGGTAAAAGATAAGTCAGTCCCATTACAGGCTTGCCCAGAAGGTTCCAGTAAGTTAAGGTTCCCAGATTACATGACAGTGGCCCAGAATGGTGGTAAGGTTGTCAGCCTTACGCACCGGCCGCTTTTTACCCACTGGAATTACTCCTGGTACTCATTTCAGTTGGAGACTGAGTCGACCCCAGGGCCATAGTGCGATCGGAAGTATTATGTCAATGAAAAATTCCAATAACACAATCTGGAATTGAACCAGCGACCTTCCGATTTCAGGCGCAGCACCTTAACCACTGTGCTACCGCGGTCCCCAAAGACTGAAGAAGCTCAGTTCAAATCATCGTTAATACTTAAATAGCTAACTTGAACCTCACAATTGTATTTTAGCCCTTCTCCTGCTAACGTGGAAAATATGAGCTCCTAATAACGCCAGCAAATGGCAGATGGGATTTAACTCGGCTTTTAAAGGGTTAATCAGACAATGGTCAGAGTGGGGTGTCATATTCCGTCTTTTCCACAACTGCCTTTTGTATAGAACAAAATTACTCACTTGAATTAAGTAAGCTTTATGGAACAGGATCATTAAATTTAGAACGTTTTACTGGAATCGGGATGTGATTTATTTTTTTTTTTAATATTATACAATTTGAACTTGTGTTTCTGCAGTCGAAAACTTGACGAAGTCAATAAAAGGTAAATTTCTGAATTTTTTTTTTGTAAGCATGTCAGAAGTTTCTGCCAGTTGTAATGTAGAGGCGGACCCCCGTATTCACGGGTAATGCGTTGCAAGGAGTACCGCGGTTACATGAAACCGCGGATAATATATAACGCTATATATAACATGATATTCTTGTAATGTACATAAATATGGTAAAGTTTAATTGATAAATAACTCAGAAGAAGACATTGCCAAGATTAAATAAAGTAATAATAAAGTGTACACTATATTGTACATTTATAGTGTACTTTCACTCGTATGTATGAAAGTGAGGGATTCTGACGTTTTAGCTTAATCCTCAAGATACAGTAGAGCAATGAAATTTTTTCTTTCTTTTTCATCACTTCACGAATGGAAGATTCGTTCTTGCCATACAACCTAGCAATCTCCGCTTACATTTTTTTTTCTATTTCCATCATATCAAGAATTTTCACTTTCTCACTAATGGAAAGGACATAACGGCTTCTCTTAGGCTTAGAAGCACTACCAGCATCACTACTGTCACGCGTCGGGGCCATTATTACAGTAAATAAGGGCATTCTGAACACAAACACTGCGATAACGCGGCAACTAATTCGAACAGCAAGAACGCTAGCAGCAGAATGGTGGAAAGTTTGCGGGGAAGCTTGCGTACGGGGACAGAGGAAGACGAGTCAAGTACTGGGCGCGTTTGGGCTGCTGGATTTCACCACGTTGCGGCCCGTTCTCGCTTGGTGCGCGTTTCGAAACTTATGAACCATATAATTCTTTAGTTTTCCAAATTTTTTTTTCGGGCCACGGTAAACCGTGGATAACTGAAACCGCGGATACTGAATCTGCGGAAACGGAGGCCCACCTGTATTGTTTCTAAATTACACTGGGTGCTTTTCAACTAGCAGGATTAGGTACGGATTGAATAAGAAAATTGTCGCATTTGTGCTTCTTGTGCGTTCAGTATAATTGCTTTGAAATAAAAACTGTGTAATTAGCATTAACAGAATGCTCTGCCTTAATGCAGAACCCAAAACACAATACAATTTTCAAATTATGTTTTGTTCCCGTAAAAACACAAACCCTGACACCTTGAATTCATATACAAGAAGCTGAATACAAAAGTCAGGATTCTACCCGCACCTCCCAATCCCTTTCTAAGACAGGTATGAATTTCTTGATGTCACATGAATGAAACGGAATATCCATTTTATGCGAATTCTTTTATCTCTTCTGGGCCGTCAAATCTCAAAGCAGGTGGAAATAAATAACGCTGTATTCAAATGGTATTTCCAGAGCAACTTCTTCTCTACTTTGCTACGTTTTGTAAACAGGATCACTGCATACTTTTGAGATGACGCTTTAACATTTGTGAAGAAAAGCAATTTGCTTTACTTCAGAGACAATATACATTAGGACGGTTGCTGTTGTTTCTTTGAATAGGACCAAACGTTTTTGAGAGATAGACATTGCAATCCTATTCTTTTCTATATGCTATACGAAATAGGAATTAACTGGACTGGGTGCCCAAGAGTCATTACGGCTAACGATGTGACACTTGTTAGTGTATTGACCATTTCAAGTGCGTGTTAATTTGTTTGTTCAATTTACGCAGCGTAATGTATACGTATGAAGGAAAGGTATTTTGAAATAGGGTATGATTTAGGACTGTCTCCTTCCAATGTCTCGTCTGTTATGTGTTTATGATTCTGCGATTATGATTCGACAGTGTGACCATACATGTGGACAGAGAATAGTTATATAACCTATTCCTAAACCCCTTCGCTTTCAAATCAGTGTCACAGCACCAGGGAATAGAAGTAAAAATGAACCCATTTATTACTTCCTGTGTATTTTCCACGTTATGTAATAGAACAATAGCAAACAGATAAAGAATTCCTTAATATAAACAATTACAATATTACAATTGACACCTGTCTGCCTCGACCGTATTCTGCCAAATTTTCTCATAAACGGTACGATTTTAGAAGAAATGATATTGAACATAAAATGTGCTCTTCGGTATTCACTACAAATTTTGTCTGAAACATTTCTCATTCTAAGCAGAAATGAGCGAGATACGATCGTAAACATACGTAAGTATTCATGTGAAGAATCCGTTATTATTGTTCGATTTTCATGAAACTTCATTTCCCTGAAATGATTGTGGAAAATTACTCAAATATTGAATTTCATAAAAATCCGTACAAGACGGACGGACAGGCAGACACATGACGTAGCCAATTGTCGGTTTTCACAATTTTTCGAAAGTACTTACAAATGAATGTATTAATTTTTACGGCGAAACCATGAATGATTTTCAAACATCTCACGGAAGTTACGAATGTAAGATGTGACAAAATGCAGAGTTCCTTACCCTCCGGCTTGACCGTACATATAGCAACCGTTTTGAGTGTTTTTGTAATGAGAATAAATGGAATATGGGAACATCGATTTAATAACATAGAATGAAAGTTGCTGAAAAAAGAAATGTCATTATATAGAAGTTCAGAATGATTTCGGGCCTTAAGTTACTCTTACTTCTTTGTCTCCTTAAGGCGCAACAACCCTCAGTGGGCCATGGCTTCCTCATTCATGAGGTTTCTAGATCACACAAAACGACATACTACAGTTGGTAGGACTCCTCTGGACGAGCGATCAGCTCGTCGCAGAAATCTCTACCTAATAACACACAACTAACAGACACCCATGCCCCCGGTGGGATTCGAACCCACAGTCTCACCAGACGAGCGGCTACAGACCTAAACCTTAGACCGCACGGCCACTGGGACCAGCAAGATACTCTGTAGCATATCAAATTTTGCTTTGAAACTATCTGCACGAAGTCTGTTGGAACTGGAAGCGATCGATTTCGTCAATGTGACGTTTATGTCCTATCCTACTTACATAAAAATTATATGCGCATTGCGTGTTATTTATTGTTTAAGAAGTTTTATTGTTTCTTCTCGGAATGAAATAGAAATGACGAAATGTGAAGTATGTTCCCACATCTCTATCCCCAGGAAATGGGAAGAAAACTGTAATGAAATAATAAAGGAAAATAGCTATTCATTTTTTTTTCTAGCGTTCACGTATTGGTACTGAAGACGCCTATCCTCCAGCCAGACCTTCTTTAATTAAATCCTTGCTATTATTTCTTATGAAGTTGGAATATGAAGACAATTTTATTAGTGATTTTTTTTATTACAGACATGCAAGTACTTCATCTGGATTTCATAAGCAATCTTCTTTCAAGATTATTTCCTAGAGCTAGATTGACCCAGTACAAACGTACTCTAATATAAAGATGTAAGCAACCAACTACATTCAACAAATTCCGTTTATTGATCTTTTTAAATTAGCTCTACATGTTTCGAGCTACAAACTCGCCCATCCTCAGGAGCATTTTTTTGACTATACGCAGCTTTGGTACAATGCACCGATATTGCTGCCGACCGGTGACAAGGTCACCGGTCGGCAGCAATGTAGAGCTAATTTTAAAAGATCAATTAACAGAATTTGTTGCATTCTGTTGGTTGCTTACATCGTTGTTCTATTGATACAGGGTCTCACGAATATCAAGTACTGTAATTTGTTCTCAAACATTAATAGGAACAGGAATAATAATAATAATAATAATATTGAACAGATACAATTTTACATTACACTGTAAATTGTGCATACTATCTTCACGCTTTTTGCTGTTGTAACTATATCAATTACGTAACTATAGAAATCTAAAACAACAGCAAAATATGAAGAAGGATGTGTTCTTATACGGTTTTAATGGAGAATCTTTCCTTATTCTCTAAGGATATAGCAGCCATAACTTATTCTTCTTCTTCTTCTTCTTCTTCTTCTTCTTTGTCTTCTTCCATTGGCACTACAGCCCACTGTGGACTTTGGCCTGTCGAACAATGTCCTTCCATTTTTTCCTATCTGCCACCAACTCTCTCCCTTGAAGATCTCTTTCTACTTCCTCTTTCCATCTTTTCCCGGGTCTTTCCCTTCTTCTCGTCCCTTCCGGTTCTTGAGTGAAGATCTTTTTGGGCATCCTATCCTCCTCCATTCCCTCTAGGTGACCTAACCAGCTTATCCTTTGCCCTTGTATCCATTTTACTATATTTTCGCCTTTACCAGTCATAACACAACTATATTATCAGGTATATATAACTTATCAACTACATGTTTCGGCCATTGCTGCTGTGGCAATCATCAGGTTGGATACAATTTATCAGAGAAGCTATATAGATATGATATAACACAGAATAGTTATTAGTATTGGTGTAGGTACGGGGACAAGATATCGTTTACACAAATTCGGTGTGTGTGTGTGTGTGTGTGTGTGTGTGCAGACGGTAAAGAACCATGCATATAACATGTGTTATCCTGTTTGTCTATGACAATGTAGTGTACGTGCCGAGTC
>Ga0123354_10008167_pt1 | contig 15888 bp, 7 predicted proteins | sample TergutLab28metaG_2_FD_97872 | JGI IMG/M metagenome (GOLD analysis project Ga0123354, IMG submission 97872) | Labiotermes labralis P4 segment gut microbial communities from Petit-Saut dam, French Guiana - Lab288 P4 | ecosystem: Host-associated > Arthropoda: Insects > Digestive system > Gut ...
ACATGCCCAGCCCATCTCATTCTTCTCGATTTTATCACCCGCACAATATTGGGTGAGGAGTACAAATCATTTAGCTCCTCGTTATGCAATCTCCTCCATCCCCCCGTTACCTCGTCCCTCCTAAGTCCAAATATTCTTCTCAACACCATGTTCTCAAACACCCTCAGCTTTCTTTCCTCCCGTTAATGTCAACGACCAAGTTTCACACCCATACGAAACAACAAATAAAATTATATGAAACCGACAACCAATACTCTAAATATTCGGTGTAGAATATTCTTCCTTTGTTGTGGAAATGTAAGTTTTGCAAATGAATGGAATTATAAGACTGAGGGTTTTGTCATTCCTATCAATTTGAATGAATCGTATTAATAAAGAGGCTTGAGTCTTAGCATTTTCTTGAAGCGAATTTGAAGATTGTCTTCCAGCCATATGGTGTGGTAAATGTTATGTCATTATGAAAGGATACGCTGAAGATGGTGTAGTGTCAGTAAGTCCCCCAAAAATGAAAAATATGTCGCTAAGTCTCGTCAACTGAACTTTCATTTAAGTTAGCTTTGTGTGAATGCTGTGGCACATATCCACAGTTCCTAGAGCGCTAGGCAACCCTGAATTGTCTAAACAGCTACCACTCTGACCTCTGCCCTGAAATTGTCGCACATGTTAACCGATGTGTGTGATTGTCTTAATATATCTGGATTCCAATCAGGCTACAATTCCTCAAGCGCATATATATCGCTTATACGTCAAGAGCTACTCATGTGGCTCATTTCCTGGTCGGTCGTGTCAGCAGTGGTTAAAAATTGCACAGTGTATGTGCTTTATGTAGGCGATATTGCTGTGTCTTCCCCTGAACTGAACTGTGTTTGGATAACCGAGTGGCTCTGTAATGGCAAAGAAACACAAAACACTTTATCTATTGATTTCACAGTGACTGGATTTTCGCCGTTTTTCTCTGCCTCTTCCTTTATTTCTTCTTTGGTTTTTCTCAGTCGGTATAGCAACCAAGCTAAGAACTGTTCGATGAATCGTGGTTCGAATCTCGGCCGGGGCCTCTGCACTGCCATGCACTCATGCAACTGGGCCTCCCCCCCCCCCTTTATGCCGAATACCCCGGTTTTTTTCAGAACATCGTGGTGATGAGAAACCTTCTGTCGCCATATTTATACTTACATATATATATAATACCTTAATTAATTAATTAATTCGCTCATTCTTCCATACATTCTTTCACTCACCGAGTCATTCATTCGTTGGATCACTCGGTCTCTGATTCACGCATTAATTCATTCAGTTGTTCATTAATATATTTACTCGTTCAGTAATTCATTAACTCATTTTTCATTTGTTCTTCCTTCGTTCCTTCACTTGCTCATTCACTCATTCATTCATTCATTCATTCATTCACTGGCTCACTCAGTCTCTGGCACGTGCATTCATTTATTCAGTCACCTATTCATTTATGAATTCACTCATTCGATAATTAATTCACTGATTTTTCGTTTGTTTTTCTTTCGTTCCCTTTTTGTGGTGATTCATCCTTTCATTCATTCACTCGTTCATTCACTGGATCACTCGCCCTCTGTTTTACGCATTAATTCATTAATTTATCTAGTCATTCATTTATTTATTAATTCACCCACTCCTTATTACGTTCATCCATATTTCGTTTGTTCTTTACTTTAGTTCCCTTATTTTCTCATTCACACTTTCATTCATTCCTTCATTCACTTGTTCATTGCTTACGTCTGTTCCGCTGTGAACGAGGCGGAACCAACTTCGATAAGATTTGTGTTTCTTTATTAATTCTAAAGTTATATATAGGCAGCCTCTGAGGACTTTATGACGACAGCTTAAAGAGCGCAAAATGGAAGAACAGCTGCGCCGCGCAATTGAGTAAGCTTCTTCATTAAAACGAAAATTATTACTAAGGATTTCTAAGGGAGTTTATTTTAATTTTGTAATAGTACTTAACAGTCTTTTCATACACAGTAAGACTTGTGTTAACGTCGTGCCCTTGCCTTGTATTAAAACTGAGAGGATATACATCGCATTGCGCAAGCGCAATTCTGATACGAGAACTCTTAGTGAAGCGCGTCGAGATGGAACCCGATTACCTAAATGAGGTGCCCCCGTGTCAAAGTGTTTAAGAGTATTACAAGACTGTTTTATAATCTGATACAGCCCCCAAGGTCCTAGATGTTGCTATGTCTTGAAACACACCCCTCCTACTCCTATTGTTCGGTGTTCCGTGACTACTCAGCTATTAGCTACAGGGTGTTCAAAAGTCACTTCTCATTTTAAGATTTGAAATGTTGACGACTTTGAGTTAGTTCTCAAGACGTGATCTGCTGTATTGTGACAATGGGTAATCTTATAGATGGAAGCAGCGTTTCGGTATAGTATTATGCTTCCATCTTCAGAGTAAAAAAATTAGACGAGTAAAGTTTATAAATAACTGCTTGTAATTCAATAGTTGTACTGCTGTTTAACTTTTAGTTTGTTAATGCCGTTTCATTTCCGTTCTTTTCTTTTTTTATCTTTATTTTCTTGTTTTCTTTTTGCGTTTGGGCGTTTTTGGCTTTGTGATATTAAGCCAGTTCGTAAACAAAGGATTATCATGACTTGAACTTCTTCGCCACGGATACCAGCGGTGGATACCACACCAGTTCATGTGCGATTTGTAGTTTAGACAAAGTTGCACTGGGACAGATTTTTCTGTGAATACTTTGGTTTTCCCCTGTCATTTTCACTTCATCGATTCTCCATACACTTTTTTTCATATACTAGCAACACTGTATTAGCTCATTGTTGACGTCGTCTTTAAATAGCACACTTTAAAAATATTACGTCATCATCAGTGCCGTGATGTCGCTATTGTCGTATGCTTGTAATACATTTTGAAGTAATCTGCATTGCTTTAGTGTAGAGTTACCTCGGAAGATACGCTAAAGAATGCACTCCACCAGAAGCACACATTTCCCGGGCGCCAGATCGACTTTGCGACTAATATTTCTTTACGGTGGCGACTAGTAGGGAACTTACTATGTGTCACGCATCACGCATCTGGCGCCTAGAATTACGAGGTGACTTCTGGCGTTTTCGAAAAAATGTGCCCCGTTGCGATTAGGCTACGTTTATTGCGTTTCTAATCCAATACCTGCCTGTGAACTAACTCTGCAGAATGAATTTTTTGTTTGTTGGCAAAATAATACTGGGTCACCTGGCCTTATATGGAATCCCAGTGTTCATTACCATGTTTACAAAAGTCAGTCACCGAAAAATGATGCTAGAAACCGTAACTTATATAGAAGATTCCACATTCGAATCCTTTCTTGATCTTTGGCTATCTTGAGTAAGGTAGGTTGAAGAAATCCAACAAGATACAACAGTATGCAGATATTTATTTACTGCTAAATTACTCTACATGTTTCGGGCGTCTATCGCGCCCATCATCAGGAGTACATAAAACTGTAGTCGCAGCCTCTGGTACAGATCATACTATCTGGGAAGCAAGCTTCTTCAAACGTGATCTTATTTGGTTACGTTTGAAGCAGCTTGCTTCCCAGTTAGTATGATCTGTACCAGAGGCTGCATCTACAGTTTTATATACTCCTAATGATGGGCGCGATGGACGCCCGAAACATGTTGAGTAATTTAGCAGTAAATGAACATCTGCATACTGTTGCATCTTGTTGGATTTCTTCAACCTAGAATTACGATGCACGGAACTACGAATATAAAATTTATCTTCAGTAAGTTTCCTCAGTGTTTATAGGAAAATCAGCACCAGTATCTTAAATTAGGCCACGGCAATTTCTAAACCACTTGAAATTCAGTAACTTTTGTGATCTAATTAAGACTTTCCATCGCCAATTACTGAGAACATCATTAAATATACAACAGATACAAAGAGATGTGTAATATGTCTTGAAGCTTGTCTCTGTCTTCCACCACACAATCTCACACCTTGCATTATTAATACTGTAATCTTGTAATGATTTAATATATGCAACGCAAATGCACGTATATCTCATCGTACCTGCGCGCGTTGCACGTGCAGCCCATTTCTCCCCCAGTTGATCATCTTAGTAAATTTGACGAATCATGTACTTTTCATGAAGTTCTGCAGTCGTAAATCTGACGCATTGTGGACTTGGTAGAAATTTGTCGACGTTTCAAAATAACTTGCCTCTAATTACGGCAGCAGAAAGCACGACGTCACTTCTCAGTAAACAGCACTGTGCATAATCACAACTGTGATAATCATATAACAGTTAAAAAGCGGTATAAAACTTAAGAGAAGTTCTGAAGGAGGAGGAATGTCTTGAGCTTGAGGGAATTTTTGGAACATCCGGTATTACTGCCACTCTTAGTATAATTGGCAACATCTAAAACATATTTAGGGTCTTATCGTTGGGTAGTTTATCATTCCGAGCTGTCAAGACGTAAAGGGGCGGGGAGGGGGGGGGAGTTTAGTTGTAGGATCTCCCCCGAGTGCTGCAACTAGCTGCGAGGGTGGAGGGAAAGTAGAAATAATGCACGACCGCTCTTTACCCTATTGCCTTATTGGTTAACGTTTTAGAGTGTGATTTCTGAGGGATTTGCCAAGGAAAGTAGTTAGACACTTTCTACCCTCTCGGTTGCAGGAAGCCGACGAAAGCGAAGACTGCTAACACATTCCAGGGTTTTCAATCTGTGATCCGTTGTGCACCGGCGATCCTAGATGTGCAGGTACATTTCAGTCATTTTACAGGTCAACGCAGAGCGTGCGATAGCTCAGTCACTATAGTAACTGTTACTGTCTGGACGACTGTAGAGTCGCGGTTCCATTCATACGACGGTCAAGTGCCTTCCTGAGTTCCAGAGCAACTGGAGTCTCTCTGGAACTGAACCAGCCTCCTGCCCAATATGTGCCCGGGCTTGACTAAGGCAGTCGCAGCGTGAAGCTGGCAGCACCCGTCTAATAATACGTGTAGCCCAGTCTGCTTCCTCTTATGTCTGAATGGCATGGAACGTAATTAAACACAGGGACAAATTTGCCTTTTGCACGTCGCCTGTGATTTCAGTCGCTGTCATTAAGTGTTCCGTGCAGTGCAGTTTGTGTAGCTTAGCTTTTCGAAAAGATATTACGAACACGGTCCGCATGTATGGTGTGCTGTAGTGTAGTATAATACAGCGTATTGTAGTATAGTATAGTATAATACAGTGGACTGTAGTAGTGTAGAGTATGTTACAGTATAGTAGAGTATACTAGAGAATTGTACATTCTAGTAAAATACAGTATTGTATAGTATAGTATCGTAATTTATAGTGTAGTAGAGTATAGTGCAGTGTCATACGGTATACTGTAGTATTGTACAATATAGCATGTCTCTATAGTGTAATACAGTTGAGTATAGTAAAATACAATATGGTATAGTATAGCACTGTATAGTACAGTAGAGTATAATACAGTATCGTATAGTCTACTATAGAATTGTACATATAGCATTCTGTATAGTAAAATACGGTAGAGGAGAATATACTACAGTTTAGTTTAGTAGGCCTATAGTATAGTATAGTATAGTATAGTATAGTACTGTATGGTGCAGTAGAGTACAATGCAGTATCGTATAGTATACTATAGTATTGTACAGTATAGCATGTCTGTATAGTATAGTACGGTATAGTACAGTGTAATACAATACAGTACAGTAGAGTATAGTAAAACACTTTATATTTTGAGTACAGTATGATTCAGTATATTGAAATGTAGTAGAATACAACATTCAGATATAAAGTATTCTACAATACGGTATAGTACAGTTTAGTATAAAACACTATACTATATTATAATTTAGTAAAGTATATTATAATATAGTACAGTATAGTATAGTGTAGTGTAGTGTGGCCTACTGTAATTAGTGTAATATTAAATACTTCTAATTACTCTTCAGCTATATTGGTGTCGTTAATTCCTGTGTACGTATAAGAGGCCAAATTTTTATGTTAATTTTTACGTGTGCGTCATATTTGTTCCATGAATGCGTTTGGGGATATGGAGGCATAACTCCTCAGCATTAGACGTATGTGAGTACATAGCTTCACGCACCGACAACTTTACCCGCTGTGAAAGAAACACTCGTACACGTTGGGTAGTGTCTACATTTCGTGAAGAAAGGAACCTGTGTCCACCAGCTGGTAATCGAACTTTGTTTCCCTGACCGACCATGCCGGGGCCTAGTCACTTTGCTGACCTGGTGGTGCATAATATTGTGCATTGAGTTTATCTTAATTTTGCCTATGTGCACAGGGCGCAACGCCAACACAACAGTTTACATTCACAATGTATTATTTCAATCCAGTGTTTTTTGCAGACTCGCAAATGCCTTGTTACATGAATATTTTCGTGTCCAATTTTAGATATCGAATATGCATAACTGGCATTATATCAATATTCAGTGATATTTCTTGACTGTAGGCGGAATGACTTCATTTAGGTTGTGCGGAATTTGTTCTGTCCATATTATTTTCTCATTCAGTCCCGTTAATCAGTAACAGATAAAGTGCTGGAATTCTTCATGGAAATTGACAATTTCCATACTTGGTGTACGTGAAGTTCCTTACGGTTTATTTATTTCTTGGCTTGTTTAACGATGGAAATTACCTCGAACCATTACTACCAGAACCAAGAGAAATTCTATTTTAATTCTCTAACTGAATATTAATGCAATTTTTATCCTTATATTTGGGCCCTGCTGTACCATATTCAGAGTCATCTTGCCGTATACATTATGGCACCTGAAGGAACAGTCCCGTATCACATACGTACAATGAATCCACCACATTCCTGTACAGATACAGAATGTGGAGTTGTCCATGTCCACGCCATGAAAGCGTAAAGGGGGAGTAGAGGTATAACTCTACTCATTCTTAACATGGGCGCTGATCATCGGCTTCACGCCCCGGCCGCTTCACCTCCCAGGAAAGAACTGCGAGGCCAATTGAATACGGGGTTGGGTGCTTCCCGGAGTCGGTCTTTGACGGTTATGGGGAAGAAGCCGGATTTCGAACTCCGGATCGTACAGTCCGTAGCCAAGTCACTATTTCAGTACTGTTCAAAATATTATTACGCTTTCCAAGGTGGGCGAGCGGTTAGTGTTATGGCACTGTTGCGTTAATCCCCGGGGAAAAATTCCTGGTGTCCACTGAACTGGAGGCTAGGTGGGCCTCAGAGCCCGTCTGCGACAGTGGAGGAAAATCGCATCCCTATCGGGAATCGAAGAAGAATTCCTGGGTGCTGCAGCCGCCTCCTTACTTACTTACTTACTTCCTTAATTACTTACTTACTTACTTACTCCATGGAGCAAAGTCCTTGTTGAGAAGCTAACCGATTCTCAGCTAGTCAAGAAATTTCCCGCATTTTATTGAACACGGAGGTTCATAGTCGCATTCACAAGTGCCCGCCAACTGTCCATACCCTGATCCAGCTCAATCCAGTCCATACCCCCACATCTCACTTCCTGAAGATCCATCTGAATATTATCATCCCATCTATTCCTGTGTTTCCCAAGTGATCTCTTTCCCTCAGGTTTCTCTGCCAAAATCCTGTACACGCCTATCTCTCCCCATACGTGCTACATGCCCACCCGTCTCATTTTTCTCGATTTTATCACCCGAACAATATAGGGTGTGTAGTACAGATCATTAAGCTCCTCATTATATAGTTTTCTCCAGTCCCTGTCACCTCGTCCCTCTTAGACCCAAATATTCTCCTCAGCACCCTTTTCTCAAACACCCTCAGCTTACGTTACTCCCTCAATGTGAGCGACCAAGTTTCACACCCATACAATTTCCAGGTTCGAGGTTTTCTGTGTGAACATTCCGTAATTTGATACGTTTTGTGGGGAGGAGGTGTTAGCACTTCGCCTAACCCTCAAGCTGGAGGACCACCCCTTGTCGGTTTCCGCTACTGCTTATTGAATATATTCGCAGCTATCCTCCACACTGGAGGCCTTTCCTCCATCCGCAACCTGAGCACGCGCCTTGCCTTGGTGACAGGGACCCACTTACCACTGGGACTGGCCGGGTCATTGTACCAACTGCTCTGTTCCGGCTTCGGTTCAGGAAGCTACATTGACTCTGAACTACTGAACTTTATATATTTACATTATTCACTGGGCGGTGCTGCTGTCTGGAGGTACGCCATGAACTTTTCTCGTCATCGTAGCTATGCACACTGTTATGCATTACTGGCATCTTCTGTCCCTGTTCGTAACTGTGTCTTAACATAACTCACGACAAACCTCTTTCTAGGGCAGGGTTTCTCAACCTTTTCGGACCGAGTCCCAGAATAGGCCAATATCTGCCTCGCGACCCCAAGAGTCAGAAATGTAGATAGGCCTAAAATAAAAAACGTGGGCTGGTATAACGAACGTGGCATTTGAATATTTTAATAAAATTCAGATAAACATATGTGCATTTACGTTACATCGTACATCTGAATGTGCCGAGTTTGCTGCTGTGACTCTTCTTATGGCTCCTGTATCTGCAGTTGGTCTTCACGTTCTTGTAAATTTCGATTGTTACCTATTTTGCGAGTGGGCAGGGTAACTCAGTCGCTATAGTGACTGACTACGGGCTGGACGGTCCGGGATCGAATCCCGGTGGGGACGAGATTTTCACCCCGTCCAGTCCGGCCCTGGGGCCCACCCAGCCTCCTGTACAATGGGTACCGGGTCTTTCCCGGGGGTAAAGTGCGGCCGGGGTCTGCTGCTGACCACGCACCCCCTTCTAATGCCGCGGTCATGGAAGATTAGAGCTATACCTCTACCCACCCTCTGGGCCACACCGGGCCTGTAACGGGACCACTTTACATTTACATTTACGTGTTTTGCGAAAGGTACTGCTGAAACCGAGACTGTTGTGCCAACCGTAATATAATTTCGGAGGAAAAAAAACGGTAATTTTAGCTGACCCTACAGTTTTTCGATAAGAGGGTGGAATGGAAACCCTGTCAGTCAAATGTCTGTGCCGTTTTTTGTAACATGACATTGCTAAAATTCCACTAAATGTAACTACACTCACAAACAAACAAAAAATACCGCTTACTAGAGAGGAAGTGTGTGTGTGTGTGTGTGTGTGTGTGTGTGTAGTCTGAGTTACCGAAGAGTGTAGTGTTTTTTTTCCGTTACAGGCCCGGTGTGGCCCAGAGGATGGGTAGAGATATAGCTCTACTCTTCCATGACCGCGGCACTAGAAGGGGGTGAGTGGTCAGCAGCATGCTCCGGCCGCACTTTACCCGCGGGAAAGACCCGGTACCCATTTTATAGGAGGTATTGAGTGGGCTCCAGGGCCGGACTGGACGAGCGGAAAATCTCATCCCCACCGGGATTCGATCGCGGACCGTCCAGCCTGTAGTCAATCGCTATACTAACAGAGCTACCCGGCCCACTCCGATTAGATTACGACTTGCATTCGGGTTGCGTTGGGTTAAGGAACCATGATCTAGGGACATACGGATTAATGTGTGTTTGTGGCCTTCTAGAACTCGCGGCGGTTGAAGCATTTGTTAAGAAGACTGTCTCTATCTTCCCTGGAGACCACGGTATGAATCTTCACCATCGATGGTGTTTGTTATTAAAAGCAGTGAACGTTGTGGACCGTTATAGGATTTGAACAGTACAAGATGTAGCCGTGTGCCTTGCTCGGAGGCTAGCACAGCTATACTCCTCATCTTGTGCGATGCACGCCGTCTGAATTGAGTAGCTACCGACGTTTGGAAAGACACTCTTCGTCTTCGGGGTCAGAAGGCTTGAATCTTCTGCCTTCGCTGTTTTATCCTGTCCCAAATGTGTCCAGATTTTCAGTGATTCGAGTGGAGAGAAGATTCTAGCTGCACGTTGAGTCGTTCCACCTGGTGGTAGAAACCGGAAGCGAGACGAGTGATGTTTGTGTGTGCTTGATGGGCCGGCAGGGGGGGGGGAGATCACAAAGCACAGGGGTTACATTATAGATGAGGTGAAAAGTCGTCCTCTGTGCAAGCAACCTGTCTGGACTGCTCGTAGCATGGCAACGCGGGGAAACGGAGCTTTTCCCTGACAGCCGGTCTTGCAATGGACCATGCCATTCCCTTTCGGTGTTCAGTCGACTTTTACTGTGCTTACAATTCGTACAGTCCTTCTTTCACCGAATGGTTACACAATACATTTCGGACATTATGTCGATAACATTTCCGCAACAAGCCAGGTTTTGACTAAAGTAACTAGTTCGATCACAAAGTGAGAGTAAAATTTTTGTTATCGATAATTTGTTCGCCATCTACTTCTTTTTTCGTGCTCCTCGTCCTCCGCCTTATTCTTTCTCTACTTTGTGACGTAACAATTTGACTAGATTATCCAGGTCGATCGCAAACTGATACAAGTTCGACTAGTTGTTCTTTATTATCTTCTTCTTTCTGCTTCTTCCTCCTCGTATTTTTCCATCTTCTTTCTCTTCTTCACCTTCTTTTTCTTCGTCCATAATTACGTAACATTTGTACTAGATTATCCAGGTCGATCGCCAACTGATAGTCAAAAGTTCTTAACATCGACAATTGTTTTCACTGTTATCTTGTTTTCTACACCTTCCTTTTCTTGGTCTTCTAGGGCGTAACATCCGAATGCCGGGCCTCGTGAATATACCCCCTCCACAATTGTCTGTCCATTGTTTCCCTTTTCGAATTTCTTATGCCCGGTATTTTTTTTTCAAGTATTCTCTGTCCTGCCTCCATCCATCTTCATTTGGTTTCGCAAACAGGCCTGTTCACACAGATTGTACTGAATGTTATCTTTCTTGCTATGAATTTGCTTGCTATCCATACTTCAGTATACCAGCTCACATTGGCCCACATACCTTAAGAGCAACTGATATAGGCCTTCATGTTCCAGCGTATACTTTGTGTAATTCTTTGTTATACTTTCTCCTTCCTGTAGCAGTTTCTTTTACTGGTATCCGTCTCGATATCTTTCTTTCAAATTGAATCGATGGCCATTTAAGATCTTTTACCGAAAGTCCCTCTCCCACTGCCATAATATAACACTGTCCTGATTATTATATCTCATAATTTTGTTCTTGCAACCTGATGTACCCTACGTCTTAGGGCCATTTTCCTTCACTTCTTTTTAATTTTCTCCAGTACGTGTCACAGTTTTATATTATGACGCCATTTGAATGCAAGTAAACTGCTGTTCACTAATACCGCTTCTTATTCCCATATTGTGGTTGACATATATCCCGGCAAGTAATTCCACGGATAAGAGTGCATTTTCAGAAGCTGATAGTTTCTTAGTTCAAGAAATTTCGTGCATTTTGTAGAGCCCAGGCGTTTAATGGTGTGTCCACAACAGTCCGCCAGTTGTTCCTATCCCCAGGCAAACAAATCTGGCCACGTCCTCCCATTTCTGTTTCTTTAAGATCTGCTTAAATATTATTCTCCCATTTACGCTTAGATCTTCCAAATGGACTCGTTACGTCAAGCATACCCATCGGAATGTAGATGGGGAAATCTGAAGGAAGGAGACTATTTTGTAGGTCATGGCGTGGAACGGAATATGGAAATTGTAACACAGAATTTTAAAAAAACCGAGAGCTGTCCGATGTTTTGGCTCAATACAGTAAATTAAAAAAGTTGCTATGACGTCGTTCAAAGTTTTGGGTTCCACATTAGGAATGGGAACTCACAATTAATTTTCTGTGTGACGGTTCTCTTGTTGCTAACATGAAGACGTTTTTAACTGTTTAGGTTTGGAACTTGGTCTGACCTATATACAAATCTTTATTTCGAACCTCTTGGAGAACGCCTTATGTGTCTGTTATGAAGTTACTTCTGCTGCTGCTGCTGATGATGATAAGGACATCTGTCCTCTTTTAAACCGAGAACCAACTGAACCTAACAAATAAAAAAAAATTGTAAAGTGATCCCGTTACAGGCCCGGTGTGGCCCAGAGGGTGGGTAGAGGTATAGCTCTACTCTTCCATGGCCGCGGCACTAGAAGGGGGGTGAGTGGTCAGCAGCACGCCCCAGCCGCACTTTACAACCGGGAAAGACCCGGTACCCATTTTACAGGATGCTGGATGGGCGGAAAATCTCGTCCCTACCAGGATTCGATCCCGGACCGTCCAGCTCGTAGTCAGTCACTATACCGACTGAGCTACTCGGCCTACGAATCCAACAAATATACCCTACCCATTGATGCGGTGCTGAACACAGTGGTGTGTATTATTACCACTATATATTAAATGGTTTTAATTCTTAATTAACAAATAAGGTCTTATCGTCTCTGACAGCGAGTGGTTTTTTTATTTATAGTTCATTAAACGACGCTGTCAGTAGCTTAATGTTATATATCGTCGATGGATATAATGTGTATATGGTGTAATAGAGATAAACAGGGGTGCTGATAAGTCCTTAGCCCGACCAGGAAGGAAACAAGCTAATGTTCCTGTCAGAATGGCGTGAATTTCCTTCGGCGCTTTGCCTTGCAGGAAAAGAAACTGATGACACCTCGCATTTCGATGTTGTTAAAATTGCGCGCGTCCCTGACACGTTTCCGAGCTTGTTCCCTTCCTGGTCGGGCTGAGGACTTATCAGCACCCCGATAGCTGCACTTCTTCTTAACCTCGGCACTCAGTGGGTGTGAGTTGTCAGCATTTCTTTCCTGCTGATTACCCCTGGGGAGAGATCTGCTTGTGCCCAGCGATTAGAATGCTTAAAAAGAAGAAATCTTTTAGGCACATTCGCAAAATTGCGAAACGCGACTACTAGCTACGTCATGTCTGTCCGTCCGTTCGCATCGAACAACTCGGCTCCCACTGGACGAATTTTCATGAAATTTTGTCCCTGAATATTTTGCCAAAATCTGTCGAAAGGTTCGAGTTTCGTTAAAATCTGACTATAATAACAACGGGTATTTTATATGAAGACTAATATACATTTATGATAATATCTTGCTCAGTTCTACTTAGAATGAAAAATGTTTCGGAGAAAATTTGCAAAAAAAATCAAAACACATATTCAACATCTTTTTCTTTTTCGAAGATCGTGCCGTGTGTGAGATAATGTGAAAAAATATTGTAGAGCCGGACAGGACACAGAGGAAAATATAACGCTTGCGCATTGCACGTTCGATACCCAAGGCTACAGACACAAACTCAGAATATGTAATACTTATTGCTTTTCCACTTCAACAATGATTGCACGAATGCGCCTTAATGTTACGTTGTACGTACATTGGCTGTCTTGTTTCATAAATATTCTCACTCTCCTGCAGTAAGTTTGTTAGCAAAGAAAAGCGTTCGCATGATCGCCATGTTACAACTCCTCCAGCGTGTGACTCCGTAGTGATTTACTGTACTGAAAATCTCGTACAGGTTGTTGTGGAGAATAAACGAAATTGATGTGTTAATAGGGATTATGGCCGCACTGCGTACGTTGCTATGTGGGGATATTTCTGCTTTCTCCAATAAACGTAAAAAAATTAACCACGTGACATTCTGCATCACGTGGTTTAGTTGAATTGTCGAAAAGAACTAACTCGTTAACTGCACGGCTGCTGGTGTCATTGGATATTTGGTTGAATGACTGTTTTAGCGGACAGCGAATGATTCGGTGCGTACTGACAGACATATCCACCTGTCACTCCCTAACAATAGAAATCCGCAGAGACCCAGGTGGACTGACAGACAGCAGCTCGTTCTGCCAGACTGCTTATAATTTCAACACCGGACACGTCATTCAATCTATTACATTAGTTATCAAACTGCGGCACTTGTGCCAAGGTTTGCATACAAATAAATTTTCATTCTTTGAGGTAGGATGTGCCGTTGTATTTCAGCCGGTATTGTAACTAGGCTAGAACAGGCCGGACGACCCAGGAAGTGTTAGATTTTTGATAGGGTCAAGAGATGTTTCTCATATGCACAATATACTGACCTACCCATGGACCCACACAGTTACGTTTCTAGTTAGTTCCAGGTGTATTTTACTCGTAGGTAAAGCGGCCGGATCATGAAGCTGACCACCCAGGTCCATTTAGAGCCGAAGTTAATAATGAGAAAAGTTGAACCTCCACCCCCCCCACCCCCCGCTTGCCTTAATGCTATGCACAGGGACAGCTCTGCTGTGTACTAAACCTGTACCCTTCAGCAATAGTGTATCGCATGCGTTTGTTGTATGGATTTATGTGATCTGTGATTTTACACAGAAATAAGTTGTTTTGGTTAGGGTTGAATGCGTGTAAAACAAAGATCGCCGTCTTAATCTTAGTAATTAACCAAATTTAATGCACAAATTCTTGTTTTATAGTAAGTTTATTTTGTGCCTCTACAAGTTTCGAGCACTATTGTGCTCATCATCAGGAGGTCAAAATTGTATTACAGAGCATCTGGTATCATCACACTGAAACAAGTGAGTGGTCTAAAATTACTAAAATACAATTCTATAAATATGAGCAAATGGTAGTAAAATTTATGTGTGATTTTTTCGGGTGTGATTACTGTGTATTACCTACAATAAACATGTTATGGCATGTACATGACACAACATGTTTATAATAAGTAATAGACAGTAATCACACCCGAAAAATTCATACATAAATTTTACTACTATGTGATCAAATTTACAGAATTGTATTTTAGTAATTTTAGACCACTCACTTGTTTCAGTGTGATGATACCAGATGCTTTGTAATACAATTTTGACCTCCTGATGATAAGCACAATAGTGCTCGAAACATGTAGAGGCATATAATAAACTTACTATAAAACAAGAATTTGTGCATCAAGTTGGTTAATTACTAAGATTATACTGAGATGCACGGTTAGCAAAATATATATTAAAAAAAAATATATCGCCGTATTCATGCGCACTGCACATGTCTTTATCTCTCTCTCAGTTTCGATGTGTGATCTCCATTATCTTATGCAATTATGACGTTTCGTCAACACCATCTCTCATACACCTCTAAAAGCATTCTACATCTGTACCTGTCTGATTGTTAAATATGCTCGTCTTCATTCTGTCGGCTGTTTGCAGACTATTAACTTGAGCCTTTTAAAGCCCAGTGGTTACTATATGTACCACTACATTTAACATTAATAGGGTCTACATTCTGTCCCCACAGTGTATGTATATATATATATGCTTTGCTTGATCCCAAAACAAACAGTAGCTTTTTCCCTATGCAGCATTAAAGTTCTGCTTTCTGTAACCGAGAAGGAGAGTGTTTACTGCGCGGTTCTAAATAAATCTTTAACTATAATTAGATTTAATTTTCGTCTTTACGGGTTTGGGTTGTTACATGGAATAAGGTTCTGGCTTAGTCGAGCGACGTTGTAATTTTCATTAAATCAAACATTGGTTAACGTAATATTTTCCATATTCGCGCATTACATGAATGTTTTACAGCTTCTATAATTAAACCAACAAATGCACACATATAGAATATTTTATCACATGTTAATTACGTAAGTTTAAATATTCCATCAATGCACGTTATGGAACACACTAAGTTCATTAATGCCCAACACGCACAATCAGTTCATCTATACAATAATGCAAAGTAATTAATAGTGTGTTATAAAGCGTGTTTTATGTGTGTGAATTTGTTGGTCGTATTACATAAGATTAGCTAATGTGTTTACGATAGTCCGCCACAAGTCTGTATCCTGAGCCAGCTGATTCCATTCCGTACTCTTCCATTTTGAATTTAATAGTGTTCTTAAATCCTTACATATAAAATATGTAAGCCAAGGCCTAGTGTATTATTTCAGATATAGTTCTGTTTGTAAAAATTAACGTTCAATTACATATTGAACAATGTACTTTGGAAATTTTCAGCCGGGTTTATGTTTGTAACGTAACGTAAC
>Ga0123354_10008168_pt1 | contig 15887 bp, 15 predicted proteins | sample TergutLab28metaG_2_FD_97872 | JGI IMG/M metagenome (GOLD analysis project Ga0123354, IMG submission 97872) | Labiotermes labralis P4 segment gut microbial communities from Petit-Saut dam, French Guiana - Lab288 P4 | ecosystem: Host-associated > Arthropoda: Insects > Digestive system > Gut ...
AGTAATCTAAATTGATATTGTATATTTCTTCAAATTTAAGATGATGCTCAGTTAAACATATAATTTGTGGTCTGTTATAGGATAATGAGATTAGTAATTCATCAGTCTTTTTGGAAATTCCTCGTATATTTTGACGATATATCATAAAATTACTACTGTCATTATCATAACTATATTAGTTCTAGGCTGGTAACCCTTCTTGAAGTCACTGACATCCCTGTACAAGTCTCTGATATTCTCATTCAGAGGCATTACAGTCTACTAATATTCCTGTAATTCTAAAATAAAAAAATATTTCTTTTTGTCCCAAACACAATATGAATTCTAAATACAGCAGTAGGAATTTAATATTCATTTGTAAAAAGCAGGCACCCTCATTTCTGGTGTCCAGACTCTGAACCAAAGGTCATACAAAGGTACTTGACAAACCAAATGGTGACAGTAGAACACCAATATATGTTATTATGACTGTTTATATTCTCATTTAATGTAAAGTGTGATACCTGCTTTGTGAAGGTACTGAAAATGAGTGCTGTGTGTTCAATGTAAGACACTTCTCACACTAAAGGAACCACCTGCCTTCCCAGACTCACACATGACTTCGGGCACATCACACATTTCAGCACTGATAAGATGAGAACCTCTTAGGCAAAGCTGCATTTGCAGAGGGGGATCACATTTTCCAGCTCTTGGGGACACACTCAGAGAGTGTCTACGTGCACACATGCGCACACACATGAACACACACACACACACACACATGTGCGTGTAGATGCATGTAATAACAGACATCTTTACCAACAAGAATATAATTTACTGCTATACATTCAACAACACTGTAACATTAATGTGTAATGAACATTTGAAATTTATGTGTCGGTATGCTCCAAAACATTTTACAACATTATGAAATTAAACACTCTTTGGAGGAAGCAAAAAGCTTATTTTTATCACTGCAGAAAATACTGAAATTCTGTCCTTCAAGCCGCAACGTAACACCAATTCGCACATCCACTGCCTGATTCATCAGCAGTGCTCCTCTCCATAGTCACTGCAGTCACTTTGCTCAGACTCACTGCATTCAGCAGCACACTGTGGAAACGTTTCTGCCAGACCCCAACTAAAACAATCATCAGGTACTAACAAATTGTACTGAAGGTTACAGTTGTTACATGAAATGTAACTAGGATTCAAGTCCTCCAGGACGTGACGCTGCGTTGTCGGGAACTACTGGCACAGTGAGACAGTGTCACATCACGGAAGGCTTGAATCTTCTGAGTATTACTGTCCCATATGAAAGATATCAACAACAAACGATAATATAAAATTTCTTAAAACCTGCTTGTGAATATCTAAGCTTTGATGATTTTGAATCACCCTAAAGGACAGTGTGTTTTTATATATAAGGCTTCTGTAAGGTGAACTCACAAAAAATTTCAATACAGAAGCAAGCAAAATGCAGAATATAAATGAACAGCACTCAGAACTGAAAATGTGGTGGAGTTAAAATATTTGGCAATGAAACTAACAAATTAAACTTGAAAATATACAGAAAATATGAGCAGACTAATTTCAGAGAATGCCTGATATAAATTCAGTTCAGAATCTTCTGCCTTCCTGTAAGCTAACAAAAGATATAAAGACTAAACCATACACAGAACTATTAACACTGTTTTTTCTTTATATGGGTGTGAAACTTGGTCTGTAACAAAGAGGGAAGAATATAGGCTGAGGGGGTTTGAGAATAGTGTGCTGAGGGAGATATTTGGGTCTAAGAGGGACGAGGTAATGGGGAGAGCGGAGAAAACTGCATAATGGGGGGCTTCATGGTTTGTACTACTCACCAAATATTATTAGCCTAATAAAACTATGGAGGAGAGGATGGGCAGGGCATGTGGCACACAGTGGGGGGTGGGAGGGACATAGATACAAGATTTGGTTGGGAAATTGGAATAAAGAGACAACTTGGAAGACCCAGGCATAGATGGGGAGATAATATTAAAATGTATGATCGAGAAATAGGACACGGACTAAATTCAGCTGGGTCAGAAGAGGGGCTGTTGGAAGGCTCCGCTGAACACAGTAATGAACTTCCAGGGTTCAAAAAGTGCTGGGAATTGGACTAGCTGTGGAACTATCAGCTTCCAAGAAGGACTGTCCCATGAAGTTAGTAATTATTTCAGATACTCTTAACTGATCCTGAAAGGAAATTGTTGCGACCTTGGAAAAGCACAGTCTGTCTCCAATAAGAACTATCAGGAAAGCTGTATCTAAGTTCTACTGTCATAGGATAAGTGTAAGTGTAGCAACCTCAGTGGCCCTGGACTGCATGCCATCATGCCTCTCCTCCAGTACAACTGACTGTGCAGACAGGCGAGAGCATCACAGAAATGTTCTCCAATTTCTTTCAACCGAACTATGTCCACATGATGTCCCTGCAACACAACAAGACAATCACCCACCTTAGTACATAAACACTGACATGCTCTGTTAATGTCATTAGAATGAAAGCAAAACAGGGTATACTTTCAGACATCTTACAAATATAAACATAAAGTGGACCCTTGTACAGGCACTGAGGCTCTGTGAAGGCTGTACGGCCCATAGGGGGAGTAGAGGTATAGCTCTACTCTTTCTTGACCATGGCACTAGAGGGGGGTGAGGGGTCAGCGTCATGCCCCAGGCGCTTTTTACCCCCGGGAAAGACCCGGTACCCATTGTACAGGAGGCTGGGTGGACCCCAGGGCTGGTCTGGACAGGTGCAGAAAATCTCACCCCCACCGAGATTCGATCCCCGGACCGTCCAGCCCGTAGCCAGTCGCTATACCAACTACGCTACCTGGCCCACATCTCATAAATATATTGATCCAAAATTTCTTATTCTCTAAAGTAAGACTAGTTTATGTTGTCACTTTGTCCACATGTTTGTCTGACGGACAGACAGACAGACAGATATTCCAGTCCTCTGGGGTATGATGATGTATTACTGGGCAAGTCAGCTGAGTTCCTTCTGACTCCTATAAAGGCCCTTCCTACTTCATGCTTTCTCCTTCCCTTGGCCTGTCTATATGCTCCTCACTCCACGTGCATTGTATCACACAACAAAGTTCCAGTCACTCCAATTTGCCTCATTTCATGCCAAAATACAAGCAGCTCTAAACCATCTGCTGCATCTTCACTACATACCAGTTCCAACAAAACACCAAGATTCCAGCCAGGTCATATCACTACCACCCTTACTGACTCACCACCCACCCTGTCTCTTTGCCACCCTTACTACCTACAACCATATAACATACGTTGTCTTCCAATGTGGCTACTCTACTGGGACTGCCTGACCCCGAACAAGAGGGCAGTATGATCCGTCAAAACCATACCAACTACTTGCATAACATCTCAGAAGACTGCACTCTTCAGTAACAGTAACAGAACCCAAAATTTCATATACACAAGCTTTATGAGAAAAATAAGATTAATGTATAGGTCAGTTTATGAAATATCCAAAATACCTGCTTTCAATTTGGACAACAGAATGAGTAACCTTCCACAGGAGACTGGGAGTTCTTCATGAGTTCTAGAGCACTGAAAACTGAAAAAGTAGTTTCTCTGCTGCCTCTGCTTCCCCTTCACCAGCCTTATTCTTTATGTAACAGCATACATGGAACAGTACTAGAGTAAGGTCCGGTAAATGCTGACAGTGGTCAAGTCTTCATTTCATCAGAACAAAAAGCAAAAGGCATGTCCATAGACATATTCAGTACTGAAGTTACAGTCTGACATGACACACACACAGCCAGAGTGTGTTCTGAGAAACTGACCGTGCACTGTTTAGAGAACACCACCACTGCTCATACGCAAACAGCACTGCCAACCTTGATGAGACCAACTGCTGCTGCACATGCCCAGAATTTGACATGCTTCCATGCATTTGGAGGCATTTTAAACCAAGAGTTTTGGCTTCATTTGCAACGTAATTCTTAGAACCATACATCCAAAATGTACGAGATGCAATTACAGCAGACACTGTATCCTGACTACAGAAATTTGATGGTGAGAAAGCATAATCTGACACACAAGTATATGCAGCTGATGTATTTTGTAGTGCACTGTATTCACTTCCTCAATGTTAAGGCTGTTATTTCCGGCATGCTCAAGTTCCATAGAGAAACTGAAAAAGTACGATCTTATTCAGAACAATTTTAAGGTTCCGTCTGTGCCAAACACTTCCACGTAACTTGTTTCACATAAAATGTCAACAAAGTTGCATGCACTGTCAATAACTGGGCCGTTTCTCTACAGTAACAGACCATAATAGACTGTGCTATACCGTAAAACGCAAATTCTCTGTAGCTACAGAATTACTTGTGAGTAGGGCTTGAGTTCGAATGCAACCTGACTTGTGCACAAACGTACACTGCAGCACTCACAGTTTTGTGAATGGTGAGCATCAGACGCACGTTCACATGGCAATGACCTTAGGAACAAGAATGTGAACAACTGACATAAGCCACTGGACATCTGCATCTGTATTTGTATATTCTAAATCAGAGGTGTCCAAGTTATGGCCCGCATAACCACAAGGCGGACAATAACAGAAAACTTGTAAGAGGAAGAAGCAAAGAACGAAGGAGGGAAGCAAGAAAGGAAGACAGAAATAAATAAACAAACAAACAAACAAGCAAACAAGAGGACAGTCACTGGTAGGTCACCACCTGACTGAACCTCTTTGGACTGATTCTGTATTACTGCTACAATTAATACATTCAACTAGGATACAGACAAACCTCACCACTGTCAACAGCATGTCATGTGAGCAGCAAAACCTCAACAATCCACTTATTCAGTTTTTTAAGAAGTGAGTGACCCATGGGAACACATGCATGATAGAGACAGGTGGTACGAGGTACAACTGTGGTAGTCAAATGTTTGTCAATCCTGGCACTGTGGGTTACAAAATTATGTTCTCTTTCCACATATCTGTCTATCCCTCAGTGTTGTGTAATCAAAATTCAACACTTGTCAAAAGTTGACATATGTTTTTTTTTCGAAATAAGCTCAATGAGTGTGTATTTCTGATCAAATGGTTGACTACTGAACAAATGTGACACCCCTGTCTTAAACAGTAACTAAAATAGAGGATTGAAAAATAACAAAAAATTGTTTTGTAATGTAAAGGTGAAGGTAAAGGTAAAGTTCACCCTATAACAGGCCACAAAGGCCCAGATGGGGAGTAGAGGTATAGTTCTACTCTTTCTTTAACCTCGTCGTTAGATGGGGGTGGGTGGTCAACACTACGCCCCAGCAGCTTTACCAGCAGGAAGATCTGGTACCCACTGTATAGGAGGCTAGGTGAGCCCCAGGGCCGGTCAGGACTGGTGCGGAAAGTCTCGCCCCTTTAGTAACGTTCTAACTGTAATATTTGTGACAGGATGTTACAGTAAAGTTTATTTCTTTCGTAATTGTATTAGACAATTAATAACTTATCCCTCAAAGTGTAATTTTATTCAGGTGAAGAAATCAAGGTGGATGAGAGAGTTGGGGCAAGTGGCTTGCATGGAAGAGAGGAGATATGGATACAGGGCTTGGGAGGTGACACCTGAGGAAGAGATATGGATAAAGGGCTTGGGAGGTGACACCTGAGGGAGAGATATGGATACAGGGCATGGGAGGTGACACCTGAGGGAGAGATATGGATACAGGCATGGGAGGTGACACCTGAGGGAGAGATATGGATACAGGGCTTGGGAGGTGACACCTGAGGGAGAGATATGGATACAGGGCTTGGGAGGTGACACCTGAGGGACAGATATGGATATGGGCATGGGAGGTGACACCTGAGGGAGAGATATGGAAACAGGGCTTGGGAGGTGACACCTGAGGGAGAGATATGGATACAGGGCATGGGAGGTGACACCTGAGGGAGAGAGACATAGCTGGGAGAATAACATCAAAATGGATGGTAAAGAAATAAGATGGGTGCAGACTGAATTGGTCTGGCTCAGGAGAGGAAAATGTGGCAGGCTGTTGTGAATGTGGCAATGAACCTTTGGGTGCCACAAAATGCAGAGAATTTCTTTACTAGCTGAAAAACTTGTAGCTTTTCAGGAAGGACTATGCTGCATGGAGTTCGCTGGTTGGTTGTTTGGTTAGTTGTTCAGCTGGTTGTTTAGTTAGTTATTTACTGAGATAGTAAGCTATTTAGTTGGCTGGTTGGTCAGTCAGTCAGTCAGTCAGTCATTCTAAGCATAATTTTACACAACCATTACAACGCACTGTTCCAACAGACAGCAAGACACTCTTCATGTGTTCAACTTTCAATATATTACATATTCCCAGTGTTTGGCTCATTACCTCACACAGTTATTACTCCAAGTCATTATCTCACATAGTCGTTACCTCACAGTCATTACCAAGTATAGTCATTACCTTACTGAGTCATTACCTCACAGTCATTACAAGCATAGTTATTACCTCAAGTCATAATCTCACACACTCATTACCAAACAGTCATTACCTCAAGTCATAACATCACACAGTTATCACCCCAAGTCATTACCAAACAGTCATTACCTCACAAAGTCATTACCTCCCACAGTCATTACCTCATACAGTCCCTGATCAAAGCCACAGTAGCTTGTCTCCATTGTGTAACTCCGTTTGATGCCAAACTCACGCCACACAGTAACTCGAGCTGTTGACTCCCGTCCACGTTCGACGCTGAACTTGCACAGTTGCAAGGCAAATGCTGGAGAGAAATGTTGCATTAGATGAGGAAGAGTCTGCAAAATGACAGTTCAGAATACATCAATCCCACATATTCGTTTAGACCATCAGCACTCATGATATTAGTTCTGTTCTTCGTACCTTTTGCTACATACACTTAGAGTGCAAGAGACAGGCAGGGCACATAACCTGCCTGGCATCACACAGATGGAAGTAAATTTTAGTTGGCAAACCTGAAAGGACGAGCCCGCTAGACAGAATTGCACACACGAAACATAATTCTAAAATGTACTTTGAAAAAATTATGGTAAAGATAAAAAATGGTGTCAACTGTCTGGCACTTACCATTCTGTGGGGCTTTGCTAAAGGAACATACAGAACACACAGAACACACTCACCACTAATGTCATGCATTTATGAGACATGTATTACTACCAATAAGTACAGACACAATGCGACAAGCAAGGACACTGCCCTTGTTTCATGTGGGAATGTTCATGTTATTATTTTAATTAAATCCATTACTAACTTATATTCTAAATTTTAATACTGATGATATTAGTGGCATGGCATTCTCATAACTGTGTGATGACAGTTATTCAGAGTCAAAACATGTCATAAATATATGATACCAGTGATAAGGCCTTGCGCTGGCGAGTGTATTCGTCCTTCGGTGATTGGTTCCAACAAGCTGGAAAGAGACTATGTGGCTGCTACATTGGCATCTCTCAGTCTCCCAGAATTGCCCATATCACTGTCAGCTCAACCATCAAGCTCCTTCTTACATCAGAAGAGACTGACTGCTTTTATGATTCCAAAAAGAGTTTGCATTTTGATAAAAACAAACTTTCAAGCTGTTTGTTTTTCCTCAGGTTATATTAGATTGTTATCACTGGTATTATGTAAGTTCTTGGGGCCAAACAGGCGTTTTACATTGACAGTGGATTCTGATGACTGTTGCAGTATTGTGGGTACCGATTAATCATCATCACGAGATGTTAGTGTACTTGGTGATGCCACCAGCAAAGAGGACAGCTTCCCGAACTGATCACCATGCCATCAAGAAGTAGAAGGCAGTGCAAATGTAAGTCCTTTGCAGAAACTGGATCTGAATGGTCCATAAGTTTGTCCCAACCAAACCACCTCCTCTTATTCAGTGGGTAGGCAACAAGGTGAGTCGCAGCTTGGAAGTGATGGTGAAGTGAACACTGGTTGTCCAGCCATGCTATTGAACAAGTAGTTGTGGCCCCAAAATACTAGTTATGGTGGGTAGGGCATACGTTATGGGCACAAGAACAAAGAAATGTTAATAGAATTTTGGTGAAGAGAGTTCTTCAAGACTGGCTTCTCAGAAGACCATGGATATAACACCTACATAATCAGATAAAACTTAAGACAGGATGGAAGACACAGGACTGCACCTGTTCATTACCTGTTCATTCTATACTTGTGACTGAATAATTTATGGCCAGCTGAGCTTCTTAGGAATTTAATTTTAGCTGCTTCTGTATTCCACCTGTCACTGCCATTTGATGTGCAGTTTGCACAGTTATACATTACAGCTGGAACAGCCATTATTTTATGTAATTTCAGTTGTGCTGTGTTCTGTACATTCAATTTCAGCGTTCTTTGGAAGGTTCTACAGTGATCTCAGGCACACTGTTCTAATGTTGATACCATCTCTACACCAGTGGGAGACATTACACCCTGAGTGACTGAAGTTTGAAATCTGTTGAATGATATAACTACAGGCCACCACTTTACACTGAATGTGATTCTGACAACAGAATGCCATAGTTTTCATTCCATATGAAGATATTTTTCAAAGACACTGCCTCATGACATATGCTACTGGACTGGTGCATGGAGAGCTGTGATGATCTGCAGAATCATTAAGCAGTGACCAATCATTTGTGTATAAAATCTCTTGTAAACTCTGTCCACTGAATTGCAGATCTCTGTCACTCGAATGCCACCAACAGTACCAGCCCCAAACCCTTCAATTCAATTAGCAACACTTACCAGGTAATCTGCAGGATTATCAGGCACTGCACGATCCGCTTCATTCCAGCTGTCAGAATTTGAGCACCCATAAAGGAAGACATTCTTCCGGCGTGAATGTCCATGATAATCACAGAATACAAACGGTGGCTTCCTGAGCATGTGCACACAATATTCAAGCAGACCCTGTAGAGGGAATCACTTGGAATTAAAATCTGCACACACCAGTAATATCAAGGTGCATAGTCATACAAACGACGATGGTCAAAATGGCTTCCAGGAACATAAATTAACTATAATGTGGAGTTCATTCAGAAAAAAAAAAGATATACATATACTAGGATTACTTCCAGGAAGTTTCTGGCATTAGCCTGGGATGATGTCAGAACAGCCAACAGCATGAAATAGGGTCCTGCCAAGATTCAAACCAGGCACCCCTGACACAACTCTGAAGTATCACTAATTGAGCCAAATTGTTTGGTAATACAAAGCTATTAACATACACAGACTTACTTAAGTTATCTCAGCCTTCACCATGTACTTGGACTATCATATACAGTACATATCACAGCACACATCAAACTGCGTTCATGTACCTGTGACGTGTCGCAGTCACCATTGACCACCTTCTGACTGAATGTTCAAACCCACAGATAAAAATATAGAAAGCTGTTCATGGTTCAACCATGTTAACATGTTCATGTTGGTATCCATAAATTTAATAAATGGCGCACTGTAGGGCTGGACAGTGCACATGTGCAGTAACACACTGACCAGTAACTGTACCAAGATATAGCTGCATTTTAATGAGCCATGAGTAGAACTGATAATTAATACATTTACGGCATATCCGGAACTGCAGCCAATTCTGACGATATCACTTAACCAGCTTCTTATACGTGTTATATATAATGCATTTTTCGCCCTTGAACAGTGCATGAAGTGCCAAAGGCAGAGATGAGGTACAGCTCTACTCATTCTTTAACCTTGGCGCTGTACCCCCGGGAAAGAGACACCGTGCCCATTCAATAGGAAGCTGGGTGGGCCCCAGGGGCGCTCAGGATGGGTGGGGAAAAATCTCGCCCCCACCGGGATTCGATCCCCGGACCGTCCAGCCCGTGGTCAGTCGCTATACCGACTGAGCTATCCCGGCCCACCGGTATATATAATAATATCGCACATTTGTATCTGCGTATTTAAATATCTACCAAGAGATGGTCAGTGGCGTAACTAGGTTTTCTGGTGCCAGGGGCGGGTAACAGCAAGGGCCGCTCCTAACAGGAATTATGAATTTGAAAAAACCACATCAATTTATTGAGATTTATTTTATTTGGCGCAACAACCCCCCTGTCCCCCCCCCCCACACCCCTGTACGCAGCAACATGGCTCGGTGTGTGTCGTCATGTTAATCAACAAAGTGCAGAGCAACTTACTTTGGTGTGGTAGATAGAGGGGTGCAGCTGCTGGTTTGGGTGGCTCCAGTGGCGGTTCAGATCCTCGTTTGTCAGATCACAACGGTGGCTAAAAAAGGAGAGAACTTCATAAATTTCATGTTTACCCAGTTCCACATGTTTACCTAGTTCCACATGTTTACCCAGTTCCACATGTTTACCCAGTTCCACATGTTTACCCAGTTCCACATTTTAACCCAGTTCCACGTTTTACAAGACAAGATAACCTTCCCTTGGTATCGTACTGTCCAAGCCTATGTCAGCTTTTCATCCACTTTAAAATTCTTGCCAAAACATGAAGCCTATCCATAACCGTGCCCTTTACTGTACTCGACTCACGAGAACAGCACTGACCTTGGCACACGCAAAGTCAGACCGTCAGATGTTTACGAACACCAGTCGGCGCATTACACTTCAAAATACGTTGGACTCAGGTTAAACGATTCCTGTCGTGCGAGTTACTGCCGCTAGTTGCTGCTGTGCTCTGTATGATTACAGCTGACAGTCAACTGGACTGCAGGCTTGTTACACACAGCAAATGGCGACCAGTGCGAGCATCAGGTGCAGTGATACAGAGAGACTCGCGTATGTGACAGGGCTTAGGTGCGTTGCGAGCCAGTTAGCATAGAAATAAAGACGCGCTGTCAAGGTTAAAGCTGTTCTTATTAATCGCGAACAGCAATTTGATGTTTTCAATGCCAAACGGTGGCAACACAAAATTCTGAGATGTAAGTGGCACTGTTGGCAACAACGGCACAAGTCCTCCCAACTCGTTAGGTTTACGGCCAGCCTGCCGGTAACGCAGGCTACTGTTTTGATTAATATACATAGTAGACTCCAGTTGAAATGTGATGGCACAAGGTGACGCACGGGAGAGGAAGTGAAGGGGGAACTGGCGAATGAAGTGGGTAGCCAGTACCTTTCACACTACCTCAGAACGTGGTGTATCCAGCATTACTACCGCTGATGCGCGCACCTCGGCTGCCAGTAGTCGACTGAACTGACGCCCCCCGGGGCCGATTTAAACGGACTCGTCCGTTTCGCCGAAAGACGAAATCTGGTTTCTGCGCGTGTGCCATCACATTTCAAACGCAGTCTGCATTGGTTTATGGGCTTCTAAATGTTCACGACATAAAAATGAACGTCTCTTCGCCCGTCTGCAACATAAAACCCGTCACTAAACAGTTTCTCGGATTTCCATGAAATTCGGTTAAGCCGTTCCTCCCCAAAAGCCATCGACTGCGTGCGAGTTTCGTGGAAATCGACAAGCAGTGACGTCATAACTTAGGGCGTGCACGAATATGCACGCGTACAATGCATGTTTCTTGACCGATATGGGCTAAATTCGGTACATGAGACCTGCACACAGTGCCTGCTGCGTGTCGTGTAAATCGGTAGAGTGAGAACCGCAATTTACTTGGGAGGCGGAAAACAAAGCCGTTTGTCCTATTTTGCACACTTCTTGTCTCATTTACCTTCAGTTCCACACAGACGATATCAACAAACCATTATGAATGACAGCACATTTCGTAAAATAGACAAACTGAAGACACACTTCAATCTTGGGCGTTTGTAGGCGCTTCGTGAAAATCAGCGCAGGAAAGGCTGCGCTTCTGTTATGAAGCCAACAAGATGCAACGTTTCACAATTTATTTATTTCTGTAAGACGCTCTACATGTTTCAGACGGTTTTTCCGTCAATCATCAGGAGCTCAAAACAGCGTTAGGTATTTGTCAGACCGTTACTGCTGCCTGCTGCTAGCCTGGCAGTAACAGTCTGACCAATACATTAGCGATGCACGGACCTATGAATGTTAAAGAAAATACATTCATTTGTGTGCCCAGAAACCCCATCAAATTTCTAAAGTAAAGAACGCACTTGCAAGACATCTGCTGCGCACCGAACGAACCATTGGCAAACTTTGTTACAGGCGAAAAGGAGTGTGTTTACTGTGCGGTACAGGGTGGATCTTTAAACAAAATTCAGGCCAGTGTTAGTACTTAAAGAGCAAATTTGCTTCCTATTTGTGATCATCCCACGCTTAACACGTAAGCTCGAGTTGTACGTTGGGGTCCGCGTACCACCAGACATAGCCAATTACGGCGAAGACTGCCAGGTGTTACGGCAGTCAGCCAGACGCACCAAACAACTGCATTGTCTGCCAACAGCACTACAGCTGTGCGGCGATTTCTTAGCCACTAGCTTTGCAGTGTGACAAATGAAGGAGGCAGAAGGCAGCGGCGGCTGGTGCTGCATGATCAGCGTTGCTAACAGTTCAGAAAACCATCAGAATTGCCAGTACCTTGTGCACCATGAAAATACGCTAAACGTTTTGGTTGAATGGAGATTCTGACAACAGAAAACACACAAAAACATTAAACACAAACAAAACAAGACTGCTAGACGCAGCACGTGCATTTCAACAACGAGTTTTTGTATTTTCGAAATGGTCACAAAATTCCAAGATACGTCGGTAAGTGTAATTCCATTTACGCCCAAAAGAAAACAACGATCCTCGCGCTTGCCAGAAAATTTTTTGAAGAACTTCCACAGCGACTGTCACGAAAATACGATACACGGTACGGTACCAGGTACAGTACAGTACAGTGCAGTGCAGTACAGTACAGTGCAGTAGAGTACAGTGCAGTACAGTACAGTACAGTACAGTAGAGTACAGTACAGTACAGTGCAGTGCAGTACAGTACAGTGCAGTAGAGTACAGTACAGTACAGTGCAGTACAGTACAGTACAGTACAGTGCAGTGCAGTACAGTACAGTACAGTACAGTACAGTACAGTACAGTGCAGTGCAGTACAGTACAGTGCAGTAGAGTACAGTACAGTACAGTGCAGTACAGTACAGTGCAGTGCAGTACAGTACAGTACAGTGCAGTGCAGTACAGTATAGTACAGTACAGTGCAGTACAGTACAGTGCAGTGCAGTACAGTACAGTGCAGTGCAGTACAGTACAGTACAGTGCAGTGCAGTACAGTACAGTGCAGTGCAGTACAGTACAGTACAGTACAGTACAATGCAGTACAGTACAGTGCAGTACAGTGCAGTACAGTACAGTACAGTACAGTACAGTGCAGTGCAGTACAGTACAGTGCAGTGCAGTACAGTATAGTACAGTGCAGTACAGTGCAGTACAGTACAGTGCAGTGCAGTACAGTACAGTACAGTACAGTACAATGCAGTACAGTACAGTACAATACAGTTGCTGGTACAGTACAGTACAGTACAGTACAGTACAGTGCAGTACAGTACAGTGCAGTACAGTACAGTGCAGTGCAGTACAGTACAGTACAGTACAGTGCAGTACAGTACAGTGCAGTGCAGTACAGTACAGTACAGTACAGTACAGTACAATACAGTTGCTGGTACAGTACAGTACAGTACAATGCAGTACAGTACAGTACAGTACAGTACAGTTGCTGGTACAGTACCAGGTCACGGCCGAACGGACGGACGCGGTCTGCGTAAGTTCTTTTTTAATTCGTACGGAAAGTCTATTAAGACGAACATTTAGTATTATATTCGAACGTTCGCACACTCCATGCGGCCAGCCAGTGAATTCCAAACCGCTGTTTCTGCAGCTGATATACTGCAGGCCACCTCAGCTGTTCGCTCCCTCTGCTTGGTGTCATTAGCCAACTAAGAAACTCCTAACCATGTAAATGCCTCCATTCTTGTCTAATTCACTTTCTGTTAGTCCACGTGTTATCAGTCCACGTAGACTTACTGAAACACGCGCATTTTCTAAATGACAAATGACGAAATATATTGCTTCATGTTCGGAGATATCACCGTCAGAATATGCGGCCCTTTAAAGCCCGATGGTCACTATATGTACCGCACAGTGGTCACTATATGTACCGCCAGTTTAACACTCAACAATGCTACGTTCTGCCCACACAGTGTATTTATGTGTTTTGTGTGGATCTCAGAACAAACAGCCATTATTTCCCTATACAACATTAACTGACTGGTTTGTATAACTGAGATTTAACCCTCTACAGCCCAGTGGTCACTATATGTACCGCACAGTGGTCACTATATGTACCGCACAGTGGTCACTATATGTAACGCACAGTGGTCACTATATGTACCGCCAGTTTAACATTCAACAACTCTACGTTCTGCCCAAACACTGTATTTATGTGTTTTGTGTGGATCTGAGAACAAACAGCGATTATTTCCCTATACAACATTAACTGGCTGGTTTTTATAACTGAGATTTAACCCTCTACAACCCAGTGGTCACTATATGTACCGCACAGTGGTCACTATATGTACCGCACAGTGGTCACTATATGTACCACACAGTGGTCGCTATATGTACCGCCAGTTTAACATTCAACAATTCTACGTTCTGCCCACACACTGTATTTATGTGTTCTGTGTGGATCTCAGAACAAACAGCCATTATTTCCCTATACAACATTAACTGACTGGTTTGTATAAACGAGACGGAGTGTTTACTGCGCGGTACGAACTGGAGCTTTAAATTTTTCACGTTACCTTTAGCGACACCTCTCGGCGAATTTACTTTCATTACGAATTACGAAAACATCAACTACACAACTGCTGAAAAACCATCATCATCATCATCATCACATAGCTTGCATGGTTTTATGCACCGTCACCTGTTGCGGTCGCACTAACAGTCTAGAAGTCTTTTGAGTGGTCGTCCATGGCTTGATAATTAAGTGCGGCATTCCGTCTGTCTGTATGTCCGTCCGTCCGTCCGTCTGTGTCTGCCCACCGCCCAACACGCTATACCAATTTATTTCCGTCACTTTGCATCTTTACAACTGGCTTCATTTTAACTTCAGATAAAACCGCATAACCAATACTTGAATAAAATCACTTCATATCTTCGCTCTACCGGACGGTTCGTAACACACATTGGTACTTTATTGCCGACGTTTCGGAACAACGTATTGGTCCAATCTGGAAGAGTCAAAATCGGTCCGATAGGCTATCCTAAACGTCGCTACCCAACTACCAATCTAAGCTAAGCAACATCCCACTGTGGCGGCCGGAGCCTGAAATCACGCATTCATTTTTTAAAGACGGTAATGCTATGGATGGGAAAAAAACATTTCTTGAAAAAGAGAAGCAAGATGGTGTACCTGGAGCTGTATTAGTCATCGCTTGTCATGGGGGAACAGCAGAACGGAAGTCGCACGCTAAAGACAATACCCTGCCGGAAGCGGAAGTGTTCTGTCATGAATAAACAGAGACTGACTGAGGGCTGGTGGGTTTGCTACGTCGAGCTGTATGAACGAACATGGGGGTGGTATGATGACATGATCATGGATCGTTGGGACGGACTGCGAGGCACAAAGGTGGATGGCATTAAGTGTGGGACGAGTCCAATGGCGACACTGGCCGTCTTGTATCAAGCAGCGTGCAGGTAAAGACGGCGTGCGGCACTGAAGGGCGAACACCGAACGACCGGGGGAAAAACCTGTTGTTACGGTGCCACTGTGTGCAAGGAGACTGAATTGAGCCACACTTAAATCTGAATTACATTTAAATACCCTGTCCGTACCGCGCAGTAAACACACTCCGTCTCAGTTATACAAACCAGTCAGTTAATGTTGTATAGGGAAATAATGGCTGTTTGTTCTCAGATCCACACAAAACACATAAATACACTGTGTGGGCAGAACGTAGAATTGTTGAATGTTAAACTGGCGGTACATA
>Ga0123354_10008170_pt1 | contig 15886 bp, 13 predicted proteins | sample TergutLab28metaG_2_FD_97872 | JGI IMG/M metagenome (GOLD analysis project Ga0123354, IMG submission 97872) | Labiotermes labralis P4 segment gut microbial communities from Petit-Saut dam, French Guiana - Lab288 P4 | ecosystem: Host-associated > Arthropoda: Insects > Digestive system > Gut ...
CTGGTGATGGTGTCGTCGCCGTTGCCGGTGCCCAGATTGTTCTTCCAACCGAGCCCCTGCTGCTCCATCGGCGCGGCCTCCGGCTCGGGGCCGACGTGGTCGGCGGTGCCCGCGCCGTGCGTCTTGCCGAAGGTGTGCCCACCAGCGATCAGGGCGACGGTCTCCTTGTCGTCCATCCCCATGCGGGCGAACGTCTCGCGGATATCCTTCGCCGCTGCCAGCGGGTCGGGATTGCCGTTTGGCCCTTCCGGGTTGACGTAGATCAGGCCCATCTGGACGGCGGCCAGCGGGTTCTCCAGGTCGCGGTCGCCGCTGTGGCGCTCGTCACCAAGCCAGGTGGCCTCCGGCCCCCAGTAGGTGTCATCATCCGACTCCCAGGCGTCTACCCGTCCGCCACCGAACCCGAACGTCTTGAACCCCATCGTCTCCAAAGCGACATTGCCCGTCAGCACGATCAGATCGGCCCACGACAGGGCGCGTCCGTACTTCTTCTTCACCGGCCACAGCAGGCGGCGGGCCTTGTCCAAACTCACATTGTCGGGCCAGCTGTTGAGCGGCGCGAACCGCTGCTGACCCGAACCGGCCCCACCTCGTCCGTCGCTGACGCGATAGGTGCCCGCCGAATGCCAGGCCATGCGGACCATCAGCGGGCCGTAGTTGCCGAAATCGGCCGGCCACCAATCCTTCGAATCCGTCAGAATCGCCGCAATGTCGGCCTTGACGGCGTCAAGGTTCAATGTCTTGAAAGCGGCAGCATAATCGAAGCCTCCACCAAGCGGGTTTGCCACCGCCGGGTTCTTGGCCAAAACCTTCAGATTCAGGCGATTCGGCCACCAACGCTCGATCTCGGTGTTGTCAGTCCCAGACATTTTTTTCCTTCTTTCTACTGGGTCGAGTCTACTGCTCCCCGTGGCCACGACTGGACGGTCGCTATACTTTGAACCGATCATGACTGCCGTGCCCCTATCAGCCAAGCAATTGGCCATCCGGCTTGCGCTTGGCCTTGCAGCCGGCGCACTTTCCGGACTGTTCGGTGTGGGTGGCGGCGTGATCATCGTGCCGCTACTCGTGCTGGTATGCCATCTGGCTCAGCGGCGAGCCCAAGCGACCTCGCTGACGTCCATTGTGATGATCGCGGCGGTCGGCGCGGTGCCCTATTTGCTGCGGTCTGGGGTCAGTTGGCCGGCTGTGGCTATCATCGCGGTTGGGGGACTGGCCGGATCCGTGATCGGATCGTCGCTGGTACAACACATCAATGAAGACTGGCTCAAGGTGTGTTTCGCGGTGGTGGCACTGGCCGCAGCAATTCAGTTGGTCTTGCCGAAGGCGGCCGGAGGCGCCGACCGCCTGCCGGCTTTGTCAATTGCCGTCGTCGCAGGGTATCTTGGCGCTGGCCTGGTCATGGGTGTGCTGTCGCCTTTGGTCGGTGTCGGCGGCGGCATCGTCCTCGTGCCGATATTGGTGTTCTTCATGGGTTTTCCGCAGCCAGTGGCACAGGGAATGTCGCTGTTGGTGCTCGTGCCGGTCTCTCTGGTGGGATCGGCGCGCGGTGCGCTGGCGCACAACGTCGACTGGCAATCGGCCATCGGCATCGGTGTCGGCGGCGCGATCGCATCACCCATTGCTGCCCACCTAGCCCTAAACATGCCAACAGCTCTGCTCAAAGCGCTGTTCGCTGCGTTGCTGGCGGTGGTTGCCTTTCAGATAGGCATTAATGGCGTGCGCAGCTTGCGCCGGGGTCAGGCTCGTCCCAGATGACGCACACCGGGGTTGGAATCTCTGCCTCGTCACATTGGTTCAAAGTGCCGTCATCGCCGATTGCGAAGCTGACAACACTGTCGCTGTCTTGGTGGGCGACGAGAAGAAAGTGGCCGTCCGGGGTGATCGTGAAATCGCGTGGCGTCTTGCCGCCGCTGGGCACAATGTCCTGGCGTGTCAGGGTGCCGTCTGTCATGGCCTCAAAGACGGCGAAAGAGTCGTGGCCACGATTTGAGGCGTAAACATGGCGGCCATCTGGAGCAACGCGCATCGTGCCGCAAATCGAATGACCGGTGAAACTGTTCGGCAGAGTCGATGCCGTGCTGACAAGGCATAATGATCCATCCACGCGGCATAGCGTGTCGATTGTGCTATCCAACTCGTTGATGCAGTAAAGGTGGTCGTTTCCAAACTCGCAATACCGCGGACCAGACCCCGGCCGACTGCGGTACGGCGTTTTCTCGGCCAGGCCGGAGCCAGGTTCGTAAGCAAAGATGTGTATCAGGTCGAGTCCAAGATCTGGCACAAAGACGTCTCCGCCGCGAAATGTCGTGCTATGGGCGTGCGGCCCGGCTTGGCGCTGCGGATCGCTGGAGTGCCCGGTGTACTGGAAAAGCTGGCCGCGTTCGGCCAGTGAGCCGTCGTCGTTCACGTCATACGCGCAAACACTGCCGCTCATGAAATTGGCCACAACAAGCAATCGGCCGTCAGGGCTGAGTGCGACATGGCAGGGGTCAGTGCCGCCTGTCGGACGGACGCAGATTTCGCGCCCATCATGGCTGAAAGCCGAAATGCTGCCCTGAGCTTGGCCGTCGAACTCCTTCAACTCATTGACGGCGTAGAGTTGGCGGCCATCCTTCGACAGGCAAAGAAACGAGGGGTTCGCCGTGCGGGTCAGAACAGACGGCTGGCCCAGGTGACCGGTTGCCTCGTCCAGCGTGACCCCGTAAATGCCCTCGCCGCGTCCAAGCAGCACATCACCCGTGCCATGCAGAATTGGCTGCGTGTACGTGCCGATCAATAATGACTTCGTCATGTGCTACTCCATCACCACCACAGTACGGCCCATCGACTGGCCGTCGCGCAGTGACTGTAACGCCTGATTGACTTTAGTCAACTGGTAGGAGTTCGAGACGAATGGGTCGATCTTGCCGGCCTCGACCAGCCGGATCGTTTCAGTCAGGTCCTGGATGGTGCTGCCTCGAACACCGATGATCTGCTTCTCGCGCAGGACCATGGTTTGGGAGTCGATGCAGTACTCGTCGTCTGTGTAGCCAACCACCACAACGCGACCGCCAGGTCGGCAGATATCAAGCGCCGCCTGGACGGACGTCCGACTGCCAATGTGGTCGACGACCACGTCACACAACTCGCCGCCGGTGCTGTCGAGTATGGCTTGCCGCAGGTCTTGCGCGGCCGTGTTGATCACATGATCGGCGCCCATCGAACGTGCGATATCGAGTTTTTCGTCGTGACGGCTTGTGCAATACGTTTCAGCGCCGCACAGCTTGGCGATTTGAATACCCTGAAAACCCAAGCCTCCCATACCAAGCAGACAAACCCTATCCGCGACGCACACCTGTCCTTGCACCTTGATAGCGCGGTACATGCAGGCGACGGCGTCAGGTATGATCGCCGCTTTGGCGAAGCTCACCTTGGAACTGTTGAAAGTCAAGGCGTTACGGGCTGGTATGGCCATGTATTCCTGCAGTCCGCCGTCCTTTTCGAAGCCGAACCTGGTGAGTCTCGCACACAGATTCGGCAAACCACTGGCGCAGTAGCGGCAGGTCCCGCAGGTCACATCGATGCCGACGATGATGCAATCCCCGACTCGCACGCGGTCGACGTCGTCGCCGATGGCTGTGATGACTCCAGACGTCTCATGCCCCGGCACATGAGGCAACCTGACGGCGGCCACCCGCCCGTCCTGCATGTGCAAATCGGTGCCGCACAAACCGCTGGCCATTACTCTCACCAGCACTTCGCCGGCCTGCGGGACGGGTTTCGGCAGTTGCCGTAGCGCCAGCGGGGCACCGTACTGTTCCAGTACCGCCGCTGTGCTGGTCGTCGTCACGCCGACTCGATGCCATTGGGGAAAATGACGACTTTGACGGCGTTATCCAAGCGGTTGACGAAAGTGTCGAGCGCAGTCCCGAAGTCCTCCAGGGCGAAGCGGTGTGAGATTACATCCTTGACTTCCAGCTGGCCACTCGACATCAGCGAGAGCACGCGGGGGATCGCATTGGGGTCGGCGCGGGAACCGAAAATGGCGATCTCGTTGTGGGCGACGAACTTGAAGGGCACCGGCTCTTGGCGGTCGTCTGATGGCACACCGAGGAGGCCAACCCGGCCACCCTTGCGCGTCATGCTGATGGCCTGGGCGAGCGTGCCCGGGGCGCCGGAGCACTCGAAGGCCTCATCGACACCCAAGTCGCCGGTCAGTGCGCGAACGGCGGCGACTGGCTCCGTTTTCGTGAAGTCGATGCAATCGTCGGCCCCCAATGATTTGGCGCTTGCCAGCCGCGAACCACGCCCGACGACGATGACGCGGGCCGCTCCCATCGCTTTGGCGACTTTGGCCGTACAGACGCCGATAGGGCCGGGGCCGATTACCGCCACGGTGCCGCCGGGGGTGATGCCCGTCAATTCCAGCCCATGGAGCGCGACGCCAGCCGTGTCGCACAGGGCGCCTTCGGCGAAAGAGACATTGTCGGGCATTTTGGTGAGGCTACGGATCGAATACTTCTGATACTGCCCGTAGGCTCCCGGTACTGTGAAGCCGTAATGCTCGTGGCCGGAGGCGATGTCGCCGTAGTTCAGGCACAAGCTGTAACGTCCGCGTTTGCAGTTGTCGCAGTAGCCGCAGCCCTTATGCGCCTCACCGGCGACACGATCACCCACAGCTAAGTCGGTGACACCCTCGCCGAGTGCGACAACCTCGCCGGACCACTCATGGCCGGCGATGAACGGATAGGCGGGTGGCCAGAAGCCAACCAACTCGCCTCTGATGATCTGCGGGTCACTGCCGCAAATCGCCACGGCCCGGATCTTCAGCAGCACTTCCTGGTGGCCCGGCCGCGGCACAGGCACGTCGCGAATCTCAAACGTCCCGGGGCCCGTCAGAACACAGGCCTTTGCGTATTCAGGGACTTGTGGTGCATTCGTCATGCCTCCACCTCTTTCCGGATTTGTTTGAGGGCGAAGACAATGAAATCGTTTCTTGCCTCGACCAGTTCGTCCATCGATTTCGTGGTCCAGTCGTAGAACCCGTGGCCAGTCTTGTGGCCGAGGTTGTTCTGGGCGATGTATTCGTGAAACAGTGGCGACGCCTGCTGGCGTGATGAGATTTCCGGCAACACGGTGTCTTGCACCGCTGCACACAGATCCAGCCCGACGGCGTCAACGTGCTCCAGCGGGCCCCAGACGGGAAAGCGCAGCGCCATACCCATTTTGATGGCGGTGTCGACGTCTTCCGGGCTAGCCAGCCCGATTTCAACGATATTGACGGCTTCGCGGATTATGGCTTGCAACACCCGGTTGGCGAGCTGACCGGGCAGGTCACGCTTGACGATGACGGGAGCCTTTCCCCAACCTGTGAGCAGTTCTTTGACCTGTTCGGCGAGGGCTGGCGACGACTGATCGCCAATGACGATCTCCACCAGCGGCACCAGATGGGCCGGCAACCAGAAATGCGCGGTCAGCGTACGCTCGGGATGCGCTGTGCTGGCCGCAATATCGCTGATGCGCAGCCCGGAGGTGTTGCTCAAGATGGGGACGTCTGTGGGGACAAGCGAGTCCAAGCTGGCGAACACGGCTTGTTTGGCTTCGAGGTTCTCGTAGATGGCTTCGATCACAACGAAGGCGTCGGCAGCGGCGTCCGGCAGCGATGATGCCACGGCCAAGTTGTCCACGGCTGCGGAACTGGCGGATGGACTGCATAGCCCGTAGCGTTGCAGATCCGCCACCATCTGGGCGGACCGATCGAGGACGGTCTGTCTGGCCTGGTCATCCGAGTCATAGAACAGCACCCGATTGCCGGCGACAGCGGCGCAGCAACCGATGGACGACCCCATGGCGCCAGCGCCGACGATCAAAACGGTGTCTCGCATTACTACCTTCTTTTCTGTGAGGTGGTCAGGTGTTCCGGCCGGTCACCTCGGGCCGGAACACCCAACCACTTTCGAAGACTAGCCCTGGCTCTTGCAGAAGTCAGTCGCCGCGGCTGTGTTTGCAGCGTCGGAGCCGGCAGGCAGCGCGGTGCAGACATTTGCCTGAGTGACCTCAATCGGGGTCAGCAAGTAGCTGGGCACGTCGTGGTCGCCGTTGTTCTGGTAGGCGTTGAACGTGATGGGCTGGCCCTGCTGGATGGCCTGAACCATCTGGATGACCTCGGTGGTGTCAAGAGTCGGGTCTTTGTCGATCGTCTGGTACTGCTGGCCGGCGGCGATCGACTGAATCGTCAGATCCTCCGCGTCCATGCCGGTCACCACAGGGTCGGCCTGTCCGGCCGCTTCAACAGAGGCGAGGATCGCCCTGGCGAGGGGGTCGTTAGGCGAGAGCACGCCGTTGATTTTGGTGCCGTTGCCGTAGTAGCCCGACATGAGGGAGTCCATGCGGGTCTGGGCGTTCGAGGCCAGCCAGCCCTGGGTAGCGGTCTGTTGCTGCGACGTCTGGCCCGACGGGACCTTCAGCGTGCCGTCATCGATCTTGGGTTGCAGCACCTGCATGGCGCATTGGTAGAAGGGCGTCGAGTTGGAGTCGTCCGGCGAACCCGAGAAGACCTCAATATTCCACGGCGAGCTGCCCTGAGAGGCGGCCAGGCCGCGCAGCAGGGCCTGCCCCTGCATGTTACCGATCTGGCAGTTGTCAAACGAGACGTAGGCGTCAATGTCAGGTGTGTTGGTCAGCATGCGGTCATATGCGATGACCGGGATACCGGCCGACTTGGCATCCGCCAGCTGAGTGCCGAGCTGCGATCCGTCAACCGCGCCGATGACAAGCACCTTGACGCCCTGCTGGATCATGGCCTCGATCTGCTGTTGCTGCTCGGTGACGCCGCTGTCGGCAAACTCGACCACCGACTGGAACCCGGCCGCCTGGAAGCCGGTCGTGAAGTACTGGCCGGCCTGCACCCAGTTCGTGGAGGTCTTCTGGGGCAGAGAGATGCCGATTGTTGCTCCGGCGGCGAAGGGCGTGCCGATCGTCGCGGGTGGCGGTGTGGAACTGCTGGCCGACGGGGTTGAGGTGGCGCTCGTCGGCGTGCTGGCAGGCGTTGTGGATGCGCTGCCGCTGGGACTGCTACTGCACCCCGCCAGAAGCAGGGCACAGGCGGCACCCAGTCCGAACAGGGCGGTTACTGTTTTCTTGGATTTCATTGTTTCCTTACCTTTGATGTGTACCTTGTAATGCGATGAGGGTGGATCCCTCATCTGTGCCCGCTTGCTCGGAAGCGGTTTCAACGACACCTTGTGTCGTGTCGCTGATGTCTTTGCGACGTAATTGCAGGCCGCGTTGTAATGTCCCGATGATGGACGGCTTGCCCTGCGCTTTGCTGTAAAGGTCGATGCCGACGGCCACCAGCAGGACGAGGCCCTTGATGATGTCCATCATGTCGTCGCCGACGCCCATCAGGTACAGGCCGCTGTTCAGGGTGGCCATCACTAAGCCGCCGACGATGCAGCCGAAGACGGTTCCGACGCCGCCGGAGACGGCTGCCCCGCCGATGAAGACGGCCGCAATGGCGTCCAGTTCCCAGCCAGTACCGTCGCTGGGGCCGGTCGACCGGGCGCGCCCCAGGTACAAGATGGCGCCCACGGCCGCCATCAGTGACATGTTCGCCATGGCCAGGAAGTAGATCTTCTTGGTGTTGATGCCTGTCAGCCCGGCTGCGATGCGGTTGCCGCCGACGGCATAAACGCCTCGGCCCAGCGTCGTCCGGTTGGAGATGAAGTTGTAGATGATGATCAGCACCACCAGGATCAGGCCGGTGACGGGGAACGACGTCGTGACTGGTCCGGAACCGAAGAGGTACGTCAGGTAGCCGATGACCACGACCAAGAGCAGGAGCCGTGATATGGTCGCCCACAGTGGCGGCACGGGCATGCTGGCTCTGGCCAGCTTGGTCCGCCGACGCAACTCCATCACCGTCAGCACCACGATGGCCGTGACGCCCAGCAGCAGCGTCGAGTTGTTCAAACCGGTGTGCGGGCCCCAGGCCGGCAGGTAGCCGCCGCCAATGTACTGGATCTGCTTGGGTACGCCGATCGACTGGGCCTTGCCGATCCACTGGTAGACACCGCGGAAAAGCATCTGGCCGGCCAGCGTGGTGATGAAACCGGGAACGCCGATGAAGGCCAGCCAGGCACCCTGCCAGGCGCCGATGATCGCGCCAGCGCCGAGCCCGATGATCAGCCCGCCCCACCAGGGGATGCCGAAAGCCTGCACCAGCATGCAGACGGCCAGGCCGACCCCGGCACCGACCACCAGGCCGACGGCGACGCCGGCCATGATCGCCCGGCTCTTGGCGTCTGAGTGGCGGCGCAGCACGGATTTGCCGGCGGCAACGCCGACGCCGAGTCCGACGACAGCCCCGACCGGCATGCCGACCCACCACCAGGCGCTTCCTTCCTTGATGGACAGTGCCACACAGATGCCGACACAGGCTGCCACTGAGCCGCAGGCCAGGTCGATCTGGCCCGTGATGATGACGAACAACATACCGATGGCCAAGACCAGGATGAAAGCGTTGCCGTTCAGCAGATTCATCATGTTGGTCGGCGTCACCATTCGCCCGCCCGTACGCCACTGAAAAAAGACGATCAATAGCACTAGCGCGAAGACCATACCGTACTGGCGTAGATTGCCGCCGAGAATCTGTGAAATGGCTTTCATGAGAGGCGTCCTGGTTGGTTCGTGGCCTGGTCAGCCGTGTCGGTCATTTGTCGCATGAGTGATTCCTGAGTGGCGTCGGCGGCGTTCGTCATGGATGTGATCCGGCCTTCAAATACGGTGTAAATGCGGTCGCAGACGCCGAGCAACTCCGGCAGCTCCGAGCTGATCATGATGACGCCCTTGCCTTCGTCGGCCAGTTGGTCGATCAAACCGTAGATCTCGTATTTGGCGCCGACATCGATGCCGCGCGTCGGCTCGTCGAGAATCGCCAGATCTGGTTCTGTGAACATCCATTTGGCTAGGACAACTTTTTGTTGGTTGCCGCCAGACAAGGTGTTGACGCCGACATCGACCGATGTGGCGCGGATTCGGAGCATCTGCCGGTATTTTTCGGCCAAACTGGATTCTGTGTCGAGGTCGATTACACCCCGTCGGGTGATCCGGGCGATGCCGGCTGAGGTGATCGTCCGTTTGAGGTCGTCCAGCAGATTGAGGCCCTGGACTTTGCGGTCCTCCGGGCAGTAGGCGAGGCCATTGTCGATCGCTGACTTGACGTCTGGCAGCGTCACCTCTTTGCCGTCAATCAGAATCTGGCCCTGCAGCCAGGTGCCCAATGTCCGCCCGAACAGCGACCGGGCCAGTTCAGTGCGTCCTGCTCCGATCAGTCCGGCGAAACCGACGATCTCGCCTCGCCGCACATAGAAGCTCTCGCGATCGCAGATCAGCTTTCCCGGTATCAGCGGATGCTCGACGGTCCAGCCGCGGACCTCGAAAAACACATCGCCGATCTTTGGCGAATGGGCTGGGAAGCGCGATTCCAGGTCGCGTCCGACCATGTCACGGATGATGCGGTCCTCGTCGACAAGACCTGCCGTCACGGGAAAGTCTTCGACGACCTTGCCGTCCCGAATGACCGTGATGGCGTCAGCGATAGCGGCGATCTCGTTCAGCTTGTGCGAGATCATGATGCTCGTCAGGCCCTTGGCTTTGAGTCCTCGCAGGATATTCAACAGGTTGGCGGAGTCATCCTCGTTGAGCGCCGATGTCGGCTCGTCCAGGATCAGCAGGCGCACATTCTTGCTGAGGGCCTTGGCAATCTCGATCAACTGCTGCTGCCCGACGCCGAGGTTCTTGATTGCCGTATCCGGGTCAACATTGAGGCCGACGCGGTCCAGCAGGTCGATGGCCCGGCTCCGCGCCTCGATCCAGTCGATCACCCCGCCGCGGCCGGTAACCTCGTTCCCGAGAAAGATGTTCTCGGTGACAGACAGCTCCGGGATGAGTGCCAATTCCTGATGGATGATGGCGATGCCGGCTTCTTCAGATTGACGGATTGAGTTGAAGGCAACCGCTTTGTCTTCAAAGATGATCTCGCCGTCGTAGGAGCCATGTGGGTAGACGCCGGACAGGATGCGCATGAGCGTTGACTTGCCTGCGCCGTTCTCGCCGCAAATGGCGTGCACCGTGTCGGCTCGCACTGACAGATTGACGTCGTCCAGAGCCACCACGCCGGGGAACGTCTTGGTGATGTGGCGCATCTCCAAGACGATCGAGGATGGCTCGACAGGTTGGCCCCCCTCGAATGACAACGTAATCATACTGACAATCTACGCTTTGCCGACGGACCTGTCAATTACCGCTATCAAATTGTAATCTTGACCTTGATAAGCTTGATGACGAGGGCAAATGATGTGTTGCGGGTGGTGGAAGGATCGACGGCTATCATGCGCCAGACAAGAAAACAACGTTGTCAATTGTGAACCTGCTATGATTGTGGGCTGATCTCAACCGCATCAGGTCAGCAGGCTAGTCGGGATGAGTGGTAACGTCAGGGCCATAGCCCTGAGAAGAAGGTTGCGATGATTGGTGAGCAATCCCGCCGGTCCACGCTTCATGACGTGGCCCGCCTGGCGGACGTCAGCATCAAGACCGTGTCCCGCGTGATCAACGGCGAGCCAAACGTCGCGCCGACCACGGCACAAAACGTTCGCGACGCGATAGAGATGTTGCATTACCTTCCCGATGCGGCGGCCGCCAATTTGGCCCGCACCGGTCGCGAGACACGGTCCATCGCGTTGCTCATTCCGACGGTCGACAACCAGTTCTTCGCCCGCATCTTCCACGGTGTCGAGCAGGTGGCCCATGAGCATGGTTTCGTCGTTTTTGCGGCCTCTACCGACTTGGACCTGGCCACGGAGGAGTCGCTCATCAGGATTTTTGCGTCCCGTCAGGTGGACGGGTTCATCATTGCGCCGGCGCCCGGTGATCACCGCGGTGTCATGGCTTTCCTTGGCACACGCATGCCGTGCGTCTTCATCGACCAGACGCCGGCCGGCGTGGTGGCTGACGTCGTCACAGTTGACAACGCGGCGGCCGCCCGCGAGGCCGTCACCCACTTGTTGCACTTCGGGCATCGGCGCATCGGGTTCATGGGCGACGACGCCAATTTGTCGACGGCCTACCAGCGGCGGGCGAGCTACGAGGAAACCCTGCGGGCGGCGGGCGTGGTGCCCGATTCGGACCTGGAAGAGATGGGTATCTGCGACACCGAAGGCGCGGAGGCGGCAGTGCGGCGCCTCCTCGGATTGACTGATCCAGCCACCGCCATTTTCGCCTCCCGCAACATGGCAGCCATCGGCGCCGTTCGGGTGCTTCAGCAAATGGGGTTGTCCCATCGCGTGGCGTTGGTCGGCATGGGCGAGATCGACGTGTCTGACCTTTTGGAGCCTCCTCTGACCGTGATGGCCCAAGATCCGCTTGGTTTTGGACGGCTGGCAGCTCAACGCCTGTTTGAACGTATCGATGGGCACGACGAGACGCCGCGCACATTGATCGCTCCGGCCCATCTGGTTACGCGAGGGTCGGGGGAGATCCTGCTCAGTCGCTGAAGGAATCGCTTTAGGCCGGTGCGGCGGTTCCGTCGATCACGGAGCCGACCCACTGATTGTGGCTGGTCACCCAACACAGCCCCGCCAAGACCCCGTCGTTCCAGGCCGCTTCGTCGGGATAAGAGATGGCGATTATTCCCCGCAATGCAGATGGCACGCCAAGCGCGTCCTTCAAAGAGTTGCACCGTTGCGACAACGAGATCTCGAACTGCATTCCATCAGAAAAGTCGGGCATTCCCTCCGAAAGGTCCACGAACCCGGCCACCTGAAATGTGTGCGGCACGGCACAGTCAACTGTCGGCACACCGCCGGTCAGGTCGTCGGGTGGATCGACCGTCAGGCAATCGCCCTGCTTGAGGTGGCCATAGTAGGCGCTCTCCGCGGCAGTCAATTTCTCTCGGTCGCGCTGGTACGGGGTCGCCGCGGGAGGCAGCGCCCGCCAATCTGCTGTGCTCGACGCCGTGGGCTGCCGCGTTGGAGAGGTAGTAGTCGACCGGGCAGTTGGCGGAGCAACTGACGGGGTATGCAGAGTCATGGACGGCGACACGGGGACGTTAGGACTTGGCGAGCGGAAATGCCAGACCGTCAAACCGACGCCGACAAAGACGCACAAGCAGACGAGCACAGCCACGATCACCGCGGCCGGCGAGGTGGACCGGGGCGGAGTGGCTGGCGGACCGTAATATGGCGCAAAAGGTGGTTGGGGTTGCCAAGGCTGGGGCGCAGGCTGAGGCTGCACGGGCTGAGGGTTGGCGAACGGCGCTTGAAAGGCTGGCATGCTGGGGTGGCCGAGCCCGTTCCCCTGCTGGTCAAAACTCATGGCAACGATTGTAGTGGTCGGCTACAGGTGTTCCGCCAGAAATTCCAGGGCGTCGCTGCGCATTTGCGGCGTCTCGGCGTGCCCGGTGTCGTAGATCTCAAGGTGCCAATTGTCTGGCGCCTCGGCATAGGCGTCGCGCAGTGCTTCATCGACGCGCCGCAGCCCGTCCACTGGCGTCAGCGGGTCGTGCGAACCGGCCAAGGACAGGTGCGGCCTTGGCGCGATGAGTTCGTTGATCTGCGCGGTGGTGAAGTGTTTCAGCAGGCTGGGGACGAAATAGAAGACGCCATGCCCGTCGAGGTCTGGCGAGTCGACGATGGTGTCGAAATCCGTCAGGCAACACAGGTCAACGCAAACTTTGAGGCGTTCGTCAAGTGCCGCCAGCCACCACGACATGGTGCTTCCCATGGACATGCCCATGGCGGCGATGCGGCTGGCGTCAACCTGGGGCAGAGAACTCAGAAAGTCCATCGCCCGCAAGCTGTCATAAACCATCAGACCCCAAACGGTTTGGCCCCGCCACAGAGTGCGTTTGAAAAAGGCCGACTCGGTGACGCCGCTGCGCTCGCCAAACAGCCAGGCATCAATCGTCAGAACCGCCCAGCCGCGCGATGTCAGCTCGTCCACATACGGGGTGGGCTGCAGATAGGTGTTGCCGAGAAGCAACTCATTCTTGCCAAGTTCATAGCGTCCGCCGTGCGAGTGCGAGAACAAGACGGCCGGGACGGGACCAAGCCCCGCTGAGTCAGGCATCGCGAAATAGGCCGGCACCGTCTGAACGCCATTCAGGTCGAGCTCCAGCGTCTGCAGCGTGTATCGATCACGGTGCTGCGTGTGCACAACGCTGGCGGCGATGGGACGATTGCGCGGCGGCAGGTCGCCCAGCAGTGAGTAGAGTTCGGCCCGCCGCCCGGACTTTTGGTCTGCTGTCATGATCATATGTCAACCCTAGTCGTTTGCCCCCACAAGCCAGGTGTTATGGTACGAGGGTGCCGATCGAGAGGACGCAGGGATGAAGATATCATCTTTTCTTTACGGGGACGATACGAAGCTGGCCTCCTGGGAGGGTGTTCCGCTGACCTTTCAGATCATGGTCAGCCAGGGTGCTCACATCGTTTCCGACCCGACGGGTGGTGTGGCCGTGGCCGGGGATTTCAAGGCGGGCCGGGATCGTCTGTTGGCCTTTTTGGACGACTTGGGGCAGCGGGGCCTGCTTGACCGGGCGACCCTGGACAAAGCGGTTGCACATATCGCTTCAGCGTTGTACCGCGTCAGTCCGGCCCCGGAGTCGGCGGTTCTGAAGTTGACGGCGGCTGACGGCGCCGCCGAGTTGAGCGCCCTGTTGGCTGATGTGGGCGATGTTGACGCGTTGATAGCCCGCTATTTGTCGCAGTGGGAGGTGTTGGCGGCGTCTGGTCAGCAGGATGTGATTTGGTTGCAGCTGGGTGTCGCCCAGGCTGTGCATCGTCCGGATCCGGTTGCGCGATCGGTGGCCTCGCCGCCGTCTGCCCAGTCACACGGGCGCGCTCGCCCAGCGGCGACCGAACCAGTTGTGTTCGAGCGTCCCATCGGGGTGGCAGTTGTCTGTGTCATCCAAATCATTGCTGGCATTATCACAACGATTGTCTATCTGATAGGACTGGCAGCACTGTTGTCATACCAGCCGCCGGTCGGTTCGGTGGTGCTGGAAGGTGTGAGTCTGCTGCTTGTCGTTGGCCCGATCGTCCTGGCGTTCTTCGTTTTCAACGGATCATCTGTGGCCCGAGGTATCTTTACCGTCCTGGTTGCGCTCAATCTTGTAAGTGATCTGATCAACATATTCACCAACCCGGACTGGAGCCATGGGCTGAACATGGGGCTGTCGATCGTTTACCTGGTGGTCTTGTATAGCGCAAGCGCAAACGACTACTTTTCCCAGACCCGGCGTTAAGCTCGTCGCTGGGGCTTTTGGCGTTTCGTCATGATCATATGTCAACCCTAGTCGTTTGCCCCCACAGGCCAGGTGTTATGGTACGAGGGTGCCGATCGAGAGGACGCAGGGATGACGACACGATCTTTCCTTTACGGGGACGACACGAAGCTGGCCGCCTGGGACGGTGTCCCGCTGACCTTTCAGATCATGGTTAGCCAGGGTGCTCACATCGTTTCCGACCCGACGGGTGGCGTGGCTTTGGCGGGGGATTTCAAGGCGGGCCGGGAGCGTTTGTTGGCGTTCTTGGACGAGTTGGGGCAGCGGGGCCTGGTTGATCGGTCGGCGTTGGCCGCGGCGTCGGCCAACATCGCGTCGGCGATGTACCGGGTCAGTCCCACCCCGGAATCGGCGGTGCTGAAGTTGACTGCTGCCGACGGCACCGCTGAGTTGGGCATCCAAGCTCAGGCCTTGTTGGCTGATGTGGGCGATGTTGATGCGCTGATTGCCCGCTATTTGTCGCAGTGGGAGACGCTGGCGGCGTCTGGTCAAAGCGATGCGATCTGGTTGCAGTTGGGTGTTGCTCAGGCGGTGAATCGCCCGGCTCCGGTTGCCCGATCGATGGGATCGCCGTCTGCCCAGTCTTACCGGCACGCCCGTCCGGTGGTGATCGAACGGCCTCTCGGCGTGGCGGTTGTCTGCATCATCCAGATCGTCTTCGGCATCATCGTAACGGTTCTCTATCTGGTAGGACTGTCGGCGCTCTCGTCGTACACGCTGCCGACTGGTGTCGGAGTGGTGCTGGTTGTTGCCCTGTTACTCATGATTGGCACTGTCGCCCTGGCGTTCGTGGTCTTCAGCGGATCGTTCATGGCCCGACGAATCTTCACCGTCCTGGTTGTCATCAGTCTCGTTGTCGACCTGTTTCAATTCCTCAGCAACCCGGCGTGGAGTCCGGTGGCGAACTTTGTGCTGTCGATCGTTTACCTAGTGGTGCTGTACAGCGAAGGCGCGAACGCCTACTTCAACCAGACCAAGCACTAGCTGACCTGGTTGCCCACGACCCATCCGTCGCCCTCTTGGACCATCTCAGGCTCTTGCGGCTCGATGGAGGCTGCCACCGGCTGCTGTTCGACTTGACTGGTGGCGGCGGAGATGCGCCTCGACAGGATGTCGAACAGGACGGCCAGCACCAGGATGCCGCCTTGGACGACGTACTGGTACGAGATCGCGATGTGCATGATGAGCATGCCGTTGACCAGCGACTGCATGATCAGGGCGCCGATCAGCGACCCGGTGACCCGGCCAATGCCGCCGGCCGGCGAGCAGCCGCCGATGAAGCATCCGGCGATCACCAACAGCTCGAAGCCCGTGCCGGCGGTCGGGTTGGCCGCCGCCATGCGCGAGGCCAGCAGGACGCCGCCCAGGCCCACCAGTGAACCCATGATGACGAAGACCAGAGCGGTCACCTTGGCCACGTTGACCCCCGACAGCTCGGCTGCCTCGGGGTTGCCGCCCAGGCCGAAGATGTGACGTCCCAGCCGGGTGCGGCTTTGCAGGGAAGCGACGAACACCACCACGGCGCCCAGGATGATCATTGCGTACGAAATGCCGTTGAAG
>Ga0123354_10008171_pt1 | contig 15886 bp, 10 predicted proteins | sample TergutLab28metaG_2_FD_97872 | JGI IMG/M metagenome (GOLD analysis project Ga0123354, IMG submission 97872) | Labiotermes labralis P4 segment gut microbial communities from Petit-Saut dam, French Guiana - Lab288 P4 | ecosystem: Host-associated > Arthropoda: Insects > Digestive system > Gut ...
CCCCCCCCCCCCCGAAAATCGTGCCGTGTATGAGATAATGTGGAAAAATATTGTAGAGTGGTGCAGGCCACAGATGACACCATGGCGTATGCGCATTGCATGCTGGATAGCTAAGGCTACACACACACACTCACAATATGTAATACTTATTGCTTTTCCGCTGTAACAGTGGTTGCAAGAACGCGCCTAACTGTTGCATTATATGTACATTGCCTGTCTTGCTTTAAATTAAGGGAGTAAGAGTCTGGTATCCTAGGTGAAACCCAGATCTCGTCTCTAGAAGCTATAGAAGCACTGCTTGGTTCGTTATTTATGTTTGTTTATTTAACGGTACGTTCAGTAGCTGGGATTATATAACATCGAGTGATAAAGTGATTAGTGTTCAATGAATCAGGAAGGACGTGCCTAATTTGAGGGGTACTGTCTTGTCGTTTACCTGGATGGACTGAGGAAATTTCAGTAAGGATATCTGGTGTCCTGACCGAAAGTAGAACCCCGTACCTTCAGAATACAATGCAGGAATGCTTTCCACTTGACCGTGCCGCTCGATGTTAGACCAAACGACCGGATACTCTTCGCACTTGTGAGGATTACCTGAATGCACAATATGTCACTGTTGCATTAAGGCCCGGTTGCCCCAGTCATCGCCTGCCTTCTGCAGTTGAAGTACTCCATAGCGTACCCCAGTGCCCTATATTTGCAACATGCACCCTTTGCACTCATTCTGTGCCTTATTTTTGTTTTGTTGTGTCATGCAGCTATCGTCATCGTACCAAGCGGAGACTGTTAGCTCACGTGTCATTACTATGTATATACTCATTTGTCAGTTGTGCAAAACATGGTGTATGTTTGTACAAACTTGAGATTGCAGATGGTTGATATTGTGTGGAGGGTGAATGATTATTTCGTTGTAGCTGAGAAGACGACATAATAGTGCATTTATCTTGTCTGATCAGGACATTTCATTTTCTATACAATGACGATGCAGTAGGCAAGTTGCATTGGAGACAGGCAGCAGGTGCTGGGGGTGTGTAGCATAACGAATCCATTGAGCAATAACTTGTAATAAAATGTGAATGGTGAATGAAATCTATGTAATATGTAGGGATTTGTTCACTTTAAGACATTAATTACTTTTATAAAATTTGCAGGTGCCCAGAATTTTTCCTTCTCTGTAATGTTGTCTTCAAACTTTTGTGATTCCTTGAACTGCGTGTATTTAACAGGGATGTAAACACAGTCACGTGAATTTATGACGTATTTTCATTGTATAAGTGGATTTCAATTCTGCTTGATTATATTTCACAGAACTTTTTAAGATATTAATATTAACAAGTTATAAAGAGTTATTGACGAGTTCCTGGGGGCATGCATGGATGGAATAATTGCCGAGCTTCTTCACTGCCATTGCTTACTTTTTTGGACGTACAATTTCGTCATTGACGGTTTTTTTAACCGTGTTAGGCGTATATTTTATTATATTTAATAATGCTTTCACTCAGACAAGAATACTGCTTGTTGGAAATAGGAACAATTTGAAAACGAATACACTACTGAAAATAAGAAGATAGAAGATGCGTGGTTTCAGGCTTCCGTCGTGGTGTAAATGAGATCTGCACACTTTTGGGATTTTACGCAGCGTAGAATGCTATTTTCTTACCGACGTTTCGGGACAACCCATCAGCCCTATCTCCAAGAGACAAACAAATGTGACCCTTGAAGATGGGACCGATAGGGTGTCCCGCAACGTCCGTAAGAACCTACCATTTTACTCTGCGTAATATCCCAAAAGAGTGGAGATCTCAGGGTGGAAGGTATATAAGGAAGGAAAGATCCCTGATGAACTTCTGTTTTTGCCTTTATAGGAGATGCTGTAGTAGAAACCGTACAGCGATAATTTATGTGATTTCCTTTTTGTATACAATCATGTCTCAGGCGTATCGGTAATTCTGAAGTGTGACGCCCTGTAGTTTCGTGGAAATGTGACCATCCTTGCCGAGGAAACTGCTGCTGCCTTCATCCCCAGGGTTCCCAGATGTCTCCGAAACTTTTGTAAAGTAGTAATCTTTATGTAATGTTCGTGTGAGCTTGTTGCAGTTGACAAGTTGATCATGGTTGGCATGTGTGCGTTGTGCCGTCGCCAGGCAGGAAGAAAGACGCGCTGTTGGTGGTACAGAGAGGTCTACGCCACACAGTTGTGTGGTGGACGTGTTAGTTGAGTCTTGGTATAAGTCACTGCCGTTCACATTGATTATACTTGCCTTCGAGTAATGAAACATGAGAAGCACTTGTATATTTGTGATGGGTAGGTGACGGTCAGAGTACGGCAGCATTGGAATGTCCTTGCTCCGCAGCTGACAAGAAACGAAATGCTTTTGTGCGAACTGCTAAGGAAAATGTTTTAAATTTGGAGAAATTAAGAGATTAGAAGGTGTTGAGTGGTTTGTTTCTTTGTAGTTTGGATTTAGTCCACCCTCTGAACTTTGTCCATCGCCCTATGCTTAAAAGAAAATAAAAGTGGCATGTCGGAAAAGTCCAAGAGTGAATATTTCCCACCGTGGTATACCATCGTCAGAATCGAAGATATAATTCTTGCGGGATGTTGCGCTGCGTCGACTTGTGAATATTTACTAATCTCGCATCGTCGGAAATTGAATTTTAACTTTGTTGTTTATATTTCATGACTCTGTAAACCACTGAAGATGTACAGAATAGCCCCCAAATGAACGTATGATGAAAGTGAATTGTAAAGGATGTAGAAGGAAGTAAACACGGCCTCACTGTAGGTACTATCCCAGAATTTGGCTGGATAGGTGCTGAGAAAGTCCACGAAAAGTACTCAGGGTAATCGATGTCCCTGACTAATTTCGAACTGGCATCACCCAAATGCAATATTTTACACACACATTATTTTTATAGAGAATGAGATGGGATAGCCGTGTAGCATACAGCAATTGCTTGGAAGTAGTACAGACAGTAAACACGATGTGTAAAGATTCGGCTTGTGCCCATTGCATCCTGACGTTCTGTGTGTCATGTTGAATTCATTCAGACTGTACGGAAGGCAGACATGACGCCAATTCTCATCAGGTAACTTCACCATTTGTGAGCATAACACTGATATGCATATGAGGTGTTTTCAGAAAGTAAGGTAACGCAGTAATTTGTGTCTTGTGTTTTGTTCAGCATCTCTGAACTTACTCGTGACTTTAGGCACGTCCATTTCTATCTGGGCCTGTAAATCAGTACCCCTGTTGAAGCCACTCTGACATAGATGTAGGTATTCTTATGAAGGCATTGCTGGCTGCAGGAGTTGAGCCCAGACTTGCACTGCAAGGGTATGATGTCATTGCGCAGTGGGACAAATGTCTGCTTAGGCTGCCTGATTGTTATAAAAAATGCAAATGTGTAAGTGACTTCAGATCGCGTGTGCGCGTGAGAATGTATGATTGCATGTGGTTGAAGGTAAAAGGTAAAGGTAAAATTCAACCTCGAACAGACCATGTAGGCCCAAAGGGGGAGTAGAGGTATAGCTCTACTCTTTCGTTAACCTCGGCGCCAGATGGAGGTGTGTGATCTATACCATGCCCCAGCCGCTATACGCCCGGCAAATAACCGGTACCCATTGTACAGGAGGCTGGGAGGGCCCCAGGGCGGGCATGAAGATGAAAGCAGACGGAACCAAACCTTCTTGGTGTATTGGTATCATTCTTTGTGGATTGTCTGCCCACTTTAGTTAATATTGGTCCTCTAAATATTACATTGGGTGGTAGAAAAAAATCAGTGTTGGTTTATTGGTTCTGCGAATAATACAACACTATCAATGATTGTGCATTTATTTATTCATTACATTCACTACATGTTTCGGCCAGTAATTGCGGCCACCATTGGACAGTGTTACAATTATATACAAGGGGCAGAACTGTGGTATTTCACTAACTTTCCTTTTATATTTCTGTATGTGTTGATGAGATGATATTGGCTAGCCTATATAAATGTGGATAACATAATCCCATTGTATTTGTTTAATCATTGTTGGTGTATTGATTCTCTGAATAGTACAACTGAAACGTGCCATAATGAATATTCTGAATAAGTGACTATACATTCAATTATATGATGTAGTATTATTCAGAGAATCATTAAACCAACATTTATTAAAGAAATACAGTGCGATAATGTTGCCAAAAAATAGGAAAATTGGTTGTGTTCTGACTAGACCCATATCTTAGACAAGGGCAGGGTTCAGTTGGAGGTAGGTGTGAGTGAAGTGAACGGAACATCAGGATTCATGTATTTAGTAGGATGACTGACACTTGGCAGAAATGATCACTGACATTTGTGTTAAAGATAGGATCCAACTTGCACAGTTGCTCACTTAGTTTCTCTCAGACATTTTTTGCCGCCTTTTAGTTTGCTAGATGTGAAATGACATTTCAGAGGAACCTGTTACCTCTATCTTCAACATCATCATCATCATCATCATCATCATCATCACCACCATCTTCTTCTTCCTCCTCCTCCTCCACCTCCTCCATAATGATTGAGGCTCCTTAAATGTTGGTACTTTGTGGCATCACATCCCTGAAGACAGGCATAAACACTACCATGGAAACCTCAAATCTGGCACAGTAAATGTCAAATGTGAATTGGTTATGCCACATATGATGTGTATGTTGATTCATAATCACACACAATAAACATAAGCTTCTTGTTCCTCCTTAAAAATAAAGCCAAATAGTTCCTGTAAGCATGTGATGTTCACAACCACCAACAGGAGAATGCAAGAATTGCCAAAGTTACTGGATGATGTACCATTGGCAGTGTGTTAGACTGTGTGGTTCATGCATGATGGAGCTTCTGCTCAGTTCAATGAGTAGGATCAAATGGGCCAGTTTATGGCCACTGCGATCACCTGACCTCACTGCTGCCAAGTTATATATGTGGGACTGTCTGAATGCAATACTTTAATTAAGGATCATCCTATACATTAGTGTTTATAAAATTTTATGTGGAAGTCTTCACCATTGTAATTTTATAGGAGTTGATATGATGTAAAGAAATGTTTAATAAAAGAAGAGTGAGGAACACAGTTCTCTCTTGAATGAAGAAATAACATGTGTTCAGGCTAGATTTTTGGCTCTGCCATCTGTTGGTTGCATTACTAACTGATATTGTAATCTCTTCAGTTTGTATAATAAAGGGATGTTTGCTCAAGGTCTTCTCTATCACTACACATTGGTTGCTATTATGTGGTGTTTCAAGAAATTATCGCTTTTGTTGCCCTTCCAACAGTTTATTGTGGCATAAATATGTGGATTTCATTACTTTGCAGCAGTTCTGAGCTGAGTAAAACCCTTCAATGAAATTTTAACATAAAACTAATTGCTATCTTATAATGAAAATGTTACCATTTAGTGTCAAATCCTTTGCACCCAGAGACATTTTTAAAGAGAAGAGAAAAATGTGTTGCAACAAGATGATGCCTGTAAGAACCCAGGTGTCTGTGACTTCCATTCTTCAGTTCGTAGAGTGATGGAACACGCTGTTATAATTGCACAAAGCAGTCAGTTTTCATTTAAAGCTATTGAGTTTGAAGTTCTGTGAATGAAACTCATAAAGTTTTACTGTATGTTTGTAACTTTCTTTCCTAAGTACAAAATGGTGAATAAGTAGCTAAAAGAATAATGAAGTACTAGAAAATATGGTACCCATTATTTGTATATTTTATGTGTGCATTGACATATACATATATTTTTTGTTTGTGTTGTACATGGCTCCAAGAAATACAATAAAAAAACACAGGACAGACAGTGGTGTATTTATTTGCCAATTTATTCTATCAGTATATTTGTAGAAAATAACTGTGAAACTGAATCAGAAGTTAGCAATTCTGAAAGCTGGTTGCAGTGTTTTGCCCCTGTGTCTCTGATATCCTGTATGGTATTTGCTGGCTCATGATGTGGGAATGAGGCCTCATTTTTTAATTTAAATAACCCATGTGCAAGTATTAAAATTATAGTTAACCCTTTGCTCCTCCACACATAATATACTGTAATACAACTAATATTCTCCCAAGTTTAATGTAAAATGTAATAAAGCCACATTAAAATTTAAATGCATGGAAAAACTGGTCGGTATTACCAAAGAAACACACACGCTTTCCGTGAAATTGATGATGGGTGAAATATTTGATTATAAGAAGGGTTGATTTTTAGGTTTAGAAATGTCTGTGGCCTCTTCTGCATTCTGTTCTGATTGTTTCATGTTTCAGTCTCAGGCCTTTTAAAATTGGATGTGAAAAAATTAATGCAAGATTCCATTGGTAAAGGAGTAGGCTATACACGTTTGTGATATTCAAGCGACATACTTAAATGAGACAGTTACAGTTAAACTTGATATGTTGTAATAAAGTTTTTGTTGTTTGAGCTGTGTGCTACTACTTTGTTCCAGATGTTCATTGGCAGACGTGCGCATTCAGCAGTTACGAATTGTGTCTAACCACAGTACAAGTTCCAGTCATGATTTTATAATACTGGTCTTCTGTGGTTATATTATGAATGCAGATGTTTGTGCTGCTCCCAGCATGGGCACTGTATTAACATTCTGAATCTGTTTAAATGAAGAAAAATAAGTCAATGGGGATTTTCCTGTAGTATAGAGCAGTTTATTTATGTGAGGTTTTCTATATCTGAATCTTGGTTAGACAAAACATCTGGTTATTTTACCATTAAATTGTAATATAGGTGTGCCAGATTTTAAATATGTCGTAAGAGAAGCATGTATTTTATGTTGTAAATTTATTTCAAATTATGGATGTTATTTTATGTTTATTTTTATCCTCCCTTCCTCACCCTCATTTTTCTTATTTATTTAATTTCTTTATTGGCTAGCTTGGACCGGGCCCCGAGTGTACGCCAGACCTGCCCCCTGTAGGCGGAATGCTCAACTAACCTGCCCAGTGCAAGACTGTTGCACACATAGACCAATCCAAAAACAAAAAAGATTTATTAAAAAGCAAGATCCAACACCTCCCCTCTTATTCGAAACCATGGCAAGATTGGAGAGTGAGTACAAAACTTTAGTCACTTACAGTTCTCTAGGGCTGCAAATCGAGTGCCGTCAAACAGTCTCATATGATATTGTTTGATGCATACATGATCCATGTCATTACACTAATTATTTACATACAAGTGAAAAACTATAGAAACTTGATCATCTAGTAGCAAAGTTATGCAGGTTGCTTTTCCTGTTCACACAGCAGTTTTTACTTTAAAATATTCTGTTTTGTATGACATATGCTTGGATCAAATGCGTATCACTTTTGCTGTCAACGGTATCATGACCCATACTGATTACAGAAATGTATTATATATTTTGGTATATACTGTTGACAATGATTGTACATGGATGCAGATCATCTTTATCGATTTGCAACACTGTTGTTTTGTTAAACTTGCTGTACAAAAAGATTATTCTTGTTTCCTGTCTCTTACATTGGTCTTGAGTTAATTTTGTGTCACATATTTCACTAACTCTTTCTAGAGCACTTCTACCTCCTCACAGTTGGGCTGTAGATGTTCTTTCCATCCCTGTCTTTAAGTGATGTTGAGCAGCATGACCTACAGTCCACACTCTTCACTTCTGCATGAGCATTCCCTCCATCCTGTTTTCACAAAATTGTATTCAGTGTGTATGTGCTGGCACAGGGATTTCAGGATCAGTGGAGCACTCATTGTGTTACCATAATGGCTATTGTCTACTGAAATGGTTTCATTCATATTTTCCATGTTATGTGACATATATGAAAATAATTTGATGTACCATACATAGTTATCACATTGTGCAAACTGGAAACTAAAAAGCAAGATATTTGAAGGAAATGCAGGTTTTGTAACATTAGAAAGGTGTTTGCTCCAAATTTTGTTTTTAACTTGAAACAATGAGTGTCTTGTAACTGGAGTCCCTACCTTTCTAGCGCTTTAAAATTTTGTTTATGTCTTTAGTTATGTGTTTTAGATAATGATTTTATAGCATTAATCAGTAGAGGACTGAAGTATTTTTTAATAAGATGGATGTAATGCATCTTCAAATATTAACCCTATTTTCATGAAGTTTTCTGCAAAACCAGACAGACACAGAGGGAAGATTGTGTTTTTGGCATATTGTCAGTTCATCATTCAGACAGCAGTTATTGATAATATTTTATTTTTGTGAGAGCTTATGGATTTGTAGAGATGGTTTAAGGTTAGCACCAGGTCCTGTTTTATCAAAGCAAACTAGATGTAAATTAAATATTACAAAGACAGATTTGACCACTGTTTTCCGGTTTATATCTTAAGGGCTGATGTAATGACATATACCAGAATTCTGACAAAATAAAAATTAGTTTAAATAGGCACTGCTCACTGCCTAATAAAACCACTTTTTTTGTTGCAGTTAGGAATGGGGCTACATTACATGTAGTGGTTGCATTACACAGTGGACATAGTGGACAACAGTGTGTCAACAGATATAAATTATGGTTTCTGTGTATGTAAAATTAAGAATGGAATGAGCAAACCATTTTGAATTATATTAGTTTCTAATGTGTACGTGTATTTAAGTGCAGATTTGTTTAACACAAACAAGGAAGTAGTGCTGCACACTGAAATGAACTTGATACATTTTTTTTTTTTTCAAAATAAAGAAGGAGGGGTTACTTTGTTGTTGTTGCCTACCAGAGTGGTATTGTGACTTGGTCTGGCATGCTGAGGGAAGAAGATATTGAAGATGTGTGAGAAAAGAATGCTGAGGGTGATATTTGACCAGGAACTTGGGAAAATTACATAAAGAGGTGTTCTATAATTTGTTCTGTTTATCAGGTATTGTTAGTGTGATTAAATTGAGGGATAGGCAGGACATTATGAATTGATGGAAAACGAGATGTGCTGGACATAGCATGCTGATCTGTTTGACTGAAAGTGTACCTTAATATTCTCCTTATCATGGTTGTTTTAAAAATGGTATCATAAAACTTAATCTCTAATGTCAGTGGTAATGTAACTGTAGGGGAGCAATACATATAAATCTGTAATGCAAAGAAACAAGTAGTGATTCTTTCACATGGACGAATTATGTCTCATAACCTTTCCTTTTCTTTTGTTATATTGTGTTTCTTTTACTGTAATGTAAGAAGTGTTATGAAATTGAACAAATTATATTACATCTAGTATATATCTATAGTGTTAATTGTTTTTGAGTTGCTGGTAAAAATGCGGCAGGAGAATAACATCTTTTTCGTGTATATGTCATGATACAAACTCTCAGAATTATATGAATGATTTTGGTATCCAAAGTTTGTATGGTATACGTGACCGCACCCAGAGATGGCTGGACCGGTAGTATAGAAGTACAGTTGAAAGAAAGTTGTATCAGTTTTATATTTGCGTGTCTGTTTTTTTCCACATATTTTCATAATACTTTAGCCTTGCTTAATGCTGATGCATTAGATATTAATTAAACCATGGTCTCTGTGATATTGGTCTTTTGATTTTTGTCACTATATTGTCTACCCATATGCTTGACCAGGCACTGTCTGTTGCAGTTCCCAGTATAGTTGTCCACAACGGGTCCAACAGCGCTCCAGGGAGCCCCACCATGGAGCGGAATCTCCGTGCTCAACGAACGCTGTCCAAACAGGTAGACATTAAGCAGCTTCTAAAAATTGCTTACACTGTAAAGAGTGTTTCTTGGATATGGAGGTTTCCCACGTAAGAATTTTTTGAAGTCCCATTGAAACTTGGGTTTAGTCCCAGGCCAGTTCATGTGGAATTTATGGTGTATAGAGTGGCACTGGGACAGGACTACTTAGATTTTCTTCTGTCACCGTTATACTACCAGTGCTCCATTCATCTGTCACTGATGCTGTATAGTCTTAGCAGTTGACATTATTGTTAAATAATACTGGCATCCCAGAGTAGTCACATTCATCTGTGTTAATTGTGTAATGGATAAAAGGAATCGAAATTTTAAAAAAATTGAAACATTAAGACACTTCTGTTCATGGATGACCCTTAATAGTGGTGGATTCAGAAGATGCACTACCAAATTCTATACATAAACTGGAGACAGTTACATCCATATATGGACTAAATGTTTCAAAAAACAAAACGAAAACAATGCTTTTAAAGGAAGAGATCCAGTGAGTATTAAAATTACAATAAATAATAATGTTATAGAAAAATAGCCTCTCTCAAGTTCAAATACACACTAGACTGAAAACATAAAACACTTCTGCATTACCTCATTGCTATACTGATGCAAAACTTGGGCAATTAGAACAGGATAAATCAGGATAACATCAGTGGAAATGAAATTTATGAGGAGAGTGGCAAAATGCACATGGTAAGATTACAGAACTAATGAAGATTTTTTATCAGAACTTAAAATTAACCCAGTTGTAAAGAAAATTCAAAATTACAGAAATAAATAGGTACAACATGTTCATTGAATGCACAGACAGACAGACTTACACACATAATTATGAAATATCGACCATGTGGGAGACAAAGCGAAGGATGACCCCTCACAAGACTTCTTGACTGTTAATAGGACCAGCATAGGCCATGAGGCCTAAAACCCTGCAAGCTATGTGATGATGATGATGATGATGATGATGATGATGATGATGATGATGATGAATTGTATAATGGTACAGAATTTGCAAGGCCTAACACATGTTTAAACATTTTTACATAATTTTAAAAATAGTTAAGACAAGCCCAAAAGAATAGATGTGGTCCCATAATGATGGCAGAGTCTGATTTCATTTTCAGATTAGAATTTTATAGGATCTTTGACAAATATTGAATATTTCAATACATTCTTTTGGACTGTGAACTGCATGGATGTGCTGCATTTTTCAGAAAGTGACATAAAGGAAGAGAAATGTTTGGTGTGTGTGTGTGTGTGTGTGTGTGTGTGTGTGATTCACAGACAGTTAGTTGAGCAAGAATAACCATCCCTCCTTCACTTGACACTGGCAGCTGTTTAGCTCTATGGTCTGTCCTATCAGAGCAGTGAATTTTATTTTACCGTGGTGCCTCCAGGAGCCACAGATTTATTGTGACATTTGTTAGTAAAGGCTTAAAAATAGTATTTCTTGACAGTAATACACGCTTTGAAACAATAAGTGACAGAAGAGGTCTGTGGTTCTATAGGCAGAGTTTGAAGAACTGGAGGAAGATGAGTCAGTCCCACATAATTCAAGCCCCTCCAGCAGCCCTGGTGCTGCCATATCAATGTCTTGCCACTGCCAGGGTGATGACAACACTCCAAGTCCAGCGTCTGGTAATCAAACGTCCGACAAGCACAAGACCAAGGACATCAGAGATGACACACAGCATCAGCAGCAACAGAGAGCTGGTCTCTCAAGAGCAAACAGTGTGGATACTGAGGACAAGTCACCACCACCACTGCCAAGAGTCAGGGTAAGATGGCCATTACTGTTAAGTACTTAAGTTTGTTAACAACAGGTCACACATTACCATTGAACTTACCTTTTGATTTGATTTCTTGGTGTAACACTTTTGGATACGAATTTTGCAGCCCTCCCCAAGGCCCTCTTCATGGAATCCCTCGCAGAGAGATGCCCCACCACTAGAGCCCTCTTCATTCATCTATCAAAGTCCCCAGTATATGAGCCCCCTCCCACATACCAGTTTCCCCTCGGCTGGAAATGGGACCCCATGGAGAGAGATGCCTGTATCCGAAGACTTTGTTAGCATATCTACCAGGGTCCCCAGTGAAGGAGCTCCCCCCAAGGCCCCCTCCACAGAGCCTCTTCAGAGAGAGATGCTCCATCCCCAGAGCCCCTTCATCCAGCTCCCAAAGTCCCTGATAAATGAGCCCTCCTCCAGGTTCCCCAAACTGGGCTCCTATGGAAAGAGATGCCTGTCTCCAGAGCCTTTTCTATATATCCTTCAGGGTCCACAGCAAGGGAGCCCTCCCTCCAGGTTCCCTTCACAGAGCTCCCACAGAGAGAGGCACCCCACCTCCAGAGCCCCTTTCAACCATATCTCAAAGTTCCAGGTTACCCAAATGAGCCCCTATAATGAGGGATGTCCATCCCCAGAGCTTTCCTTTCCTAACCTTCAGGGCCCCTAACAAAGGAGTCCTTCCTCCAGGTTCCCCTAACAGAGCTCCCATAGGGAGAGATGCCCCATTTCCAGAGCTCCCCTACAACTATCTCTCAGAGTTCCCAGTGAATGGACCCCACATGGGGTAATGTCTGTTGTCTGAGCCACCCTCCCCATATCCTTCTGGATCCCCAGAAAGGAGCCCCCCTAACAGAGCTCCCACAGAGAGAGATGCTCCCTTTCTGGAGCCCTCCAACTATCTCTTAAAACCCAGCAATGGACTCCCTAGGTTCCCAAACCAGTCCCTATTGTGAGAGGCACCCATCTCCAGAATTTTCTTCTACATCTTTCCCTCAAAGTCCCCGGTAAATGAGCCCCCCCACCACATTCCGCATCAGGGTCCCTATGGAGAGAGAAGCTTCATCTCCAGAGCCAGTGGTTTATTTATTCATTCATATCTGTCAGGGTCCCCAATAAGGAGATCTCCCACGAAAGACAGGGAAAAATTTTGGTCACCGCTTACAGAGCCCCACATGGACGGAAGGCCTACATACAATGGGGTGTGGCCTGGTTCCCCAAGGGGATCATTTAAGACACTACATTCTCTACCCCAGTGCCATGCAGCCTTCAGTCAGCATGATACCTTCCACCTTGGCTTGGGTAGACCAGAGCCCCATTAGCAAGCCTGTGTCGTAGCAACCCTCATCAGGGTATGCCCTCCACAACTGTTACCACCTCCCACGTGACCCAGGGTAGAGTAAAGTACAAGTCCACGATACCCCGAGGTATGGACGAGGGGTTGGATTTATGGGAGGCCACTCAGGCTGTTAAGTGACTACCCATGGGTTGGGGAACCAGGGTTTAATTCCTGACTGTGACATGGAGAATTTTGTACTCACCACCACATCCAGACCAATTCTGGTGCCAATTCAGCCATTTATCCAGTGGTAGCCAGAGTAAAGTGGCTAGGTCACTGAAGCTGAGCATTCACCACCATCTAGAACTGAAGGCTACAATGCAAAGCATTGAATATCTGTGTCCCTCTAAGCCTTGATGTCCTGGTGTTCAGTGGAACTGTCAATAAATGGCTTCTTTTGATTAGGTACTAAGTTATAATGTCTTAATGACTCCAGTCTGAGCTCAGAATTTAGTTTCAGACGGATTGTGGTCTGATAAAGCAGCCTGTGGTTTGTGTAGCCCGTATCTTTTATTTGATACAGTGTCTAGTAGTCCAGTAGTGGTGTGGATTCTGATTTGCATTCATTTGTGCTCCACATTTTCACCATTGCTGTTGCATGTCCTTTCCACAAAAGTGGTAGTTATGTGGGGACAACTTCAGCCTATACAATTGGCATGACACCGTCTTGTATTCATGAGACGTGTACAGCTGCTATGTGATGGCAACAAGAAAATGCCCCTCATCCTTCTAGAGCAGTGGTTCCCAATTGTACACCATGGATCCCAAGGGATCAGCAACCAATTCCCATTGGATCTGTGGATATTAATTTCTGTAATGGCTACTTTGAAGTTTTCTTATTTTTTAATTAAAGGATTAATGTGTTGCTATAAATAATTGTGGCACTTCTTTAATAATTGGTGATATATTTATTTTGTATAACCATTGTACATCTTCTTTGCATCAGACAGCACATGTAATTATGAAACGTCCTGTAACCCCAGAGCAGTGAGTGGCAATTATTTTACTTAAGGCCAAATCATGCATTATGTTGTTATATATGCTGCTGGTATGTATTTATAGATATCTAAAATCAGTTCTGAGATAAATATTTTTAATTTTGCATACCTATGCTCCAGACACTGTGTATTTATATGAGCAAGGATGTGAAGAACTATGGTTATTTTTCAAAGCCAGAAGGGATCTACGAGCAAAAAGTTTTGGGAAACCCTGCTCTAGTTCATAATACTTTGTGTATACAGTGTATGACATATTGTGGAACAGTATATAACATTCATAATATTATTAATGTCTGTGCTTTAATAGACAGTTAATACAATGAAACCAACAGATGCATTAATGTTCAAATTATACTTTTACACACAGCCTTGTAATGGTGTGTGTATCCTTTTCCTGTTGGGCATTGACAATTTTAATGTTATTCCATGTCCATGCATTGATATGCAAATCATATAATAAAACAAACAAAAACATCAATGTTAAAATTATATTTTAAAATATAATTTTACATTACTGCATTTGTTGGTTTCATTATATGAATAGTATATGACATATTGTGGGGGTATTTTAGTTAAAAGTTCTGCATTACTGTTTGTTAGTTCAGTCCATGGGAAAACTTCAGCACATAAATCCTGCTATTTCCACTTGTCAGGTCATGAACCCTGGCAACATTATTGTTCCTGACTTAGGAAAAATGGAGTTCGCATTCATAGTAGAATTAACCACTCAAGAAATGATAAATCTCAGATACATTAGTGCTTCTTCGTGTGGGGAAGAGTGTTATATAGATGTCAACAGAAATTTGATGGTTTTCGTAACTGTTTGCTATGCCTAACATGCTCAAATACAGGAACATAAATATCTGCTGTGATGCTTACTATTCCGTAACACATAAGCTTATGGATATTTAAAGTAGCATGAATAAAGGCAGTAGGTTAGAGTGAATTTAAATGACGTAGCAAAAGGGCGCTTAACTCTACATGCAAGTCATCTGGCATGTACATGCATGTTCACAGTGTTGCATAAGCAGCATGCTTGTGATCTTGTCTGTACCATATCAAAACCACTAAAGGCTAAACATTTGAGCTAACACTTTTCTTCTCATGGACTGAATTGTTCCATTTAATATACTGAACACACTAGTACCAGATTTCTTTTATGAAATTACCGTAACAATGAAACTAATTGGAAATTAATGTTGCAGACACAAATTAGTTTTTAATTTAGAAACAATGCCTTATTTGCAGGAATTAAATGTCGCATTGACGTCCACATTCTTGTGATCCAAGAATTACTGTTAATGTGCAGTGGATTGACAGGTTTTTCTTAACAGGCCTCATGGCATTTAATTCCTAATCCTGTTCTGTCTCTTCAACTGCCCCCCCAACCCCCCAACACAGACATTCTCCATAATCATTTACACTTTCACTGTATGTTCCAGTCACATACCAAGGTGAAGCTGCTGGTGCGAAGTCATGCTATGAGAGAAGAGACATCACCTCCTCCAGATCCTGAAGCACACCACGTACCTGTGTTGGGGCCAGCACTTGGTCAACAGCAACAGCAGCAGCCACAGACAGCTTCCACCAACAGCCTGTCTGTTGGCCGTCCTAGTTCAAGGCACAAGCTGCGGCACCAAAGTTCTTCACAGGGAAGCATGGACAGTTCTTCACCATGCTTGTCAAGGGGTGTGTAACTGCTTTGGCTGCTGTTGTCTTGTTTGTGTACTGTGCTGTATTTGAGATGTCAATACACAGAGCATGCTTTTGCTGTACCATGTTCCTGGCTTGGAAGGATACTAAATGGTACACATCAGCTTCTGGCTTATGCCAGTGATGTTAATATACTGGGAGGAATTATGCATGCTCTAAAGGAAAACGCAGAAGCTTTAGTAGCTCCTACTAGGGAGATTGGACTGGAAGTAAGTGCTGATAAAACTAAGTACATGGTAATGTTTCGAGATCAGAATGTGAGGACTGATAATAGTACTTTCGAGAGGGTGGAAGAGTTTAAATATTTGGGAACAACTTTAACAAATCAAAATTCTATTCCGGAAGAAATTAAGAGCAGA
>Ga0123354_10008173_pt1 | contig 15883 bp, 9 predicted proteins | sample TergutLab28metaG_2_FD_97872 | JGI IMG/M metagenome (GOLD analysis project Ga0123354, IMG submission 97872) | Labiotermes labralis P4 segment gut microbial communities from Petit-Saut dam, French Guiana - Lab288 P4 | ecosystem: Host-associated > Arthropoda: Insects > Digestive system > Gut ...
TGACTTTAGCAAGGACGATATGGCTCCCTGATGATGGTCTTAGGACCGAAACATGTCGGAGCGTTTTAATGTTTTAATGTGTAAATTTTATAAATTTTATATATGTGCAGTAGTTGGTATAATAATTGAATAATTCAACAACATACGCGGTGTAACAACGAAAATAAGATAAACGGTATTACGTAACGATCTTCTGACCCAGATCGGTCACATATGGTAAGTAGAAAAGGTAAAGTGATCCCGTTACAGGCCCGCTGTGGCCCAGATAGTCGGTAGAGGTATAGCTCTACTCTTCCATGACCGCGGCACAAGAAGGGGGTAAGTGGTCAGCAGCACGCCCCGGCCACACTTTACCACCGTGAAAGACCCGGTACCCATTTTACAGGAGGCTGGGTGGGCCCCAGGGGCGGCTTGGACGGGCGGAAAATCTCGTCCCCACCGGGATTCAAACCCGGACCGTCCAGTTCGTAGTCAGTCGCTATACCGACTGAGATACCCGGCCCACAGATATGGTAAGTGCGGGCAGAAATTCACTTATGAAGCTCAGTAAGTGTGACTGTCACGGGACTGCGCTTGATGGACAGTTTTTGTAAGTAAGTCCTGTGCCGAGTTTGATCAAAATCTGTCCAGCAGTTTAACCGGCGATAGTGTATCACGGACAGACAGACATCGTCTCCATGGAAGTAAAGTTCAACCTAGAACAGTCCATGGAGGCCTAGAGGGGGAGTAGAGATAGCTCTACTTTTTCTTTAACCTCTGCGCTAGATGGGATGCCTGGTCGACGGCACGCCCTGACGTAGACGCCATATACAGCGCTATTTTCTTACTTCGTAAAGAACGCCTAAGATCGCAAACACAAACGCTGTGGACTATTCAACGGCTTTCCGGAAGCGCTAGTTGACGTGCGCAAGTCATGGCGTGTATTGTTAGAGAATGGCGTGACAGCTGCAGGAAGAAATGGCAGCAGCAACGTGTCTTTGTTTTGGTGTGATGGAGTGTACGTGTATAGGGATCCAGCGGACGAGCGCCTTTCCTATATTCGAAGGATATTCTTGTTCGGTCTGGCAGCAGTGTGCAATATAATGGTTGTATCAGAGACCTGGTAAAAGTATAATGCTTTCAGCTGGAATAAGAACTTCATCGAAAGTAATTGGATCTTTGACGCCAGTGTCTAGATTGTGGAGTAAATCAGGAATGTAATATTCACATTCCTTTTTTTTTTCTGCAGTGAGTGCTCTGTTCGTACAAGACTATTTTACAAGGTAGTCATCGATCTGAATTTCCAAGAATTTTAAGGACTCCGAAAGTTCGTTACCGTATTCACAAAAGCCCGGCTCTGATCCCTATCCTGAGCCACATGGATGCTGTCCACACGTTTCAAATTAACTTTCTTTTTTTTTTTGAATACTAGGCCTCATGTTCATGTGGTCACTTTCTTTCATGTTGTTAGACAAAATATTTGTATATGTATTATACCCAGCTGGAATAGCGAAATTAATGTGACTTTTTGTAGTGTGACTTTAGCAAGGACGATATAGCTCCCTGTTGATGGTCCTAGAACCGAAACATGTCGGAGTGTTTTTAATGTTTTAATGTGTAAATTTTATATATGTGCAGTGGTTGGTATAACAATTGAGTGAGCATACCTGTGATGTACTGGGTCTGAAGGTTGTTGAAACAGTTTGTATCAGAACACATCTGGTAACTGAAGTTTGTACGGGGGAGCCTAATAATTGTTGCTTCTAAGTATGGAACATGGCTTCAGGTCTGTCTTCTGGCACTTATGGTTGTGAGGTGGCGTTTGCATTTTTGGAAAATATGTGGACCCCTCGTGTCCGTTACCCTTAATGCCTACAATAACTGCACAGTTTAATATTTCTGCAAGTCAGTGTGAGTCAATAACTTTGTTGTATCGAGCCGGAGTTTAGCGCTGTTCCGTGTCGTGAAATGGTCGTTGGAATTTGTTACAGCATTTGCGGTATAAATTTCTAAACCTCGCGCCATTTGTTTAAATACTTTTGTAGTCGTGTTTGAGATCATAAACTGAAGTATGCAACTGGAATGGGAATCGGTCTGTGGATGGAGGTACTTTCAAGTTTAGGGTCGCCAGTCAACATGAAATCTGCAGCAGTGCGCGTCTGTTAAGGTTTTGTTCTCTGTGTATAAACGCGAGAGCCGATGACACGGACCGACACGTGTGTTCGAGTTTCGGGCTGGAACTGCAGTTGTAGTGCAAATGGACGAGTTGCACCGCACTGCGCGTAGCGTTTGTGCGCGCACCTCGAACGTTAGTCGCTCAGCACTTATTGGGGGGGATTTCTAGCACATTGCAAACAAAGCATGAAGACATTTTGTAGCAGGTATGAACTGGACATGTACCCTTTTATGTAACGAAATAACCGACACGGTACACAATTACCTGAATTGCGTGAAAAGGTACTGTTCTTGAGAACTGCGCTCTTCTGGGCTGTTACGCAGCGAGTAGTGCTGATTGGTTACGGACCTTTCGGAACAGCCTATCGGTCCCATCTTCAAGGGTCAAGAGTTCTTGGATTCTTGACCCTTGAATACGTAACAACCCGGAAGAACGCAGTTCTCATCTACTTCGAGGCGGAAGTCTGAAAGCTCGCACGGTGCTGTTATTATTTACCCATTCATTTTCGGCAATTTTGACCATCTGCAGGGGAACATGATACACATTTTGGGCGGTTCTATAGATTTGACATCGGTGTCTACAAATAATATGCTCACTATATTGTAATGTAGCTTAAAATTACTGCAGTGTGTATTAATTTAGTAATTTTTTAGCTACAGTACAATACACTGAGCATATTATTTGTAGTCACCAAAGTTCAGTCTACAGAACCGTCCAAAATGTGTATCATATTCCCCCATAAGATGGTCAAAATGGCCGAAACATGTAGAAGTAAATAAGAGCAGTGTTGCTTTATGTATTTCATGCATTTGTGTAATGTATCGGTTGATTTGTTCAACGGATTGCCAAGTTTTATTACCTGTATTCCCCCCCCCCCCCTCCAGCCCTACGCCATGTTGTATAACTAAACAGAAGGTATGTTTAGCTGTCATATCACGGAAAATATGAAGACATTAAGAAAGAGAGAGAGAGAGAGCGAGCCCCACAATGTTTTCTGTAGCTGTGCTTAGTCTAATTCGAAATTCATCGCGTCTTGTGCGCTACACGAAGCTGCACATTGTGACAGACATAAGTCACTAACAACTTATCTTGATGTACTGTTCATGTAATGTAATGTAATGCGTTTCACAGTGTCAGAAGCACAAACATGTGTGCAGTCTGAATGTGAAGTAAATGCTGCCATCTAGCAACTTGTTGCGAAACACGAACACACTCTGCAGATGTTCACTGTGCAATATTAATTAACTGACATCACCGTTAATGTGGCAATAAAGCATCAGATATGAATGACCCTGCTGTCTGCCTTGTAACGTGTTTACTGCAGCCAGCCCTAACCTGTTTTGAATAAGCAGCTCTTTGTTACTTGCTCAACTAGCAGAGTACACCTTCTTCCTCCGGGGAATGTTTGATACATTGGGTAATATTGCAGTAGGCTGTGTGGCTGCTAGCTGGGAAGGGAGAAATGCGTTCTATTGAATCGCACCTCATTTGGTTAAGACAGAGGGAAAACGTGCATAGTGTAAAGAAAAAACACGGAAGATTTATTATTCGCAAATGATGACTTTTGCCTAGGAATAAGCGCTGAAAGAACTGTCTGTTTGCTGTGGTGTTGTGCCTTCAGCAGAACGCGGGGCGTCATCACAGACTAATAAATCCTTTTGAAGTGTGGCAGAGGTCAAACGTTTGGGAACGACGCTAACGAATCGTACTTGCGCTCGTGAGGAAATTAAGAGAACGAATAATTGAGGGAATGCCTGGTGTTATTTTATCTAACAAATATAATTTGTTGCTTCTTGTCAGCTATGTTGCTTTATTAGCCAAAGGGCACTCAGTCGACTGTCCACACGCGCGGGGAAGTAGCTTTGGGAAATAGGAAACGATATTTGTCAGCTGCAATAAGGACAGTATGTACCGTCGATGGTTTAGTTATGGGAGCAATGATGGATTGATACTGACAGGGGAGAATGGAGGCCTGGAGCACTTGGGGTATGATGGTAAGAGGGGAACGGAGAGGCACTTATGGGAGCAATGATGGAATGATACTCACAGGGGAGAATGGAGAGCTGAAGCACTGGGAGGATGATGGTAACAGGGGAACGGAGAGGCACTTATGGGAGTAATGATGGAATGATACTGACAGGGGAGAATGGAGGCCTGGAGCACTGGGAGGATGATGGTAACAAGGGAACGGAGAGGCACTCGGAGAGAAACCTGTCCATTTGCCACATTGTCCGCCACAAATCCCACAAGGACGGGCTAATAATCTGATAAAGTAGCTGAAGTGAATTACACTATTACGTACGTAAGTACATAGCATTAGGCAGCGCATTATTGCAGGACACGTACAGATCCGGCCGTGATTGAGGGAAGGGACATTGTTAATGTGACAAGTTTATCAGCAGATATCGTAAATTCAATTAAATCCAGTTGAGCCTCTGTCCGATTTGGTCGTAAAAAATGACATGACATTATTTATCTCTGAATTAATGGATGCAGTGCAAAAACAGGTTTACCTCAGACAAAGCTGGTTTCGAAGGTGTAGAAGTTGTTTCGCGGGTGACGTGGATTGAAGTCAGAGAACCTGTGCCGGTTTGTCAAGTTGCCAGCGCTGAGTTATGGCTGTTGAAACTTGCATCAGTGTACAAGAATCTGTGTGTTCTGCACGGTCGAGGCGAATTCCTCTGACGTGTAAGGCTGGTCACTTGTACCATACTTTGCTGATAAACGACTGTCACACCGCCTTAGTGAGTTCCTTCATCAATTCACCCGCACCTTGTGCGTCTTGAGGCACTGACTTACACGGCGTTCAGTCGACTGCTGACAGTGCAGCCTTGATTTTCAACAACAGCGCATCCGTAATTGCGCGATGCGTAATGAGTAGCCTTCTGCGTCATTGCGCTGACGGGATGGCTGTTATTATTATTATTATTATTATTATTGAAGTTGAGTTTTTACTCGGTGGCAGTAGTCCTTACACTAGTACAGACGAAACAAACAAGAATAAATATACATAAACGAAACAATACAAAATACAGTAAAGACAAGTACACATATTACCAAAACACCCACACAGTTGTCAAAACACCCCACACATACACACACCCACACATTACAAAACAAGTTAAAACAACCACATTACAAGACACACACCAACTGAAATAGTCACAACACAATCAAGTACCCCCAGTATAATGTTACCCTAGTCTACATGGTACTTTTGCCCCCAAGAACCTCACCGTAGCTCACTTCACTTCACTTCGAAGCAAAATCACTTCACAAAAAACCACGTCAGTTCACTCCACATCACTACACTTCACATCACTTCACCTATTTACACTCAGTCCCCACTTCAATTCCCCTGCTTGTAACTACATTCTTAATCCTTTTTCTAAACGTGTTTAGTTTACAGGGGAAAGACGCTAGTAAGTCTGCAGGTAATTGGTTGCAGCTTTTAATGGTCCTATTTACGAAGGAATATTTACCAACATCTGTTCTTTGTTTCCTAGTCCTAATTTTCCGATTATGGCCGTCTGCACTCCGTTAGCACGTCTGTAGAAGTCCATCCCCTCGCGCTTTCCAAGCCGTGACACTTGCGTCACAGCGCCGTATTCATTGCAGTGCGCATGAGTCCGAAGAATCGTTGAGAGGTGTAGTTGGGAGTACGAGGTTGTGGTTTGGGCTGAAGAGGAAGACAAAGGCCATGTGTGTGGAGGGGGAGTGGGTTCAAGTTTTCACTTCATCAGCGATACTGGCGCAGGTTCGGTTTCGTCACATCATGGTGCAGCGATTTGTTGCATACCACATTAACTTTTCTGACCCAGATGGTACAGATCAGGATGTATTTTTGCTGAGCCAATTACAATTTTGAACCAAAACAGCCGTCAATATTTATATTCCATTGCCGAAATTCAACTATTTCGTACCAACAGGACTGCGTGGCGTGCAAGAGACGACTGGAAGCCAAGCGGGGCGTGACCCGCATCAGTGATAACGCATGCGTGATGACGTGAAAATCACGTGCGTGGTTTTTTTTTTAAGGACCCTTACAGTGCGATTGAGCCAACTTTGCGCAGTCACGAAATGACCCACCATGCTTCATTCATTCACGGATGCGGAGTTTTTTTGGCAACCAAGTTTGACGGTGGTATTTTCGAACATTTACTGTGAATTGATTAAATTTGTCATTTCTGTGCAACAAATGTGTTATTTAAACGTCAAATTAAAATTAAAATACAACTAACATGAAGAAATTTCTCACTGTATGTTGCTGTTAACAGTGCTTTTGTATTTGTAGACTCAAACAGCTGTATCTCGGTAAACACTGAATTCGACACGTGTTGGTACGGAGGGAAATAGACCACTGGGGAGACCTAGGCGTAGATGGGTGGGTAATATTAGGATGGATCTCCAGGAGGTGGGAGGTGGGTATGTGGACTGGATTGGGCTGGCCCAGGATAGAGACAGGTGGCGGACGCTTGTGAGTGCGGTAATGAACCTTGGGTTCCGTGAAATGTGGGTAATTTCTTGACTAGCTGTCAACCAGTTAGCTTCTCAAGAAGGACTCTGCACCATGGAGTGAGTAAGTAAGTTGGTACGAGCTATGTTCCCTCGCCGTGACCTATACTGTGTCACTCCAAAATATTGACCTTTCCTCCTGTAGACGTCTGTTCGGTAGAACTGTACGTCGTGGTATTTCTAACAGGAACGCCTTGTCCCTGTGTTCCTTAGATGATCTTCATGTCTCAGAGGTTTAATGTCGCTGCATGTCTGATATTGCTGCAGCTTCACTCTGTAATGCCTGGCTTTCCATTAGTAGGTATCAGTTGTACGCCCCGGCACTTACCACGCCCCATGTTGCTGCTCGTAATTGAGACGCAAGACGCTGACGTTCCAAGAACTTGTATGTTGTTTGGTTCTACGTGCGACGAGGGTCACTGACCACGTGAAAATGTTTGGGATGGTAAAACTCCTGTGTCTCCTTATATGTAAGAACCAGGAAGTCCGAAATCTAACAGATAGGAAAGGCATGGAAGGTTTGTAGCCGTACTGCTGCCAACTTGCACCAGTTAGGATGTGTCTGAAATGGAGCTACGGTTGACTAACTGGTTATCTCCAGCGCTCCCCGGTTTCCGAAAGAGCAATGATTTTTGGAAGGTTCTCAGGCTTCACCTGTTTGCTCCTATGGTAAGGGCAAAATGCAGATGATAATGGGTACTGAGCATTGGTAGAATGATACCGAAAAGGTACAGCCGAAGTACTAGGAAAATAAACATTTGCCAGCTTTAGGTTTCTGTGACCGTGCATCGTGAGCAAATTGTGAAGTGAGAGAGAAAACCAACAAGATGCAACAGTTAGATGTTTATTATCAACAATTTCTCAACATGTTTCGGGCATCATTATGCCCATCTTCTGGAGAACAAGACGTGTGTTACTGCACGCGGTGTGCTGCGCTGGTTCTGCTGGATGTGGTTGGTACCGGTTGTGGGGTGCTGCGTTGTAGGGTGCGGGGACTGTAAAGGTTACTGTGAAAGTATTGATAATAAACATCTAACTGTTGCATCTTGTTGGTTTCCTCTCTCACTTCACAAACATTTGCCAGTACCACTTTATCTGCCACAAGTCTCACATAGACTGCTGTGGGGTCGAACCAGGCCTGCGCGGCGAGAGACTGCGGCACTGCCTAACAAGACTAGAATTGACCGGAATCCTATTTAAAGACCCAGTCCGTACCGCGCAGTAAACACACTCCGTCTCGGTTATACAAACCAGCCAGTTAATGCTGTATGGGGAAATAATCGCTGTTTGTTCTCAGATCCACACAAAACACATAAATACAGTGTGTGGGCAGAACGTAGATTTGTGAATACGGTTTATGAAGTAACTTCTGGGCTCTATAAAGTAAATGAACGTGTTTTTAAAAATCTAGATTTTGGCAGATGGATGTCTTCATATAGCTGCACCCTTATTTTCTGAAGCCTGTAATTAATGTAACAGAACATCAAACTGGTGCAAATTGCAGTTCTAATTAACCAGAGACTCTGTTTTCTTATTTACATCCACACAATCACAGGAAGCTCTTTTTTTTTCAGTTAGAAGCTAAAAGTGAGAATCGCCATATCGTCAGTGAAAAGTCCCTTGGAATCCACACTTCTTTCTCGGTCAAACTGTGCAATTTTGAAGACAGGCCTAGGCCTGACATCTGTGCAGAAGTACGTGGAAACTACTGCGGTATGAGAACAACACAACACACACGGAATCGGTCCTTACCTCATAGAAAACACGTCGCATTTATAAAATGTACAGGCTTCAAAAGCATTTTAATACCGTAGGATTTATTGAACGGTGTACGAATTCCATTCTCATACAGTGTACAAGCTCCGGAATAAAGATCTTTATGCTGTTTGCGTCCAGTGTATAATTAAAATGTAATTGCTTTTTTCTATTATTAACACAGAAGTGATTTAATGACGCTGCTGTGAAAGGTTCGTGCGGCGCTACTGACAGCGGCACGTACATACAGTGCCGGCCGGCCTTGTGCGGTTAGTCTTGCTTTGCTATTAGCAGGCGCTCGGGCACTTGGACGACAGCGAGCACGATGACCGCTAGCTATATTGCCCGTTCTGGACATCGCCATACCCCAATGTTATAACGAATGTTCTCATTCTCATGATTTGTGAGACTGCGGCTGGCTGGCTGCCTGCGCAATTCTGTGATGAAATTGTACACGTTAGGAATTTTGAGAGCCACGTGCAAACCGTGGGTCGGTGTGCACCTTGGCAAGTTGCCAGCGGTGCAGCGAAGAACGTTGTTTTGCAGGCAGAGAGCAATAACAATAATTTGTTGTGGTTTCCGAAGATATTAAAAAGAAAATGCCTTTCGTTGGAAAGGCTGCCGGGTTTTGCCGATAGCCCTTCTGATAAGGGTTGCTTTGAAGATGAGGGTGAGTGCGGAGCTTTGATCGAACGATATTGACGGGGCAAAACCTAAATATTCGAGAAATAATTTCGTGCACCACAAATCCTGCTTGGAATCGCCCTGGGAAGAACTTGGGTCGCCGCGGTGAGAGGACGACCACTAACGGCTTTGCAGGCAGACTTGGTCCAAATGATGTGCATTCAGTTCGTACCGCACAGTAAGCACTGTTAGTGCTTATCCTATTTAGGGATATAACCGCTCTTCATTATCATAAACATTGTAGTACGCGTTAAGTAAGCTGTGTGTACAGAAAGCAGAGTTCTTTTGAATGTTGAAGCAAGTGGTGAGTATAGTTACCACTGTGCTTATTGCTGCAGTATTGGTCGGCAGGGTGTGGTTCCTACAGTGCCGTGTTGCTCTGAAAGTGGGGCGTCAGTAAGCGTGTAAAACTTAGTGAAGGTGAAACACAGACTTGTGTTAAAGGTCAAGTTGTCGCTGTGTACATCGTGAAAGCGTATGGGGAAGTGGAGGTTTAGCTCCACTCATTCTTCACTTCAGTACTAGACGGGGGTGAATGGTCAATTTCACGACCCGGTCGCTTCCACCCCCCCACCCACCCTCCGCTCGCGAGGACATATCCCGGTACTTATTGAATACGATGCTGGGTTGGCCCCAGAGGTGCGCTGGCCGTTTTGGGGAAGAGATTAGACCTCTTAGCCGCTGCGGGAATGTGACTGTAATTCCTCGGACGCCCAGCACGTGGCCTGATCTCTTTACCGGCTGAGAAATCCCGGCTCCCGAATAATATTAAAACGGAACTTAACGTCACAAAGTTTGACGGCAAATATTGCACTGAACTTGCTGAACGGCGGGTTGTCGAGAATGATCAGGTCCCATTAAGGACACGGTTTGTGTTGCCCAGCTGAATAATTGTCAGCTTCTGAAAGCATGCTACATGTTCTTAGACAAGTTCCAGGTTTAGTTGTCATGCGAGTTAACAACCACTAAGTTAACTTGTCGGAGGTCCAGGGCATTGCCCGCATGCCCCTGGGGTGGGATTGGTAATTAATTACACCCACTGGAGCGAATGATACTTGTCCTTGGGTCGGACGATTGCGCCACAGTTAAGGTTTGTTTGGCACGCAGTCTGAAGTTCATGTAAATACTATTTGTTGCCGCAGTTCGTACCTCACAGAAAACATTATGAAGCCCACTTTCATATTGTTAATTCCGTGCATTGTAAATGATTTACAAATCCATAACAGTACCAACAGTACGAGGTGGCGCAGTTGGTTGAGGCACTGCGCTACAAGCCGGAAGGAAGCGGGTTCAATTCCCGATGGTGTCATCGGAATTTTTCATTGACATAACCCTTCCGGCCGCGCTATGGCCCTGGGGTCGGCACAACCTCTAACAGAAATGTGTACCAGGAATATTTTCTGGGGGTAAAGGCGGCCGGTGCGTAGGGCTGACAACACCACCTTCATTTGCCGATTTTCATGAAATCTGGGAGCCTCAACCTTCTGGAACGCTCAGGGCCTTTAATGGTATTACTTTACCTTTGAACAGTACCAACAAATGCACAGTTCCACTAGTGTGTATTTCACTCCTAACGAGCTGCTACATGTTTCTGCATAACCGCCATCTTCACGGAGCTGAATTAAGCCGGAGCAATAAATCCTGAACACGTAGCTGCTAATTAGACTGAAATACACGATAGCAGAACTGTTGGTGCTGTAAGGATCTGTGGATTGTGGAGTCCAGTGTGAATTACACGCACCAGAGCAGCCACCTCGACGCTGCTACAATTCCGCAGTACACAGACGTGTGCTGCACTCTTCAAGCGACTTGTCATTTAGAGCAATGTCTGGCTGTCAGACATTTATCACAAAACAATTTGTGCAGTTTCCGGTAATTCGTTGTCATAATGCTGTAGTTAGTCCGGATGCCTGTAGTCGGATTACGTTCTGTAATCGTGCAACATGAGATACGAACTGTTCGAATGTGGCTCGTCAACATGTCCAGCAGCATTCTCAGATAATGGTGACAGTTATGCTAACAAAAGTGATTTAATTCCCAGCTGCTTCATTTTAAACCACGCGACAAAAGTTGTGTCATCGTCTTGGTGACAATGTAATTCTGAGCCGTCAGGTGAATCGCCTCGCATATTGTTGTTCATGAAATGTAGTTTAGGAGACAAGTACAGTCCTGACATAATTCCGGCGCGCTCGCATGCTGTTCATTGTGTCACCGTATCGGCAAATGTAAGGCCGAAAACAAGCCGAGCAGAACGTAACAATTTGTTTCATTTATTATCGCACGTCTTTTTCTTTCAAAATGCCCTGCCCCGATATATATATATATATATATATATATATATGCAAATAGTTCGCACTAGAACAGGCCATGAAGGCCGAGAGCGGGAGTAGAGGTACAGCTGTACTCTTTCTTTAACCTCGGCGCTAGAAGGGGGGGGGGTGGTCAACTCCACGCCCCGGCCATTTTACTTCCGGGGGAGAGATGCGTAACCTATTGTACAGGAGGCTGGGTGGGCCGAAGGGTCGGTCTGGACCGGTGTGGAAAATTTCGCCCCCACCGGGGTTCGACCTCCCGGACCGTCCAACCCGTAGCGAGTCGCTATACCGACTGAGCTATCCCGGCCCTCGATAAACATGTATGCATACTTATCTCAGTATTTAACCAACTTGATGCACAAAGTTTGTTTCACAATAAGTTTTATTTCATGCCTCTACATGTTTCGAGCATATGTGCTCATCATCGGTAGGTCAAAACCTCCTGATGATGAGCACATATGCTCGAAACATGTAGAGGCATGAAATAAAACTTATTGTGAAACAAAATTTTGTGCATCAAGTTGGTTAAATACTGAGATAAATATACTGAGATGTACAGTCAGCAAAACGTCAAAAAATGTATGTATATATTTTTTTGTTTGTTTTTTGAAGACGCTGACCATTCCTAAGATTGTGTAACGCTGGTGAAATTTGAATGAATATGGAGCGTTGTTGGAGTGACGCTGAGAGGAGACAAATGAAGTCACAGTGCCACCTTGTGCTCCACGGACACACAAGGACTGACCTGAGATTGAACATGGGCCTCCGCGACGAAGGCCGGCAAATGACCGCCTGAGCCGTGGCACTGCCTTAAGCAGGGGTGCCACTCCTACAGGCGCAGGAACGTGCGTGGGTTTTCGTCCGACCGCAACCAGAATTTGAATTGCTAGCTTACCGATAATTGTAACAAGAGTGCCCACCGCAGTGTGTTAGCGGTTTGCAACTTGTTACTGGCGAACAGGTATCATGCGGCTAGTAGCTGCATGTTTGCAGCTTTTTTATTTGGAGGGCGGGGGGAGGGCCCAACACCAAAAACGTTTCTTCTTCGTTTGGCGGATCTGCTCAGGATTGGATTTTTCCAGTCGAAAGTTCAGTGTTTTGTAATGTAAACGTCTACCACATATATTTCCATTTTAATATTATTCTCCCCTATATCCTTACTCTGCTGGCCTTTGGTACCCAAGTTCGCGGGTTCAAACCCGGCCGAAGCCGCCGAATTTTTAGGGCGAAAAAATCCTCAGCACGCCTTCCTTCGGAGGGGAAGTAAAGCCGTCGGTCCCATGACGTAGATTTGCGGCATGTAAAAGATCCCTAAATTTACGTGGAAGTAGGAATTTAGGAAAAATTACTACCGGACGTCTTTCTCGCCCCCAGGTTCACCTTTCGCTGCTAGAGGTCTCTCGCGTCGCTGAGGACGCAGGGGCACGTGGCAGCGAAAGTGGGAAGTCTAAAGGCGGGGGAAAGCAATGGCAAACTACCCCCAAGAACTTGCCTAGAATGCAGTGTACCATCAGCCATATCGGTCCCATGACCGGGCTCTGGTTCCTGCCGGACCGGCCTCTAGGGGTGAATACTAACGAATGAATGAATATCCTTACTCATCCCAAGGAGTATTTATATTTTCTGACTGAAATATTATAGAAGATCATCTGCCATACTTGCTACATGATCTGTCAATCTCATTCTGTTTGATATCGCCCCAACACAGATCGGTGGAACTGTGCAGAATGCAGTACACATCCGAACCTGCAATTCTCTTTGCGTGGTCGGCCCTAATTAATTCGCACCGTGTGGCTTAATATGTACTCTTGAAGACAAGTCGGTTTGCTTAATGCCGAAACGATTGGCCACACCGACCACTAATTAGCATTTTGCTGCGGGCAGGGCATGATATGTAAAGCGACTGCCATTTGGCAAGTGCTCGCTGCAGAGTCCCATTAACTATGCCTTGCTGCGGTTGATGTGGCTCCGTCGTGCGGGCGTTCTGACATTATTGGAGCTGTCGGTGTGCAACATTCAGCGGTTACAAAGAGGAGCCGTAGTAGCAAGATAATCTTATAGTGGCACTTTCCGTCTTGTTGTCCGTCCATAAGCAGTCTATATTACGCACAGTGACAGTCCTCCCCTCTGCACCCGTCCGGGGCGGCACTGGGGCCCACCCAGCGCCATATGCAATGTCAGGTCATTCCTGGGAGTAAAGCGGCCGGGAAGTGGTTTTTACAGATCAACCCCATCTAGCGCCGAGGCCAAAGAAAGAATAGAGCTACACCTCTACTGTCCCTCTGAGCTATAGGGTGAAGTTTACTTCTTTCACTTTTAACCCTTATCCTGCTAACGTGGAGAATATGGTGAGTTCCTAATAATGCCAGCAAATGGCAGACGGGATTTAATTCGGTATTTAAAGGGTTAACAACCTCCACTCAGTAAAACAGGGAGTAGCTTCAAGAATATTAGCGGCTTAGGACTAAGATCTGCACCAAACAGTTCCTGGTTCACACTCACAGTAACATCTTCATCGCTGTAGGAGGTTTGTTCAATTATCTGTCGCTGTCAGACACTGTGCCTTCTAACACTGTACAATTCGTAGTGTATTGTTTGAATGTATTTCTGGAAATTTTAACTTTTAATCGTGTTTCGGCTGGTTTTGCAAGAATAAACTGTACAATTTAGTTCTGAGTGCTTTCAGTTGCTACAGTTTCTCTATACAGAGACCTTACCTGTGTTACACTGTCGACACTCGTGCCTGATAATGGCTTTATGGGAAAAGCCGAAACAGGTAGTAGCACCTTTTAGACATAAAACCTGGTAATGTGTAAAGCGACTTTGTGACTGATGCTGTGTGTTGTTTTGTGTGTCTTGATAACGGCATTGCTATGTAGACCGTATGGGCATTGTTATGTACACTTATGTGCATGGCGGTACATGCCGTATGGGCATTGCAGTATGGACTTTAAGAGAATTGCTTTATGGACTTCAAGGGCATTGCGGTGTAGACCTTATGGGCATTTCACTGTAGATTTTAAGGGCATTGCGGTATAGACATTAAGTGTGATGCGGTAGACGATTATACCTTAAGTACATTGCGGTATTCCCGAATAATCCTGCTACTGCCCAGATCCCTCTCAGATAAGTCGATCTCCGTCTTACATTAGCTGAGATTCATTGCGTGCGCCATGGCCGGAGCCTGTGCTGCAGTCGTTTAAAGAACGATATGTTCCCACATGGTTTGTATTTTATGGAAAATAACATTTTACAGCTTTAGAATGCCAACTTTTTATGCTTTTTTGGGGTTGGTTTTTTGTTTTGTTAAGGTATTTCATAGGGCCTTGGAAGCAAGTGGGCGTTTTTCATTCAATATGGTCTCCGATTCGTAGTTCCGATGTTCGTGAAAGTAGAAAGTATTAATCACGAACATCGAAACTACTGTATAAGCGGGATGAGTATTAAGATCGCATTTGATAAGGCTGTGACGTCTGTGGTGTGGTGTGTTGTTACGAACGTTTCGGAGGGACGTTTTGCCTACATCTTCAGTGTAGGCAATTCTGTTCTGGAAATGGGCGTCAAGGTTGCTCCGAAACGTATGCACCTATATACCAACTATTCGGCGTTACCTTCGTTATTATTTTCGTAAAATCTCTCTACAGGTGTCAATGAATGAACAGGCGTGGAGTTAGAAATGGCATTCACAATTTGTGGGCATTGGACTCTTTTATCTTCAGCCAGTTGAAACCAGTCCAAACCTGTTTTTTTTTTCCAAGATAGGTGTAGTGTTAATATGGTGTCATCTTTGTCTAGTTTTCCCAAGTGGTATCTTTTCCTCTTATCCTACTAAAATTTTCTCTTCCTTTATCAGCTCTCATTTGCGCGCCATGTGACCCGCTCTACTCCATCCTGCTCTGTTCCCTTCGCAGTTTTCTCCGTTCCGTTGCTTCCTCATTCCATTCCTGTATATACGTTCTGTACTGCAGTTTGCTTGAGCTTCCTCAGTGCAGGGCGAAGTAGAATACAGTAATTTGCACAAAGACGTGAACAAATGTAATGCAGGGTGATTCAGGACGATAATTCAGTATTTTGGGAGATGACAGTGTCGGTTATTGTGAGAAAAAGTTTCATATGAAGATGTGTATAATACTGAATGGTTGCCGAGATACAGCTGTTTGAATCTACAAATAAAAAATTATTGTTAATTGTAGTAAAGAAAGGGAAACTACTTACTGTTAATTTTATTTTTAATTTCTAAATGACTTTTTACGCAGAAATGACAGTTTTCACACATTCACAATAAATGTTCGAAAATCCCACCGTCAGCCTCAATGCACTTTGCAACGCGTGTGTGAGGATCGCGTGGTTTTGGGGTTGGATGAACAGCGCAGTTAACCAAATGAAGGTGGATACACCAGACTGACCGCTCGCTTGCAGTTTGGGTGCTGCGGTCTGCCTAAAGAAACGTGACGATCAA
>Ga0123354_10008174_pt1 | contig 15883 bp, 16 predicted proteins | sample TergutLab28metaG_2_FD_97872 | JGI IMG/M metagenome (GOLD analysis project Ga0123354, IMG submission 97872) | Labiotermes labralis P4 segment gut microbial communities from Petit-Saut dam, French Guiana - Lab288 P4 | ecosystem: Host-associated > Arthropoda: Insects > Digestive system > Gut ...
AAAATTTTTTTTTTTTTTTTTTTTTGGTTTTTTTTTTTTTTTTGGGGGGTGGTTTTCCCCCCCCCCCCCCCCGTTTTTTTCTTTTTTTTCTTTTTCTTTCTTTCTTTCTTTTGTGTGTGTGTGTGTGTGTGTGGATGTCCAAATGTGTGAAGTGGGAAGTAGGCTTCATGGGTTCTGCTTGGAGAAAGACCAGACAGGTAGCTTTGAATACAAATACTGGGAAAACCTGTGCAGACTATACTTGTGTGTAACACACTAGTGTTCATTCATCTGCTGGAATGCAAGGAGAGTAGAAAGTTTTCAGTCAGATTTTTCGGGATGGTAACGCTAGTAATAAATAAAAATCTTATTTTCTTTACCATTTCAGGTAGAAAACAGGATTGTGTTAATGCTGAACATATTTCCCAGTTCAAACAGAGGCTTCATTTTTTCTGTATGCAGCTGTTCGTTTTATAAGCATATCATACATACTATGAGATTTCTCTTAAGTGTCACAGTATTTGCATATCTTAAGACATAACATGAAGAGCATGATTGTTATGTTGGTTCCATGCAGTATACAAAGAACATTTTTGAGCAGAATTTAGAAGCAGGTTTACAAAAGCCAATTTATCTGAATTTGTTTCTTTCTTTATGACTTTATTGTGATTCATCACTTTTCAGCTTTAAAAAAAATAAAGTATAAATTTCACATGGATGCCATTTCTGAAGAACAGACTTTTATTAAGGTATAATTTCCAGAGGTTTGTTACATAAGAAATTTGCTTCTGTGTCGTGGTATTATAAAATGTAGGTAGTTTAAATTGAAATACTACTACATTGTCAACACAGAATTTATGAGAAGTCATCTGGTTTGAAATGTATGAAGTTGATCACCTTATGTTCCCCTTTCCTTGTGTAATAAAAATAGTGTGCTAAAAATGGATAGTACATTATGTAGACACTGAGTGGTTTCTTGCAAATTAAATGAACATAATTTATGCACTTGCTCTCTGTTTTAGGGTGACACAAGGGTACCAAAACCACCCAAACCACCAGAGAAACCTCTCATGCCATATATGCGCTACAGTCGAAAAGTTTGGGATCAGGTGAAAGCACAGAACCCAGAGTTGAAACTCTGGGAAATCGGAAAGATAATTGGACAGATGTGGCGTGACTTGCCAGAAGAAGATAAGACGGAGTATGTAGAGGAGTATGAGGCAGAGAAGGTAGGCCTAAAATAAAAATGCAGTCAAAATTAAAGAACCCACACTTTACATTGAATTTAAGTGACCCTGTGAATATAACCATAATTTTCAGGTTTTCTGAAGCTCATGTTATGTCAGGTGTATCATATAAGGCTTCATAATCTGGGCTGAGTCTTATTAATATCGGGTCCTGCATCCAGCTCCTACCATATTCCAGCAATGTTTTAACTCAGGGTACATGAAAGATAACAACTAGAGCTACATCAGTTCATTACTTTTTGTAAACTTCAGTTGGTATACAACTGAATAATCCTCAGTTAACCTTTGCTAGCTGTGTATTATGTTAGTGCATATGGACCAGCTGGCAGAGTCACATCTTTTTGGGGGCATTCGCAAAATTGCAAAAATTGGCTATTAGCTTTGTCATGTGTGTCCATCCATCTCTCCGCATGGAACAACGTGTCTCCTACTGGACAGATTTTAATTAAATTTGATGTTAAGAGTATTTTTCAAAAATCTGTCAAGACAATTTAAGTTTCATTAAAATCTGACAAAAATATGTACTTTACATGAAGACCAATAAAAATTTTTGATCATATCTCGCTCAGTTCTTCAAACAGTCATCCTTTGTGGATGCAGTTTTGTGAGTGGCTACAACATCAACACACTGCAGACTAGCTCCTTACAAACAACAGTCTGTTGAAATATGAAAAATGTGATATGAGTCAGGGTGTGTTCAGCATCCAGCACAGTCGCCTCTGGACACTGGGTAATTCTTGGACTAAACATGAACATGGTCTTCAAAGCCACTTCTGCCTGAATTGCTGTGGAAGACTTGAGTGCAAATTTCTTTCCATTGTATGTAGGAAACATTTAAAGCTGAAGCATAATATTAAAAGTCTTACTGTAATGGCAATTGCACATTTATAAACCACTAAGAATAAAGTAATGTAAAGCAACTTTATATTTGAATATGACCTGAACTGGGGTCACTTATTCACTCACTCACTCCTTGGCTCTGTGGCCCTCTGAGAGACTTGGCCTCCTTAATTACAGACACCCATTCTTCCCTACTGACTGCCTTCTGTTGCCATCTCTTAACCTTCATCTCCCGTAGATCCTTCTGCACATCCTCCAGCCATCTCAGTCTAGATCTTCCCTTCTTCTTCCCTCTGGTTGACTTTCAAATATTTTCATAACTGTCCTTCCCTAATCCATTCTCACATTCTTACTACATGTCCAATCCATTCCAGTCTTTTCTTTTTGATATGTGCTGCCATGTCTAAATATTTATACAGCTCTCTCAAGTCCAGATTAGTTTTTATTCTCCATGTTCCTTGTTTTTCCACTACTCCATATTTCCTTAATATTTCCTGTCCCATGTCCCCAGTCTTTTCATATCCATCTCAGTTGTAGCCCATGCTTCACTCCCATACACTACAACTGGTTATATATATCCTAATATTAACTGCTGTTCTCATGGCTCGAGACCTAAATATTTGTCTTAGATTATAAAATATTCTATTACCTGCAGCAATCCTTGATTCTATTTCATAACTTGTTCAAATATTTGAATTTATCAAAGAACTTAAATGTCTAAATTCCTAACCCCTTCAGATAATTGTCTGCCCATTATCAGATCTTGTTCTAAACTTAATTTATTTCTGTTTTTTTCATGTATTTTATTTTGCTTTTATCACCTATCCAGTGCTTACTGCATCTTCTCTAATCTGTGTTATTTCTTCTTCATTCACTCACACCAGTTGTCCAATATCAACGCATCTTCTGCTTATGCTATATACTGTCTGCTGTTAAAAACTGTTCCATTCGGATTGGTCTCTATATTCACCTTGTCCAATACAGTATTAAACAGTGTTGTAGAGAGTGCATCACCATGTCTCAAGCCTCCTTCTATGCCAAACGCTTCAATCAGTTGTCCTTGGATTTGCGCTTTTCCGTTGGAAACCTGCAACGTCATTTTTATTAAGTTCACAAATTTCTTTGGGATCCCAAATTTCTTTAAAATTTCATGTAAATATGTTCTATTTATTGAGTCATAGGCCTGCTTAAAATGAATAAATAATAACTGCAAATTGAAAATAAGTTCATAAAATTTTTCAAGAAAACATCCTAACATAAATAACTTATCTGTAGTTGATTATCCTCTCCTAAAACCACACTGATAATCTCCTAAAATTTCCCCTGGGCAAGGAACCAGCCATCTATGATGAATGCTAGTCAAAACATTACAACATATATTGCATACGGAGATCTCTCTGTAATTGCTACATTGCAGTTTATCTCCCAACATATGTATGGGGCATATAATCGCAGTTTGTCAGTTGTCTGACGTTATTTCTGGTGCCCTGTTACTTCTAATAGGACATGAATTTCTTCCTGTAATTTTTTGTCTCCATACTTGATAACTTCTGCACTGATATTGTCCTCTCTTGGTGACTTATTATTGTTTGTTCTTATTATTTCCCATACCCTATCTATTGTTGGTGGTTTACTTTGCTCTTCAGGTCCTTCGTACTTCTTCCTTACTATAAAGAGTGTCATAAAAATAATGCTTCCATCTGTCCTTTATCATTCAATCATTTCCAATTAAATTATTATCCCTCTCTTTACAAATAGATGTTCATGGCTGGAGACCAGCCTTCATCCTGCAAACTATTGTTTTTCTTGCTTCATTTCTTTTATTTGCTTCCTCCTTACCTTCCAGCACCTTAAGGTCATGGGATCTTTTTTTTCTGTGCACATTTTCTTGGCTTCTTTTCATTTGTTTTTGTAATTCTCAGTATTCATTCTCATCCTCCTATTCAGCATTTTGATTCAGACTTTATTTATTTCTTCCACATTTATCTGGCACTCTTCATTATACCAGTCATTCCTCTTCTCCCTTTCTTCATATCCAACCACCTCACTAGCAACCATTGTTACCACTTTCCTATATTTCTGCCACTTAGTTGCACTTGTTTCCTCATGCTGGTTATTTTGTTGCTCATTATTTTCAGTAATCCCCCAACTTATCACTTCTTTATATATCCTCACAATTTCTGTATCCTGTAATATTCTAACATCAAACTTTCTTTGTCTTGCACCATGTATATTTTTGTCTTTGATATTTTCTGTAAGTATTTAATTCAAACTTTTTACATCCATAATGTTTGACGCATGTCTTCCATCTACCAATATATGGTCAATCTGATTATTAGTTCTTTCGTTAGGGGATTGCCAAGTATCTGTGTGTATAATTTTGTGTGGGAAGTATGGACTTTTTATTAGCCTATTATTATTATTATTATTATTGTTGTTGTTGTTGTTGTTGTTGTTATTGTTATTGTTATTGTTGGCAAAATCAATTGTTCTAGTCCTATATTCGTTTGATGTTTCATGCAGGCTCCATTTCTGTATCACTGGCATAAAATCTTCTTCTCTTCCTGTTTTAGCATTAAAGTTGCCCACTACAATTTTTGCATCATGTGCTGGAATTCTTTGATATATCTGATTAAGTTTATCATAACAGGAGTCCTTAACAAGCTTGTCCTTTTCTTCCATAGGTGCATGTACCAAAATTATTGTAAAATTATTAAACTTTTGGCTCATTTTCAATGAGCATATTCAATCATCCACTGCCGCAAAGTTCATAATCACTTGTTTATACTACCAGTTCCAAAGTGTTACTTTCATTACCACTATACATAGTAGGAAATTCCGTGTATCCAACACTCTACTTCCCCACCATCTTATCTCCTGGATTGCTATAATATCAGTTCTGTATTTCCTCAGTTCTGTTTTAACCTCTTTTTACATTCCTGCTGTATACAGACTGAACACATTCCAGGTAGTAATGTAGAAATCATAGACACTATGATCATTTAGTTAACATATAAACTAGAAGAAACATGATAAACATATTATGTTAACTGCACAGTATAATTGTATCTGTAAAGCAAGTTTCTTGTATATTTTAGGGATGACTGCCCCTGCGCAGTTACAGTGACAACAGAGATGCCAACTACTACAGAATTGTTTCCTTTTTGTACTGCTTTTATGAGTTAAGTGTCTGAAACAAGTATTGGAATGTAGCAGGTTCCATAGGCGAAGCATATGGCATTTCAGTGGTTGAAAGATTTTTGGTACTGAAGTCACATCCATGGAACTTCTAAAGACGTTGGCATCTCTGAAATAGAAAATGTTCCGCATGCTTATTACTTGTGTTACAGTTAGAGTATGAGAAGAACTTGAAAGTGTACCACAACTCTCCTGCCTATGTGGCATACATCGCAGCCAAGACCCGTGGTAAGTCGGGTAGGTTGACACCCACTTCACAGCTCTTGATGGTCATGTTGTCATGTTTCTTGATGTTGAGCCTGCTGCAATGACATTTATGATCAGTTGGTTGGATTGAGATTGTAATGTCTGTTTTCATTTAGAAAGTTTAAGAGCTTAACTATCAGGTGAAATTTGTCTAGGAGATTTAAAACCAATGAACTTTATTTTGAAGAGTCATAGAGGTTTAAGTAGTTCTGGCACAAGAGGAGAAAGGATGTACCACAAGCCAGACTGTGGAACCACATTGACAGTTACGGAAGAAAACTCCCTATAAATTGGAGTAACAATTTTCCAGACTGCACAACTCACAATGTTCTCACTGAAACTTGCATTAATCACTGCATATAATTGTCATATGATAGTAAAGTGTGCATGTACAGTGCAAGTCTGAAAATAAAAGTCTGGTAAATAAATTAGGGTGCTTTCATAGTTCAGTCAGTGAAGTGACAGGCTAAATAGACAGTATTGAATTTCTGACAAAGAAGATTATTTTTCCTATCACAGTAACCCCCCTGTTGGCTGTGGGGCCAACCCCTAGCTCCCACGTAGTGGATTCTGGGATTAAAAACAGCTGGAGTATGCAGCAGACTATGTGCCTTTATGTGGTATCAAGATTAAAATTTCATGGGACTACCTCTGTATTCCTTAGAAATAAATTATTGCCCTTGAGATTGCAGTGAGATCCTAGTAAACTATTCATTGTCTATGAGATAGTCTGATTTATTTGTTTCTAGCTAAAGGGCTTTCATGCAGTTTAAACATTTTTCATAACAAGTCAAAATATCTTTTGTATATTTGTGAGTTCGTACATTATCAAGTGTCCTGTGTTTTAATTTTTTCATTTTTTTTACTGCTCATTCACATTCATCAATACACATTAGTGTGAGAACTCAAATTATCAAACAATGATTATGTCGCATGGTTGAAACAGAACCACGATCATAGATGTTAGAGCAGCTCTTATTGAACATACTAATGGTAGGTAATTAACCACTGTTTCATTTCACAGACATAACTGTATTTGTGAAGTTCATGCCTGTTATCATTCTCACTGTATGAGCAGTAATTTAAAAGGGAGTGACAAGTGTAAAGTTTGTTAATCTGTGCTAACTGACTTCACCTAATTGTCACTATCTAATAACTGTTTGTACCCATTCATACTGAAGGTAGTGTTTTACACATATTTATTTTATTTATTTATTTTTCCTACCAGTGCTTCTGGTCACATTAGTATTCTAATTGACACCCTGTTGAAAAACACATTATTTTTAAATAGTGTCACTTCATAGCTGATGCAAAATTTCAACTTTGGTATGAAATGAAACAGTAATGCCCACCTACCCTTTCTCTTGCATCTTCTGCCATATTTACCCAAATATAAGGCAAGATTTTTTTTTTTAATTCATATGAAATATGACAAGGTCACCATATAATTGTGCACAAAGTTAAATGTGGTCTGTTACCAGGATACATGTTCATGTCTGCCACAAGTAGATGAATGAAGAAAATTACATAGCTGGCACTGTAAATATACACATTATTTTATGCTTCTACTCATTATTGGTATGCTGACAGCCTGTTTCCAGTCTTAGTACTGTAATGAGAAAGTGTTAAAGTATTTTCAAAATTGTTGGCAATGTTGAAAGGAAAGGTACAACAACATCTGAAACACCAGAAGCAGTGTGTTGCTGTTATGATGCTACTTTTAAATAATAATTAAACATACTGAAGAAACAAGTAACTGTGCTGTGGCATGGAAGTTTTATGTTGCAGAAGAGAATGTAAGATGCTGACGAAAACAAAAAGAATTGTTATTTAAGGGAACATTTGAGCCTGAAGATAATTTTGTGGGCCCAAGCTGGTGAATTTAAATGCCATTGTCAAAAAATTTCTGGAGTTTGTTCTAGAGAAATATAATTGCCTTCATGGTAATAGAGACAGAGTGAGTAAAGGTATTGGAAGTTGCTACATCCATGAAGATTCTGCAGGAAGATTTCAAAGCCACTAATTCTTAAAAAATAAGATACATGTGTCATCAAGGTTTAGCTGTTGATAAAGAGCTACATTAGTGTAATAGTGTCCCCACCTTGATAAATAAATGACATGCGAAAACTACTTAATAAATCCATTCTAGAAATATGATTACCTCTTAGGACAAATAGGAGATGAAACCATAGCTGCCCAACAGGATCCAAAACAATACTTGTCAGAACAACTGGACATGAAAAGCTGAGATTGATAAGTAATATGAATGGAACAAAAGTTGATGTCCTGTAGGAGCAAGGTCATGGTGATGAGTTTGCTGTTACTAATATCCTCAGTGATATGTTTGTAACATTTGTTACAATAGGGCAGATGTTTTAACACTGACAGTTATTTAATTCTGCAATGTTAAACTTGCAGAGATTGACATAAAAACCAAATAAATGTGAAGATAGATATTTTCCTGAAAATATAAAATTGTGAGTAGTAATCATCTTATATTTGGGTAAATATGGTAATTCTGCATGTGGTAGTTGAATTTTGTAGGTATTTACATCTATGGTTAATTTAACCATAACCTAACAGCCCAAGAATTCTGGCATAGGCCAGCATACTTAGTATTTTCATAACAAGTAATTGCAGTGGCATGAATAAATCTGTGTGTGAAGAAATGAGCTGTTACTGACATGAAACAAATGTACAAAATCCTACTTTATTGCCATAAAAATAACTTCTTACTGTTAATTGTTTGTTTAAATCGTCAGTATTATAGAATGCCTGTGATTCTCCTCCTTGGAAATGAGAAAAAGAATTAATTAGTTGGAATAAGTTCTGTTCCTTTTTTATTGCCTGCTTTTCATTCCTTAATGGCTCTCTGTTCATGGACTAAAAAATGTATTCAAGGACAGTTTGATAATCATGCTCAGTAACAAACTACGTAAATTAATTCATTAAGTACAATTTTTATGTATTGTCACTGTAGGATGTATTTTGCTTAAAATCAAGGGCTCTGCACTTTAATTTATCTTGTTTTTCCTCTTTTTGTTCTCCATTTGTTTAAACAACGGGTATTGTATGTCCACTTTTGGTCAACTTGGAGTTATTATATGACCTTGATGTTTAAATATGAGCCATCTGTCTGCAGAAATGTTGTTAAGTTCATGAGTAACCATGATGATGGGAGACAGAAATGTTGTATATCCTAACACATTATGGTGGTTCATATTTGTTGTGAGTTAACTGTAAATTTTTGTATTGGACATATAATATTTATTGTTTAAACAATAAGTATGATGTAGCATGCTAATATCATGATGTACTCAAATGTTTCATAACAAAACATGTGTGCAATAAATACATAAGTTCAAATTAGAAGTGCTGAGGGACAACGAACATTTGCATTCACAAATTGTATAATGGGTTGTAAGGAGCTTATATAGTAATTCTTTGTGCAGTATTTGTTGACAGACAAGACTTGAAGTGAAAGAGAAAAACCACAGACATAACAAAATTTATCTGTTATATGTTAATTGTTTTCTTTTTATATTATTTTGTTCAGTGGTGTGCTCCTGAATTTAACTGAAAAAGAAATAATCCTATCAGCAGGCCACAAGTGAATAATATTTCATGCAGTAGTATTCACCTAGGTTTGGTGGTTGACTCTCAGGGTTTCCACAAGCACGTTTTCTTTATGATTAAATTGTTAAATATAATTTTGATAAATACTAATTGTATTTTTTCTCTTGCCATGTATGGTACATTATCAGTGCATTGTTTATTATCATATAAATTGTCATTAATGTAATTTTATTTTATGAATGTGCATAAATGTTTTATTTCTTTGATTAAAAGACTTTTGAAATGTTTCATTTAATTTTTATATCCAAAAAGTACACTTTTCTTTATACACGAGTTCTGTGAAAATCCAGTTTAGCACAAGGGTTCCACAGATATTAAGAATTTGAAGACTACTGCTTTAGCGGATTATTGCATTTCTCATTGTATTATATAAACAACATGCGAGTAATACTGTGCCATGTTGATAATGTCTGCTCTCTGATATTGCACTTATTTGCAAAGTAGTTAAAAAGAAAGATATTCACACTACTTGAAAAAACCTAAATAAAATTGTTGGTGTTGTATTGATGTTTTGTTCTTGATTTCTAGCCCAGGCAGCTGCAGAAGATAGGGAGGCCCATGAACGGTCATCTGCTGGTTCTGGGAAGCCCGCAGATCGGCGTATAGACATCCAACCTGCAGAGGATGAAGAAGGTAACAGCTGAACAAATACTTTTGCATCTGTCTGTCACCATAGATGGAAGTGCAAGGTCCACGTGGCTTAAAAATCTACTAAAGTGAAGTTTTGATCTGTTGCAGACCAAGATGATGGCTATTCAGTGAAGCATGTGGCATATGCTCGTTACCTTCGAAACCATCGCCTGATTAATGAAATATTCTCCGATGCTGTTGTGCCAGATGTCCGCTCCGTGGTGACAACAGCACGGATGCAAGTTCTGAAGAGACAGGTTCAGTCTCTCACCATGCATCAGGTATGTATGTGTAGTGCGGTACAATGAAGGCTGCTGTTTTTTGAACTGCAAATATTTATCTAACACAAGAATTTATTTGAAGGAGTTCACCTTCACCCATTATTAACATTAAGGGACAGTTTCACTCCTCATGACCAAGCATTCTTTGCTTTTCTCTGTTTTTATCTACGCACACCGTTTGTATCTATATCCACTCTTTTCCTACCCGTTTTTTATGTATGCACTCACTTGGTTGCTTACACACAGTTTTTGATCTCTCCAATATACACATGTGTGAAATCTGTATTTTTTACTCTGTTTGCCATGCACTACACATGTCCATACTAAACTTTTCGTGTAATGAGATGTAAAGTTCTCATGACAGTATCTCAAATATGATCACTTGTAATCAGTACCAATATTTCGTGGAAACGTGCTACCTTTATCTTCAGGGTCAAAGTAAAGTTGGACACATGTTCCACCAGAACATCAGTACACACTGTCATATCCCAGAATATCACAGTCTTTTTCTTGTGGTGTTGCTGGCATAGGATGTTTTGGATTTTATTCCTAAACATCTGTTGTTCTTACTGCTTCATAGAAACTTCTCTCTGCTTGAAGTCTGCTTACGTCTCTTTTAGCTGCTGTCCAAGTGTGTGCTCCATATGTTAGTATGGGAAAGTAATACATTTTGTACTTTTATGATTTGACCTGCAGACTGCAGATGATAGTTCTGCCAAAGTGGTGAAACGTCCTTAATTTCTTCCTCACAGAATTTGAAATTTTCCATAAGATTATCTTCCAGAGAGCTAATGTGTTGAATATCCCATATGTATCCTCTCACCTAGTTCTTATGGCTACATTTTGATTCCACTCATGTTCAGATTTACTGTGTAAAACTGTTGTGCTATTTATTCATGATATTATACAATCTTTCTTCTTTGCTCTACCATGGTATAGGTGAAACAGTAATATGATGGTTGTTTGCTTTTTATGATAATGTTCTTTACATTTCATGTTATTAAATAATTGATATGCAGAAAAAATTGGAAGCTGAGTTGCAGCAGATTGAGGAGAAGTTTGAAGCAAAGAAAAGGAAATTCATTGAAAGCAGTGAGCAGTTTCAGGAGGAACTAAAGAAGGTTAGTTGTCACTCTTCTTGTTATGTCATAATTGGTATGTAACGAGATTGACTGTTATGACTCAAAAACCAAGATATTGTGACAGCAGTTGAGATATCTGAGAGGAATAATATAACCTGTTTGTCCAATTAATAACCTTGAGAAACTGAACCAGTGTTGCAATGTGTTATGTAAGGTGAATGCAAGCTCACAAAGTGTAAGAGTACAATTAGCCCCAGGAAGTTAGTTTTTTATGGCCAGCTGCTGGTTGCTGTGACAGTGTAACTGATCATGAATGCCATTATAAGCTTTTCTGTCATGGCAGTGTCTTTCAGAAGTCAAGGGGTGTGGTACTACCAGAGGTGATTCACTGTGTTTGGTTTTCCTGTATGCACCTGTCCTTGTGCCAGTAGGTGCTACGTGCTTTGCCCATCTCATTCTTCTCTTGATTTGATCACCCAAATAATATTTGTTGAGGAGTACAGATCATTAAGCTCCTTATTATGCAGTTTTATCCACTCCTCTGTTACGTCGTCCCTCTTAGGCCCAAATATTCTCCTCAGCACCCTATTCTATTCTCAGACACCCTCAGCTTACATTTCTCCTTCAGTTTGAGAGTCTAAGTTTCACACCCATACAAAACAACAGGAAAAATTATAGTTCTATATGTCTTAATCTTTATATTTTTGGATAGCAAACTGAAAAACAAAAGATTTTGCACCAAATGATGTTCTCTTGCTGTATGAACTACTAATCGCATCCTCAAATAAAGGGTAATATTTGTAGTAAACTACTAAATTCCATATTTGTAGCACTGTGTGCGGGCTGTGGATGATGAGACGTTTCAGCGCATGGTGGAGCGGCAGTATGAACTTCTGCGCAAGGAACGAACCAAAGATTGTTCTGATGATGATAAGTCTCGTCCTGCTGATGACTCAGGCCAACAGCAGCAGCCCACGCAAGCGGAACCAGTGGTGACAACAACAGATGACTCTCAGCCTCCAATAGAGGTTATACATGTGCTTAGTTTTGTTTGCTACAGTACCTGTAAATTTAATTCATGGACATTTTGACATAGTACAAAGTGTTTATGTTTCTTATTGTAGCACAAAACAAAGGTATTAAAAAAATTACTCACCCCATTTCTTTGTCCAACACAAATTTCAAGTCACAAAATGTAATAAAGAAAATGTTTTTGGATTTTTATATAATTTGATTATGTGGTAAGGTAATGAATTAAATTTTAGTTTTTTGTGCATGACCAGAAGTTGTAGCAGTGTTTTCTGTAATGTAGTCAGTTATGTTAATCATATAAATATTTAATTTGGGGAACTTTTGATCTTGTAGACAGGTACTTGCCCTCCATACAGAGTTCAAAATTAGATGTCCATTGTGATTATTTCTTTTGCCATACCAAGCAGCTGACAAAGTTGGATCTGTGGCAGTAGGGTATACATGCATCCCTTACTCCATTGCACCTTACTGAATTGTGAGTCACTGACCAGTATCAAGGACAAAAAGAAATTTTGTTCTGTGGGTACTCCCATCATATTTCTTTTCCTTCCCCTACCTTTTCCATGTGAACTGAGGTCAAAGACCACTGCTGCTTAGAACGTGTTGTGGGATATTTACTTCTGCTATATATTACTCCTTGGTGTTTCAGTTCTCTATTACTGTGTTCAAGGTCACCAATTTAAACTTTGAATCATAAATGTGATTATGTCAGTAATTTATATGAAATAGCAAAATTGCTGTGTCAGAGGGCTTCTGGTTAAGATAGCAGGAAAATGTCTGTCTTGTAGGGGATGGTGCCATATGGTTTGGTCGATAGGTACCAACATTTTGGAGGATCTTTGCCTCCACCTTGAAGATTAGTCCAAGAAGAGCTGCATATTTTTATGTAACTGAAGACAGAGAACTTCGTAGGACACGAAAGCAATGTTCTGGATGAGTTCAGTGGGAACATATTACGAGCTGTGTTATATCTCGGTAGAGAATAATGCATTGTTTCTCAAACTGTATAAGGCAAAGTACTGGTATTTGGATGATGTTTTATATGCAGATGATGGACGTGCAGCAGAATGGCGAAGTAGAGCAGCATACCCTGGATCACAATGGAACAAGCACTATGATTGCTGCCACTAAGCAGACAGAATCTCAAAGCCAGAAGGGTGTGTCACCCACTGCAATGCCAATGCCTGGAACAGGGCCTTTTCCTCGATCATCCACCCCTCAGCCTCCCACCAATGTACCACCAGTACCACAGCCGCCACCACCACACCCTCACATGCCAACGCAGCAATCTATGATGCCCCCAGGATCACAAGTTCCATATCAACAATATCCTCCAGCATCTGGGCCTGGTCCAGGTAACCAACCTCCCCAGGCTGTCCCTCTTCCCCCTAGACCTCCTGTACCCCATCCACAGTACCCTCCATATCCACAGCAGCAGCAGCCACAGCAGCAGCAGGCCTACCATCAGCCTTATTCACAGTACCCTCCCCATCCTTATTATCAACCATATCAATATCACATGCCTCGCCATTACCACCCACAGCAGCATACACCTGATGTCACTCACCAGGTAAGCTTATCAGAGTGTTTACACTTATGTAGTGAACAGACAAATGCACACTAATATAATATGCTGTAACATATATAATTAATCATGTGTATGTTTCAGTTGCCTCTGCGTCCATCATTGGGCTGCTGTACAACAATACTGATAAAATATAAACAAATTGCCAGTTGCATAAATAAAACCACTTGATGCAGTGATTATCTAAAGCACTTCCTGTGGTTGTAAAATGTCAGATTATGTGTTGTTAAAAACAGATTTCAGTTTTTAAGAACAGTGTAATTTTTTTTTGTAGATGGCATCACATTGTGTTTTTAAATTAAAAGACAAAATAGTTTCTGGTTTCATTCAACACAACAATATATTATTTTATTTTATCTTGATGATGACATGTTTTGGTCACTTGACCATCATCAGGCCATCTTTACAAAACTTGGAATAAGGCAACATGCAGTGCAAGTAATGTTCATGTAATATGGGATCCCATACGAATTACAAGTATATTAAAATATATTAAAATTGTATAAGTTGAATCAGTTTTTTAGCTTGCGATGTATTAAAGTTTTTATAGAAGTTTTTTTTAATAATAAGTACAGTGTTGGAAGCTGAAATGAAATTAACATATATAATACATTTAAAAGTTTTTGTGTTAAGTTTGATTATGTTATGTCATTACAATATATATATATATATATATATATATATATATATATTGCACATGGTGTGAAGCCAGGGTTCATGAATTTTTCATATACGCTGAGTTCTGGATGGTAAATATAGATATTTCTTTATATATGCTCCGTAATTATTTTTTTTGATGGATGTCTTATTTACATCGGTTTGAACCATAGGTTTATGTACCAAGGTAGTAACCATTCTGAAATGGTAAATGTTTTTATAGTTTTAGTTATTTGGTTTAATTTGTAACAAAGATGCACACTGCAATTCGGTGCGGTCGTATATGATTACTTAACAGTTTTTTGGGTATATCGGAAAGGCTTGGCGTATACATGTGTGCGTCTTGCTTTGCAGCTTGTGACTGAACAAGGTCAAGGCAGATACAGGACGTTTACCGTGGTGAGTGTCCTCTGCTGGTGTTTCTTTGAATTATTGTGTCAGTATTACAGTAGCTTTTGTCGTGCACATGTCATTAATTTGATTGTCTAACTTCCAAAGTATTAATCATACCAACTTTGCTTTTTATATGTAGAACCTCCATAATATCTTCTATAGAATCAGTGGAGTGTTTATTATCTAAAAGGTGTTGCACAAATTTTTATTTTCCATTTCAAATTTTGATTTTCCATTTCCATGTTTATATTCATGAAAATGTTCTTGGAACCTTATATGAAAGGGTCTGTCTGTCTGTCTGTCCAATATATTTTCCATTACAATCTTGACATGTTAACTGATAAATGCCACTTTATTAATTTTATTTGGATTAGTTTTCCTGTTGTTAGTTAATAATTTTCCTGTAGTGTTTTCAGTCTTCAAAGAGATTTCGAGATTTGAGTTTTTAAATAATTATACAATTGTATAATTATATAACAATTAGGTAATGAATTTAGTTTGTTTTCCAACATATGTAAATATTACCCATATTGTTTGTGCTCTCTCTTTCTTGTATGCGTGTTCATTTTTTGATTGGCTGACTGTTTAAAATTGCCATATCATATTTATTATTTTGTAGTATTTGTTTTATTGTGTTATTTTCCTTTTCTTTCACAGCATTTTTCATAGGGTATGTTGATAACCGGTTAGTTAGATATTTAACTGCTGCCAGTTTGTGTTCTGGGGGAGTCGCATGAATCATGTGGGATGATACATCAGTTGCAGTAGGTTTCCTCTATATGCTGAACATTATATCGTTGTGGTCTTTGGAAATGTTAATATCTATAAAATTGATTTTGTTTTCAAATTCTTCGTCCATGGTGAAATGCATTTTAGGTGTGCAGTTACATGTGACTCAATATATACATATATTTTAATGGCTTAACATAATCCACCTGAATAGAAAAGCTTTTAAATATATACTCACTTACTTACTCCATGGTGCAGAGTCCTTCTTGAGAAGCGAACTGGTTTGCAGCTAGTCAAGAAATTCCCCGCATTTCACGGAACCCGAAGGTTCATTACCGCACTCACAAG